>WBZO01005609.1_pt1 | contig 12680 bp, 8 predicted proteins | sample 5204261 | NCBI WGS metagenome assembly WBZO01 (sample SAMN12412400, study PRJNA552823) | activated sludge metagenome | isolation source: activated sludge from anammox sidestream of wastewater treatment plant... | place: USA: North Carolina | collected 2017-09 | reverse complement strand
CGTTCAACCGCTCGCTGGTCGCGGGCCGCCGGGTGACGCTGCGCTACGACGTCGAGCGCCGCGACCGCTACGGGCGGCTGCTGGCCTACGTCTACCGCGGCGACGTGCTCGTCAACGCCATGATGGACGAACTCCCGTCGACCATTCTCTACCGCTCAGGCACATTCGAACGGATAGGTTCCGAGACCACAGAAACGGCAGGCATTGCCATGAATGATGCTGGAGCCGTTGCCGGCTGGGCTGTCAACGACGAACTGGCCAAAGCGGCGCTGATCGGCCAGGACAACATTGTGTTTATGCCCGGTGAATACCACACGGGCAAGGCCTCGGCGTTGACCAACGAAGGCATCGTAGTCGGCGAAGCCATCATCGACGAAGAGGATACCGAACCACGACCGGTGTACTGGACAGAATCGACCGTGGAGATCCTTCCGGCGATCAGCGGAGACTCCGCCGGGTCAGTTCTTGCCGTCAACACCATTCAGCAGATGGCCGGCTGGTCCGATGCGAGTGGAGAGGCCCTGGCCCGTCACGCCACGCTTTGGCAGGACAGCACGGCTGTCGATCTTGGCACATTGGGTGGCAACTACAGCGAGGCTCGAGCGATCAATGAGACTGGTCTGATTGTTGGCGCATCGATGACCATGATGGACCAGAACGCCCTGGAAGAGGCCGGCACCGTGGCATTTAGCTGGCAGGACGGCACGCTGACTGACCTCGGTCTGGGTCAGGGTCACTCCTACGGCATCGCCAACGATGTCAATGACGTCGGCATGGTCGTCGGCGTTGCCGGGCTCGACACGCCGGGCGAGCGAGGCAACACGACGGTGGCTATTCTCTGGAGCGTCGGCGAGGTGCTCGACCTGAACACGATCACCGCTGGGCTGGAGCAACTGACGCTGGTCGATGCTGTGAGCGTGAATACGTTCGGACAGATTCTCTGTCGGGCGATTGACGATGCCGGCAGCGCTCGTATCGCCGTGCTCAGCGTCATCGGCAACTGAGTCGGGAGTCCGCCTCGCAGCCCCACAAACCGAGCGCCCTCTTCGATTCCCGGCAACTTCCGTACAATGACGGCTGGGAAGTCAGCCCTTCGATGGAGTCAGACGCATGCCGGTCGTTGTCTGTTTTGGAGATTCGAATACGTGGGGATACGACGCAGTCACCGCAACGCGCTACCCAGCCACGATCCGCTGGACGGGTGTTTTGCAGGCCGAACTCGGTTCCAGTTATGCGGTCATTGAAGAAGGGTTGAACGGCAGAACCACAAACATCGATGACCCCGTCGACGAAGATCGCAACGGGCGCACTCACCTGCCGAGCCGCCTGGAAACCCATGCTCCTCTCGACCTCATCATCATCATGCTGGGCACGAACGACACCCGAGCCCGATTGAATCGGACCGCCAGCGACATTGCTCAGAGTGCGGCCCTGCTGGGCAGAACGGCGGCTCGCTCGGTTTGCGGACCCGGAGGATCGGCGCCGGCCGTTCTGTTGGTCGCTCCTCCACCCATGCTTGTCCTGCCAGGCTGGGACGAAATGCTGGCCGGCGCTGCCGAGAAATCGGCGCAGTTCGGAGAGCGTTACGCCTGGTTTGCCCAGCGATACGGTCTGCGCTTCTTCGATGCAGGCTCGGTTATTACGTCGAGTCCTGTGGACGGCATTCATTTTGACGAGCCGAATCACGCGGTGCTCGGTCGCGCGCTCGCCCATCAGGTTCGATCGATACTTGGCTAGCGTCCACCCGGGTGGACTTCTCGACCACCCGGAACGGATCAGTGAAACACCGCGTTCGTACGTTTCACGTGCAACATTTCGAATGTATCGGAGTGAGTCCGCCAGAGAACCTGCTATTCTGGCCCCACGAGGTGCGCAGCGGCTCAATCCTTCTTCGGCCAACACCACCGAAACCTCGCCCGCAGGCAGAGCGTTTCAGTTGGCGAAGGAGGGCGCCAGACTCGCATGAATCAGGTGCTTACGTGGTCAGGGCGCGCGTTGGGTGCGTTTGGACGATCAGAAACCAACCGGATTGTTGACGAGAGCGATCTGGTCGCCCGCGCCAGAGCGGGCGATCCGGCATCGTTCGAACGACTCTACGAGCAGTACCACGCCCCTATCCTGAACTATCTCCATCGCATGGTCGGCGATCGGGCCCTCGCTGAGGATCTGGCGCAGGATTCATTCGAAAAAGCCTATCGCGGTCTCGGTTCGACCCGCCCCGATCTGGCATTCAAAGCGTGGCTCTATCGCATTGCCACCAATACCGCGATATCCCATGGACGCCGCAAGCGCATCGTCCAGTGGATTCCGTTCAGTCCGACTTTCGATCCGCCTGCCGACGACGAAATCGAGGGGACCGTCACTCGGCGGTATGACGTGCAGAAAACGCTCAGCAAACTGCCGCCGCACTATGCAGCCGTCCTCCTGCTCCGGCACTATCAAGGTCTCTCTCTGGCGGAAACCGCTGCCGCGCTGGATATCACCGAAGCTGCCTGCAAGTTGCGCCTGTTTCGGGCCCGAAAAGCCTTTGCCGCCGCTTTCGACGGTCCACAGCCCACTGACCCGGAGATACGATGATGAATCGCCACTCCGGCAAGCCGCAAGCTCCACGCGCACTCTCACACGACGAGGCCGAGCAGCTCCTCTCCGATCGACTGGATGCACCCATCGATCCCTGGGACAATCGAGCGCTGCTCACTCACCTGCAGTCTTGCACGTCATGTCGATCGTTCGCCGTGCAACTCGAAGTCATGGCTCGCGACCTGGAGTCGCTGCCGGTGTTGCCCGCCAGTCCGGCCGTGCGCCGGGAGGTCCACAATCGCATTACGGCACAGCCTTCCTTCTGGCACCGACTCACGTCGACCGGCGCCAGCGGTGAAGGATTCGGCCGGGCGCTACCGGCCGCTCTGGCGGCGATGGTGTTGCTGGTGGCTGTGACGACATACATGCTCGTTCAACTCACGAACTCCGGTGGTGGACTTGGTTCGATCAACGCTCCCGGTGAGGTTGCGGTGTTGTTGAATCCGTCGGAAACGGAGTCGGCGCCCACTCAGGAACCGACCGTTCTCAGCGCGCTCCCCTCAGTGGAATCGACAGCCACCGCGCGCGTGGTCATCCCGCCCACAGCCAGCGCCACACAGGAGAACGCGGTTCTCGCACTGACCACGGTCACCCCGTCAGAGGGCGGCACGCTGCCAGCTGAACAGGACACATCGACGGCGACCAGCGCTGGGCAGGAGAACGTTCGTGCAGAAGATCCGGCCACGGCCACAGACGCGGCGCTGGCAGCGGGATCGTCGGGCGGGACTGTGATTCAGGCAGCCAGTGAGCCCGTGGACTCACCGACAGTCACCGCATCACCATCAGCCACTGCAACAGCCACCGCGCAGCCCACCGAAACGGCAACGACTCCCCCAACTGAGACAGCCACGCCGACCCCGTCGCCAACAGCCGAACCGACGCACACCGCGACCGCTGAACCAACGGCGACCAGTGAACCGACATTCACGCCGACCGTCGAACCGACGGAGACATTCACTCCGGCGCCTCCGACCCCGACTTCGACCTCGACGCCTGAACCGACGATGACACCGACACAGGAGCCGACCTGGACTGCCACACCTTCGGCCACGCCTGCACCCACTGATACGGCCACTCCGGAACCAACGGCGACACTGACGCCTTCTCCAACGCCGACCGAAACGCCATTCGCGGAAGTTCCCCAGGCCCAGCCAACGATTTCGCCAAAAGACGGTAACGCCATCGAACCGAGCGAAGGGTCAGAAATCGAGAGTACTGGCGCTGCCGAAGACGATGAGACTGCCACAGCCGAGAGCGGTAGTCCGCCGATCACCGCATTCAACGGTGAGGAGACTGCGGAAGCGACCGGAGGCGAAAGCGGCGGAGTCGATGAGACCGACGAGGGCGCCGGAAGCGGTCCGGACGGCACAGAGGAAGCCATCGGTGGTCAGGTTGCCGCCATGCTCGACGCGGCACCCGTGATCGCCGATCTCGGTGGGGGAGTCACCGCTCCCGTCGGCAGACTTGAGTTCCGGTCAGCCATCGACCTCTATTGCGTCTGGTTGTCCGATGGATCCCTGGGTGTCGTCAGTTTCGATGGCGGCGTGATGGCATCGCTCGGCGCAGGCACTCATCCGATCTGGTCACCTCAAGGCTTGATCCTGCTTTATGCGGATGTCGGTTCCGGGTCGTCGAGAGTCAAGACCTGGGACTCCGAAACGGGCGAGATCTATGCCGGCGGGGCTGACAGCGAACGTACGGTGAATGATGTCCCGGCAGGCTGGTCCGGCACGCTGTACTACTATCAGCGGACCTTTCCCGACTCTCCCGGTGAAATCGAGCTTCACTCCGCAGCATGGGACGGCTCCAATGACCAACTGATCTGGAGCAGCACGGGTGTCTATCCGGTGTCGGCTCGCCCGACGGCTTCGAACGACGGATTCCTGATCGCGACCGATTCCAGCTGGATCGTTGTCGCTCCGGACGGCAATAGCTGGGAACTAGGGGGCAATCCCTACGGTGCGATCGGCGCCCCGATCATGAGTCCGGGCCGCGTTCTGATCGCCTATACGTCCGGAAGCGAAATCATCATCGCCGATGCGGCGAATCCCGGGGTGGCCATAGCCGGAGGTATCCCGTATACCGGTGGGTTCGACTTTTCCAGCGATGGCAATCGACTGGTCGTGGCCAACGGCAGCAGTCTGATGATTTATTCCGTCTACGGAGAGTCGTTGGGAAGCGCAAGCGGCAGCAGCCCCCTGGGTCCACCATACTGGCTGGACGACACGATTTACTACCTGGAGTTTGGACAATCCACAACGCTTCGCTCCACCAGTGCGGCCGAACTCCTGAATCAGTAGCAGGGCAGGATCGCATCACGCTCGTGGCGGACGCAGATTTCTATCGACATAATGCTCACTCCAAGATTGAGTCGCTGAACGTACACCCAGGTGGTAAGATTTGTCCTATCGCAACCCGCTCGATCTCCCCGAGAGGGTCGATGGTGAACGAAACAGAATCACAATCCATTGCCTTTGGGCGTGCTCGAATCGAAACCCGTCTGGGGGAGACATTCGAGCAGCCTGTCAGGGCCATCATCTGTCCAGCCAACGCCCGAGGCATCATGTCGGCCAGCGGTTCCTATTCGCTCCGTTCACTTGCCGGCGCGGATATCGAGCGGACCACCATGGCATTGGCGCCTCTGCAACTGGGCAGCGCGCTCGCCACGAGCAGCGGCAAGCTTCAGGAACAGGGGATCGAGCGTCTCATTCACGCCGTCGTCACTGACGAACCGGGCGGTCAGCGCCAGTTGCCTGTTGTCCGGCGAGCCATTGGCAGTGCGCTGGAGGTGGTCTATGGAGAACGCCTGCAGTCGCTGGCCATCCCGCTGATGACCGGTTCACACATTACGTCCCCAGACCAATTGCGATACTGGATCGAAGCCATTGTGGACGATGTTGTCTCACACGTTCGCCGCGATCGCGTACGACTCGAACAGGTCGTGCTCGTCTCACGGTATCCCGACGACCTGGAGATTCTGTCAATGGCGTTGACGGCAGCCCGGGTCGCCGCCTGGCCGGCATGATCGACGGGACGCCCTCCTGGCAGAACGATCCCGAGCGGCCGCCCTCGGGAGACCGGCCGCACCGCTGGCATTTGTCGGACAGGCTGTGGAACCTGTCCAGACTCCTCAATGCATCGTCGATTAACAAGCTCCTGCGGGTGCGATCGGCAAAGAGCATGCCGGACACCCTCAAATCGCGTTTTGCTGCCATGCTGATCCCGGAGGAATCGGTCGATCGGGCTCTCAGTGAAGTGCACCGACTCGATGACTGGGTGGGGGCCTGGAGCAGAGCCGCCCAGCGCTTTATGGCGGAATCACGGCGGGAGGACGCAGCAGGGGAGTGGGAAGCATCCGCCGTGGCGCGCCGCAATGCAGCAATGTGCTACCACGCGGCTCACCTGGTCACCGAAGATGATCCCCGCATTGTACGGGCATTGCGAGCCAGCGCCGTCCAGGCCTTCGGTCAGGCGATCACGCGGCTAGTGCCGGGCACGAGGCGAGTCGGCGTCCCGTGGCGAACCAGAAGGCTGCCCGCCTATCTGTCAATTCCCACGAATCACCAAAAACCCGCGCCAGTCGTGGTCATGCTCAACGGCGCGACGACAACCAAGGAAGAGACCTTCATCTGGACGGCGACGCTCAGAGATCGTGGTTTCGCCATTCTGGCACTCGACTGGCCGGGCACCGGCGAGTCAGTCGACGGGCAACCTTTGTCCAGCTTCTGCGATGACATGACCGAGGGGATCTTCGAGCTGATCGAGTCCGAGCCTGATCTCGATGCTTCGAGAGTGGCTCTGCTCGGCGCAAGTCTCGGGGGCGTCGTCGCGTTCCGCATGGCGGCATCCGATCGTCGCATTGGCGCCGTTGTAACCCTGACCCCACCATTCGATCCACGTCCCTGGGTCGCCGCCATCAACCCAATGGTGGCTAGTCAGCTTGTTTCGCTGGCTGGGCAGGCCGCCTCGATTCAAGTCTTAATCGCTGACTTCTCCCTGGTCGATGTCGTTGCCCGGATTCGGTGTCCGGCGCTCGTTTTTGGCGCAGCGCGCGACCTGGTCGTACCGCCGGAGGAGGCGGTGAAACTGACGTCGGCTCTGGGCGAACTGGGAACGCTTGTCTGGTACCCGGACGGTGCTCATTGTCTTTACGATCGGGTCGACGACTGGTCGATGGTCACTGCTGACTGGCTGGCCGACCTCTTCGAGCTACCTTCGCTTCCGTCGAAGGCAAGTGAAGACTTCGGCGATCACTCCACCCAGGTGGACACCGCCGCGGCTGAGAGTGGGGACACCGGGACGCCCACTGACGCTGCATCGATCTCGCCCAGCGATCCGGACGGTGCATCAGATCCAGTCGATCCTGCGAAAAACGAAGATAAGCCCGACACCGATACAAGCCATGAGCCCTAGCGCCCACCAGTAACCCAGTTCCCATTTCAGTTCGGGTATATGCGCAAAGTTCATTCCATAGATACCGGCCACGAGCGTCATCCCCATCAGGATGATCGATGACGCAGTCAGTGTTTTCATTGTTTGATTGAGCCGATTGGACGTCACCGACAGGTGGGCGTCGAGAACGCTGCCCAGCAAGTCGCGGTAGTTATCCACGCTGTCCAGCACGCGCAGCAGGTGGTCATAGACGTCCTGCATATAGATAACCGTTTGCCGTTCCAGGATCGGGGAATCCCAGCGGAGCAGCGTGCTTAGAACATCCCGTTCCGGCGCCAGCACACGTCGAAACGCCATCGTCTGTTTCTTGATTTCGAATAGCTGCTTCAGGCTGTCCGGATTGTTCCGCTGAAAGATCTCCGTTTCCAGTTCATCGATCTGTTCGGCAAGATCATCGACAATCGAAAAGTAGCTGTCGACAATCGGATCGAGCACCGAATAGAGGAGGAGCCCGACCGTTGGTTTGCCAAACTCCTCGGTGCTTCGTTTCCAGTTTTCCTGCACCTGATCAAAAATGTGCAGTGGTTTCTGCTGCACGGTGACCAGAAAATTGCTGCCAATCAGCAACGAGACCATTTGCAAATCAAGCGCCTCTGGAGCACCTGTCTCCAACACGCAGTAGAAATTCAGATAGATGAAATCGGCATAGAAATCGATTTCTGGCCGGGCCGAGCGCCTCTGCACCGCTTCGATCGCCAGGTAATGAAAATCGAAGGTGCGCTGGAGCAAGTCGAGTTCTTGCGGGGACGGATCGACCGCCCCCACCCAGAAGAGCGCATCAGGGTCTTGCACGAGCGCGTCAATGCGGTCGGCCCCCTCAATGACTTCAGGTGCCGCCCCATCGCGGAATGTCAGAATATTGATCATCGCGTGGCCCTGCTATTGACCCTTACCGATCAAACCAAAGTGTAGACCGGTCTAGGAGCTGCGGAGCCGGCTGATCTGAGATCGAAGGTCGTACCGCATTGAGAGTTCGAGTATGAAGACCACCAGCGCCACAAGCAACGCCACCCACCAGAGCGGGCGGTAAACCGTCATTCCCGATCCGGAAGCAGCGGGCAAATCGAAGACTTCGCCTGGGGCATCCAGCGAAAGGAGCCGTCCCCCCGTACGAGCGGCGATCGCCGTCAGCAGATCCGCACTCGTCGAAGAAGGCTGCAGTTCCGGCGAATCGGGGATCGAGAAACCGGCCAGCACTTCCTGACCCGTCGGCAATCCGTCGTAGTCGACGGAGATCTGATAAGCACCCGGCTCGGGATCGACAATTCGCACCTGGTATTCACCCGGCGCCGACTGATACAGTGGCAGATCATTGGTGACCGATCCATCCGCACTGGTAACGTCGACCATTGCCTGTGTTAAGTCGACATAATCACCGGCCGCGCTCTGCGCTCGTACGATCAGCAAGGCATCGGCACCCTCGCGCTCGATATCGATCGTCACAGGTCCGTTTTCCGGATCAGGGAGCCCCCAGCGAATCATGCTCATCCAGAACTCGCCGTAGCGCGGCCACGTTCGCCATTCCTGGGCGAAGTCGATGCCATCGTCAGCCGTCCACGTGATGACCCGCCCCAGCCCATACTGCCATTTGGACAGGATGGGGTCGTCTCGCGGGCTGGTCAGAATACCCTGCGCACTCTCCTTGAGTTCCGAATAGTCGTATCGATCGATGATCGGCAATTGTTCCGGATCGAATCCTGTCAGGATGGGGCTGGCCCCAATCTGCACCGGCTGAAAAGCGCCATTGATGATCGACTGACTCCCGGCGCTTTGCGCTTCCTGGAGGGTGATGGTGGGGACCTCTTCCGGGCGTTCGGTCGGGTGGTAGTTGCCGTTGCCATGTTCGGCCAGAAACTGGAGCAGATCGGTATCGGCATCGTCACCGATCGCAATGGTGGAAAGCGTGGTATTGCTCTGTTCGAACTCCTCGACAAGCTGCTCATAGCTGTCCCGGGTGCCGGTATCAGACTTGCCGTCGGAGATGAGAATGACGTGACGAACATCGGCATCAGACTGGACGATGGCATCGAAGCCAACTTCGAGAGCCGGGAAAATTTCCGTCGACCCATCGGCGGTGATGGTGTCGATAGCGGCGTCGATCCGTTCACGGTCCTCCTCGCCGTTGATCCGTGTCAGGTGGACGATCCACTGTTGCTTGCCGTTGAAAACGAGAATACCAATCTCATCGCCTTCAGAGAGGGCACCGGCGGCGAGATGGGCTGCCTGGCGCGCCATTTCGATCTTGCTCGTTGCGTCCAGCGGATCCGTGGCCATCGAACCCGACTTATCGATGATCAGCATCAGCGCAACCCGCTGTCGCTCCTTGCCATCGGTAACTTTGACCGCTACCGGTAAGAGCTCTTCCAGCGGCGTCGCTGCATATCCACCAGGACCGAACGCGGACGAACCGCCAACGACCAGCAGCCCTCGCCCAAATTCGCGCGTCAACACCTCCAGCGCGGCAACCTGCCCAATCGTCAGCTCCGCCGCAGGAACGTTGTTCAAAATCACCACGTCATAGGCTGTCAGTTCCGACAATCGATCCGGGATGCCGCTGGGAGTGGTGGGCGTGACCAGAGCGCCGCGACTCTCCAGGGCGACCTGCAGGAATGTGCTGTCGCCTCGTTCGGGGGACACGAGGAGGAGCGCCGGCTGGTCCCGTACGATCAGGGAATGGGTTGTGGTGTTGTTCTGCGCAAAAGCGTCCTGCCCCGCAGCCGCCGTCGCCGAGAGCTCGATCGAGTGAAAGCCGGGGGAGAGATTCTCCACCGTGTAAACGTGCGAACTCAACCCGTCTGTGAATCGGGCGTCGTAAATCTCAGGTTCTCCTTCGTCGACGCTGACACCAATTGTCCCTTCGGTGTCGATCGATGATGCAACGCTCACCAGGACGCTGACCTGTTCTCCTTCCCAGACCGACGCCGGCAGAGTTGCGCCTTCGATACGAAAATCATCAGCGCCAACGCCGCTGACCGGCAGCACGTCGACTGCCGTCTGGTTGGCGGCCAGTTGTGACGCCTGCACGAGGGCCGATCCCGCGTTTTCGGCGCCGTCGGAAATCAACACGATGCGCCGTTGACCCGTCATGGGCAATGCGTGAGCCATCGCCAGCGCCGATTCGATGTTCGTGGCCTCGACCGACACCGTCGCATCCGTCAGCAGATCGCCGCTGATCTGATCGACTTGCTGCGGCGCACTCAGCAGTTCCGGAGAAGCCCCGAACGCGATGACCGCGGCACGATCGGACGATCCACCTGCCGAGAAGGCTTCATCGATCCAATAACTGACCTGATCGGCGACTTCACCATCGATGCTCGACGAGCGATCGACCACAAAAATTGTCGAAGTGGCGCTATCCGCCGACCCAAGGAGGGGTTCGGCGAGACCGACGCAGAGCAGCGCCACGGTCAATCCTCGCAACCAAACGAGTCGCGACGATCGGCGCAGCCCCCCTCCTGAGCGTCGCGCAGCCAGGAACACCAACGGCACCAGGAGGAGAAGCCAGAGCGCATCGGGTCGGGCAAAACTGAGGGACCAGCCGCTCATACCGCTGTTCCCCTGCGGCTGGCCAGACGTCGACCCGGCCGGAGCGTCCACAGCCATTCGGCCAGCAGCGCCGCCACCGCCAGCACCACCAGCAACGGCCAGAGATCGTTCATGATCCGCTGTGAACCGGACTCGCTACTCCGATCAGCGAGCGCCAGCGTTTCCTCCAACTGCGGATCCGCTCGGAGATCGGACTCTCGCGGATGACCGGCATTGACGACGAATGAGGCAGAGGCGACGGTCTGACCCGAACCGTTCAATTCCACCAGCTGGTAGCTCCCGGGAGTACCGGTTGCAGTGAAGGTCACCTGCCGGGCGAGAGACGATTGTTGTCCGTCCCCAGTTCCCGCTGCCACCGGCAAATCCGTCACTGCGCCGCGCGGATCAGTGATCTGCACGGATGTAACAGCAGCATGTGGTGTATAGATCAGAGCCTCGCCAGTGCGAAGAGTCGACGGAAGCGGATTCGGGGCCAGTTCAGATACCACATTGGCCATCAGCACCGGAAACGCGATGCGCTGACCGAGATTCGACTGTTGCAGATCGAATGCCAGCACAATCATCTTCTGGTCCCGGTTTGGCACATCCGCACGATAGATAAGTGAGCCACCCTCCGCGCCGACGATCTCCACCGCCGTGCTGTCGAGCACATGCACCGGCATTTCAAAAAACGTCAGACCTGTCAAATCAACACCTCGCAGCACCGGGTCATTGGCTCTGACTCGTTCGACTGTCGGCGAAGTGACCATGCCTGCCATCGGAATGAAACCGCCCCTAGGTGGATTGATCAGCATCATCGGCACGTCGGGAATCGCCCCGTTGGCAGGACCGGTGCCTTCGAAGACGACGAGGTCGAACGGTCCCGGCGGCACCGATCCCTGTTCGTACTCTGTACTCCCGACGGTATCAATTTCGGCACCAGGCAGACTGCCGAATGCTCTTTGCAACAGCGATGGGGTATCCGAAACGAGCAGGATGCGTAGCGCAAAATCACTTGTTTGCCGAAGCGGCAACTCGACCCGATTGTCCGCAAATAACAGGTCGTCGGAACGCACTTCCACGATCAACTCCGACGTGCCGGCGGGCACAGCACTGATCACGACATCCGTCGAACTATTTGGTTCGAGGCCGAGATCCTGCTCAAAGATGCTTGCGCCATCGGCCGCCGCCAGCACGGTCGTCGAAACGCGCGATTCGCTGAAGTTCGTCACCTGTACATAGACATCGGACTGTCCTGGCGCGCTGAGTGACGACCGCACCGTGGCCTCGGTGATGGCCAGATTGCCGGTCGCCGGCTCACCAATCTGCTGAAGGGAAACGGTGGCATTCAGTGCATCGACGACCGCCGGATCGGCCGACACCGCTCCGTCTGAAAGGATGGCGATCTCCTCACGCACGCCCGGCAAGTCCAGATCGGAGATGAGCTTGAGCGCGGCATTGAGATCTGCGATGCCGCCAGGTTGATCCATCTCCCGCAACTGGTCGAGCAATCGCTCCATCGAAGGACCGTCAGTCGCCTGAAGCGTGATCACCTGCGTTCCCAGCACCATCAGCGTGGCGATGTCTCCCTCGCGCAGCGCGGCGATCTGGTCCGCGGCAGCGGCACGAGCCACCTCGAACCGAGTCTCCTGCTCAGGCGTATCTGTGGCAGACATACTGGTCGAACCATCGAGGATGACCACGAGATGCCGCATCGCCGCCTGCTGAGAGATACCGCTCCAACCCTGGGATATTGCCGGTCTGGCCAGCGCCACGCCGAGCAATCCGGCCGCCAACAGCTGCAGGATGAGCAGGAGCGTCAACGGAGGTCGCCGAAAACGGGAATCGTCGGTACGCGTCGGCTCAGCTTCTCTCCAGAAACGCAGCGTAGGGACGTGACGTACATACGGGGTGAAGTGCCGCATATGCAGGAGCACGATCAGGGGCAGCGACACCAGCGCCAGCAGTCCAATCGGCGCCAGAAAACTCATGCTACAAGTCCGGCTTCGTACAGCCGCCTCAGTACCATGTGCTCGAACGACCAATCCGTTTGCAACATGACGTAATCAGCTTGTTCATCGATGCAGATACGTTCGACCGCCGATTTCCACCGCTCCACGGCT
>WBZO01005608.1_pt1 | contig 12681 bp, 10 predicted proteins | sample 5204261 | NCBI WGS metagenome assembly WBZO01 (sample SAMN12412400, study PRJNA552823) | activated sludge metagenome | isolation source: activated sludge from anammox sidestream of wastewater treatment plant... | place: USA: North Carolina | collected 2017-09 | reverse complement strand
AGTTTCACGGTGAGCTGCTGCAGGCGCGCGATCAGTTCGTCGTTGTAGCGCGCGATCTGCACCAGTTCCTGCAACTGGGTGCGGTAGCGCTGCGTCTCCTCGCGCAACAGCGCGACCTGGCGTTCGACCAGTGAGATGGCGCCGCCGGTGGGATGGGGCAGGGTGAGCGCGCGGATCAGTTCGTCACGTCCCTGGAAGAAGTCCGGATGGCGGCGCAGATAGTCCTCGACGTCCTGGGCGGTGGGCGCCGGGGGCGCACCGGCCGGTTCGCTGTGCGATGTGCTCATAGTGTGAGGGTTCCCTCGAATACCAGGGTGGCGGGCCCGGTCATGAGGACGCCGGCGCCTTCGCCTTCCCATTGAATGAACAGACGGCCGCCGGGCAGTTCGACCGCGACGCGCGCGTCGAGCAGACCGCGCTGGCGGCCGGCGACCACCGCGGCGCAGGCGCCGGTGCCGCAGGCCAGCGTCTCGCCGGTGCCGCGCTCGAACACGCGCAGGCGGATGTGCGCGCGATCCTCGACCTCCATGAAGCCGACGTTGACGCGCTGCGGGAAGTGCGCGTCGCGCTCGATCAGCGGTCCCAGCCGTTCGACCGGGGCGCGGGTGACGTCGTCCACCAACAGCACGGCGTGCGGATTGCCCATTGAGACGACGCTGATCTCGATCCGCTCGCCGCCGGCCTCCAGGGGATAGACCGGGCCCGGCTGCTGTGTGATGAACGGGATGGCGGCGGGATCGAGGCGCGGCGCGCCCATGTCCACCGTGACCAGGTGGCCGTCCAGAAGCTGCGCGTGCAGCAGGCCGCTGCGCGTCTCCAGCACGAGCCGGTCTTTGTCGGTGAGGCCGCGGTCGCGCACGAAACGGGCGAAGCAGCGCGCGCCGTTGCCGCACTGCTCGGCCTCGCTGCCGTCGGCGTTGAAGATGCGGTAGCGGAAATCGGCGCGCGCGTCGCCGGCGGGTTCGACCACCAGCAACTGGTCGCAGCCGACGCCGGTATGGCGGTCGGCGAGCAAACGGATCTGCTCGGGCGTGAGGGCGAACGGGCGGCTGACGGCGTCGATGATGACGAAGTCGTTGCCCAGTCCGTGCATCTTGCTGAACGGGAGAGTCGTGTTGACGGTTGACACGGTCGTAGGGCTGTCCTTACGGGATTTGGCGCGAGTATAGCAGCTTCCCGCCGCACGGGCAGCCGCGCGGCGAGGTCACCGTAGGTTGGGCTGAATGAAATGAAGCCCAACATTGGCTCGAGGGTATTGTTGGGCTTCGCATGGCTCAGCCCAACCTACGATAGCTGGAATGGCGGAGTGGCTCGGTATCTGATGTCGGAACGAGGAGCATCGTAGGTTGGGCGGAATAGAATGAAGCCCAACAGGGGTGGGGAGGGGAACGTTGGGTCTCGCCTTGCTCAGCCCGACCTGTGGTTCCTCGGTCTGAGCTACGGTTCCCACGGACCGAACCCCGGCGGGCCGAGACCCATCGGGTCGTGGGGCGGGTCCCACTGATAGCGGGACAAGGGTATGGCTCCGGACGGACTGAAAACGATTCCTTCCCGCTCGAGCAGATCGCGCTGGATGCCCTCGAAATGCGGTTCCGCGCGCTGGCTGATCTTCCCGCCGGCGTTGACGACGCGGTGCCACGGGAGGTCGCTCCCGTCCGGCAGGGCGTTGAGCGCGTAGCCGACCTGCCGCGCGTGGCGGGGGAGGCCGGCGAGCCGGGCGACCTGCCCGTAGGTCGCGACGGCGCCGGAGGGGATGCGTCTGACCACCGCGTAGATCCGTTCGTAGGTAGTGCCCTGCGGGTGGTGATGGGGCTTCGGCATCCGGCGGGGTCCTCGCAGTCTGATGGCGGGCGGTTCCCGTTACTATAGATCTTTTGCAGCTCGACGCCGAGACGGTGGCGGTGGATGCCCCGGTACCGGGCTACTTGAAACCGGGGACAGATTTTGAAATCTGTCCCCTCTTGCCGTGGTCAAGAGATACCGAGTCCCGTAGGTTGGGCTGAATGAAATGAAGCCCAACGCCGATAGAGGCTATTGTTGCGGGCTTCGTGTTGCTCAGCCCAACCTACGGCTTGCTGCAGATCGGCATCGCTGTCCGAAACCGGGGACAGAGTGTGAAATCTGTCCCCTCTTGCGGCGGCATTCCCGTAGGTTGGGCTGAATGAAATGAAACCCAACGCGGATAGAGGCTATTGTCGGGCTTCGCGTTGCTCAGCCTGACCTGCGATGCGCGTCACTGTGCGAAACCGGGGACGGAGTGTGAAATCCGTCCCCTCGCGGGTTAATCCGGCAGCCGGATGCCGAGCTCGTCCCAGAGGGCGTCCACGCGCCGGCGCACGTCATCGGACATGCGGATGGGCGTCCCCCACTCCCGGTGAGTCTCGCCCTTCCATTTATTCGTCGCGTCGAAGCCGATCTTGGAGCCGAGGCCGGACACCGGCGAGGCGAAGTCGAGGTAGTCGATCGGCGTGTTCTCGAGGATGACGGTGTCGCGCGCGGGGTCCATGCGCGTGGTCATGGCCCACACCACGTCCTTCCAGTCGCGCACGTCGACGTCGTCGTCCACGACGATGATGAACTTGGTGTACATGAACTGGCGCAGGAAGGACCACACCCCGAACATCACGCGCTTGGCGTGGCCGGGGTACTGCTTGCGCAGGCTGACGCAGGCGAGGCGGTAGGAACAGCCCTCGGGCGGCAGGTAGAAGTCGGCGATCTCGGGAAACTGCTTCTGCAGGATCGGCACGAACACTTCGTTCAGCGCGACGCCGAGCACGGCCGGCTCGTCGGGCGGGCGGCCGGTGTAGGTGCTGTGGTAGATCGGGTCGTCGCGGTGGGTGATGCGGTCGATGGTGAACACCGGGAAACGCTCGACCTCGTTGTAATAGCCGGTGTGGTCGCCGAACGGTCCCTCGTCCGCCTCGTCGCCGGGATGGATGTGGCCCTCGAGCACGAACTCCGCGCTGGCCGGCACGGTGAGGTCGCTGCCGAGACACTTCGCGACCTCGGTCTTGCCGCCGCGCAGGAGACCGGCGAAGGCATATTCCGACAGCGTATCCGGCACCGGCGTGACCGCGCCGAGGATGGTGGCGGGATCGGCGCCGAGCGCGACCGCGACCGGGAACGGTTCGCCGGGATGCGCCTGTTGCCAGTCGCGGTAGTCGAGCGCGCCGCCGCGATGCGCCAGCCAGCGCATGATGACGCGGTTGCGCCCGATCACCTGCTGGCGATAGATGCCGAGGTTCTGCCGCGGCTTGTGCGGGCCGCGCGTGACAACCAGCGCCCAGGTGATGAGCGGCGCGGCGTCGCCCGGCCAGCAGGTCTGGATCGGCAGGCGCGCGAGATCGACCGCGTTGCCCTCCAGCACGTTGTGCTGGCACGGCGCGGCGCCGACGACCTTGGGATTCATGTTGAGCACCTGCTTCAGCACCGGCCACTTGTCCCAGGCGTCGCGCAGGCCGGCGGGCGGCTCCGGCTCCTTCAGATAGGCGAGCAGCTTGCCGGTCTCGCGCAGCGCGGCCACCGAGTCCGCGCCCATGCCGAGCGCGACGCGCTCCGGCGTGCCGAACAGGTTGGCCAGCACCGGAACCGTGTGACCCTTCGGATGCTCGAACAGGATGGCCGGGCCGCCCCGGCGCAGGGTGCGGTCGCAGATCTCGGTCATCTCGAGGTAGGGATCGACCTCGGTCTTGACGCGGACGAGCTCGCCGCGCCGTTCCAGCGCCGCGATGAAGTCGCGCAGGTCCTGGTATTTCATGCTGCTCCCCTTGGAGATCGAGAACCTGTCTCAAAATCGGTCATGGGTGAAAAGACGTCGTCCCCGCGCAGGCGGGGACCCAGTGACTTCATGCCATTTAAAGGCAGAAACGCCGGATTCCCGCCTGCGCGGAAATGACGACTCGGTGTTTCATCGCAAACGCGCATGTTCACTTAATGAGACAAGTCCGAGTCAGAGATCGAATTCGGCGACGACCGGCGCGTGGTCCGACGGCCGTTCCCAGCCGCGCGGGCCCTTGTCGATCGCGGCGTCGCGGCACAGTGTGCAGAGGTCCGGGCTCGCGAGGATATGGTCGATGCGCAGGCCGAGGTTGCGGCGGAAACCGTTCATGCGGTAATCCCACCAACTGTAGGCGACCTCGTCCGGGCGGCGCAGGCGGAAGGTGTCGCACAGGCCGAGTCCGAGCAGGCCGTGGAACGCGGCGCGCTCCGGCTCGCTGAACAGCACCTGGCCTTCCCAGGCCGCCGGGTCGTGGACGTCGATCGGCATGGGCGCGATGTTGAAGTCGCCGAGCACGACCAGGCGCGGGTGTGCGCGCAGTTCCCGCGCGAGAAAGGCCGTCATCTTCGCCAGCCAGTCGAGTTTGTAGCGGTACTTGTCGGACTCGACGCTCTCGCCGTTCGGCACGTACAGGTTGACGATGCGCACACCGTTGATCGTCGCGCCGAGGATGCGGCGCTGCGGGTCGTCGAGCTCCGGGATGTCGCGGAACACATCGAAGGCCTCGGTGCGGCTCAGCAGCGCGACGCCGTTGTAGGTCTTCTGTCCGGAGCAGACCGCGTGATAGCCGGCGGCGCGCAGCTCCGTGGTCGGAAACTGCTCGTCCTGCAGCTTGATCTCCTGCACCGCGAGTACGTCCGGCTGCGCGTCCGCGAGCCATTGCAGCACCTGCGGCAGGCGCACGCGCAGGGAGTTGACGTTCCAGGTGGCGAGCTTCATGGTTTTCGTAATCTATTTATTCTGTCCATATCCTACAACACCAGGGGTTGGAATGTCCGGGAGCGGACGCGGTCCTCGTGGGTCGCGCGTCATGCACAGCAAGGCGCCAGGAGTTGCGTCACCCAGTTGCTGAAGGCCTGCACGCGGCGCGAAAGATGGCGGCGGTGGGGATAGACCAGTTGCACCGGCATGGGGGGCGCCTGCCACTGAGACAGCACCTCGACCAGTTCGCCGGAGGACAGGTGCTCGGCAACATCGAAGGCCGGAATCTGGATCAGACCCAGTCCGGCGAGACAGCATGCAATATAGGTCTCGGCGTTGTTCACGGACACGGGGCCGCCCATCGGCACGCTCCGCAACTCGCCCGCCTCGACCCATTCCCAGGGTTCGACGCGCCCGTTGGACGGGGAGGCGTACTTCACCGCCTGGTGTCTCGTGAGGTCGGCCGGGGTCCGAGGTATGCCCTGTCTGGCCAGATAGGCGGGGCTGGCGCAGTTGACGAGTCGCAGATGCCCGATGGGGCGGACCACGAGGCTGCTGGGAGGCGGGGGGCCGACACGCAGGGCAAGGTCGATCCCCTCGTGAATGAGGTCGATCACGCGGTCGCTGGAGCCCAGTTCCACCTCGATGCCGGGATGCTCGGCGAAGAATACCGGCAGTGCGGGGGCCACCAGCCGACGGGCGATGCGGCTCGGCATGTCCACCCGGACGCGCCCCGTCAGTGTCCCGGAGCGGGAGTGAAACTGCTGCTCGAGTTCCTCGGCATCGGCGACCAGGGCAATGGCGCGTTCCACGAGGGATTCACCGTCCTGCGTCAGGCTCACCTGACGGGTGGTCCGGTTGAAGAGCCGAACGCCCAGATGCGCCTCCAGTTGCTGGATGGTCAGGGATACCGTCGGGCGTGGGAGTTCAAGCTGGTCCGCCGCCAGGGTGAAACTGCCGCTCTGGGCCACCCGGATGAAGATGCGCAGTTGATCGATTCGGTCCATGGCATCTATTGGTAGTGATTTATGAATAGTCTATGAGTATTTTCATTATTTATTAAGGTTTCTGTTCTCAATACAGTGGGCCCTGTTCCATTCGATTCCACAGGAGCTCTTCCATGTCCAGACACAGCATCCAGGGCAAAGTCGTCTTGATCGCCGGCGGCGCCAAGAATCTGGGCGGCCTGATCGCCCGCGACCTCGTCGCGCACGGCGCCGGGGCCGTCGCCATTCACTATAACAGCGCCGCCAGCCAGGCCGACGCCGATGCCACGGTGGCGGCCCTCGAAAAGGCCGGCGCCAGGGCCGTCGCCCTGCGGGCCGATCTGACCACGGCCGGCGCCGTCGAGAAGCTCTTCGCCGACACGGTGGCCGCCGTCGGTCGGCCCGACATCGCGATCAATACCGTGGGCAAGGTGCTCAAGAAACCGATGATCGAGATCAGCGAGGCCGAGTACGACGAGATGGCGGCCGTCAACGGCAAGTCGGCCTTCTTCTTTCTCAAGGAGGCCGGCAGGCACGTCAACGACCACGGCAAGATCGTGACGCTGGTGTCCTCGCTGCTGGGCGCGTTCACGCCCTTCTATGCCTCCTATGCCGGCACCAAGGCGCCGGTGGAGCATTTCACCCGCGCGGCGGCCAAGGAGTTCGGCGCGCGCGGCATCTCGGTGACGGCCGTCGGCCCGGGCCCGATGGATACGCCGTTCTTCTACGGCCAGGAGAGCGCCGATGCGCAGGCGTACCACAAGACGGCCGCGGCGCTGTCACCTTTCAGCAGGACCGGCCTGACCGACATCGAGGACGTGGTGCCCTTCATCCGCCATCTCGTCAGCGACGGCTGGTGGATCACCGGACAGACCATCCTGATCAACGGCGGCTACACGACGAAGTAGCCGGACGCCGCGTCGCCCTGCCTCCGGTGGCGGGAGCTGAGTGCGATGTCGAAGTGCTCCGCCCCGGCCGGGCGGAGACGCCTGGCCTGCGCCCTGTCGGCGCCGCCACGATCTTCCCGCGGTAGTCCTCGGCCGGCGCGCGAACACCCCCGTCGATTCGTCATTTCAATTCCTCCTTCCAGGCGCGGCGCGGCGGAGGCCCGGAATCCAGGGGTTTCGAGGAAGATCGAAGCCATTCGTCATGCCCGCCTGCACGGGCATGACGACTCAATCATGATTCAGACCTTGCTTCATTCGATCCTTGACCGGATTCCCGACCTCCCGCCTTCGCGGGGGCGGGCTTCATGCGCGGGCGCGGCCTCCGGACAATTGACCGGCGATTCCTTGACTCTTCGTCGGAAATGGGACACATCGTCGCGGAAGGTCCCGTGCGCGCCGAAAGGCCGTTTTCAGGGCGCTCCGGGGCGTCGCGATACATCAAAGGGTGACGGCGGGCCGGATGCCGGTATCATATCCGGCGTCGAGTCCGCGCGATCGCGTCGCGGCCGGCGGACCGAGGCCTACGATGGGAGAGCACATGAGCCCGGAGAATCCGGACCTGATCCTGCCCGGCGAGGTGGATACCTTGTCCGGGCTGTTCTACGCGCGCGTCCGGCGCAGCCCGCACGCGCCGGCCTACCGGTATTTCGACGCGGACGGCGGGGAATGGCGCGAACTCTCCTGGGCCGGGGTCGCGGCGGAAGTGGAGCGCTGGCGCGCGGCCCTGCACGGCGAGGGGCTGAAATCCGGCGACCGCATCGCGGTCATGCTGCCGAACGGCGTCGATTGGGTGTGCGTGGATCAGGCGGCGCTGAGTCTCGGCCTGGTGGTGGCGCCTCTCTTCGTGAACGACCGGCCGGACAACGTCGCCTATATCCTGCGTGAAACCGGGGCGCGCCTGCTGTTGATCGATCGGCGCGAGCAGTGGGACGCGCTGCGCCCCGCCCTGGCCGCGTCCGCCTCCCTGACGCGGGTCGTGGTGCGTGAGGATGCCGATGGCGACGAGGCGCGGGTCACGACGCTGGGGCGTTGGCTGGCCGCGGCGTCCGGTCCCGCCCCGGCGCGGGAGGAGGGACGCGGCCGCCGGGACGAGCTCGCCGCGATCGTGTTCACCTCCGGCACTGCGGGGCGCTCCAAGGGCGTGATGCTGACCCACGGCAACATCCTGTGGAACGCCCACGCCAGCTACTGCAGCAATCCGGTGAACGCCTCCGATACCTTTCTGTCGTTTCTGCCGCTGTCCCATACCCTGGAACGCACCGTGGGCTATTACCTGCCCATGATGGCGAATGCCCGCGTGGCCTTCGCGCGTTCGGCCGCGCAGCTCGGCGAGGATCTGCTCGTGATCCGTCCCACGGCGCTGATCTCCGTGCCGCGGATCTACGAGCGGATCTATGGTCGGATCCAGGCGCAGATGGAAGGGCGTTCTGCCCCGGCGCGCTGGCTGTTCCGCCGCGCGGTCGAGACCGGCTGGCTCCGTTTCCAGTATCTGCGGGGGCGGGCGGAATGGCGCCCCGCGCTGTTGTGGTGGCCGCTGTTGCGGCGGCTGGTGGCCGGCAAGGTGCTGGCCCGCTTCGGCGGCCGGATACGCATCGCGGTCTGCGGCGGCGCGCCGCTCTCCGCCGAGGTGGCGCGCACCTTCATCGGCCTGGGTCTGCCGCTGATCCAGGGCTATGGCCTGACCGAGGCCGGCCCTGTGCTGAGCGGCAACCGGCCGGAGGACAACGAGCCGGCGAGCGTGGGGCGCCCGCTGCGCGACGTCGAGATCCGGGTCACCGAACAGGGCGAACTGCTGGCGCGCAGCCCCGGCGTGATGCCGGGCTACCTGAACGACGCCGCGGCGACCGCATGCACGCTCGACGCCGAGGGTTGGCTGCATACCGGCGACCGGGGGAAGATCGAAAACGGTTATATCTACATCACGGGGCGGCTGAAGGACATCATCGTGCTGTCCAATGGCGAGAAGGTCTCGCCGGTGGACATGGAGCTGGCGCTCGCCTCCGATCCGCTGTTCGAGCAGGTGCTGGTGGTGGGCGAGGGCCGGCCGTATCTGACCGCACTGCTGGTATTGAACCGCGAGCGCTGGTCCCTGCTGGCGCCGCGGCTGGGCGTGGCGCCGGAGGACCCGGATGCATTGCAGGCGCCGGCCGTGACGCGGGAGGTGGGGCGCAGGCTCGAGGCCCTGATGCGGGAGTTTCCCGGCTACGCGCGCATCCGGCGCTTCAGTCTGGGGCTCGATCCGTGGACGGTGGAGAACGGCCTGCAGACCCCGACGCTCAAGCTGCGCCGCCAGCGCATCGCGGAACAGGCGGACGCCGTGATCGAGCGTCTGTACGCGGGATATTGAGATGACGCGGGACGCGGCCCCGGATCGACTGCCGGAACGCCAGCCCGCGGTGCGCGTGCTGGCCATGCCGACCGACACCAACGCGGCGGGCGATATCTTCGGCGGCTGGATCATGTCCCAGGTCGACATCGCCGGCAGCATCGCGGCCTATCGCCGCGCCGGCGGCCGCGTGGTGACGGTCGCCGTCAATTCCTTCCAGTTCCACCAGCCGGTCTTTGTCGGCGACCTGATCAGTTGCTACGCGGAGGTGACGCGCGTGGGGCGCACCTCGCTGACGGTGCGCGTCGAGGTGTACGCGGAGCGCGGCCGCGGGATCGAAGAGGCCATCAGGGTGACGGAGGCCGAGCTGACCTACGTCGCCATCGACCCGGATCGGAGGCCGCGCCCCGTCGACGGGGGCTGACGGGCCGGGTCAGCGCGCCGCCGCGGCGGCCGGTTCCGGTTCCGCCGGCGCGGACTTGCGCAGATGCACGAGGACGCCGCCGCGGCGCGCCTGCACGGACAGGATCTCGTGCCCGTCCTTGCGGAGACTCTCCGCGGCCTGCCGGGCGAGCTGCTCGCTGCCGAACAGGAATCCGGCCGTCGCGCCCGCCGTGACGCGGCGCAGTTCGTTGCGTGCCTTGACGTAATGCAGCGGGCAGCCGAAGGCGGTCAGATCGATGTCCTCGGCGTTTTTCTTTCCGGCCGCGGCGACCGTCGGCACGGAGACGCCGAGATCGAGCTGGCGGTCGATGTCCTGGGAGATCGCGGCCGCCTCGGCGGTCCACTGATCGAGTGCCTGGGTGAGCGTCCTGTAGGCGGCCTCGTCGAACGCCTCCTTCAAGCGATCGAACCGCGCGGCGAAGTCGATCAGGCGCCGGCCCAGATCCTCGCCGGCCGGGAACGAAACGGACAACCGGCGGCCGATCCCGGAGAGGTCGTCGACGGGGGGCTCCCCCGCCAGGAACAGCAGCGACTGTCCGACCAGGCGGGCGCTGGCCTGGGCGCATTCGATGGATTCTTCGTACTTGCGCTGGAACAGGAAGCCATTGCGGTAGTTGCGTTCGTTCGCCGCCTCGGCGAAGTTGGCCGCGACCGTCTCCTGCGCCGCGCCGGCGCATTCGCCGCCGCCGAACTGTTCGACCTTGAAGGCCAGCTCGTCGCCGTGATCGCGCAGCACGGTCGCGATCTCCTCCGGCGCCACGGTGGCGAGGTCGGCGAGCAGGCGGGCGAAGTAGTCCTTCTCCTGTCGGTGCGACCAGGCGAAGAAGGTCTCGCCGTCGAGGCGTCCGCCGGCGTAGGCGTCCTGGACGCGCTGGATTGCCTGCTGCACGCGCGCGGCGGGCACCGAGGGGCCTTTCACCGCGATGTCGCCGCCGTTGCGGCCGTCGCCGCCGAGGTACATCTGGTAGTGCGGCACCAGTTTGCCGTGCAGGCGCTTGCCCTCGCCGTAGATGCCGATGTCGCCGGTCTCCGGCTGCGCGCAGCCGTTGTGGCAGCCGCTGGCGCGCACGCGCAGGTCGAACTCCCCGCCGGAGATCTCGAGGCCGATCTTTTTCGAGGCGGTGATGCCGAGGCGGCAGGTCGAGGCGCCCGGGCAGGCGACGACGTCATCGCCCGTCCGGGGTTCGCCGAGACCGAGCCGGGCCAGTTCCTCGCGGATGGCGCCGATGCGGGCTTCCGGCACGCCGGCCAGGACGATGTTCTGGTCCTGCGTGGTGCGCACGTCGGACAGTCCTTCGCGCCGCATGAGCGCGGCGATGCCGCGCAACTGGGGCGCCGTGATGTCGCCGATCGGCACGCGGATGGGGAAGATCCACAGCCCCGGCTGTTTCTGCGGGACGGCCCGGCGCGGCGCGCCCGGGTTGTTGCAGCCTTCCGCGGGACGGCCGTCGGTCCATTGCCCGCGGACGTAATCGTGGCCGGCGAGCGCGGTGCGCGTGCGCGTCAGCTCTTCCTTGTACTTCTCGATGAAACCTTCCGGGCCGAAGCGATCGACCAGGAACTTGATACGCGACTTGGCGCGCTGCTTGCGATTGGAATAACGGTTGTGCAGGGAGATGACCGCCTCCATGCAGGGGATCAGCGCTTCCTCCGGGATGAACTCTTCCACGGTGAGCGCCTTGCGCGGCTTGTGGCCGAGACCACCGCCGGCGAGCAGCTTGAAGCCGAAACGGCCGTCCTTCTTGATCGCGACCACCGCCAGGTCGTGGATCATGCCCTGGGCGCAGTCGGACTCGCAGCCTGAGAAGCTGATCTTGAACTTGCGCGGCAGGTGCTGGGTCAGCGGGTGGCGCAGGAAATAGCGCATCGCGTGATCCTGGACCGGGCGGATGTCCACGCGTTCGCTGGAGCACAGGCCGGCCAGCGGGCAGCAACTGACGTTGCGCACGGTGTTGTTGCAGGCCTCGCGCGTGGTCAGGCCGCCGCGGGCGAGATCCTTCAGCGCGGCGGGTGTCTTCGCCAGCGGCACGTAGTGAATCTGGATGTCCTGGCGCGTGGTGATGTGCGCGACGTCGTGCGGCGAATAGGTCTCGAGCGCGCCCGCCACGGTCTCGAGCTGGTCCGGGGTCATGCGTCCGCCCGGGATCTTCACGCGCACCATCTGCACGCCTTCCTGGCGCTGGCCGTAGACGCCCTGCTGCAGGCGGATGGACTGGAGTCGCTCGGCATCGAGCGCGTGGTTCAGGAAGGCGCGCACGCTCTCCTCGAAACGATCCAGTTCTTCGTGATTGACCAGTGATCCAGTCCCGTTCATGCCCGCATCCCATGCGCCTTGCTTCGTTACGTCGTCCCGGCGGTGCGCGCCGTCCCGTGGTTCAGGCGGCGAACATGAATCTCGCCCCGATCAGCATCAGCACGCTCGCCAGCAGCGGCCGGATCACGCGCTCCGGGACCCTCGAGGCCATGCGGCTGCCCAGATAAATGCCCGGCAGCGATCCGATCAGCAGGATGGACAGCATCGTGAAATCGATGGTCCCCATGCGCATATGTCCCAGCCCCGCCACCAGGGTCAGCGGCACCGCGTGGGCGAGGTCCGTCCCCACGATGGCGCGCGTGGGCAGGCTCGGGTAGAGAAAAATCAATATCGCGGCGCCCAGTGCGCCCGCGCCGATCGAGGATATCGGTACCAGTATGCCCAGCAGCACCCCCGCGCCGATCGTGGCGGCGGGACGCAACGATCTCCACTGGGGGAGCCAGGTCTTGATCCCGCGTCCCAGCCCCTGTACCCGGGATTTGAACAGCAGGGAGAGGGCGGTGAGGATCAGGGCCACGCCCAACCCGGTGTGTATGATCAGATCGAGGTCCGCCCCCGACAGCGCGGAACGATCCATATAATACACCACGAGGATGGCGCTGGGCAGGCTGCCCGCGAGCATCAAGCCTGTGATATTCCAGCGGATATTATCCTGACGCTGATGGTGCCAGACCCCGGTGGTCTTAGTGATGGCGGCGAACATCAGGTCCGTGCCCACGGCCGTGATCGGCGCGACGCCGAAGAGGAATATGAGCAGGGGCGTCATCAGGGAACCGCCGCCGACCCCGGTCAGGCCGACCAGGGTGCCGACGCCGAATCCGGCCAGAATGAAGGCCAGCGTGTCCATCGGTCTCCTCCCGTCCGCCCCGGCTGAGGCGCTTTGTCTTCAGAGTTCAGACAGTTGCACGAATTCCGGCCGTATCTCGGAGACACCGCGGCGGGACCGGAAGGGGGATCGGGCAAAA
>WBZO01005607.1_pt1 | contig 12681 bp, 6 predicted proteins | sample 5204261 | NCBI WGS metagenome assembly WBZO01 (sample SAMN12412400, study PRJNA552823) | activated sludge metagenome | isolation source: activated sludge from anammox sidestream of wastewater treatment plant... | place: USA: North Carolina | collected 2017-09 | reverse complement strand
CGGAATTGCTCAATGGTTCAACCATCAAAAGAATTCCTGGCCAATAGCCTTGATGTCTCAGACAAAAAGCCATACATTGCAGCCCTCGATTTTGAAACTTCACAAACAATTAAACGATTCGAGCTGGCTCGCCGGGATGGACTGCGAAGGCTGACTTTTATCAAACCCTATTCAACCTGAGGAGGACTCCATGAGAATCAAAACCCCGATTGTTTCGACAGTGAGCTGTTTATTCATTCTGCTGGCGGTTTGTGTGAATACGACCGTCGCCCAATCAACCTTCGGTTCGATGCTCGGCACGGTCAAGGACGCTTCGGGAAACGTCATCCCGAACGCCACCGTCAAGATCACCAACGTTGACGAAAACACCAGCCGCACTGTCACAACCAACAACAACGGCGATTACGAAGCCGTCAACATGAAGCCGGGCCGGTACCACATCGAGGTCACGGCTTCAGGCTTCCAGCCGTTCAAAACTTCCGAAGTGGCGCTGGTCGCGCGCCAGACGCTACGCGTTGACGCCAGCTTGAGCGCGGGCCAGGTGACTGCGCAGGTTGACGTGACGGCCAACGCCGGAGCGATCACCACCGAGACGCAGACCATCTCTTCGGCCTTCGAGCCGCAGAAGATTCTCAACCTGCCGGCCAATTACCGCGGCGGCGGCAGCACCAGCCCCTACATCCTGATCGCCGCGCTGCCCGGCGTGCAGGCCGACAACGGCAACACCTTTTCGATCCAGGGCGCGCTGCCTTCGCAATCGCAGTTTTCGCTCGACGGCATCTCGACCACCAACGTCACGGGCAATGCTCCGCTCCGCGAGGCTTTCCCGTCGGCTGAATCAATCGCCGAAATCAAAGTGCAGGGCGTCGGCAACGCCGCTGAATACGGCCAGGTCGGCGACGTGACAACGATTTCAAAAAGCGGCACGAATGATTACCACGCGACAGCTTTCTGGTTTCACCAGAATCGCGCGCTCGATTCCAACCGCTTCGGCGCGCTGACCAAGCCGCAGAAGATCGGCAACGATTTCGGCGTCAGCGGCGGCGGCCCCGTGCGCATTCCCTGGCTTTACAAAGGCAAGGACAAGACCTTCTTCTTCGGAACTTTCGAGGGCTTCCGCTTTCCGCGCGGCGCGACGGTTCAAAACAACGTGCCTACCCAGGCGATGCGCAACGGCGATTTCACCGCTGAAGGCGTGACTGTGCGCGATCCATTGACCGGAGCGGCCTTTCCGGGCAACCGCATTCCCGACAACCGGATCAGCCCTATCGCCAAAGCGATCCTGACGCTTTACCCGCTGCCGAACAACGGCCCGACCGACAAGCGGCAAAACGCCAACTACATTCGCAACACGTCGAACAACCTCAACTCGAACCAGTACGACATCCGCGTTGACCATTACCTGACCCAGAAGCAATCGGTCTTCGCTCGCTGGACGTGGAAGGACATCAGCGTAGACAGCCCGAACATCCTGTCGCTGCCGTCCAGCACCACCTTCGACAAATATAAAATTCTGGTCGCGTCCCACAACTACACGATCACTCCGCATCTGCTCAACGAAGCCCGTTTCGGATTGACGCTCAACGACAGCGGGTCTTCTTTCCCCTTCGATGGTCGCGCGTTCACCAAGGGGTTGAACTTCACGGGCATCGGCCCCGACTTCCCGTTCAACGGATTGCCGAACATTGATTTTTCGACCGGCAACGTTTCCGACCTGAACCGCAATCGCGCCGACGGCAGTTCGCAATCGCGCACTTTCCAGTTCAACAACAATCTGACGTGGACAAAAGGCCGCCACACGATGAAGTACGGCTTCGACGTGCGCTGGATTCGCGCGGTCTCGCCGCTGGGCTTCATCGGCGCGGACAATTACGGCAACTCCACATTTGACGGCACGTTCACCGGCAACGATTTCGCCGACTTCCTGCTCGGCATCCCGGTCCGCACCTCTTACGCGATCATCCAGCAGGATAACGACGGACGGACGACGCATTACCATTTCTTCGGGCAGGACAGTTTCCGCGTCAGCCAGAAATTGACGCTCGAATTCGGACTGCGCTACGAATATCACCCGTCCTACACCGACGCCGGAGGCAACATCGGCAACTTCGATCCGAGCGTGCCGAAATCGGGCCGCGTGGTTTATCCAACCGGCAAGCAGAACCTGCTGGCGCCGGGCTTTCTGAAAACCTTCAACGCCTGTCCCGCTCCGGCGGCGAACGGCGCGCCCTGCACGCCGGTGCTTTCGGCTGAAGAGGCCGGATTGCCGGAAGGTTTGCGCACTGTGCCGAAGCTTCGTTTTCTGCCGCGCTTCGGTTTCGCCTATCGCCCGTTCGGCGACGACAAGACTGTGGTGCGCGGCGGCATCGGCGCATACAACGGCACGCTGCTCGGCAATATCTATTTTTCGCTGACCGGCACGCTGCAATCGGACGTGCGCGAGTTCAACAATCTCGACGCGCAAGGCAAGCCCATTTTCCAATGGCCGCAGATTCAGACCAGCGGATCGGGCATCAACGCCGGGCAATTGGGCACGGCTTCGTTCCGCACTGCGAACGACATCCACTACAAAGACCCGTATTCGGTGCAATGGAATCTCTCGGTTGACCGCTACGTCGGCTACGGCCTGGGCGTGCGCGTGTCGTACATCGGGATGAAGACGACGCAACTGGGCTGGGCGCCGGACTTGAACCAGATGAACTCCTCGACGACGTTTGCCATCAATCGCCCGTTGAGCGACCGCCCGTTCCCGAACTGGGGCATTATCTTCACGCGCACGGCTGGGGCGACGGCCTTCTACAACGCATTGCAGATCGAAGCCAACCGCCGTTTCGCGAGCGGTCTGACGTTCAATTCGACTTACACCTGGGCGAAGAATCTGGCCGACAACCTCGGCCCGAACGCGACCGGCTTCATCGGCGAAACGGGCGGCGGTCGCGCTGCTGATCTTTACAACCGTCGCGCCGAACGTGGCAACGATTACGGCACGCGGCGCCATCGTTCGATCTCGACGGTGGTTTACGATCTGCCGGTCGGACGCGGGCGTAAGTTCGCCAGCGGCATTCATCCGGTGGCCAACGCGGCGATTGGCGGCTGGCAGTTGAGTGCGATCTTCCTGGCGCAAACCGGCCCGTTCCTGACGCCGTCCGTCAGCGGCGTTGATCCGTCGGGCAGCGGCTCCGGCCTTTCCCGCACGCAACACCCGGATCGAATCGCGGATGGCAACATCTCGAATCCGACCTGGTATCAGTGGTTCGACGTGAACGCCTTCGTCTGTCCGGGACTCAACACGCGCGTCGCGGCGAACTGCCGCATCGGCGTCAATCCGGCCCGCGACGCGGCGCCCATCGGACGTTTCGGCACGGCTGGCGTCGGCATCCTGACCGGTCCGGGAACGATCAACCTCTCGCTCGGTCTGAACAAAGCCTTCTACATAACCGAGAAGGTGAAGCTCGAAGCCGGCGCGTCGTTCACCAACGTCGCCAATCACACGAACTACGCCGACCCGCAGATGAACGTGACCAACACGGCCTTCGGGAGCATCTCCAGCGCGCGTACATCCGAACTGGGCGGCAGCCGCACGGGACAGGTCACCATGCGACTGAGCTTCTAACTCAACTCCGCGACCGGAGCCTCGCTCCGGCTCCGGTCGCGGCCTTCCAACAATCCACGAACCCACATGACTGATCATTCCCACCACGACGCGCGCGAAGACGCGCAGGAATTGGGCAAACTCGGTTACGCTCAGGAACTCTTCCGCACGATGGGCGGCTTTTCGAACTTTGCCATTTCGTTTTCGATCATCTCGATTCTGACCGGCGCGGTGACGCTTTACGGGCACGGGTTGAAAATGGGCGGCCCGGCTCAAATGTCACTGGGCTGGCCGCTGGTGACGCTCTTCACGCTCGCGGTCGTTTGCAGCATGGCGGAACTGGCGAGCGCGTTGCCGACTTCGGGCGCGATGTATCACTGGTCGTGCGCGCTCGGCGGCAAGGGCTGGGGCTGGTTCACGGCGTGGTTCAACATCATCGGACAGATCGCAGCCATCGCAGGCATTGATTACGGCTGCGCGCTGTTTGTCACGCCGCTGGTCGGGTTGAAAGCGACGACGCAGAATCTGCTGATCGTTTACGCCGCGATTCTGCTCTCGCACGCGCTGATCAATCATTTCGGCATCCGGCTGGTGGCGTGGCTCAACGATTTCAGCGTGACGGTTCACATCATCGGCGTGATCGTCATTGTCGGCGCGCTGATGCTGTTCGCGCCGAAACAACCCACGAGTTTCTTCTTCGCGCGCGTCACGAGCAACGACGCGGGCTGGTCTTATGGATGGGCGTTCATCATCGGCTTGCTGCAGGCGATGTGGACGTACACGGGCTACGACGCGTCGGCCAGCGTTTCGGAAGAGACAGTTGACCCGCGGCGGCGCGCTCCGTGGGGGATGGTCATGGCCGTTGTCGTGTCGAGCGTTGTCGGCTATCTGCTGTTGATCGCGTTGACGCTTTCGATCAAGGACATTCCTTCGGTCTTGAACTCAGACGTTCCGGCGGTGATCGCGATTCTGGTCGGGGCTTTGGGCGAACGCGCGGGCAGCCTGTTTTCGTGGCTGGCGGCGATGGCGATGTGGTTTTGCGGGTTGTCGGCGGTGACGTGGTCATCGCGCGTCATCTGGGCGTTTGCGCGCGACGAAGGCTTGCCGCTGTCGTCGGTGTGGAAGCAGGTCAGCCACAAGCACTCCACGCCGGTTTACACGATCTGGCTCTGCGCGATTGCGGCGTTTCTGGGCGCGGTCTACAGCGGAGCTTACGCCGTCGTGACCGCGATCAGCACCATCGGGCTGTACATCTCTTACGTCATTCCGGTCTTTCTGCATCTGCGCGCCGGCAAGCTCGAACGCGGCCCCTGGAGTTTGGGCCGATACAGCCGGGCGTTGAACGTCGCAGCCGTGTTGTGGGTCGTTTTCCTGAGCGTCATTCTTTGCCTGGCCGACGCGCGCACGTGGAAATCAATCCTGGCCGTGACTGTCTTGCTGGGGTTGTGGTATTGGTTGGACGAACAACGAAGATTCAAAGGGCCGGCGTGGTCGGCGAACGACACGACGCAACTTGTCCAATCGGAGGGCTGAATCAAATGTCTGAATCGAACAAACGCGCAATGCGAATTCGCGGAGCCGCGCTGACCCTGCTCGCGCTGGTCTTCGGTTTTGCCGTCAATCAATCGGCTCAGGAGAAACGCTGGTACAAAGGCAACACGCACACACACACCATCAACAGCGACGGCGATTCGACGCCTGACGAAGTCGTTCGCTGGTACCGCGAACACGGCTACAATTTTCTGGTCTTGTCCGATCACAACTACCTGACCGAGGTTGACGGGTTGAACGCCGTCCTCGGCGCGGCGAACAAATTCATCATGATCAAAGGCGAAGAATTGACCGATGAATTCCAGAAGAAACCGATCCACATCAACGGCCTCAACGTCAAGGAATTGGTCGTGCCGCAACACGGCGACAGCGTCGCAGGCGTGATTCAAAACAACGTCAACGCGATTCGTAAAGTTGACGGCGTGCCGCACATCAACCATCCGAACTTCGGCTGGGCCATCAGCGCAAGCGATCTGAAGGCGGTCAAAAACAACCGCCTGTTCGAGATCTACAACGGCCATCCGCAGGTCAACAACCTCGGCGGCGGCGGAATGCCAGGACTCGAAGCGATGTGGGACGACATTCTTTCGGCGGGGATAACGCTTTACGGCATCGCGGTTGACGACGCGCACAACTTCAAGACTCCCGGCGACAGGACGAAATCCACGCCCGGTCACGGCTGGGTGATGGTTCGCGCGGCGAGCCTCAACGCCGGCGAGATTCTGCGCGCGATGGAGCAGGGCGATTTTTACGCTTCGACCGGCGTTACCCTGCGTGATTACCAGGCGGACGGCAAGCAGATCGCGATCAACATCGCCCCGTCCGGCACGAGCAAATACACCGTGCAGTTCATCGGGCGCTGGGGCAAAGTTTTGAAAGAGGTCACGGCGAATCCGGCGGTTTACACTTTCAACGGCGACGAGTTTTACGTCCGCGCGAAAGTCATCGAATCGAACGGCAAGGCGGCGTGGACGCAGCCGGTGTTTTTGAACAAGTGACAGGAGAATTGATTTGAGCCAGAGCGAAAACAGAGTGAGAGGAATGTTGAGCGCCGAGCGGTTGCGCGAGCTTGTCGCACAGGATCAGATCGAGACCGTGATCGTCGCGTTCACCGATCATTACGGGCGGCTGACCGGCAAACGTTACGACGCCGAGATGTTCGTTGAAGACACGATCAATCACGGCACGCACGGCTGCGATTATCTGCTGACGGTGGATATGGAAATGGAGCCTGTGCCCGGCTACAAATTCGCCAACTGGGAGCTGGGCTACGGCGACTTTCATCTCGTGCCTGATTTGAACACACTGCGGATGGCGAGCTGGCTGGACAAAACCGCGCTGGTCTTGTGCGACGTGCGGAACGAGAAAACTCATGCGGCGGTCAGCGTCGCGCCGCGCTCGATCCTGCGGCGACAGATCGGGGCCGCGCGCAATCTGGGCTTCGAGAGCTTCGCCGCGTCGGAGCTTGAATACTATCTGTTTCAAAACAGCTATCGCGAAGCGGCGGCTGACGGCTGGCGCAATCTTGAGCCTGCCGGCTGGTATCTGGAGGATTACCACATCCTGCAAGGCACGCGCACTGAAGCCTACACCGCCGCCGTCCGCCATCATCTGAAACATTCCGGCGTGCCGGTCGAAAATTCAAAAGGCGAATGGGGATTGGGTCAACACGAATTGAACGTGCGCTACGCCGAAGCGTTGGAGATGGCCGACCGCCACGTCGTCTACAAACAATGTCTGAAAGAGGTCGCGGATGCGATGGGCGTGAGCGTGACGTTTATGGCCAAGTTCGCTCAAGACCGCGCCGGATCGAGTTGCCACATCCATTTCAGTTTGTGGCGCGACGGCAGGAACGCTTTCGCGGGCGACAAGCAGTTCGGGCCGGTGAAATGCTCGGACGAGTTCCGATGGTTTCTGGGAGGCTGGATGGCGCACGTTTACGACGTGACGCCGTTTTACGCGCCGACGATCAATTCGTACAAACGCTTCGTTGACGGCTCGTGGGCGCCGACGCGATTGGCGTGGAGTTACGACAACCGCACCGGCGGATTCCGCGTCGTCGGCCACGATCAATCCTTGCGCATCGAATGCCGCATCCCCGGCGCCGACGCCAATCCGTATCTGGCCTTCGCCGCCTCGCTGGCTTCGGGACTCGACGGCGTCGCCAACAAGATCGAACCGCCCGAATGCTTCACGGGCGACATCTACGCCGCGAAGTATCTGCCGCGCGTGCCGTACACGCTCTCGGAAGCGACCGACAAATTCGCCGCGAGCGATTTCGCCAAACGCGCATTCGGCGAAGACGTGGTCGAACATTACACCCACTTCTTCCGAACCGAGCAGGCGGCGTTCAATTCGGCTGTGACCGATTGGGAGCGCAAACGGTACTTTGAAAGAATCTAAAATCAGGAGAGAAAACGGAAAAGACGGAAATAACGGAACAAACGGAAGACTGATAAATTTGAGTTTCCGTTTGTTCCGTTATTTCCGTCTTTTCCGTTTTCTCTCTTCCCTTCCTCAACTCACATCCTGGCTACAACGCCAGCGCCGGTAATCCGGCCTGCCGTAATTGTTCGTTGATCGCTTTCACGTCTTTGCTCTTGATCTCGTTCCAACCGGCCAGCGCATCGGCCAGCGATTTCTGCAACGCTGCTGACGCCGCGACAGCCTGCGTTGTCGGCGCGGCGTCGGCGTCGTCGGCGATGTTCATCACCGAGAGCATTTCGCCCGCCAGCCGAGCCAGCCCGCTTCCGCCGCCGCGCGAGCCGAAACCGCCAGGCGCGCCTTCAATCGCCGCCACTTTCTGATCGAGCGCGGCTAGCGATGAGGCGACAGTTCCCTCGCCCGTCTTCTCTTTCAACGTTTTCAACTGATCGCGCAGTTTGCGAATCTCGGCCTGAGCCGCGCGGACTTTCGCAATCCCGTCGTAGTTGCTCTTCGCAAGCTCGAACATTTTCGCAATGCTCGAAGCGGGCGTCGTCACTCGCGGATCCATCTTGAGTGTGAGCGGTTCGGTGAGGCTTCTGCCGCCCGCTGTCAGCTTCACCGTGTATTCGCCCGGAGCGGCGAGCGGGCCGTCGGGTTGGCTGGGCGTGTTGCGATAAATCGCCGAGATCGGAAATGTGCGCGGGAAGCCTGCGGGCGGCGCGTATCGCAAATCCCAAACCCAACGCTGCATTCCCGATTTGTTTGAAAGAACGCGCGGCGGGCGAATCCAGTAAGTCGGATACGGCAGTTGGTTTTCGTTGACGCGTTCCGGCTCATCTTTGCTCGAATAACGCCGCACGAGGTTGTTCTGCTTGTCCAGGATTTCGAGCGTCACTTCGGTGGCGTCCGATTTCAGGTAGTAGTTGATGATCGCGCCGTCGGGCGGATTCTCGCCCATCGGCTCTTCGGGCGGGATCGGCGTATCGGTGTTGAGGCTGCGGCGCACGCGGATCGCCGTCTGCGGCTTGAAGAGAAACGCGTCCGACTTCGCCGTTTGATCGTTGATCTGGCGCAGCGGCGTGATGTCGTCGAGAATCCAGAAACTGCGCCCGTGCGTGCCGACAACGATGTCGTCATCCTTGATCACAAGATCGCGGATCGAAGTCGCGGGCATGTTCAGCCGCAGCGATTGCCAATGCTCGCCGTCATCGAACGAGACGAAGACCGCCTGCTCCGTGCCCGCATAAAGCAGGCCTTTGCGCACGGGGTCTTCGCGCACGACGTTGACGATTGTGCCGTCGGGAATGCCGCTCGTGATGCGCTTCCACGTCTTGCCGCCGTCGTGGGTTTTGTAGATGTGCGGACGCAGATCGTCAATCCTCAACGTGTTGATCGCGGCGTAGGCCGTGTCGTCATCGTGATGCGAAGCGTCCATCAGCGAAACCTTCATCCACGATTTCAATTCGGGCGGCGTGACGTTCGCCCACGTCTTGCCGCCGTCGCGCGTGACGTGGATCAACCCGTCGTCGGTTCCGGCCCAGATCGTGTTGATGTTCCTGCGCGAAGGCGCGACGGTGTAGATGACGCCGCGACGCGCCATCGTCGCCATTTCGGGTGTGCGGTACTTACCGACGCTTTCGGGCACGTTGTATTTCTCGCGCGACAGGTCGGGGCTGATCACATCCCAACTCTGCCCGCCGTTCGTGGTTTTGAAAAGAACGTTGCCGGCGAAATAGAGCGTCTTCCCGTCAATCGGCGAAAAAATCACGGGCGCGGTTCGCAGGAAGCGATACTTGCCGCTGCGAACGGCTTCGGGCGCGATGTTCTGCGTCTGTCCCGTCGTCCAATCGTATTTCGTGATCTTGCCGCCGTAGGTGATGTTCGGATTGAGCGGATCGGGCGCGACGTAACCGTATTCTTCAACGCCGACGGTGCGCCAATCGCGCCACGTGATCGCGCCGTAATCGCCGCGACTGGCGACGGCTGCCGAGCCGCTCTCCTGCTGCCCGCTGTAGACCCAGTAGGGCCAGCGGTTGTCGGTGATGACGTGATACATCTGCGCCGTCGGCTGGTTGTACCAACTGCTCCACGTCTCGCCGCCGTTGACCGTGATGGTCGCGCCCTGATCGGTGGCGAAGAGTATGATGTCGGGCTGTTCGGGGTTGATCCAGATGCGGTGATAATCGTCGCCGCCGGGCGCGCCTTTGAATCCCTTCCACGTCTTGCCGCCGTCGGTTGATTTGTACGAGGCGATGTTGGCGACGAAAACTATCTCAGGATTTTTCGGATGAACTTTGATCTCAGCGAAATCGGAACCGCGCCCCCAGAGCCGCTGATCGCCGCTGATCCTGCGCCAGCTTTCGCCCGCGTCGTCGCTCCGGTAAACGCCGCCGAGTTGCTGGTTGGCGTCAACCGTCGCGTAGATGATTTTCGGATCGCTTTCGGAAACGCCAATGCCGATGCGGCCCAAACCCTGTTCAACCGTCGGCAGACCTTTGGTCAACTGTCGCCACGTCGCGCCGCCGTCGGTTGATTTATAAAGCCCGCTGCCCGGCCCCTGCCACTGGCCGTTTTCCCACGGCCCGTGCCGCACTTCAAACAGATCGGCGTAAACGACGTTTGAATCTTTCGGGTCGAACGCAACCTGAATCGCGCCGGTGTTCTCGTCCTTGTACAAAACTTTTTGCCAGGTCGCGCCGCCGTCCGTCGTCCGATAAACGCCGCGATCCTGATTCGGCCCGAACGGATGGCCGCAGACGGCGACGAAAACGCGGTTGGGGTTTTTCGGATCAATGATGATCGAGCCGATCTGCTGGCTGTCGCGCAATCCGACGTTGCGCCACGTCCTGCCGCCGTCGGTTGATTTGTAAACGCCATCGCCGACCGACAAGTCAGGCCGCAGCGGCAAGCCTTCGCCGCTGCCGACGTAGATGATGTTCGGATCGGACGGCGCGACGGCCAGATCGCCGATTGATCCCGTTGGCTGATCGTCGAAAATCGGCTGCCACGTGCGCCCCGCGTCGGTCGTCTTCCACACGCCGCCGTTGTTGACGCCGATGAAAAAGACGTTCGGCTGACCTGGAATTCCGGCGGCGCCGACTGTGCGGCCCGCGCGGAACGGCCCGATCATGCGCCAATGCAGAGATTGATAAAGGCTCTGGTTATGTTGCTGGGCGGTCGTTTCATGCAACTCCGGCAACGCCGAAGCCGCGAACACAAGCAGCAAGCAGACAGACAGGACACGACTGAAATTGATCATGAAGCGCCTCCACAAAAAATCCATTTTGAATTTGGTACTGTTCTTATCGAAGTTTCGCGGATTCTACACTCGACTTTAGAAATCCGGGAAGGGAATGCGAACCTCCTTGACTTATCCGGCGCGCTCCGACAAAACTCTCGCGCCATCTCATTTCAGAAAGCAGAAGGATTAACAATGCCGGAAAACAAACGCGAGCCGAGAGCGCTGGCGGTAATGGCTCATCCCGACGACGCCGAGATACTCGTCGCCGGAACCATGTTTCACCTTAAAGCTCTGGGCTGGGAACTCGGCGTGATCACGATGAGCGCAGGCGGTTGCGGCTCGACGACCATGAGCTTTGAAGAGACTTCGCGCACGCGCTACGCCGAAGCCAAAGCCGCCGCCGATTATCTGGGCGCGTGGTACGGCTGCGCAGGGCTGCTCGACATAGAGATATTCACGAACGCCGAAAGCGTCCGCAAAGTCGTTGAGTTGATGCGGCAGTTCGATCCCGACGTGGTGATCACTCATTCGCCGGTTGATTACATGGTTGATCACGAAGAGACATCGCGGATCACGCGCAGCGCCGCATTCGCGCTGGCGATACCGCTTTATCCAATCGAGCAGGCCAGGCAGATCGCGCCGGCCCACACCACTCGATCAACACCCGCGCTCTATTACGCCGACCCGCTCGAAGGTCTCGATCCGATGGGCGAGCGCATCTTCCCGCATTTTTACGTGGACATCAGCGAAACAATCGAGCGGAAGCTGGAGATGCTCGCCCGCCACGAATCGCAGCGCGAATGGCTTCGCGCCCATCACGGGATTGACGAATATATGGAACAAGTCAGGCGATGGGCAGCGAAATACGGGCAGGAATGCGGTTTCAATTATGCGGAAGGTTTCCGGCAACATCTGGGGCACGGTTATCCGCACGAACCGCTTCTGCAAAGCGCGCTTAAACCAAAAATCAATACAAGGAGAACTCATCAATGAATGACATCAACGTTGGCATAGTCGGATTGGGCTGGGTCGCGGGAGCGCACATCTCGGCCTTCAATAAAATTCCGGGAGCGAAAGTGACCGCCGTCTGCTCGCGCCGCGAATTGGACGAGAAAGAATTGGAGCGGCAATACGGAACGCCGCTCAAAGCCTACCGCGATTTCGAAGCGATGTTGAAAGACCCCTCGATCAACGTCATTGACATCTGCACGCCGCACCCGCTGCATGCCGAACAGGCGATTGCGGCGGCGAAGGCCGGTAAACACCTGATCATCGAAAAACCGATCTCGATCAAATACGAGGACGCGGTGGCGGTGAAGAAGGCGATTGACGCGGCGGGCGTCAAAACCTGCGTCTGCTTTGAAGTGCGCTTCAGCCAGCAGGCCAGCGTCATCCAGGCCACGATTGACCAGGGGTTGCTCGGCTCGCTGCATTACGCCGAGGTTGATTACTATCACGGCATAGGCCCGTGGTACGGCCAGTTCGGATGGAACGTCAAAAAAGACTTCGGCGCGAGCAGTCTGTTGACTGCCGGTTGCCACGCGCTCGATTTGCTGTTGATGTTCATGAATTCCGAGGTCGAAGAGGTGACGAGTTACAGCAACCGCTCGCGCAGTTCGATCTTCGATCCATACGAATACGACACGACTTCGGTGACGCTGCTGAAATTCAAAGATGGACGGCTCGGCAAAGTCGCATCAGTCACTGACTGTTTGCAGCCCTATTACTTCCACATTCACCTTTGCGGGAGCGAAGGCTCGTTGCTCGACAACCGGCTTTACAGCTCGAAGCTGAAAGTCAGCAAAGAGCGATGGAGCGCGCTCGAAACCAGTTTGATTGATTCGGGCGACGTGGCGCACCATCCGTACCT
>WBZO01001222.1_pt1 | contig 12681 bp, 11 predicted proteins | sample 5204261 | NCBI WGS metagenome assembly WBZO01 (sample SAMN12412400, study PRJNA552823) | activated sludge metagenome | isolation source: activated sludge from anammox sidestream of wastewater treatment plant... | place: USA: North Carolina | collected 2017-09 | reverse complement strand
GTCGGCGATCGATGCCTCCACGCCGGCCGATGCCTCGGCCGTCGACGCGGGGCCGCCCTTCGTCGCGTGCGGGGACAACGGCATCCCCGGCGATCGAAGCACGCTCTACAAGAGCGAGAGCGGCAAGGTCACCGTCGTCGAGGTCTGCGCGAAAGGCTGCGAGTGGACCGAGGGGGCCGCGAACGACCATTGCCGCACGAGCGCGACCTGCTTGTTCGGCGTGGGGCTCTACTGCGGAGGCAACGGCGTCTCGGGCGCGAAGGACGTCCTCTTCCGATGCACGACCGGGAAGATCATCCCCGAGACGCGCTGCACGAAGGGCTGCCAGCGCCGCTCCGTGGGCGACAACGATCGCTGCTATCCCTGACGCGAGGAAGGCGGCTCAGCCGTCCGTCTCGTCGTCGTCGTCGTCATCATCGCCGTCATCGTCGCCGTCCGCCTGCCCGACGGGCCCGGCGCCCGGCTTCGCGCCGGCGGGGCGCTGCGGCTTGCGCTCGTCGAGCTTCTGCCGCTGCTCCGGGGTGAGGAGGGCCCGGACCCGCAGCATGGAACCGAGGTGGAGCTTGTGCATCTCGGCCTGTGCCTTCGCGGCCTCGTCGAGCTGCACGTTGAGGGCGCGCTCGTCGACCTTGTCGGCCGCGAGCAGCCGTACGATCTCGACCCTGGAGTGCTCGAGCTTCGCGCGCAGGTCGATGGCGCGCTTCTGCGTGGCGAGCATCTCGTCGCGGATCTTGCTCACCTGGTCGGGCGTGAGCCCGATGGCCCGGCCGCGCCGGATGACCTGCTGGGGCGGATGGAAATTCACGCCGAGCATCCCGAGCTCGCCCATCACGTCGGGCCCTCCGCCCGGGCCCTTGTCCATCGATCGCCCGCGCGGTCTGCCGTGCGCTCGGCGTGCGATGGGAGGGGGCCCGCCGCGCCCGTTGCCGGGATGATGCCGCGCTTCGTCTTCGCCTCGAGGAGCCCAGGGGCCGCCCGCGTCCGGACGACGAGGGGGCGGCATGCCGGGCCGGCCCCACGCGGGCGGAGGACCAGGCGGAGGCGTGGGCTGGGCGCTCGCCTGAGCGGTCTCCGGGGGGCGGGGCGTCTGCGACTGACAACCAATCGTCGCGAGAGCGACTCCGATCAGCGCCACGGGCACGAGCTTCATCATCGCGGTCCTCCTGGCCTCACCGTATCAGGACGACCGGGTGCCTCGCAGGGACGCGCGGATGCTCAGGGCGCCGCGCGGAGGATGTTGCAGACCTGCGTCTGCCGGAGAGGAGCGCCGGTGCGCCCCACCACGCCGCGCTCCGCCAGGTACGCGACGATCGCGCGCTGCGAGAGGCCCTCGCTCGAGAGGCGGCGCACGGTGGCGACGACCGCCTGCTCGGTCTCGTCGATCTCGACGTGGACGCCGTCGGCGGCGACGCGATAGCCGTAAGGGACCGTTCCCACCCGCTCGCCGCGCGCCCGCTTCTCTGCGAGCGCGGCGCGCACGCGTGAACGGAGGACCACCCGGTCGTAGGCTCGCGCGAGGTCGATGGCGCCGCGCGAGTACCCCACGTTCTCGTCCGGAGCATCGACGTGCGTGCGGGCGCGCGTGCGCGAGCCGTCGGCCGTGTGGAGCGTCGCGCCCTCGGTGAGCGCGGCGCGCTCGATGAGCCAGCACACGAGCTCGTCGTGGCCGAAGCGATCGGCATTGGCCGCGACGAGGATGCCCGCGCGGTGCTCGCGGATGGCGGCATACGCGGCGAGGAGGCCCGGGCGCTCGGCGATGGGCGTATCACCGCCGACGACATCGAGCTGCCACGAACGGACCTCGACGCACTCACGCTCGGCCCAGGCCTCGATCGCGAGGCGCTGGCCACCGGTGTCGGTATGGTCGGATTGGCGAAGGTAAGCGACTGCGCGTCGAGCGCCGTCCGCACTCATCACCAACACGTATGCCGTCGGGGATCCGTGTAGTCAACAACTATTGCGGCCGGATGAACGCGCTCGCGGGGAAGTCGATGGGCACCGTGAACTGGCTCTTCACGTGCATCGTGAAGGTGTCGATGGCCATGGCCCGCGTCAGCGGCGTGCCCGTCGCGTCGAGGAGCCTCGCGTCACCGGAGTAGATGCCCTGCTGGAGGACGATGTTCGTCGCGAACGCGCTGCACGACTCCTGGAACCTGCCGACGGGCTGGTTCGCGGCGTTCAGCACCGTGACCTCGACCGCCGTGGCTTGGCTCGAAGCACACGCGCTCGGATCCGAGGAGCCCGCGACCGTCCAGTCGACGGTGAGCGAGCCGGTCGTCGCCGTCGAGGCGGGCTCCGGCTCGGCGCCGTGGCTGGAGCCGCCGCAGCCGATTGCGATCGCGACGACGACGACGGTGAGACCAGGAGCGATGCGCATGGGCGGTCGTTGCCTCCACGCGGAGTCCGAGCAATCGAGATGCCGTGCGAAGGGCGAACTAGTGTCGCGCGGCGAGGGTGAACGCCGTCGCGATCGGCGTCGCCCCAACGTCGACGATCGCTGCGTCGGCCTCGTCGGCGACGGCGACCTCGGGCGAGGCCGCCGACCAACCGAGGTCATCCGCGGGGCCTTCGGGATCGCCGTCGCCGTCGGAGTCCACGCCCACCTCGACGAGGTAGGCGCCGGGGCGGACCTGGAAGTAGAGGAGGAGCTCGCCTCCGCCGCGGACCTTGAACTTCATCCGGTCGAGATCGAGCGGCTCCGGCGTCCCCGACGCACGATGGAAGCGCACGAAGGCGACGGTATCGGGCGGCAGCGCGCGTGGAAGACGCGCGCGGACCTCGAGCGGCGTCGCATCGGCGATCGCGAAGCACGCGTCGTAGGCGCTCGCGCCTGCGCAGCCCGGTGGCGTCGGTGGCGTGAACGGCGTGACGGGCGCACGAGCGCTCCCGACCGGTGCGCCCGCGAGGCTCGTCTGCGGTGCATCGGACGTCGGGCTGCCACAGCCGCCAATGGCGAGGAGACACAGCGTGACGGCGGCGCGCATCGACCCGAACGATAGCGGTGACATGACCTCGAGCAAGGCGCCCGTGCGGTCGCGCTCAGGTCGCGCGCAGCAAGGTGCTCGCGTGCGACCACGGCGTCTCCTGGATGAGCTCGAGGCCGTCGGGGACGATCTTCGTCCGCTGCACGAGATCCACGCCCATCCACGGGATGCGATACGCCGCGCTCGTTGCGCCCTCGTCGATCTCCGCCGTCGCCTCGTAGGGGACCGATCGTCCGAAGCGCGTGCCCTGCGTCCCCGCGAGACGCACCGTTCGGCCGTCCTCGCCGACCGCGATCGTCTCCGCGGTCTCGTAGAGCGTCACGCCCCATTTCGAGACCCGCGTGATGTGGCGGAAGTCCGTGCCGCTCGCCTCGACGCGCGTCGCCATCGTCGATGGTCCGAAGAGCCGCGTGAGCACCGCCATCGGCGCGACGAGCAGCATCGTCGTGATGCGGGCGCCGGCGAGCGCGCGCCAGCTCGTGACGCGGAAGTCGAACCGGCCGGACCAGCTCCCGACGTGTCTCCGGTAGTAGCGGACCGCCGGCGATTCACCCATGGCGTAGAGCTCGAAGGCGAGTGTACCCCAGCCGCGACGAACGACGCGGCGTGTCGCTTGCAGCGCCGGGCGAGGACCATGCGGATACGACGGCTCGCGTTCGGCTCTTGCGTGCTGCTCGTCGCGGCGTGCGCCCAGTCGCCGACCGGACGACCGCAGCTCTTGCTCGTGTCGGACGCGGAGATGGCGCAGATGGGCGTCTCCGCGTTCGACGACGTGAAGAAGGAGACGCCCGTCTCGAAGGACCAGGCGCTCTCCGCGTACGTCCAGTGCGTCGCCTCGGCGATCACCAAGGAGGCGGCTCCGAACGTCCCCTGGGAGGTCGTCGTGTTCGACAGCGACGACGTGAACGCCTTCGCGCTGCCCGGCGGGAAGATCGGCGTGTACACCGGGATGCTGAAGGTCGCGGAGAGCCAGGATCAGCTCGCGACGGTGCTCGGGCACGAGGTCGCGCACGTGACCGCGAGGCACGGCAACGCCCGGGTGTCGGCGGCGCTCGCGACGGAGACGGGCGTCCAGCTGACGTCGGCCGCGCTGGGATCGAAGGTCGGCGGCACCCGTGAGCTGGCCGGGCTGCTCGGCCTGGGCGCCGAGCTCGGCGTCCTCTTGCCCTACAGCCGCGATCAGGAGAGCGAGGCCGACGTGCTCGGGCTCGATTACATGGCGAACGCGGGCTTCGAGCCGGGGGCCTCGGTCGAGCTCTGGCGGAAGATGCAGAGCGTCGCAGGCGACAAGGTGCCGACGTTCCTCTCGACGCACCCGTCGAACGAGGCGCGCATTCAGGAGCTCTCGTCGAAGCTCCCCGCCGCTACGAAGCGGTACGAAGCGGCGCGGCAGGCGGGCAGGGCCCCGCGGTGCGTCCGCGCGGCTTGACCGGCGCGACCGGCACTCGATTCGCACCGCGCGCGCTGCATGTGGCTCGTCCGTCTCGCGCTGCGTCGCCCGTTCACGGTGGCGGCCTTCTGCCTGACGGTCCTCCTGATGGGCGTGCTCTCGGCCGGATCGATGCCGGTCGATCTGTTCCCGGCCATCGACATCCCCGTCGTCGTCACGGTGTGGAACTACCCCGGGCTCTCGGCCGAGGACATGGAGCGCCGCGTGACGTTCATCAGCGAGCGCGGGATCTCGACATCGGTGAGCGGCGTCACGCGCATCGACTCGCAGACCATCGCGGGCACGGCGATCCTGCGCATCTACTTCGAGCCCGGGGCCGACATCGGCGGCGCGATCGCGCAGATCTCGTCGGCGTCGCTCTCGGCCGCGCGGATCATGCCGCCGGGCATGCAGCCGCCGGTGATCTTGCGCTACAACGTGACGAACGTGCCGGTCGCGCAGCTCACGCTGTCCGGCAAGCGGAGCGAGCAGGAGCTCTTCGACTACGGGCTGAACTTCTTGCGGGTGCGGCTCTTCACCGTGCCGGGCCTCGCGACGCCGGCGCCTTACGGCGGGCGCCTGCGGCAGGTGATGGTCGACGTCGATCCGGCGCGCGCGGCCGCGAAGGGCGTGTCGCCCCAGGACATCGTCCAGACGGTGCTCGCGCAGAACGTCATCCTCCCCGCGGGCACGGCGCGGCTCGGCGACACCGAGTACGACGTGCTGCTCAACGGGAGCCCAGAGACCGCCGAGGCGTTCAATCGCATTCCGGTCAAGGTGGTCGGCGGTGCCACGGTCTTCCTCGGCGACGTCGCGGACGTGCACGACGGGTTCGCGATCCAGAGCAACGTCGTCCGGGTGAACGGCCAGCGGGCCACGTACCTGTCCATCCTGAGGAAGGAGAACGCATCCACGCTGGCAGTGGTCGACGCGGCGCGCGACCTTCTGCCTTCGCTCCGGGCGACCGCGCCGGAGGGCGTCGAGCTGAAGCTCGAGTTCGATCAGTCCAGGTTCGTCCGCGCCGCGATCCGAGGCGTCCTCGTGGAGGGCGTGACGGCTTCGATCCTCGTGGGCGCGATGACGCTCTTCTTCGTCGGGAGCATCCGCAGCACGCTGGTCGTGTTCACGTCGATCCCGCTGAGCGTCCTCATCGGGATCGTCGGGCTGAAGCTGGGCGGACACACGTTCAACCTCATGACCCTCGGAGGTCTGTCGCTCGCGATCGGAATGCTCGTCGACGACGCCACCGTGGAGATCGAGAACATCAACCGGAACCGCGCGGAGGGCAAGCCGCTCCTCCGGGCGATCCTCGACGGCGCGCGCCAGGTCGCGCTGCCGGCGCTCGCCGCCACGTCGACGATCTGCATCGTCTTCTTCCCCGTCGTCCTGCTCGCCGGGCCCGCGAAGTATCTCTTCGTCGCGCTCGCCCTCGCGGTCGTGTTCTCGATGGCCGCGTCGTACCTCCTGTCACGCACGCTGGTCCCCACGCTCTCGGCGATGCTCCTGGTCCGGGAGGCGCCCGAGGGCGAGCGCGATCGGTCGGGGCAGCATGGATTGCTCGCCCGCCTGGACGACCATCGTCGGCGCGCGCTCGACCGCCTGCGCGAGCGCTACGCGTCCGTGCTCGAGGTGGTGGTCGCGCGGCGCGGGTTCGTCCTCGCGATCGGCGGCGGGCTCGTCGTGACGAGCGCGCTCCTCGTCACGGTCGTGGGGCTCGACTTCTTCCCCTCGGTGGACGCGGGCCTGATGCGCATCCACCTGCGCGCGCCGCCGGGGACGCGCATCGAGGAGACCGAGCGGATCGTGGATGCCGTCGAGCAGCGCATCCGTCGGATCGTTCCGGCGTCCGAGCTCGACGTCATCGACGACAACATCGGCGTGCCGCTCTTCTACAACCTCGGCTTCGTCGCGAGCGACAACATCGACGGCGCCGACGCCGAGATCCTCGTCGCGCTGAGCCCGAAGCACGCACCGACGCGGAAGTATGCCGCCGAGATCCGTCGCGTCGTCCGCCGGGACTTCCCCGGGACGATGCTCTGGTTCCAGCAGGCGGACGTCGTCAGCCAGGTCCTCAACTTCGGGCTCGCCGCGCCGATCGACGTGCAGGTCGAGTCGCGGGACCTCGCGGCCGCGCTGCCCGTCGCGCTGCGCCTCGAGCGCGAGCTCGCGGGCATCCCGGGCACCGAGGACGTGCACCTCGCGCAGGTGATCAGCCGGCCCGCCTTCTTCGTGAACGTCGACCGCGATCGCGCCGCGCAGCTCGGTCTGACCGAGCGTGACGTGGCGGCGAACCTGCTCACCTCGCTGGCGTCGAGCGCGCTCGTCTCGCCCAGCTTCTGGGTGAACCCGGACAACCGCGTGAACTACTTCGTGGTCGTCCAGACGCCGCTGCGGTCCATCGAGGACCTCTCCGACGTCATGACGACGCCGATCACGGCGGGCCTGTCGCCGGATGCCGGGTCCACGGTGGCGCCCTACGTCGGAGCGGTCTCGTCGGTCGGCCTCACCGGTTCGAGCGCGGTCGTCAATCACGCGACCGTCCAGCCGGTGCTCGACGTGCAGTGCAGCGTCGAGGGGCGTGACCTCGGATCCGTCTCGCGCGACGTCGACCGCGTCGTGCAAGGGCTGGGGCCGCTGCCCAAGGGCGTCGCCGTGCACGTCCGCGGCCAGGGTGACACCATGAGCCACGCCTTCGGCCGGCTCGCGCTCGGGATGCTCGTCGCCATCGCGCTCGAGTACCTCCTGCTCGTCGTGCTGTTCCAGTCGTGGGTCGATCCGTTCCTCATCATGCTCACCATCCCAGGCGCGTTCGCCGGGATCCTGTGGATGCTCACCATCACGGGCACGACGCTCAACGTGCAGTCGTTCATGGGGGCGATCATGGGCGTCGGCATCGCGGCGTCGAACAGCATCCTGCTCGTGAGCTTCGCCAACGCCGCGCGCCTCTCGGACGAGTCCCTGGACGCGGCGGGCGCGGCGATCCGCGCGGGCGTCACGCGGCTGCGTCCGGTGCTCATGACCGCGCTCGCGATGATCCTCGGGATGCTCCCGATGGCGCTCGGGCTGGGGGAGGGCGGCGAGCAGACCGCGCCGCTCGGTCGCGCGGTCATCGGCGGCCTGCTCGTGTCGACCCCGTTCACGCTCTTCGTCATCCCGTGCGCCTATGCGGCGCTGCGCCGGCGACCCCCTTCGCTGTCGCACCGCGACCACGCGGTGCTCGAGGCCTCGACGTGACCGCCCGGACCACGCGCGCACCTCCGTCCCGCCCGCGCGGGCATCGCGCGCTCTTCGCCCTGGGAGTCGCGCTGCTCGTCGCGAACGTCGTCACCGTCGCCGTGCTCTGGCTCGTGCGCCGTCACGACGTGATGCAGACGCGCGCCGAGCGGGCTGCGCAGGCAGCGCGGGGGCCTCGCCTGGAGGTGATCGAGGTCGCGACGACGAGCGCCGTGCGGGAGATCACGCTGCCGGCCGAGCTCCGCGCGTTCGCCCAGGCGACCCTCTACGCGAAGACCAGCGGGTACGTGCGCGAGGTGCGGGTCGAGCGGGGGCAGCGGGTCGCGAGCGGACAGATCCTCGCGACGCTCGACGCGCCGGAGCTCGAGCGCGACGTCCTCGCGGCGCGTGCCGACTACGCGCTCAAGCAGCGCACGGCCGCGCGCCTTCGCGCGCAGTACGCCACGGGCGTCGCCTCGGGGCAGGACCTCGACGTCGCCGTCGCCGACGAGCAGGTCGCGAAGGAGACGCTGGCCCGGCTCGAGGCGCTCCGCGACTACACCGTGCTGCGCGCGCCTTTCGCCGGCGTGGTGACGGCGCGGTACGTCGATCCCGGCGCGCTCCTGCAGGCCGCCACGGGCTCGGTCCAGACTTCGACTCCGCTCGTCGACGTCACGGACACCGATCGGCTCCGCGTCTTCTTCTACGTCGGGCAGGACGTCGCCGGATTCGTGAACCCGGGCGATCCGGTGACGCTCACGCAGGCGGAGACGAAGAAGGAGATCGCGACCGCCGTCACCCGCATCGCGCGCGCCGTCGACGCGCGCACACGGACGATGCAGTGCGAGATCGAGCTCGACAACCGGCCCTGGCAGCTCATCCCGGGCACGTTCGCGCAGGCGCGGGTGCGGATGCCGGCCCTTCCCACGCCCTCCGTGCCGAACGAAGCGGTGATCGTGCGCAACGGCGCCTCGTACGTCGCGCTCGTCGACGGCAACAGGGTGCACCTCGTGCGCGTCGAGCTCGGAGCCAACGACGGGAAGAGGGCGCGCGTGCTGAGCGGGCTCCGGGGCGGCGAGACGATCGGGATCGACGTGCCCGTCGGCATCGGCGACGGCGCCGTCGTCGAGCCGGTGGTCGTGCCGCAGCGCGCGGCCGGTGACCACGGGTGACGCGCCCGGGTTCAGTGTGCGCGGACCGTGAACCAGTCGACCATCACGTCCTCCGCGTTCGATGGATCGACGAACACGGGCAGCTCGGCGCCGGTGGTGACCGCGCTCGGGCGCACGACCCAATCCGCCTGCCGGACGACGTAGGGGGCTCGGCCGGGGACCTCCACCTCGAGGACGAGCTCGTACTTGGGATTGCCGTCGAGCACGAGACGGCTCTCGAGGTAGCTGCGGATCGTCGCGCGACCACGAAGTCCGTGATCGCGCAGGCGACGATCGCGGCGACCGGCGCGGCCGTAGCGGATGCCGCCGTAGAACATCCCGCCTCCGAGGGCGAGCCAGAAGACGCCGAAGGCGAGGAGCCCGACCGGCAACGCCTCGACTTCGCCGAGCGCCACGGCGACGACGCCGGCGAAGCACGCGATGGCGAAGGCGAGGAACAGCCCGCCGATGCCGAGCAGCACGTAGCCGTTCGTACGCCGACCATCGGCCATGGCCTTCTGCCGCCGCTCCGCCAGCTCCTCCGCCGCAGAACGCACGCGCGCCCGCCGCGCCTCGAACTCTCCGAGCGCCGCAGCGAGCGTCGCCGCGTGCTGCGCTCGAGCCGCCTCGGTCCTCGGCGGGATCGAGCGATGCCCGCAGTAGGCGCAGAGGTAGTGCCCGCCGTCCATCGGACCGAGGCCCGCGCCGCAGTTGGGGCACGAGAGCAGGACGGGTTGCATCCCGCCGAGCGTATCACCGGCGAGCAAGGCGAGGCGCGTGGCGTATCCTGACCGCCGATGCACGAGAACGCCGACGTCGAGGATCTGAAGCGCCGTCTCGCCGCGCTCGAGAGAGAGAACGAGCGGCTCCGCGCCGGGGTGTTCACTCCGAGCTCGACGGTCGTCGCGGCGCCGGAGCCCGTCCAACCGCTCTTCGACGCCGCGGTCGCGAAGATCCGCGGACACTTCGAACGCATCGACATCGATCCGTCGCGCGCGATGATCGGCGTCGGCGACGAGCGATACGTGCTCGTTCGCGCGTCGGCGCTGTCGATCGACTTCCTCGACACGCTCGTGCAGCTCTACGCCGACCGCGGAGAGGAGCAGGCGCTCACGATCAGCCGCGGCTTCCTCTTCGACATCGCGCACACGATCGGGAAGAACGACGCGCGCACGCTGAGCGAGAAGCTCGACAGCCGCGATCCGCTCGAGAAGCTCTCCGCCGGCCCGGTCCACTTCGCGTTCACCGGCTGGTCGCTCGTCGACATCAAGCCGTCGAGCAACCCGGTGCCGGACGAAGACTTCTGTCTGGTCTACGAGCACCCCTACTCGTTCGAGGCGGCGAGCTTCGTCCACGCGAAGCGCAGGTCCGAGGGCCCCGTGTGCATCATGAACGCGGGCTATTCGTCGGGGTGGTGCGGCTACAGCTTCGGCCTCGAGCTCACCGCGCTCGAGCTGACGTGCCGCGCGCGCGGAGACGACGCGTGCAGGTTCGTGATGGCGCCGCCGCACCGGATCCACGAGCGCGTGCGCGAGCACTTCGACGTCGACCTCGATGCGCTGGGCAAGAAGGGCTTCGACGTGCCGACGTACTTCGAGCGCAAGCGCGTCGAGGAGGAGCTGCGCGAGTCGCTGCGTCGCCTGCGGGAGGCGCAGGACGAGCTCGTACGCAAGGAGCGCCTCGCGTCCATCGGCCTCCTCGTCTCCGGGGTCGCGCACGAGGTCAACACGCCGCTCGGCGTCGCCGTGACCGCGATGGGCGTCGTCGACGAGGAGGTCGCGGCGCTGCGTGGCCGCTTCGACGACAACAAGCTCACGCGGGGGGACATCAAGCAGTTCTTCGAGCGCGCCGGGCAGGCGGCGAGCATGGTCCGCGCGAACCTCGATCGGGCCGCGCAGGAGATCACGAACTTCCGTCGCGTGTCGATCGATCACGTCACCCAGGAGCAGCGAGAGATCGACATCGGCACGTACGTTCGTCAGACGCTCGAGAGCCTGCGTCCCGTCGTCAGGAAAGGGATGCTCGACGTGGCGCTGGAGACCGAAGGCGAGCTCTCCGCGGTGACGCACCCCGGCGCCATCGCGCAGATCATCACGAACTTCATCACGAACAGCGGGCTCCATGGACGAGGGCCAGGCGTCGCCGTGCCCGTCGATTCGCTCGCCGTCCGCATCCGCGTCGAGCGGAGAGCGCCCTCGCTCGTCGTCCTGACGTACCAGGACGACGGAGCGGGCATGAGCCCGGACGTCAGCGCCCGCGCGTTCCAGCCGTTCTTCACCACGGCGCGCGGCGGCGGTGGGACGGGGCTCGGGCTCCACATCGTCCATTCGCTCGTCGTCGACGTGCTCCGCGGCCGCGTCCAACTCGAGACGTCGCCGGGCGAGGGCGTCCGATTCGAGGTGGAGATCCCCTTGTCCGATCCGCGCTGATCAGCGCTTCGGCTTCGCCGTCGTGCGACCGCTGCCGGTCCGCTCGATGCCGAAGGAGCGCATCTGATACGAGAGCGTCGAGGGCTTCACGCCGAGGAGATCCGCCGCGCCGCCGTCGCCGGCGATCTTCCAGTCCGCCTTCTCGAGCGCGGCGACGATGTTGTCGCGCTCCAGATCGCGGAGCTCGGGCGCGGTGAAGAATCCGCGCGACGGCCGCGCGAAGGCGGCGTCGGCCTGCGCCTCGGCGTGAACGTGCGATCGCGAGGGCGGCGCGCCCGCGATCTCCGCCCCGAGCTCCGGGAGCGCGGCGTCGAGACGGAGCACGCCGTCCGGCGAGAGGATCACCGCGCGCTCCACGACGTTCTGGAGCTCGCGCACGTTGCCCGGCCATGCGTACGACTCGAGCGCGTGTGCCTGCTCGGGCGTGAGCGCCATGAAGTCGCGCCCCATGTCCCGACACACCTTCGCGAGGAAGTGCTCGAAGAGGACGACGATGTCCTCGCGCCGTTCGCGCAGCGGCGGCACCGCGACGGGGAAGACGTTGATCCGGTAGTAGAGGTCGGCGCGGAAGCGGTTCTCCGCCACGGCCGCCTTGAGATCGCGGTTCGTCGCGGCGATGACGCGTACGTCGACCTTCCGCGTCTGGGTGTCTCCGACGCACTCGAACTCGCGCTCCTGGAGCGCTCGCAGCAGCTTGCTCTGGAGCTCGACGGGGATCTCGCCGATCTCGTCGAGGAACAACGTCCCCCCGTGGGCGAGCTCGAAGCGGCCGACGCGGTTGCGGATCGCCCCGGTGAACGAGCCCTTCACGTGGCCGAAGAACTCGCTCTCGAACAGCTCGCGCGGGATGCCCGCGCAGTTCACCTTCACGAGGGGGCCCGATGCACGCGCGCTCCGCTCGTGGATCGCCCGCGCGAGGACCTCCTTCCCGGCCCCCGACTCGCCCAGGAGGAGGACGGTGGCGTCGGTGCGCGCGACCGCTTCGATCTGGCCGAGCACCTTCGAAAACGTCGGGCTCGTGCCGATGACCGGCGCGCCGCCACCGGCCTCCTTCACCTCCTCGCGGAGGTAGTCGCGCTCGCGTTCGAGCGCAGACTTCAGTCGCGAGATCTCCTCGCACGCCCTCTTCTGCTCCTCGTACAGGCGTTCGAGCTCGTGGAGCTGCTCGTACGAGCGCAGCGCGGCGATGACGGTCGTGAAGAGGCGCGTCGACGTCAGCTCGGTCTTCGTTCGATAGTCGCTGATGTCGTAGTCGCGGATGACCGTGGTCTCCGGGGCCTGGCCCGGACACCCCGTGCGCAGGACGACCCGGATGCGGGAGTTGGCGAGCGACTCGCGGATGTAGCGAACGAGCTCGAGGCCCGCATCGTCCGTCTCCATGACGACGTCGAGGAGGACGACGGCCGTGTCGGGGTGCCTCTCGAGAAGCGCCCGTGCCTCGCGCGCCGAGTGGGCGTTGAAGAACGAGAGCGTGC
>WBZO01005605.1_pt1 | contig 12690 bp, 9 predicted proteins | sample 5204261 | NCBI WGS metagenome assembly WBZO01 (sample SAMN12412400, study PRJNA552823) | activated sludge metagenome | isolation source: activated sludge from anammox sidestream of wastewater treatment plant... | place: USA: North Carolina | collected 2017-09 | reverse complement strand
GCACGCGCGTGATGCCGGTGTTATCGTGATGGAAGAACACCCGCGCATCGCCGGCCAGCTCCGTGAGCACGCGCAGCAGGAAGGTGAGGAACCCGCCGTGGGTGACGAGCGCGATGTGCGCATCCGGGGTCTCTTGCGCCCAGGCGCGCAGCTGCCTGGCGGTCGCGACAGCGCGGGCGATGGCGCTCTCCTCGCTCTCGTTGCCGCGGCGCGGATCCCACCACCCCTGCGGCCCGACCGCCTCCGGCAGGATGATGCCGGGGAACGCGGCTTCGATCTCCGCGCGCGTCATCCCGGGGTAGCCGACGATGCCCTGCGGCTCGCCGTGATCCAGCCACATCCCGCCGTGTTCGTGGATATCGACCCACACCTCCGGCCGCACGCCTTTCGCGCGGCCGATGGCCCAGGCCGTTTGCAGCGCGCGGTGCATGGCGCTGCAATAGAGCCGGTCGATCCGATAGCCGTTGCCGTCCGGCCCGTTGGCTCGCTCGGCCTCCGAAGGGGCCGATTCGCTGTCAGCGCCCTGGGCCAGATGCTGCGCCACGAGCACGGCCTGGCGCAGGCCCAGGTCGGTGAGGGGCGGATCGACGACGCGCAGTCGCTCGTCCGCCAGGGCATTATTGCTCGATTGAGCGTGACGAATGAGTAGTATTTCCATGCGTCACATTGTAGCATCGCAGGCGTGCGCGGGGAAATCACGGCGGCTCGTAGCAGGCGCTGAAGCACCGGCGTCCACATTGGCGTTGCTGATATTTTGGCGCGCCGGGCGTCATCCGCTAGAATGCACGCGATATGCCTGACGCCACGCCGCGATCTCGCGATCGAACCGGCCTGTCGGCGGCAGCCGAGGCCGTGGCCGGGCTTCTACTGGAGGGAAGATGTCTTACTTCTACGATGCAAGCCAGCGCACCCCGCGCGAGAACATCCCCGGCGTGGCGCTGCGCACCTTCTGGGGCGAGAAGATGCTGCTGACGCTGATCGATCTGGCGCCCGGCGCGGTCATCCCGCCCCACAGCCACCCGCACGAGCAGGTCGGCACGCTGGTGGCCGGCGAGATGGAGATGACCGTGGGCGACGAGACGCGCACCGTGGCCGCGGGCGTCATATATGTCGTGCCCGGCGACGTCGTGCACAGCGTGAGGGTCGGGCCCGCGGGCGCGCAGGCGGTCGAGGTCTTTGCGCCCGTGCGCGAAGAATACAAGTTTCCGGACTGAGAATAGCCCCGGCGTCTGATTTGACCAAACGGGCCGTTCCGCGTAAAATGGCAAGCGTAATCGGGTCGCTAGCTCAATTGGCAGAGCATCTGACTCTTAATCAGAGGGTTCAGGGTTCGAGTCCCTGGCGACTCATGCGGTGAAACCGCGATCGGCAGCGCTCCGACGCTGCCGATCCGTTTTTTAAGGGCCTGTCTCCGCCCCGGATGCGCCCCCGCGTCGATATTTCTACGGCGCGGGCACATTCGCGGCCCGCTCTCGCATTGAAATCCCCACACAGGCATGCTATCATAGGCTCGCGGGCGGCCTGCTCCGTCCGTCGCATATCAGGAGGAGCTATGAGCAAGCCACTCAACGTCGGAGTCATCGGGCTGGGGATCCTCGGCGAGCAGTATGTGCACTTCTTCCAGCAGCATCCTCAGACGCGGGTCGCGGCCGTGGCGGATGTCCGGGCCGAGACCGCGGAGCGCGTCGGCGCAGCGGCCGGCGCGCCGGCCTTCGCCGACTTCGCCGATATGCTGAAGGCGCACGCGCTGGATCTGGTTGCGGTCGCCACGCCCGACCCCTATCATCGCGATCCGGTGGTCGCGGCGCTGGAGGCCGGCGTGCCGAACATCATCCAGGAGAAGCCGCTGGCGACGACGGTCGAGGACGCGCTGGCCATCTGCGAGGCCGCGGAGCGGCGTCGCGCCAGGCTGTTCGTCAACTATGCGAACCGGGCGGCGGCCTACGATATCGCCACGCGCTACGTCATCCAGCAGGGGCTGCTCGGCGAGGTGGTATACGGCGAGGCGCGGCTGGACGACAACATCATCGTCCCGTTGGGGCTGTGGGGCCAGCGAAGCCGGGAGTGGGCCGCGGGCTCCTCGACCGCGCACTTCCTGTTGAGCCACGTCGTGGATCTGCTGCGCTACTACTTCAGCCCGGCTGAGGTGACGGAGGTCTTCGCCATCAGCCAGACGGCCGTGCTGGGCTTCACGCCCGACCTCTACGACGCGTTCCTGACGTTCGACAGCGGGCTGCGCGTGCGGGTGAAGGCGGAGTGGATCAAGCACATCGACGAGCTGGTGGAGTTCTATCTCTGCTTCTCCGGCCGGGATGGGACGTTGATCTGCAACAAGCGCGGGGGCTTCGGCGTCGAAGCGGGCTGGCGCGCGAACCTGGCAGACACGGTGTCGGCGGAGGAGCTCATGGCGCACCGGCAGGCGCTGGACGAGCGCGGCGCGCGGGTCGCGGCGCGCGTGGATCGGCCGGAGCCGACAACCGGGCAGCTTTCCGCGGACATCGCGACGCTACAGCCGAGCCTCGAGGCGCGCGGCCCCTCGGCCGGCGGCCTGATGGCGCTGATCGGCCACTGCGTGGATGCGATCCTCGAGGACACGTTGACCCCCGATAGCTGGCGCGGCAACGGCCCCCTGCCGACCCATATCGACGGGTTGCAGCAGACGAAGGTCATGGCGGCCATCGTCCGCTCGGCCGCGGAACAGAGGGTGATACGGGTGGCTTAGACCATCTGACCGGCGAAAACGCTGGAGACACTCGTTTTTTTGACATTCCGCCTTGCGGCTGATATCATCCGTTCTTGTTTCAGGCATGTGATAGGTGCGTAGCATTAACTACCTACCGATGGGCAGCGCAGACAGCCCGATCCACAGACCCGCGCACGTCGTAGCGTCTGCTCCGGCGCGGCACATCGCGTCGGCACGATCGACCCCCCGAGGGCGCCCGATCCGGCAGCGCCTGTCCGGTTGTCGCGGCGTCTCCGTTGCCGATGGCCCGACCGCGCCCTGAATCCGGCCTCTCGCTCTACCTCAGCCGCCAGGCCAGCAGCCTGCCGCGCTATGTGCTCGAACAACTGCTGTACGCCGCCGTCGGCTGGATCCCGACGGTCGTCGGGATCGGCGTCCGGGCCCTCCTCTACCGCCTGATCCTGCGCATGGACGGCCTCGCGGCCATCGAGAGCGGGGTGCGCCTGCGCTTTGCAGACCGCATTCGCCTCGGCAAGGGCGTCTACCTGGATCACGGAGCGTACCTGCACGCCTGCCCCGCCGGCATCGAGATCGGCGACCGTTCGTTCGTCATGCACAACGCGGTGCTGCACGTCTACAACTTCCGCGACCTGCCCCACGCGTTCATCCGCATCGGCCGTGACAGCCTGATCGGCGAGATGAACGTGCTGCGCGGGCAGGGCGGCATCACCGTGGGCGACCGGGTCTACACCGCGCCGCTCGTCCAGATGTTGGCCGTCAACCACGTCTACGACGACCCGACCCGCCCGATGGTCGAGCAGGGCATCACCGCGGAGGGCATCACGGTCGAGGACGACGTCTGGATCGGCGCCGGCGCGATCATCACCGACGGCGTGCGCATCGGCCGCGGCGCGGTCGTCGCGGCCGGCGCGGTGGTCACCGCGGACGTGCCGCCCCACACCGTCGTCGGCGGCGTCCCCGCCCGCCCCCTGAAGCAGATCGAGTCTGGCGTCCCGGCCGTGCGCCGCGGCCAGGTGCACTATTGATGGGACGCCGATGACCATGATCTGCCGATCGAAAAAGCATGACAAACCAGCGCCATCGGCGTCCTATATCACCACATAAGCACGAGGCTCTGCCATGAGCACACTCTCCGTCGTGATCCCGGCCTATAACGAGGAAGACAGCATCCAGCCGGTCATGCGCCGCGTCCTCGCCGTAGGGCCCGAGCTGGCCCGAATGGGCATCGCGCTCGAGCTCATCGTCGTGGACGACGGCTCGGCCGACCGGACGGCCGAGCTGGTCGCCGCTGAGCCGGGCGTGCGGCTGCTGCGCCATAAATACAACAGCGGCTACGGCGCGGCGCTCAAGACCGGGTTCGCGGCCGCTAGCGGGGAGTGGATCGGCTTCCTCGATGCGGACGGCACCTACCCGCCGGAACACTTCCCCGCACTGTGCCGCGCGGGCCTCGAACAGGGCGCGGACATCGTGATCGGCTCCCGCATGGCGGGCGCGGAGAGCCAGATGCCGAAGGTACGGTGGCTCGGCAACCTCATCTTCGCCAACCTCGTCAGCCTCGTCAGCGCGCAGCGGATCACCGACTCCGCCAGCGGGATGCGCATCTTCAAGAAGACGATCCTGGAGCGCATCTATCCGCTGCCCGACGGCCTGAACCTGACGCCGGTGATGAGCACCCGCGCGCTGCACGAGGGCCTGAAGATGATCGAGGTCTCGATCCCGTACAGCGAGCGCGCCGGCCGCTCGAAGCTGAGCGTCGTGCGCGACGGGATGCGCTTCGCCCAATCGATCGTCTGGACCGCGCTGACCTACAACCCGGCCCGCCAGCTCGGCATGATCGGCCTCGCCATGCTCGCGTTCACCGTCGCGGTGGGTGTCTGGATCGTCGTGCAGCGCGCCCAGGGCATCGTCGACCTGTCGCCCCTGGGCGTCTTCCTGCTCTTCACCGCGGCCGTGCTCGGCGTGGCCGGCGTCAGCATCTTTGCGCTCGGCACGATGTTCAACTATCTGGTCAGCCTGTTCTATCAGCGCCCGATCCGCCAGGGCTTCTTCGGCCAGCCGCTCTTCCGCGTGCCGCTGGAGCAGCAGTTCGGCTGGATGGGCCTCGTGCTCGGCGCGGCAGGCCCCATCATCGCGGTCGTCACGCTCATCCTTGGGTCGAACGGCTGGCCCATGACGCGGCTCTGGTTCTGGCTCCTGCTCGCCGCGATGAGCACGCTCGTCGGCTTGCAGTTGACGATCAGTTGGTTCATCGTGCGGGCCCTGGCGGAGCTCAGCCAGCGCGAGCTCCGCGTCGCCGGCGATATGGCCGGCCGCGAGATCACCAATCCCGCATCCGAGCCTTCGGCCCTGAATCTCCAATCTTGAATCGTATCGAGACATCTTATGGCAGACCCGACCGAACCCAAACCTGAAATACGCATCAACCTGGGCACGCGGCGCATCCCGCCGCTGCCCGCGGCGCGCTTCCCGGACGCCGGCGCGGCCGTCCAGACCCTCACGTCCTCCACGCGGCCCGCGGGCAGCGTGGACATCCTGCTCGTCAACCCGCCCACGCCCGACGGCGGCATCTGGATCCGCAGCCAGCACCGCGTGGGCCGGCGCAGCCGCGAGAACATGATCTGGCCCCAGGTCAGCCTCGCCCAGCTTGCCGCGGTCCTCATGCCCGACTACACGGTCGAGATCGTCGACGCCAACGCGCTGCGCATGAGCTGGCCGGAGTTCGAGAAGCTGCTCGAAGAGAAGCGGCCCAAATACTATCTGACCCAGGTGACCGCGCCGAGCCTGCGCAACGACATGTACGGCGTGTTCCTGGCCAAGGCGCTCGGCGCGCGGACGATCGCCTTCGGCACGCACGTCACCCCGCTCACCCTGGAGACGATGCGCCCCTTCCCCGCGCTCGACTTCATCCTGCGCGGCGAGCCGGAGATGACCCTGCGCGAGCTGCTCGACGCCTTCGAAGGCAAGGCCCCCTCCGACCCGCGCGTCGCAAAGATGTTGGCAGAGACGCGGTTGCAGATTGAAGATGTGCGAAGCGGGGCTTCGCCGAGATTGCAGATTGGCGCTGCTGGTCAACAGCCGACTGAGGCCAGTCGCAGGGAGCCTGATCTTCAATCTTCAATCTTCAATCTTGAATCGATCGCCGGCCTGGCCTGGCGCGACAACGGCGAGATCGTCATCAACCCCGACCGCCCGTTCATCGCCTCGCTCGACGACCTGCCCATGCCGAAGCACGAGCTGCTGCCGCTCAACCGCCAGCGGATGCCGATGATCAAGGGGCCGTTCACCTTCATCGTGACCAGCCGGGGCTGTCCCGCGGGGTGCAAGTTCTGCATCAAGCACGTCAGCTACCAGACGAGCGTGCGCATCCGCTCGCCCCAGCTCATCTTCGAGGAAATCCAATATCTCGCGACCCTCGGCATCCACCACGTCCACATGTACGCCGACCTCTTCACGGTCAACCGCCAGCAGGTCGTCGACCTCTGTCGGCTCATCATCGACTCCGGCCTCAAGGTAAGCTGGACGTGCAACAGCCGGGTGGATTATGTCGATGAGGAGATGCTGCAACTCATGGGCCAGGCCGGGTGCTGGTACATCTCCTGGGGCATCGAGAGCGCCAACGAACAGATCCTCAAGCGCGCGCACAAGGGCTACAAGAAGGAGCAGGCGTTCACCGCGCTGAAGTGGGCCAGGGCCGCCGGCATCCACAACTGGGGCTACTTCATCATCGGCCTGCCGGGCGAGACCGAGGAGACGATCCAGGAGACCATCCAGTATGCCAAGGACCTGCCGCTGGATATCGCGCTCTTCCACATCGCCGCGCCCTACCCCGGCACGCCCTTCTTCTACGAGGTCGTGCAGAACAACTGGTTCCGCCCCGGCACGAACTGGGAGGAGGTGGACATGGATCGGTCCACCGTGCTGGATTACGGCGATCTGACCGCAGAGCGGCTCGAATACTGGCAGAAGCGCGCGACGCGCGAGTGGTCGCTGCGCCCCGGCCCCATCCTGACCTTCGTCAAGGGCCTTAACACGTGGGAAGGCTTCAAGAGCGCGGTCAGCGTCGGCTTCCAGACGCTCAAGTTCATCCGCAGTTGACGTTGCGGCGCGCGGCCAACGGTGTATGCTGAACAAAGGCATCCTGAGCGGAGCGCCGCCCGCAGTTTGGGCCGCGCGCAGTCGAAGGAGCCGCCTCCCCGCGGCGCGCGGCGGGGACGATCCGTGTTAGCCGCGCGGGCCGCCGCCAGCCCGCCCCTGCGCGAGCTCCTCGGCTACGGCGAGCTTGCGGCCGCGCTGCTCGCGGGCGGGCTGTGGTATCTCTATCCCGGCATCGGCCTGCGCCCGCTGCTCCTGGTCGCGGTTATCTGGCTCGTCGGGCTGGTCGGCCAGCGGCTCGGCGCGTGGGCCTATCGCATACGCACGCCGCTCGACCTGCCGCTGGCCTTCTTCATCGCGACCGCCGCGGTCGGCCTGTGGGCCACCTACCACCCCGACTCCGCGACCGCGTATCAGCCCTTCGACAACGCGGTCGGCTGGCAGAAGTTCGGCCTGATCCTGGCCGCGGCGCTGATCTACTATGCGCTCGCCCACCTGCCCGTGCGCCGCGGCCTCTGGCTCGCGACCGCGGGCATCGGCCTGGCCGGGGCCGCCGCGGGCATCTATTTCCTGCTCTCGCACGACTTCGCCGAGGGGCCGGCCAAGATCGCGTTCCTGCACCGGCTCGGCCTCCGCATCCAGGCCGCGCGGCCGGCCCTGGCCCTGCACCAGTTCGGCCCCAACCAGGTCGGCAGCGTCACCGCGATGGCCTTCCCGCTGGCCCTCCAGCTTGCCCTGGCCGCCTGGTCGCTACACGAACGGCCGATCCGCCGCGGCCTGTTTGTCGTCGCGCTGGCCCTCTCCCTGGCGCTGCTCGCGCTGATCGGCTTCAGCCTGCTGCTGACCGTCTCGCGCGGGGCCTGGCTCGCGCTGGCCGCGGCCCTGTTCGTCTGGGCCGCGTTTGCGCTCACCGCGCGGCTGGCCGCGCGCTGGAACGCCCGCTACCCCGACAAAAACTTACAGCCCGCCGAGCTGCTGGCGGTCCCGGCCATCCTCGTGCTGCTCCTGCTCCTGCTGGCGCGGCCGCTCGTGGTCTCCTTTCTCCAGGGCTTTCTCGGGCCGGGCATCAACCGGCTGGAGCTGATGCGCCTGTCGACCCTGCTGATCCGCGACTATCCGTTCACCGGCGTCGGCCTCGGCGCATATTCGGTCGTGTTCTCGACCTACGTCCTGCTGATCCACGTGCCCTTCATCGGCAGCCCACACAACCTCTACATCGAGATCGCGGCCGAACAGGGCGTCCCCGGCCTGCTCGCGTGGCTCTCCATCGTTGCCGCAACGCTCGCGCTGGCCTGGCGCACGCACCGCGCGGCCCGGCCATCCGCCGGCAGCCTGCCGCTTGCCGGCGCGGTCAGCATGCTGCTCGTCCTGTTGCTCCACGGCCTGGTCGACGACCCGCTCTATGCGCGGCGGGTCGCCCTGCTGCTCCTCCTCGCGCCCATGGGCCTGATCGCCGCGGCCTGGCGGCTGAGCGACGCCGGGGAACCGGCCGCGGCCTCCGCGGCTCGCAGCCCGCGCCGCCTGCGCGGCCTCGCGGCCCCGGCAATCGCGCTCGCGCTCGTCGCCGCCGCCCTCCTGTTCCGCACGTCGCTTATGGCCGCCTGGCACGCCAACCTGGGCGCGCTCGCCCAGACGCGCGTCGAGCTCACGCTCTATGACCCGCAACGCTTCAGCGACCTGACGCTCGACACGGCCCGGCGGCTGGCGGACACCTCCGCGGCCGAGGCGCACCTCCGCGCCGCGCTGGCCCTCGTGCACGACCAGCCGACCGCGGCGACGCGGCTCAGCCAGCTCGCGCGGGCGCGCGGCGATTACGCGGGCGCGCTCGCGCTGTTGGAGCCGTCGGTCGCGGCCGGCGCGCATGACCGCGTGACGCGCCTCGTCTACGGCGACGCGCTGGTCGCGAACGGCCAGCCTGCGGCCGCGGCGGCCTACATCGAGGGGCTGCCCTTTGCCCGATCGCGGCTGCTCGGCCAGGCCGGCGAATACCGCACGCAGCTCGACGACGCACGCCGCGCGGCCTGGGCCAACGAGGCCGCCGCGCTCGTCAGCGACGACGTCGCATCGCCCGCCCCGGCGGCAGGCGCGCCATGATCATGCCGGCGAACCCCGCGACATCCGCGCCGCGCCCCGCATCGCTGACCTCGCATGCGCTGCCGGTCATGGCCGCCGTCGCGCTCCTGGCCGGAGCGCTGCTGCGGCTCACGGGCCTGGCTGCATGGAGCCTGTGGGGCGACGAGGTTGCCTCGATCAACCTGGCCGTCGCGCCCGTCACGACCATCCTGGGCCGCGTCACCGACCTCTACCCGCCGCTCTATTCGCTCTTCCTGCACTTCTGGCTCCGGGCCGGCGGCGGAGCCTGGCTCCGGAGCGAGGCGTGGCTGCGCCTGCCTTCCGCGCTCGCGGGCATCGGCGCGGTCGGCTGCGTGGCCTGGGCCGCGCTACAGCTCGCTGTCCCGCGGCGGCGCACGATCGCGCTCATCGCGGCCGCGCTGCTCGCGCTCTCGCCGCTGCACATCTGGTACTCGCGCGAGGCGCGCATGTATGCGCCGGCCGCGCTCTTCGCCACGGCCGCGGCCGCATGCTATCTGGGGCTGTTGGGCCGCGGCGGCCCGGAACGCGAGGGCGCGAAGCGCGAGGGGCGCGCGGCACGGTCGCGGCCTGGCCGCGCCGCCATTTACGCGCTCGGCTATGTCGCCTGCATGCTCCTGGGCATCTACACGGCCTACGCCAACCTGCTGCTCTGGATCGCGGGGCTGCTGGCTGCGCCGATGGTCGCCCGCGCGCGCCGCGGCGCGGCCGGCCTGCCCCGCGGCTACTGGCTGGCGCAGGCCGCGGTCGCGCTCGGCTTTGCGCCCTATCTGCCGATGGTCGCCGGCCAGGTCGGCTACGGCAACTTCGGCTTCCTGGCCGAGCGGATCGGCCTCGTAACAGGCAACACGGCTGCCGCCGGCGCCCTCGGCGCGATGGTGGTTCTGGTCCTGATCGTAATCGCCGTCGCCGCGGCGCTCGTCGCATTCGCTCTGTCCCGCCGACCTTCAGCCATCATCCATCGTCTGTCGTCCTTCGTCCATCGCGACTTGAGCTATCCGCCGTCTCGCACGCGTGAATCTTCAATCTTCAATCTTCAATCTTCAATCATGATCGCCTTCGCGCTCCTGACCGTGCTCGGCGCGATCCCGCGCGGGCTGTCGATCAAGCGCCAGTTGCTCGTCTTCTGGCCGCTGGGGGTCATCGCCGCCGCCGCGGCCCTCGTCGCTGCCGCCTTCCCTTCTGAACACCGGCGTCCTGCTGGCATCCAGGAGAGGGGGCGGGGGGGTGAGGCCCGGCTCCGCCTGATGACCGCCGGGCTTCTGGCCGTGTCCCTGGCATTGTCCGTGGCCATGCTGGCCGGGGGCCCGTTCGAGGACTGGCGCGGCGCGGCCGCATATGTGACATCCGCCGCGCCGCACGCGGCGGTCTATTTGCAGTCCGCCTGGGCGCGCGACGCGTTCGCGCATTACTACCGCGGGGACGGCCCGCTCTATGCGCCGCGGGCCGCGCGCGATGGCCGGCCGGGGACATGGGCCACGCAGCCGCCGGACGCGGCCCCGCCCTCCGCATCCGGCGCGGTGCTCGTGGTCAACGCGCACCCGTCGCTCAGCCACGAGGTCGATCCGCTGGTCGCGTGGCTGGCCCGTTGGGGCCAGGCGACCGGCCCGGCCCATCTGTTCCCGCGCCATCTGTCGGTCGCGATCATCGCGCCCGCGGCCGGAGGATAAGAATCTATCCCAAAATTGCTCTGGCCGGTCTCCGACCGAGACAGGGGCACGGTCAGAGACCGGCCCCAACGGGTTGCCCGCGGCCGGAGGGTAGGCGATTGCAGGTCGCAGATCGCAAGCGCGCGCCTCGCAGGCGCTCCATCGGCCCATGAACACGGCTTCCAGGGGAAAGATGCTCACATCCATTGCGCTCATCCTTTTCTCGATCGCGTGCAGCGTCGCGGGCCAGACCGTGCTCAAGCTCGGCACGACGCAGATGGGCGGCCACGCGGACGCGGGCGTCGAATTCCTGCTGGCCGCGTTCCGCTCGCCGCTCGTCTGGCTCGGCTTCATCTTCTACGGCGCAGGCGCGCTCTCGTGGGTCATCGTCCTGTCCCGCCTGCCGCTCAGCCTGGCCTACCCGTTCCTGGCGCTCAACTTCGTCCTGATCGCCCTCGCCGCGCGCGTCTTCCTGGGCGAGGCCATCCCGCTCTTGCGCTGGGGCGGCATCGGCCTTATCATTGTGGGCGTGCTGCTCGTCGCACGGAGCGTGTGATATCGAAAAGGGAAGATTGAAGAAGGAAGAAGGAAGAACTGTGGGACATTCAAGATTCGAAGAAGAACCCGTCCTGTCGGATAATCTTCCTTCTTCCTTCTTTAACCTTCAATCGTAGGGGGACTATGCGCTATCTGATCACCGGCGGCGCCGGGTTTATCGGCTCACATCTCTGCGAGCTCCTGCTGGCCCAGGGGCACCGCGTCGTCGCAATCGACGATCTCTCGACCGGCCGCATGGAGAACATCGCGCACCTGCGCCCGCTGCCCCATTTCCAGCTCGTGCGGGAGAACATCAACAACGAGCAGGTGCTCGACCGCCTGACGAGCGAATCGGACGTGGTCGTCCACCTGGCCGCGATGGTCGGCGTTCAGCGCATCGTTGAAGATCCCGTGCGCACCATCCGCACGAATATCATGGGCACCGAGGCCGTGCTGGCCGCGGCCTACCGCTACGGCTGCAAGGTACTGATCGCCTCCACCTCCGAGGTCTACGGCAAGGGGGTACGCGTGCCGTTCACCGAGGACGACGACCGCCTGATGGGCCCGACGACCCGCAGCCGCTGGGCCTATGCCGAATCCAAGGCCGTCGACGAGTTCCTCGGCCTGGCCTACTACCACCAGTTCAGCCTGCCCGTCGTGGTCATGCGCTTCTTCAACACGGTCGGCCCGCGGCAGACGGGACGCTACGGCATGGTCGTCCCGCGCTTCGTGCGCCAGGCGCTGGCGGGCGAGCCGCTCACCGTCTACGGCGACGGGACCCAGACGCGCTGCTTTGCGGACGTGGCCGACGTGACCCGCGCGGTCGCCGCGCTGGCCGAACACCCGGCCGCGCCCGGCCAGGTCTTCAACGTCGGCGCGACCGAGGAGGTCACCATCCGCGGGCTGGCCGAACGCGTGCTCGCGCTGACCGGCAGCCGCTCCGAGATCCGCATGGTCGCGTATGACGACGCCTACGGCCCCGGCTTCGAGGACATGCAGCGTCGCGTGCCCAGCATCGCCCGGCTCCACGCGCTCATCGGCTACGTCCCCCGCTGTTCCCTGAACGACACGTTGCAGCGGGTGATCGAGTACGAACGGTCGCAGGTTTGAAGGTTGTAAGTTATAAGGTTGAAGGTTGCAGGTTCGCATACAAAAGGCATTAACTTTCAACCTGCAACCTTCGAACCTGCAACATCAACTTGCGACCTTCAACCTTATAACCTTAAACCGTCAGGGGAGTATCACGATGGCAACGATTGAGCGCTTCGAAGACATCGAGGCGTGGAAAGTCGCAAGAGCCTTGACGCAGCAGGTATATCAGGTCTCCCAACGTGGGGAATTTGCCCGGGACTATGGGCTACGGGACCAGATGCGGCGCGCAGCAGTCTCGATTATGTCTAATATCGCCGAGGGGTTCGAAAGCCGGACAACGGCATTGTTCGTGGACTATCTCGGCCGGGCCAAGGGTTCGGCCGGCGAGTTGCGCGCCCAGCTCTACGTTGCGCTCGATGCAGCGACGGGCGACCCGCGCGCGATCATCGACGGCCCGGCGCTGACCGAGCGCCGCACGGCTGCCGCCTCGGTTCTCGCGGCGAGAACGCTTGCGCGGCCCGACGC
>WBZO01005604.1_pt1 | contig 12690 bp, 11 predicted proteins | sample 5204261 | NCBI WGS metagenome assembly WBZO01 (sample SAMN12412400, study PRJNA552823) | activated sludge metagenome | isolation source: activated sludge from anammox sidestream of wastewater treatment plant... | place: USA: North Carolina | collected 2017-09 | reverse complement strand
TATGATACGGTTCACCTGCCCGACGCGCTGGCCTGTCCTGGCGTGCTGAGCGGGCGGCGCTATGTGTCGGTGGGCGAAATCCGCGCCTCGGACCGCGGCACGCCACACCCGTCGCGCGCCCGGGTCTATACCACGATCTATGAGCTCGAAAGCCCCGAGGCAGTTGCGACGCCCGAGTTCCAGAAGATGCGGGGCTGGGCGCAGTTCGCACCCTATGTGCGGTCCGAGACCAAGGTGATCGCCTCGCTCTGACGCAGGCCGCCATCAGGCGAACATCCGGTCGACGTCATCCTGCGCCAGGTCGGGGCTGGACGCCGGCGCCGGCGCCGGTTCGGCGACGGAAGCCTGCGCGCCCTCGGGCATCATCTCGTTCAGCATGGTCTCGACCTGCTGCAGATGCTGGATCGCGCGCCGGATCCGCTGGCCGGTGACGTCCTGGAACGTGCACGCCTCGAAAATCGTGCCGACGCGCCTGGCGATCGACTCGAACGCCTCGGGGTCCCGCCGCCCGTCCCGCAGCCAGTCGTTGATCGCCTCGGCCGCCTCCATGATCCGGTTGGCGGCCGATTCGGTGGCCTGCACCACCGCTTCCAGCTCGACCCCGCTGTTGCGGGTGGCCGAGGCGGGCATCGCCACCAGGGTGGCGATCTGGTTGTGGATGCGCGCGAGCTGGCCCGACAGGTTGGTTTCGCTGAAATCCACCATCTGCACGGTCGCATGGACCTCGGCGCTCAGCTCCGCGATGCGGCGGTCGACGAAGCGACGCATATCCTCGATCATCGGGGAAAGCTCCGCCCGAAGCGCGCACCGCAGCCGGTCGCTCCCGCAGCCTGACATGTCGTCCACGATCGTTTCGCTCCTGCCGTGACATGCGGCACTGAAGCACGGAACCCGTTAACAACCGGTAAAGCCCGGCCGAGGCGCATCATGCCATCGCGCGGGCCATCGCGCCGGACCGCTCCATCCGTCCGCGGCGCAGCAGCAGGAACACCGCGATCGCGGCATTCAGCGCATTCCACGCCACCCCGTTGGCGAACGCCGCCTGATAGGAGCCGGTCAGGTCATAGATCGCGCCCGACATCCATCCGCCCAGCGCCATGCCCAGCAGCGTCATCATCATGACGATGCCGACCCGGCTGCCGGCCTCGGACGCCGGGTAGCACTCCCGCACCACCAGCGCATAGCTCGGCACCAGCCCGCCCTGGAACAGACCGAACAAGGCCGAGATGACATACAGCGGCACCAGCGCATCGGTCAGCAGATACAGGCTGAGCGCGGTCATCTGCGCCACCGACCCGATGAACAGCGTCCACATGCCGCCGACCCGGTCGGCCAGCAGGCCCGAGGCGATCCGGCTGATGATGCCGAACCCCAGCATCAGCGACAGCATCTGCGCGCCACGGGCGACGCCATAGCCGAGGTCGCCGCAATAGGCGACGATATGGACCTGCGGCATCGACATCGCGACACAGCAGGCCAGGCCGGCCAGGGCCAACAGGCCCTGCAGGGTACGCGGCGACAGCCCCAGCGTGCCCAGCCGGGGCCCCGCCGGCGCCGCGGCGCCCGGCCGCCGGACCGGCGCGGGGGACCGCAGCAGCAGCGCAACCGGGATCATCGTCGCCAGGCAGACGATGCCCAGGCCCAGATGGGTCGGACGCCAGCCCGCGGTGCTGATGAAATGCTCGATCACCGGCGGCCAGATCGCGCCGCCGACATAGTTGCCCGAGGCGCACAGCGCGACCGCGATCCCCCGCCGCTTCTCGAACCAGTGCGAGATGTCGGCGATCAGCGGCGCGAACGTGGCCGAGGTGCCGATGCCGATGAACAGGCCGTAGGCGATCGCGAACAGCGTCAGGGTCGGCGCCAGCGACGCGAGGATATAGCCGCCGCCCAGGCACAGCGCGCCAAAGATCACCGGGGCGATGATCCCGACCCGGTCCGACACCTTGCCCATGATGACGCCGCCGACGCCGAAGCCGATCATCGTCAGGGTGAAGGGCAGGGAGGCGCCGCCCCGTGCCGCGCCGAACCCCTCCTGCACCGCGGGCAGCGCGACGACGACCGACCACATCCCGACACCGCCGACCGTCGCCAGCGCCAGTGAGACCGCCAGCCGGAACCAGGCATAGGGCGAGTCGATCTCGCGGCGGGTCATGGCCGAACCGCCTGGTTCGGTCCGGAGCATTTCGGTCCTGGATGGGTCACGCGCAGGCTCCGGCTGTCAGCTTTTCTCGAAGTCGATCCGCTCGACGACCGGCAGACCCAACAGGAAGCGGCGCAGGCAGTCCATGGCCAATTCCCCCGCGCCCAGGCGGACCCATTCGCGCCCGCCCAGAATCCGGGAGCGGCGGACGTCGACCCGGTCGGCGGCGGCGATGCCGATCCACGCCGTGCCGCCCCAGTCGAACTTGTCCGGCCCCGGGTCGGTCTCGATCAGCACCGCCAGCGCATGGCTGGTGCCCGCCTTTTCGCGCGCCGCCTGGGCAGTGGCCTGCACGGCCCCCTCGGTCATCTCGCCGGCCAGATGGACGCCCTCCAGCCCCAGGATCGGGTGCAGTTCCATGAAGTCGCGCACCACCATGCCGCGGCGCAGCACGTGCTCGGCGTTCGGCAGATGGCCGATCCGCGCCGAGATCAGGCCCGAGGTGAAGGTCTCCACCGTCGCCAGCGTCGCCTGCTGCCGGATCAGCTCGGCCAGGATCACGCCTTCCAGCGTCTGGTCGTCCTCGGCGAAGATGAAGTTGCCCAGCCGTTTCTTCACCTCCGCCACGACAGGGGCGAGCTTGCGGGCGATGTCGTCGGAATCGCGCCCGCGCACCGTCAGCTTGGTCTCGATCTGCGGGTAGTGGGCGCGGAAACCCAGCTTGACGCCGCCGTCGGGGTCCAGCTCCTCGACGCCGGTCAGGATCTGGTCGATATGCGATTCGCCCAGGCCATAGGTGTGGAAGCGCTTCAGGTGAATGGCGGTCGGCGCGCCGGCGCTGGCGAGCAGGCGGGGGATGATCTGCTCCTCCAGCATCCGGCGCAGCTCGCGCGGCACACCGGGGGTGAAGAAGAAGCGCGCCTTGCCGATCGTGACCGCGAAGCCGCAGGCGGTGCCGATCGGGTTGTCGATGAACTCCGCCCCTTCCGGCAGCATCGCCTGCTTGCGGTTGTTCGGGGGCATGGTGCGGCCGCGGCGGGTGAAGAACTCCTCCATCCGCACCAGCCATTCCTCGTGCAGCACCAGGCTGACGCCGGCGGCCTGGGCGGCGATCTCCTGCGACAGGTCGTCGACGGTGGGGCCGAGGCCGCCATTGACGATCACCGCATCGGCGCGCGCGGCGGCAAGCTGGAACGCGGTCAGCAGGGAATCGCGATCATCGCCGACGGTCGTTTCCCACTGGACCGAGAGCCCGACATCCTCGAGCTTCTGCGCCATGTAGGAAAAGTTGGTGTTGGTGATCTTGCCCGTCAGCACTTCGTCACCGGTGCAGATGATCTCGATGCGCATGGTCTCCTTTTCCCCCGTCGGTTCGTGACCGGAGAGTGTGACCGGTTCCGCGGCGAGGCAAGGGGCGCATCGGGCGCGGCAGGGTCGACGGCGCATCGCGTCCGCCCCCATCCCCGCCCGTCACCGTCGTGCCCGGGGCAGGGGTCCGTTGCGGCACTGCGCCGGCGTGGCGGACGGACGGCCGCGCAAGCCGGAACGGCGGCCGGCGCCGAATCCTCACCGGACATGGGGTTGGACAGTACGACATCGCGGCGAGCAGGCTGGCGGGCGGTTCGCGGCCTGCTGCGATCCCGGCATCCCGGCTCCCCCGGCACGCGACCTGGCGGCGGCGAGGAATTTTGATTTGTGGCAAGAAACAAAATCCGGCGGGACGAAGGCCGGTCGCATCGCCGGCTGGGGAAGCGGTTCGCGTAACGGATGTCTCACCGGACATGGGGTAGGACCGTACCGATTTCACCCGCACCCTCTGCCAGCCGTCTCGGATGGGTCGGTGATTGTTCCTCATGCGTTCCCTCTACGCCGGCCTGCCGCCAAAAGGCAACGCCGCTCGGCCCCGGCGCGCGCCGCGGCCAGTGCGGCGAGCCCGCGCCGGCGGTCAAAACGCGTGACAAAGCTTCGCCATCTCCATTAGCTTCCCGGCAGCGGAACAACCGCAACGTCAGCGCACAAGACGCTGCAACAGGGAGAGTCCAGGATGTTTTCACGTCGCTCTGTGACGGGAGCGTTGTCGCTTGCCGCGATCGGCCTCGCGTCACGCCCGTCCTTTTCACAAGGCGCCGAGGCCTGGCCCGCCAGGCCGGTGCGCATTATCGTGAACTTCGCGCCGGGCGGCTCCACCGACAACGCGATGCGCCCCTTCGCTGAGCGCCTGTCCCGCATGCTGGGACAGCAGTTCGTCATCGACAACAAGGGCGGTGCCTCGGGTGCGCTGGGGTTGGAGGCCGCGGTCCGCTCCCCGCCCGACGGCTACACGTTCGTCGCCACACCCGCTCTGTCGGTCACGATCCTGCCGAACATGCGCAAATTGCCATTTGACGTGTTCAAGGATCTGGCACCGGTATCCCAGTTCACCGACAGCACGCTGCTGCTCGCGGTACATCCCTCGGTGCCGGCGCAATCGGTTCCCGAGCTGGTGGCCCATGCCAGGACGAATCCCGGCAAGCTGAGCTGGGGCACCGCCGGCTTCGGCTCCCAGGGGCACATGATCTGTGAGGCGTTCAAGCTGGCCGCCGGCGTCGACATCCTGCACGTTCCCTACAAGGGCGGCGGCGAGTCCCTGAGCGACTTCCTGGCGGGCGTCGTCCAGGTCCACAGCGACCCGAACACCATGCCGCATATCGCGTCCGGCAAGGCCCGGCTGCTCGCCGTGCTGGACCGGCAGCGCCACCCGGACTATCCGGATGTCCCGCTGCTGAAGGAATTCTATCCCGAGATCAATTTCTTCGGGTGGTTCGGGCTGTACGCCCCGGTCGGGACGCCGGGGCCGATCGTCCGCAAGCTGGTGGAGGCGATGGCCAGGATTGCCGTCGAGCCGGACCTCGTGGACCGGTTTCGCAAGCTCGCTCTCAAGCCCAATCCCGGCACCCCGGACGAGCTCGCGACAGCAACCCGCGCCGACCACGAGGTATACGGGACCCTGGTCCGGAAGCTGAATATGCGGATGGATTAGAGCGTAATGACCGGAGGCGAAATCGCCAGAGGTCTGAATCACGCGACGAAACAACGAGCCAGAGCGGGATGGCTGAGTGAAAGCGATGTCATCCCGCTCTAGCGGCTGCCTTGCCGGGCGGCGTCGCCCCGAACGAAAACGGCCCCGCCGAAGCGGGGCCGTTCGCGGCAGGGGAGCCGCGTCACATCTGGCTGTAGCTGCCGTCCTTCCAGACATACAGCACGTAGCCCGAGCCGGTCGGATCGCCCTTCTTGTCGAAGCTGACCGGGCCGAGAACACTCGGCCAGTTGCCGGAGGCCTTCAACTGTTCTGCCACTTTCTTCGGATCGGTCGACTTCGCCTTCTTCGCCGCCTCGGCCCAGATCTGGACCGCGGCATAGGTGTAAAGGACATAGCCTTCCGGATCGACCTTCTTGTCCTTGAACGTCTTCACCACGTCGGCCGCCGCCTTGTTCAGGCGCGGATCGGGTGAGAAGGTCATCAGCGTGCCGTTCCCGGCGTCACCGGCGATCTGCCAGAACTCGCTGCTGACCAGCGCGTCGCCGCCCACCAGCGTCGCCTTCATGCCCTGCGCCTTGGCCTGGCGGATGATCAACCCGGCCTCGGTGTGGTAGCCGCCGACATAGATCACGGTGACGCCCGCCTGCTTCAGCCGGCTGACCAGGGCGGAGTAGTCCTTCTCCTTCGGCGTATAGGCGGTATAGATCGTTTCCTTGCCGCCCGCCGCGTGCAGCGCTTTCTGCGTCTGGTCCGCGAGTCCTTTGCCGTAGGTCGAGTTGTCGTGCAGGATCGCGATCTTTTCCTTGCCGAAATGCCTGGCCAGGTACTGGCCTGCGACCTTGCCCTGCTGATCGTCACGGCCGCAGACGCGGAACGTGTTCCAGCCGCCCTTCTCGGTATAGTCGGGGTTCGTCGACGCCGGAGAAATCTGCAGGATGCCTTCCTCGCCATACACCTTGCTGGCCGGGATCGAGCTGCCCGAGCAGAAATGTCCGGCCACCAGCTTGACCTTCTTCGCGGCCATCTGATTCGCGACCGACACGGCCTGCTTGGGATCGCAGGCATCGTCGCCGACGCTCAGCACCAGTTGCTGGCCCAGCACGCCGCCGGCCTTGTTGATGTCGGCCACGGCCTGTTCGGCGCCCGCCTTCATCTGCTGTCCGAACGTGGCGTATTCGCCGGTCATCGGACCCACCGTGGCGATCTGTATCTGCGCCAAGGCCGGTGCGGCCGCCAGCGTCATGGCGATGCCGACCGTCGCGGCGGCGGCTAGCAAGGATCGTCTGAGCATTGCGCGTCGTCCCCTGGATGGTTGGATACCGCATGGCGCGGTTGCGGCAGGTTACATGGCTTGGCTGGCTTGTGCCAGCGGATGGCACGCCGCCCGCGCCGTCGCGTCTGGCCAAGCCGGGCCCCGCGCGCTACCAACCGGTATCCGTTCGTGAAAGGGAGTATGACGTGAAGGCTTCACTGTTCTATCTGCCCAGCATCGGAAGCCGAGCGGAAATCGAGTCCGGGATGGCTGGGATGCGGCCCGAGTTGTACCAGCGGATGCTGAAGGAGCTGACCGAGCAGATCAGGCTGGCGGACGAGCTGGGCTATGATTCCGTCAGCTTCACCGAGCATCATTTCCATATCGAAGGGTTCGAGGTCTCGAACAACCCGGTGCTGCTGGACCTGTATTTCGCCATGCAGACCAAACGCATCAAGGTCGGGCAGCTCGGCATCGTGCTGCCGGCGGCGAACCCGATCCGCGTGGCGGAGGACATCGCCATGCTGGACCATATGACGGGCGGTCGCGCGGTCGCCGGCTTCGCCCGTGGCTATCAGCGGCGCTGGGTCGACATCATGGCGCAGCAGACCCATGGCGTGTCGGGCGCGCTGCCGCATCAGCATGACGCGATCGATGCCGCCAACCGCGCGGCGTTCGAGGAGAACTTCCAGATCATCAAGAAGGCCTGGACCGAGGAGATGCTGACGTTCGACGGCAAGTTCTGGAAGATTCCTGCCGGCGAAACGCCGTGGACGCTGGATACCACGGCGAAATGGGGCAAGGGCGTCGAGAACGGCATCCTGAAATCGGTGGGCGTGGTGCCCAAGCCGCTGCAGAAGCCGCATCCGCCGCTGTTCCTGCCGTTCGCCTCGTCCGAGAATTCGATCCGCTGGGCAGCGAAGGAAGGCGTGACCGCGATCCTGCCGTCGATGCTGCCGGTCTATGAGAACCATCTGTACGACGTGTATGCCGACGTGTCCGGGCGTCCGCGGGGACAGGGGACCGGCCTGCTGCGCGACGTGATCATCGCGGATACCGACGAGGAAGCGATGGCGCTGTGGCGCGATGCCGGCCAGTTCACCGGGCGCGCGTGGTTCGAGCCGTTCGGGTTCCGCAAGGGTCTGCAGGATCCGGTGACCGGCGCGTTCCTGACGCCGGAGGAGGCGCAGAAGGAAGGCTATATCCTGGCCGGCACCGTCGACACCGTCATCCGCGGGCTGGAAGCCAACATGACGCGGCAGCCGGTCGACTGGATCTTCTGCTATACCTACAACGGTCTGACGCCGCATGCGACGCTGATGAAGTCGCTGGAGGCGTTCTGGACCAGGGTCATGCCGCGCTTCGCCTGACCCGCGTCCCGACACGTGTCATGTGGCGGGCCGCCATTCCAGTTGCAGGAAGGGCGGCTCGCCGCCGATCCGTCTGAACCCCACGCGCTGGCACATCCGCAGCGACGGTGTGTTGTGCGTCAGCACCTTGCATCGCACCGGGCGGCCGAGTGGCGCGAGATGGCGCAGGACGGCGTCGAGGATGGCGACGCCCAGCCCGCGCCCGCGGACGCCGGGCATCAGCGCGAAATCGACGATGCAGCCGGTCTCGGTGCCGGCGTCGATGACGATGCGTCCGATGGGGATGCCGTCACGCTCCACGATGTCGAACCGCGCGGCCGGAAACTGTGCACGATAGGACGCGGCCTGGGCGTTGAACTGCATGCGCACCAGCGATTCACGCACGGCCGCATCCACCGGCAGCGCTGCAAGCTCACGCGGCACGTGGCTGCGGAACAGGGCGAGCAGGAAGCCGGCATCTTCGGCCTGTTCCGGGCGCAGCGTGACGGGACCCGAAGCGGTATGCAGCGGCAGTCTATCGTCTCGACCCGGCGGGGCCGATCGAATATGGGTTGGATCAGAAACCATTGGGGGAGCCGCAAGCATGGACGTGCCGGGTCATGAGGATTTCGCTCCCTATATCGACTCCGCGTTCCGTATCGACGGCTGGCCAGGCACGCTGCGCCTTGCCATGGTCGATGTCGCGGCCAGGCCGTATCCGGGCAGCGGGCGCCTGCCGTTCATGCTGCTGTTCCACGGACCGCGCGGCGATATCCTGCCGGAAGGGCTGCATCGCGCAACCGCGCCCGACGGGCGCGGGTTCACGATCTATGTCATGCCGATCCATACGCCGGCACAGGACCGGCAGGAATACCAGGCGGTGTTCAACTGATCCCGGCCGGCGGTCAGGTGCGTAGCGGGTAGACGCCGGTCAGGGCGATGCAGAAATTCACGCTCACGAACGGCATCATGTTGCTGTGCGGCTGGCCCCCGGTCACGCCGGCGGCGGTGCTGTCCAAGGTCTGGGCGGGCGTCTGATCCGGCGTATAGATGTTGAAGATCAGGCTGTTGCCGTTCTGGTCCTGGCCGGTTGTCCTGGTCAGGACCTCGTTGTTGGCCGGGGTATAGCTGTTGTTCGCCGGGTTCGCGTTCGCCGATGCCGCCAGCGTGTGGGTGTGTATCGGTGTTTCGGCGATGGTGAGCGTATGGGTCTCCTCCCCGCCCGTCTGTCCGATCGCGGCGGCGGGCTGCCCGGCATTGTTGCCTTGCCCGATGGCGACGCGTCCGCGCAGGTCGGGCAGGGCGAAGGTGGTCTGCCCGTTGCCGCCATAGGTCGTGCCCAGCACCGAGAACAGCGCCTGGTTGGTGCTGATCGGCAGAATCTGTCCGGCGCACAGGGCCCAGCCGCGGGGTGGGAAGTCGAAGGCGAAGATTTCGATCTGGCCGAGATAGGGTTCAGACATGATTCGGCACTCCGTGGCCGCCTGGGGTTCGCAACAGCCGGCGTATCATGAACGGGGAGGAAAGATGCCGGTCAGGGCGATGCAGTAGCGCAGGGCGAGATAGGGCTGCATGTTGTTGTGCGGCTGCGATCCGCCGGCCGGTCCGACCGAGGCCGGCACCAAGGTCGTGTCCGGTGGTGCCGGATTGTACACGTTGCCCTGGCTGCCGCCCTGGAAATCGCCCTGGAACACGTTGGCGAGCAGGTTGCCAGCGGGCGTGTTGCTGGTGCCGTCACTGGTCGTCGCGTTCAAGGTGTGGGTATGCGACGGCATCGCGTTCTGATCCACCGTCACGGTCTGCGCGCCGGCGGTCTCTCCCATCATATAGGTGGACCCGCCCACCAGCATGCCCTGCCCGACCGCGACGCGGCTTTGCAGGTTGGGCAGCGCGAAGGTCGTTTTGCCGTCGCCGCCATACTGCGTGCCCAGCAGTGAGAACAGCGCAGTGTTCTGTGCGATGGGCAGCAATTGGCCCAGGCAGTCGGCCCAGCCCTTGGGCGGGAATGGATACGGGAACAGCGTGATCTGTCCGATGAACGGTTCCGACATGGATGATCTCCGGCGGCGGGAGCCTGTTGCGACGGCGGCGGCTGGGTCAGCCCTGCGACGGGAACACGCCGTTGTAGCAGATGATATAGTTGATCACCTGAAACGGCTGGCGGTTTTCGTGCGGCATCGACGATCCGGATGCGGCGATGGCATTGCCGGCGAGCGTGACGTTTCCCGGTGCTGGTCCGTACAGGTTCGCGGCGGTCTGGGCGTTGACCGCCAGGGCCTGGGTGGGTGCCGGCGTAGCGGATGTGCCTGGCTGTGCCGAGGCGTGCAACGGGTGGCTGTGCGCCCCGATCTGCGTGGCGGTCAGCGTGACGTTTTCGGCGCCGGCGATCTGCCCGATCGGGAAAACGGATCGTCCGGGTCCCTGTCCGATGCACAGCGGTATGCGGCCGCGCAGATCGGGCACGGCGAACGTGGTCTGGCCGTTGCCGCCATAGGTCGTGCCGATCAGTGCGAACAAAGCTTCGTACTGTGCGATCGGCAGTTGCTGTCCGTCACAGGCGAGCCAGTTCAAAGGCACGAAGTTGAACCCGACCGCAATGATCTGTCCGATAAAAGGTTCTGCCACGACGACCTCTCCCCCTGCACTCTGTGACCCGGTACGGTTCCGGCGGCGCGGCGGGCTGCCTGCCGCACATGCGGACAATTCCGGAACACGATCGGATCCTGAAGCCTGCTTCGCACCCTTCCGGCGTCCGGCCGGGGGCTGTCGTTCGGTCGTTACACCGGGACCGGCGCATTATAGATCGTTCAAGTAACAGAGCCAGCCCTCGAACGTTACGAGGGGCGACAAAACATTTCTTTCCGAAAAACGTCGTCGTCGGCAGTGGACTCCTTGTAAATTGCGGTACGCGGCGTAGTGTCCGGGACCGGGATCCCCGCTTGGCCTCCCCCCGCTTGGCCCCCCCGCTCGGCCCCCCTCTGGGCGGCACGTCAGAGAGGCGCGTTGACATGGACCTGCAGGATGATCAGGCGTATCCGACCGACGATGCGCCGGCCGATACGGCACCTGCGCCTGAACAGATCGTCTTCATCGACGGTGCCCTGCCGGAAGCGGCCGCGCTGGCCGCAGGCGTCAATCCCGGCGTGCAGGCGGTCATTCTGGATCCCGCCCAGAATGGCGTGCAGCAGATCGCATCCTATCTCGCCGCGCTCGGCCCTAGGAAGTTCGCCTCGATCGCCTTTGTCAGCCATGGCGCAAGCGGATTGCTGCAGCTCGGCACGGCTATTTTGGATGCCACGACGATCGGTCGATACGCAGCCGAACTGTCGCTGATCGGGTCGTTCATCGACCCGGGCGGCGATCTGCTGCTGTATGGATGCGACGTCGCCCAGGGTGAGGCGGGTGTCGCCTTCGTGCACCAGTTGTCCGATGCGCTGGGCGGCATCGACATCGCCGCGGCGTCGCATCTGGTCGGGCCGCCGGATCAGGGCGGCGATTTCACGCTCGACGTCAACACAGGCGCGATCGAGGCGGTGACGCCGTTCACCGCGGCCACCCAGGCAGCGTTCGCCTCGATCCTGCCGACCGCGATCAATCAGCTCTATTTCACCACGCAGGGGGCGCCGAACCCGTTTTCGGCGAACGGGATCAGGCAGATCGGGGTGGCGGGGTCGTCCACCGTCGGCACGCTCACGGTGCTGCGCGACGGCAGCCAGCAGACGCTGGTGAGCCTGCCCTCGGTCGTGGTCGATCCGGCCACCGGACGCTATTTCGTTGTCAACAGCAACGCATCCACCGCCAACCAGATCCTGCAAGGCAGCGTCCTTTCGCCCGGTTCGCTGACCGCCATCCTGAGCCTGCCGGCGCAGACCCCGATCACGCACCAGATTGCCGGCCTGGCGATCGATCAGCCGAACGGGATGCTGTACTACACGGTCGACGCCAGCGCGGCGAATGCGGGTTCGATCGGCGTCTGGAAGATTCCGGAGATCGGCGGCACGCCGACGCAGGTCGTCGGCAACATCGCCGCGGGCGCGACGGTCTTCACCGCGTCCAACGTGCCGTTGAGCCTCGCGCTCGACCTGCCGAACAATCTCGTGTTCTTCACCGAAGGCGGCGGCGTCTCCGCCACCACCACGCGGCTGTGGGTCGGCAACGTCCTCAGCGGCACGGCGACGGTGATCGCCACCTCGACCCTGGGCAAGCCGCTGCGGGGTGTGGCGGTCAACAACGGCACCGTCTACTACAGCACGATCAATGGCGGCACGATCGCCAACAACGCGATCTACGCGGCGCCCTATACGGTCACCGGCTCGGGCGCCTCGGCCAGCGCGTCACTCGGCGCGGTCTCGACCCTGTATGCCGGCGCGGCGGCGGGCAATCCGTTCTCGCTGGCGATCGATCCGGTGACGGGGCTGCTCTATACAATGGGCAGCTCGGTCGGGGGCGCATTCAGCACCGCGGTTCTGAATGTCGGCACCATCGCGGGTGGCGGGTCGGTCCAGCAAGTCTTCACACTCGACAACGGCACGAGCGGGGTGACCGGCACCGGCCTGTTCTTCGAATCGACGCCGACCGTCACCGCGAGCGGGTCGGTCACCTATGTCCAGGGTGGCAGCGCGGTCACGCTGGCGCCCGGCGCGGCTGTCAGCAACCCGAGCGGGTTCAACATCGCCAGGGCGACGGTCGAGATCACCGGTGGCCTGTTCGGCAATGGCGATACGCTTGTCGCGACGACCGCCGGGACAGGCATCAGCGCATCCTTCGCGGGCACCACGCTGACCCTGACCGGCAACATCACGTCCGCCGGAAGTTCGACGGTATACCCGGTCACGCAGCGCCTTGCGGATATGTTCCGCAACGACGGCTTCTCCGGAAGCATGGAAGTGGCCTCGGTGGGCACAGGCGCTGGTTTTGAACGCTTCTG
>WBZO01005603.1_pt1 | contig 12690 bp, 10 predicted proteins | sample 5204261 | NCBI WGS metagenome assembly WBZO01 (sample SAMN12412400, study PRJNA552823) | activated sludge metagenome | isolation source: activated sludge from anammox sidestream of wastewater treatment plant... | place: USA: North Carolina | collected 2017-09 | reverse complement strand
CACGAGGACATGCTCACGCGGTGCGGCGGCAGCTTCGATCCCAAAGCCTTCAACATCGAACGCGCCAACCAACGCCTCCAGCGCATCAAACTCTGAGCGTCAAGACGGCCGTGGCCGGACGCTTACGCCCCAGGCAATCCTAACGGCGCACGTCTCAATCCCTTTTCATTCAGGGCTACGTGCTGACGGAGTACGTCATGAGTGCAGTAACTCCTGGAGTCTCAATCCCTTTTCATTCAGGGCTACGTGCTGACGCTGTTCGTCGGGAAGGGCCATCGCGGCTTCGAAGTCTCAATCCCTTTTCATTCAGGGCTACGTGCTGACGCATAGCTTATCTGCGGAAACTTCATCCTTCCCTGTCTCAATCCCTTTTCATTCAGGGCTACGTGCTGACATAAACTTCCCGCAGAATTAGAACAAGAAACTCCGTCTCAATCCCTTTTCATTCAGGGCTACGTGCTGACCCACCGCACTCGGCAGTTCAAGACGAAGGTCAAGGTCTCAATCCCTTTTCATTCAGGGCTACGTGCTGACATCAACACCGATCCGGCTTACGGCGCTTTGGCATGGTCTCAATCCCTTTTCATTCAGGGCTACGTGCTGACAAATGAGGCGGCATAATTGATCGCGGCCATTATGTCTCAATCCCTTTTCATTCAGGGCTACGTGCTGACGCAAACCGAGGGCGAAGAATACCAGCATGAAGCCGTCTCAATCCCTTTTCATTCAGGGCTACGTGCTGACAAGATGGCGGCGCGGCTTGACGCCGCGAGGGGTCTCAATCCCTTTTCATTCAGGGCTACGTGCTGACCAGGCACGGCGCAAGCGCTTGTTGCGCGAGAAAGCGTCTCAATCCCTTTTCATTCAGGGCTACGTGCTGACCGATCGCAAGCTTTAAGGCATGGCAAGAAAAAGGGTCTCAATCCCTTTTCATTCAGGGCTACGTGCTGACTCGAACTGCATGCGAAAGTCCGCACTCTTCCCTTTGTCTCAATCCCTTTTCATTCAGGGCTACGTGCTGACGTGATCGACGAGGCATTGACGCGGCATAGCTGTCTCAATCCCTTTTCATTCAGGGCTACGTGCTGACCAGGAAGAACATGACCGTGATCCTTCAGGAGTCTCAATCCCTTTTCATTCAGGGCTACGTGCTGACGAGTCACAAACCGATGAAGCAACCCACAGTATCCGTCTCAATCCCTTTTCATTCAGGGCTACGTGCTGACAACAAACTAGCAATACTTGCATGGAATAATAGTCTCAATCCCTTTTCATTCAGGGCTACGTGCTGACTGGAAACATGATTGATTTGCGCGACAGAACCGCGGTCTCAATCCCTTTTCATTCAGGGCTACGTGCTGACGGTGATATTCGCAAGCTTGTTCTCTCGAACCGTCTCAATCCCTTTTCATTCAGGGCTACGTGCTGACGATGAGCATAACGAACGTCCGTCACTGGTTCCGGTCTCAATCCCTTTTCATTCAGGGCTACGTGCTGACTCCTCAAGAAGCTGTCATGGGCCAATATCAAGGGTCTCAATCCCTTTTCATTCAGGGCTACGTGCTGACGGAGGATGTATGGCAACAAAACGCAAGGCGATTCGTCTCAATCCCTTTTCATTCAGGGCTACGTGCTGACGCGGGGGGAATCATGAGACCAGTACATCATCTGGTCTCAATCCCTTTTCATTCAGGGCTACGTGCTGACCTCTCATGGCATCTATCCGAACTAAACTGGAAGGTCTCAATCCCTTTTCATTCAGGGCTACGTGCTGACCTGAGAACCCAGCTCGAACGTGACTTGGGGGTCGTGTCTCAATCCCTTTTCATTCAGGGCTACGTGCTGACTACGAAATTGTAAAAGACGCGTGCGCGCCGTGGTCTCAATCCCTTTTCATTCAGGGCTACGTGCTGACCCAAGCTTCTGCACAAGGCAAAGAAGGTTGATCGTCTCAATCCCTTTTCATTCAGGGCTACGTGCTGACCCATGCCCGTTCGCAAGAGCGGGCATGGAGGGTGTCTCAATCCCTTTTCATTCAGGGCTACGTGCTGACGGGGTCCGCCCGGCATCGGTAAATCGGCTGGCAGTCTCAATCCCTTTTCATTCAGGGCTACGTGCTGACAGGTAACAATGAGCGATGTGACCGTCGATCGGGCGGTCTCAATCCCTTTTCATTCAGGGCTACGTGCTGACTTATTCGGACGCTCGACAGGGCGCTGGCGATGCATGTCTCAATCCCTTTTCATTCAGGGCTACGTGCTGACCGCGGAATACGATTTTCCCCCTTTCCGACAACAGCTTGCAAGCCGCGTTCGCAAGAAGCGCGGGAAGGCGCGGTGATGTCTTGCGCGCCCTCTGCAATCAAGGCATAACCGCCGAGGCCGAAGGTGGTTTCCTTGCCGACGTGCAGCCACTGGCCAAGGTGCAGGAAGGGCAGGAACGGCGCAAGCTCGCCGCGCAGGATCCACTGTCCGACGACGCCGCCGAGTTGCATCTTGCGCTGCTGGCGGCTGGAATAGCGCGTCCAGTCGCGCCAGGCAAGGCGCTTTTCGCCTTCGATGGCGGCGGCCTGCCGCGCCAGCTCCTTGAAGTCGAGATCGAGCCGTCCGCCGCCGTGGAATTCGTGCATGAAGGCGGCGCGGCGCACCAGCGCCATCAAGAACGTGCGCGGCGCCAGCTCCTGCGGGCCGAGGGCGCGGCCCTCCTCCTGCAGGCGCAGCGGGGTGTGGAATTCGAGCCGGACTTCATTCCCGCAAAAAGTCAGTCCCGGCGGGACGGCGTTCGGGTGTTCGCGCACGGCGTCTTCAGGCCCGGCAAGAACGAGCGTCGCTTCTTCGCCCTCGTGCAGCACGCGCTCGAGCCGCGCGCGGCCGTCGCCGGCGCCGACGCCGCGCGCCAGCGCGCGCTGGAAGGCCCAGAGGACGAGCGGCAGGTGTTCGAGGGCGCGGCCGACCAGCACGACATGGAAGGAGAGCGCCTCGCCCGGCGCGTACTGCCGCCCGCCCCAGGGCGGCGGTTCGATGACGTAGGGGCTGGGCGCACGCGCAGTCTTCAGCATGCCGTGATCGGCCGGCAGCGGGGTTTCGAAGAGCGCCGCGTAGGGGCAGGTGGCGATGAGCGGGCAGCCGGCGCAGGTCTTCTGCTTCGTCATGCAGGCGGCGGCGCGCAAGGCGCCGCCGAAGGCGCCGCGCAGCGCCGAGCCGGCGTAGTCGGGCAGGCCGAGCGGCGTCTCGACCGCGAATTCGAGGCGGTAGCGGGCGAGGGGGAGGTCGAGCAAGGTCACGAACGGCTGTGGCAAGGCGTGCCGGCTCAGCCGTTAGCCAGTGCGCCGGGTTTCGGTGGAGCGGTCGTCATTTGGCTTGTACGTAGACCCAGCCGAACGGCAGCATGTCTTGCGTGGCGCCCGGCTCGTGGGCGGCCAGCCAGACGGTGGTGGCCGCGCTGGCCGTTTCCGCCGGCTGGCCCTGGCCCTTCATGATCTTGATCTGGCGCGGCGCGTCGAGGGTGACGCTCTCGGCGCCTGAATGGCGGCCCACGCGCAGCATGAAACCCCGCCCTTCGGCGATGGCTTTGCCCCAAATGCCTGTCGGCGCGAGCCGGCTGCGCGCATTCTTTGCCCAGGAGGCGGAGATGTAATGGTTGCCTTCGAGAAGCGACAGCTCCGCGTCGAGCCGGGGAAGATAAAAGTCGTTGCAAGCGCGAACGATTAAATCCATGCCGATCTGGCGCTGGGGCGTCTTCTCTCCCAGTCCGGCCTTGCGTTCGATGGTGAGTTGTCCGGCGAGGGCGTACGGCTGGCCGGCTGGAATGCATTCGAGCAGGGTGGCAATTTTGCCGCGCGCCTCGAACTGGTTGGGCCGCTTCTTGCGGTTGGCCTGAAAGAGCATGGTGCGCGGCTCGCGTTGGCGCTGGATTTCCTCTCCCGCCGGGTTCCTGGCCTTGTAGCTGCCGGGCTGGAACATGGCGTCTGCGACCTTGACGAGGCGCAGGGGATCGGTCTCGAAGCTGCCGCCAAGCAGGTCTTTTTCCATTTCGCCTGCCTTGCCGCCCGGGTAGCGCTTTCCGGCTTCCGTGCGCAGCGCCTCGAGCAGGGCGGTGCGCATCGCCCCTTTTAGGCTGGTGCCGGGAATGATGGGCAGCGAGGCGTGCGGATTGAAGGCGGTGCGGGCGATTTCCAGCTTGTTGATGACGGTCTTCCCGCTTTGCTCGCGATTGGCTGCCTGTCCGACGCGCGAGGCGTAGAGTTTGGCCACTTCCGGGACGACAGGCGCACGGTGGCTGGCAATTTCGATCGCCAGCGTCTTGTGGCGGTAAAAGAAGCGCTGGGCGGCGAGCAGCGGCTGGCGGTCGTCGAGGGCGCGCGACAGTTCGTCGCGCAGGGGCTGGTCGAGCCTTGCCAGCAGCAGGGCCGGATCGAAGGCGTACAGGAAGCCTTCCTCGATGACGTAATTGGTCGGCTCGTAATCCTCCCCGCAGCCGATGTGCACCGGCGAGAGGGTCGAGATGACCAGTTCGCGGGTTTCGAGGAAATTCATGCGGCGCGCTCCATGTCGCCGAGCCGCTCGGGCAGGCGCACGGGGATCGACGGCGCATAGCCCTGGTGCACGGTTTGCGCGATGGCTTTGGAAATGCTGCCCTCGCCGCCCAGCCCCTGGCCGACCCAGCCGCGCTGCCAGTCTTCGGTGCCGGCGGGCGCCAGCAGCGCGCCGGCGGCGGCGAGCAGCAGCGGGTTCTTGAAGGGCGAGGCGAGGCGCGCGGCCTGGTCGCCGTGACGGCCATAGCGGGTGAAGGGCCGGTAGAAGCAGCGCGACGCGCCCCAGGCGAGGCCCTGCGGCGCGCAGGGGGCGAGAGTGAGCCAAGCATCGGGACCGGCGTGGCCGGGCAGCGGGCAATCTTCAAGCGTGCCGCAGTCGAATTTGCCCAGGCCGACATTGGCGTCCTTGCCGAAGCCGGCGGCGCCGACATGGGCCAGCGCCGCAGCCAGTTCGTCTTGCGTCATGCGGCTTTCATCGAGCCGCAGGTGCAGGTCGCGCTCGGCGCCCGCGGCGAACCAGTGCTGGCGCACCGTGTAGGGCGAGAAGCCGTCGCCCTTGCCGGTGGCCTGGGTCAGGCGGTTCAGGCTGTTCCTCGGCTGCGGCCGCGAGCAAAAGTCAGTCGGCGCGGGACGGCGTTCATTGGCCTGCGCCTGCCAGGTTTCCAGGGGTGAAGCGAGGATGTCGGCAGGCATCCAGGCGATGCGCTTGCGTTTCTTGCGCTCCTTCGGGTCGTCGCTCCGGCCGGCCCAGAACGCGGCCGGCAGCGCGGGCAGCGGCAGATGGCCGGCGGGAAAGGCATCGCCGACGACGAGGAAGGGGCGGCCCGCGGTATAGCCCTCGAGCAGCGCGGCGAGCCGCGCTTCGCCCCAGCCGTGGCGGATGGCCCAGCACAGCTGGCCGAACAGCGTGTCGCCGATGAGCGGCGTGGCGAAGGCGGTGCGCGGCGTGAGCGCGAGCTTGAGGGCGCGCATGGCTCAGGCGGCGAAGGGATCCTGCGGCAGCGATACCGTCTCGCCGTCGATTCTGAGATCGTTGAACTTCACCTTGCCGTAGCCGCGCGAGCCCGAGCCGCCGAGGCTGTCGAGCTCGATCAGGCGCAGGCCGGCGAGCACGGTGGCGAGCAGGTCTTCGCCGTCGAGCACTTTCAGCGAGAGGCGGAAGTCGAACTCGGCGCCGGCGGGCACGCGCTCGGTGTTGCGCGGATGCTCGGCCACGCCGCGGATGCGGTCGATGCGGTTCTCGCTTTTCACTTCGGTGAGCATTTGGTTGCTTGACTCGACGCCTTTCACCCAGTCGGCAGCGAGGTCGCAGTCCCAGAAGGCGAGGCGGGTCGGGCCGATTTCATTTGCCTGCTGCTCGTCGAGCTGGTCGCCGCCGGAGACGCCGAACAGCCGGACAATGGCGTCGATCTGCTCGCGCGCCGGCCCCTGCGCGCCCGTGTAGTCCTTGTAGCCGAGCGGCTCGGGCTTGACGGCGCCGCTCTTCCATTCGAGCAGGCTGCGCATCTTGCCCTTGAGGCTGGAGCCGGGAATGTAGGGCCGGTTGGTAATCGGGTGCTTGACGACGGCGTTGTCGGTGCCGCCGATGTGCATTTCGGTGTCGCCGGCGCCGATGTGCAGGCCGGTTTCGAGCGTGAGCCGCGCGGTGAGCGAGCGGATGCGGGTGAGTTGCATGGCGGAGCCTTCAGGCGGCGAGCGGCAAGGGCAGCTCGAAGCGGCCTTCGACGATGCCGCGCACGGTGATGTCCTCGTCGAGCGCTTCCCAGCGCAGCGCGTGGCCGTTCAGACGCAGTTCGACCTTGTCGAGGTCGTCGTTGCCGGCCTTTGCCAGGCGGGTGAAGCGCTCGGCCGGGAAGCCGACCTGGCGGCCGTCGGTCAGTTCGACGAAGACCATGCGTCTATCGACCCAGGCGCGCAGGGCAAGAACTTCGGTTTCAGAGGCGGTGGAATTCACGGTATTTCTCCATCAGAAGAGCTTGGTTCTCAAAAGCCGCATGCGCGATTTCATGCGCGCATCCACATCAGTCCTTGGGCCGCGTTGCCTTGTAAAAGCCCATGAATGCTTCAAAAAAAGTCTTGCACTGGTGAAGCTTGACCGGGGAATCGATTTGGTCAATGCAGTGCCGCATCAATGCTTCGAAATCGGCATCCACGTGGCCGCGCCCCTTGGCATAGGCCACCTTGGCCTTGAGCATTCGCACGAGCGGCAGGTGCATCTGGAAGCTCTCGGGTTTCCCCGCCACCTTCTCTGCCCAGAGGCAAAGCTCGTCATAGAAGCGGCGCAGTTGAGTGGGCTTGTTTTCCTTCTTCGCGCCGAGCTTCTGCTGTTGGGTCTTGCGGTCCGTGAACAGGCTCATGCCTATTCTTTGCGCAATGGCCTCAGGCACATCGGAATAGAGCAGAGGGCTGACCTTTGCCGGATCGGCGGTGAATTGAACGTGCTTGTCCAGGTAGTCGCGCTTGAAATCACGAAGGCCAAGAATGTTTTCCATGTTCCTGTTGCTCCAGTTCAATCACGATAACGATACAGGTAATTGGCGATGGGTATGCACGTGGCAAGCTTGCCGCGGGCGATGGCCTGCCGCAGCTTGCCGGCGATTTCAGACTGAGCGGCTTCTCGCTCGTGCCTTGGCAAGCGGTCGACCACGAAGCGGCGCACGCGGTAGGCGAGCCAGCTTTGCCAGATGGCGTCCTCCGGCTTGCCGCTGGCTGCCTTTTCGGCCAGGTGCAGGAGGCGATAGACGAAGCCGGTGCTGAACTGAGCGCGGCGTTCGTCGAGCCATTGTTCGAGTTCGGCAAGCTCGTCCAGCTCGGCCCAGGCCACGGCCTGGCCGTGCGTGGTGATGCGGTTGCGGCCGGCGTCCTTGGCCTTTTGCAAAGCCTCGTCGGCCAGCAGCGCCAGCGCGCGAACCGGATGTCCGGGCTTGGCGAGCGCGATGCCGGCGGAGAAGGTGATCTGCGGGTTGCCGGCGACGAAGGCGGAAAAATCGCGCCGCATGCGCCGCGCCAGCTCCTGCGTCGAGCGCCAGGGGCCGATCAGGAAGAAATCGTCGCCGCCGGCGAAGACGGTGTAGGTGCCGGGAAACGCCGCGCGGCACAGCCAGGGCAGATGAATGGCGAAAAAGGCGTTCAGCTGCCGCGACACGGAGGCCATGCGGGCGAAAGTGGCGGGGCGGAGGCCTTGCTGGAAAATAGCGCCGAGGTGGTCGACATCGCCTTTCAAAATGGCCAGCGCCTCGACACCTTGGTCACGATTCGCGAGCGCGTCGAGCATGACGGGCTGCCCGTCTTCGACCGGCACGAAGCCGTTGATGTCGCGCCGCGCATAACCCTGGAACAGCGGCGTGGCGGCATCCGCATCGGGCAGGGTGAAATCCCAGCAGCGCAGCAGCTCTCCGGCGCCGGCCAGCTCGCCGAAGCGCCCCGCCTGATCTTCATCGCGGGCGAAGGCCACCGCATGGCCGAAATAGTCGAGCGCGAGCGGCTTCACGGTGGCGGATTCGCGCAGTTCGGCGCCCGTGCGGACGACGAGCAGCCGGTTGAAGCGGTTGTCGGCAAGGTGTTTGCCAATGGCGATCTGGTCGGCGGCAAGAAAGCTGGCGCGTTTGTCGTCGCCTATCCGCGTTTGTGCCGGGCGGCGGCCGTCGAATTCACATGGCCCATCGGAAAATTCGGTGGCGCGTATGGGCGCTGGCGCCTCCCTGCCGCACAGATCGAAGCGTGCCAGCTTGGCCGCATCGAGCTTGTCGAACAACCGGCGGATCAGCGCATCGAAGCGGCCCTTCTCGAAATCGGCGCTCGCCGCCGGCAGGGCGGCGATGTTGATCGAGCATTCGCCGAAGGTCTGCTCCAGGCACCAGGCGTCGATCCGGCGCCGCACGCCGGCGATGGCCGCGTGCGCCTCGTTCGTGTTGGGCGCGACGATGAGGAACTTGCCCGCGGCATTGACGATCTGGCTGGTCGGGGGCAGGCCGAGCGCCTCGAGCACGGCGAGCGCCGCCAGCTCGGCGAGGAGCGACACCTGGAAGGAACGGCCGCGCAACAGCCGCGCGGCGCGCGCCTGGGTCTGGCCGCCCTCGGCGAAGATGAAATCCTGGATGCCGGAGAAATCGCCTTGCACGAGCAGAAACTTCTCCTCGCTCCAATCGCCATGCTCCTTGAGCGCGGCGATGGCGCCATCGCCCGTTATGCCGGCTGCCTCGTGCCAGCGCCACAGCGCCACGGCAAGCGCGGCGGCCGCCTTGCTGTGATCGTAGAGGGAGACATCGGGCCGCGTTTTCCCGGCGGTGGCGCTGGGAATGGCATGGGTGAAGGCCAACCAGGCGGAATCGAAGTGATCCAGCCACAGCGGCAGGCTGCCGCGATGGCTGGCGGGGATCCGCTCCAGGGCAGCGGCGAAGGCCTGCCACAAATCGGCGTATTCCTGTTGCGCCGGCTCGTTTTCATGTGGTTCGATCTCGACACGCTGTCGCGGGAAAAGACCGCGGGGAGAAAGCGGCGCGAGCGGCAGGCAGTGGGCGATTTCCTGGGTGCGGTCGCCTTCGAGGGCGATGGACTCGAACAGGGGCAGCAGGCGCGCCTGGTAGTGGTTGCGGCCGGTGGCTGTGCCCTCCTCGGCGCGGTTGTAGCTGTCGAATTCGCTGCGCTCGAAACCGGAGGCCAGGCGGTCCGCCGTGGCAATGATCCATTGCAGGAAGGTACCGGGCCGGTGATGGCGGGCGGCGGCATTGATCAGGGAGTCGTCGGTTTCCGGGGCGCCGGCCTCGGCGAAAGGCTCGGCCATCATCGACTCGCGCTTCGGCAGCAATGCCTCGATCGCGATGAAGCCGGCTGTCGTGTAGGCAGCGTGAATGTGCGATGGCCGCCCGTCCCAATGCGGGCAGTCGAGCTGCTTGTAGGTTTCGATCTTCTCCTTCTCGCAAGGCAGGCGCGCACGCTCGGCGAATTTGCCAAGGTCGTGGAGCAGAGCCGCCAGGGCAACACGTGAAGACGAAACGATCAGGGGCATGGATGGCGTATCGAAATTTCGGTTTTTTTGGAATTTCGGGTCAGGTTAATAGTTGCGTTGTCTTTATGCAAGCACGACAAGCTTGCGCCAGCCTCGCCGTCCCGTCGCGACTTTGTGCAACACAGCAAGCAGATAGGGACCGTCCAGTTCGGACACCGATGCCGCGCCACGAATCCACCAAAGATTCGATTGGCAAGACACGGCCTCCTATGGCTGAGTCTCGATGCGCTCGGGGGGTAAGGCAAGGCCGTAGAGGACCCTGTTGCGAGGGCCGCGGCTGATGACCTTGTAATCTCCGGCGGCAAGCGAAAGCGCGGCCTCGAGCCGACGGTTGATTCGGGTGCGGCGCTCTTGAAACAGTCCGGCGTCGAGACCATCGGCGACCCGTTTGCGGAATTCTTCGAGCGTGGAGTCATGGCGCCCGACAATGTGCTGGAGGATTTCCAGCAGACGATTGGGTGTCGAGCCACGCACACCAACAAAGCCCTGCTCGCCCTGCCCCGTCTTGCGGCATTCGGCCAGCCAGGCATACCAGGCGAGCAGCGCCGGAGGCAGATCGACTTTCTTGTCGCCGCACCAGATGCAGCGGGCACGCAGGTCGATACGCAGGGTGGGCGGATCGACCGCGGTTTGCGCCGCCGCGACGATACTGGCGAACGGGGTTGCGTGCTCGAGCGCCTCGCGCGGCAGACCTTCACGCAGGCGCACGAAGGGAATCTCGGCCAGCATCACGCGGGCGTCAGAGGTGTGGACGGGACGACCGTTGCGATCGTGCAGCAGGCGTGGCTCGGCCGGCGGGTAGAAGAAGTCCGGCAGGGATTCGAACGGATCGTTAACCAATACGTGGGAGAGCCGGTCCTGCGGGCGGCCGAAGAGCGAGAGCGCATAGCCGAGGAAGAAGCCCATGGTCTTGCGCCCGCCGGCAATCGAGACGTGCAGGGCGCAATCCGGGTCGGCGCACAGCTCGCGCACTGCGGCGAGCAGGGCATCGGCGGCCAGCGTGTTGTCCTCCGGCGTGCGGATGTCGGCGAGCGGCTGGCCGCCTGCGTCGCGGATGGCAAGGATGTTCTCGGGCGGGAAGGCGACGCCGGAAAGGCCGTATTCGCGGCACAGGGCATGGAACTGGCCCGCTTTCGGGTCGAGCAGCGCCAGGCGCGCGCGCTCGGCGCCCTCCGCCGTGGTGATCAGCCGGATCTCGGTGGGCAGCCAGGGGTCGCTGCGCGCCACCGCGAGGGCGAAGAGCGTCTCGGTGACGATCTGCGGCGTGAGGCCGGTGACGGCGAGCAGGATGCGGCGGGGGAAGGCAGCAGCGTTCATTCGCTCACCCACTGGCGCAACTCTCCCTTCAGGTCGCGCAGGCGCGCATCCGAAACGACACGAATCTTGGCTTGTGCCGCGCGCTCCCTGTCCGCTCGGGACAGCTTGCCCCGATAGTCGATCAGCATCTCGCGCGTGCGCAGCCCGCCCAGCCTGCGCAGCGAGTCGAGCTTGTAGAGCGCATCGGCGCCCTTGCTGGCATCGGGGCCGCCCGCCGTGGCGAGATTGCCCGCCTTGCACTCGATGACGTGCAGACGGTTGCGGTGGAGAAAGGCGCCATCGAGCTGGTTTTTGGTTTTGCCATCGGGGGCGACGACTTCGATGTCCATGGCGTAATCCGTGATGCCAAGCTCGGGCGCCAGATCGGAAACATTGCGGTAGGTGTGAAACTCGAGCCAGCCGCCCTTGACGAAGGCGCGAGCCTTCTCGTCGGCAAAGCGGATTTCGTTCTTGGCGACCGTGAGCAACCCTGCCTGCTCGAATTCGCCCAGCAGTTCCTCCAGCGCGCGGCTGTCCGTCTGGTCCGGCGACATTTTCACGCTCAGGCTCCGCTTGCGCTCGGCCTCGTCGCCCAGCTGATTCAGCTGACCGAGCGCGCCCGCCCAGCGGCTGACCCCCGACACAACATGATCGGCGAGATCGCGCAAACGCGCGGGTATGCCAGGCTTCGCGGCAGGCCGGGACAATATGTACCCATGCGCTTTCAGGTAATCGCTCAGCTTGAGTTTCGGTGCGAGCACGAAACCCTGGTCACGCAACTCCGGCGCAAGAAAGATGAGCTCGTCCGTTTCCGCGCTGACATAGAAGGCCGGCCGCTGGTTGCCGAGGAAGACCTCGTGCGCCGCCAAGGCCATGAGCTTCGTGCCGCCGGTGATGTTGAGCGCGACATTCTCTGCTTCGTGCGCGCACAGCCAGTCCAGCATGGCGTCGCGGCAGGCATGGTATTGATAGGGATCCGGAATCGGAATCTGATCGACGGCGACACCGTGCGGCCTGATCACCTCCGCCAGCCAGCGGGCATGATCCTGCATCTTCGGGGTAACCGCGAGCACCACGCGCCCGGGCCGGAAATCTCTGTCCAGAACCGGCGTCAGGTTCGGCGTCGGCTGCTCGGAAACCAAGCAGAAATGCGTATCAAATTTCATCGGCAGTTTTCCTTGCGTAATGACCTTCGAGCGTTGCCGCGCATTTTTCCAGCTCATCCGCCGACAGCTCCTTGCCGCGCCATTCGGCCGGGATGTTCAGGGATAGGTGCAAATAGCGCGCTTCCCGTTCGCAGATCTTGGCAATGAGCTGCACCGGCAGGGTGCCGATCACCGTGTCGCCGCGACTGACTTTGGCGATGTCGAGATGCGGGATGTGGACGTCGGAACGGATGCCGCAACGGCGCATCCATTCGACGGCGCCAGGATGCCGGGTGATGAGCCAGGTGGTTGCCATGCCGCGCATGTTAGCTGCTGTGAAAGGGCTCATGCCAACGCGGCAAGCTTGCCGCGATCTCCCGCCGGGCATGAAATAAATTGGGTGTGAATATTACGGGACGGCTGGGAGCGCAGCAACACGCCCATGCAGGAAACCGTGCATTTTATTTAAAATGCGCTTTTCGTCCTGGGCACTGAAAAATAGCCTATGCGCTACTGGCTGATGAAGAGCGAACCCGAGGCCTACGGCATCGACGACCTCGTCCGCGACAAGGTGACGGCCTGGTGGGGCGTGCGCAACTACCAGGCGCGCAATTTCATGCGCGACCAGATGCGGCTCGGCGACCGCGGCTTCTTCTACCATTCCAACTGCGCCGAGCCGGGCATCGTCGGCATCGTCGAGGTGGCGA
>WBZO01005602.1_pt1 | contig 12691 bp, 10 predicted proteins | sample 5204261 | NCBI WGS metagenome assembly WBZO01 (sample SAMN12412400, study PRJNA552823) | activated sludge metagenome | isolation source: activated sludge from anammox sidestream of wastewater treatment plant... | place: USA: North Carolina | collected 2017-09 | reverse complement strand
GTCCGATCAGGTACGGTGCGTGGATCGGGTCGGGTCCGAATCGGAGGTGCGAGATGGTGATGGCACCCGACTTCTTCGAGTCGTAGACGAAGTAGCCCTGCGCGTGGGCGTCGGTCTCTTCACCGATGATCTTGATGGAGTTCTTGTTGGCACCGACGGTCCCGTCCGCGCCCAGCCCGAAGAACAGCGCGCGCACGGCGTTCCCCGGCTCGATGTCGAAGGTCTCGTCCACCGGCAGCGACAGGTGCGTCACATCGTCGACGATGCCGACGGTGAAACGGGCGCGGGGGATGTTCCTGGACAGTTCGTCGAAGACCGCACGGGCCATGGCCGGCGAGAACTCCTTCGAGCCGAGGCCGTACCGGCCGCCGATGACCAGCTCGGGGGAGACCGGCGGGGCCGAGTCCTGCGTGCCGAAGCGGACTTCGGCGAGGGCGGTCATCACGTCCTGGAAGAGCGGTTCGCCGATGGCGCCCGGTTCCTTCGTGCGGTCCAGCACGGCGATCTGTCGGACGGTGGGCGGCAGCGCGGCCAGGAAGTGCCTCGCGCTGAACGGGCGGTAGAGGTGAACCCCGACGACGCCCACGCGGGCCTCGGGCCCGAGCGCGTCCACCGTGGCCGCCACTGTCTCGAAAGCCGAGCCCATCACGATGATGACCCGCTCGGCGTCTGCGGCTCCGTGGTACTCGAACAGCCTGTAGTGGCGTCCGGTCAGCTCGCCGAAGCGGGCCATGACCTGTTCGACCACTTGAGGTGTGCGGTCGTAGTAGGTGTTCACGGCCTCGCGGTTCTGGAAGAAGACATCGGGGTTCTGTGCGGAGCCTCGGAGGACCGGGTGGTCGGGCGAGAGAGCGCGGTTGCGGTGCGCGGTCACCAGCGTGTCGTCGACCATGTCGCGGACGGTGTTCGGCTCGAGCGCGGCGATCTTCGCGAGTTCGTGCGAGGTGCGGAAACCGTCGAAGAAATGGAGGAACGGCACGCGCGACTCGAGTGCAGCGGCGTGCGCGACGAGCGCCAGGTCCTGCGCCTGCTGCACGGAGTGTGACGAGAGCAGGGCGAACCCGGTGGAGCGCGTCGACATGACGTCGCTGTGATCCCCAAAGATGGACAGTGCGTGCGTGGCGACCGCGCGCGCCGTGACATGGAAGACGGCCGGCGTGAGTTCGCCGGCGATCTTGAACATGTTCGGGATCATCAGGAGAAGGCCCTGGCTGGCCGTGAACGTGGTGGCGAGACCGCCACCCTGCAGCGCGCCGTGGACGGCGCCGGCAGCCCCGCCTTCGGACTGCATCTCCACCACGGTCGGCACGGCGCCCCAGAGGTTCGTCCGGCCGTCGGCGGACCAGGCATCGGCGTTCTCGGCCATGCTGGACGACGGCGTGATGGGATAGATGGCGATGACGTCGCTCAGCTGGTATGCGACCGCCGAGCATGCGTCGTTTCCGTCAACGGTGATCCACTTGGTTGCCACGGTCTTCCCCCGCTCGGAGCGGCAACGTGGAGCCATGTGCCCGGCGTTGCCGTTCACTCCCGGACCGGGCCAGTGCAACTCCCGTGCTGAGCCAAAGGGCCAGTAAATACGGGCACTTTCGCGCGGTCGGCCGGTGCGGGCGCTCGAGGACCGCGATGAAATCCCCGGCGGCTGCGGACGATTCCGGACGTCAGAACCCGAGACGGCTGGATCTCCGGCTAGCCGGCCGGCTGGAGCGGGATGACGCGCCGATCGGTCGCGGGTGCCGCCGAAGCGGTGACCGGCGCGTCGTATCCGGCCGGGCGGTACGCGCACAGCGGGTCGGCGGCGAGGGCATCGCCCGTGGCCGCGAACGCCCGGGAGCGCGACCCGCCGCACGTGTGCCGGAACTCGCAGGCGCCACAGGCGCCGCCCAGGGCGTCCGGGCTGCGCAGTGTCCGGAACACATCGTCGTGGCGGTAGATGTCCGCGAGGCGATCGTGGCGCACGTTCCCGCGAGGCATCGGGAGGAAGCCGCTGGGGCAGACGTGGCCCACGTGATCGACGAACACGAAGCCGTTGCCGTCGCCCACGCTGCGCGTGGCCCGCAGCTGCCGGCGCCGCTCGACCGCCAGGCTCGGCAGTCCTGCCGCTTCCCGCTGGCGTTCACGCTGCTGCACCACCCGCTGGTAATGGGGCGCCTCGGTGGTCTTGATGCCGAAGGGGGCCGTGAGCGAGAGATCGTAGAGGAAGGAGAGCACCTCTTCGCACTCCGCCGCGGAGATCTGGTCGAGCGCTGCCCCACGTCCGGTCTGGATCAGGAAGAACACCGCCCACAGCGTCACCGGCATGCCGGCCATGCGGTCTGCCATCTGGTGGAGGTACGGCAGGGTCAGCCGGCTGATGGTGGTGTTGATCTGCAGGGGCAGGTCGAGCGCGATGGCCGACTCGATGATCCGCATGGTCCACATGTGGGAGCCGCGCACCCGCCGGAACGCATCGTGCGCCTCGGGGGTGGGTCCGTCCAGGCTCACCGCAATCCGCGACAGGCCGGCGTCCTTCAGTTCGGCAAGCCGGGCGTGCGTGGCGGCGGCGGTGCCGCTCGGCGTGAGGGCCACCGTCAGGCCGGCATCGGCGGCGTGGCGGACGAGCGCGGCGAGATCCGGCCGGCGCATGGGGTCGCCGCCGGTCAGCACGAACAGCGGGGGTGGCGTGCCGAGCCCGCGTACCTGATCGATGAGCGCGAAGCCCTCGGCGGTGGTCAGTTCCTGCGGGTCGCGACACGGGATCGCGTCGGCACGGCAGTGCACGCAGGCGAGCGCGCAGGCACGCGTGGTCTCCCAGATGACGAGGAACGGGGTCTCATCGAAGTTGGTGGGGAAGCGGCGCTGGAGTTCCATGACCACAGTGTGGCCACATGGCGCCCCGCCGCATATGACGGGCGTCACATCGCTCGAAATGCCAATCGCGAAATGCCAATCGATAATCTGATTGCCGAAATCACTTCAGCAATCAGCGTTTTGCGATTAGCAATCGATGTGGCGCTACTCGCTTGCCAGCGCCTCCAGCGTAGCGGTATCGATGACGAGGAAGCCGTCCTTCTCGGTGCGGACGATGTCATCCTTGCCCCAGCGGCTCATGATGCGGATGCAGGTCTCGATGGTCGTGCCGGTCATGTCCGCCAGTTCCTGGCGCGAGAGCGGCAGGGCCACGAACGCCCCCTCGGCGTGCGGTTTGCCGATGTCCTGGGCCAGCTTGAGGAACAGCCGGGCGAAGCGCGCCTCGACCCGTCCGCCCGACAGTTCGGCAAGCCGCTTCGTCAGTTCGATGAGGCGCAGGGTGAGGCCGGTCAGGATGCCGCGGACGAGCGTGGGGTGCTGTTCGAGCAGCGCGAAGAAGACCCCCCTGGGGATGAGGATGCAGGAGAGGTCCTCCATGGCCACGGCGGAGGCGGGGAAGGGGCGCCCCTCGTACACCGCGACGGCTCCGAGCGGTTCGCCGGCGCCGAACACTTCGAGGATCACCTCCTTGCCGCTCGGCAGCATCTTGACCACCTTCACGCGGCCAGACGCCACCGAGTAGAAGAAGTCCGAGGGCTCGCCCTCGGCGAAGACCGTGTCGCCCTTCCCGAAGGTCTTCACGCGTGCCACGGCCGCGACACGCTGGCGATCCTCCGCGGACAACCTGCGGAAACTGGGTGTCGCGCGGAGGATCGCCTCGATGTCCATCATGCCAGGTGTCGGGCCGGCGTCTTCGTTGCCGAGGGAGCGGGCGCCTGCCGATAGGAGAAGCCCTTCGACAGCCCCACGATGAAGACCACGAGCGCCACGGTGCCGGCCGCGAAGATGGTATCGCCAAAGGCCCGCATCCACCTGAGCCGCGTGATGAGGTCGCCCGAGAGGAACTCGGCACTACGGGCGTACCAGTAGCCGTGCTCGACCGACGCCCAGGTCTGCATCAGCCCGACCGGGAGGAGGCTCAGCGTCACCATCGCCATCAGGCCGATGTTGATCGTCCAGAACGCGAAGCCGATGAGCCCGTCCTTCCAGACGCGGTCGGGGTGCATGGCGCGCAGGCAGAAGAGCGTGAGCCCCATGCCGAGCATGCCGTAGACGCCGAAGAGTGCGGCGTGCCCGTGCACGGGCGTCGTGTTCAGGCCCTGCATGTAGTAGAGCGCCACCGGCGGATTGATCATGAAGCCGAAGAGGCCGGCGCCGACGAGGTTCCAGAACGCCACGGCCACGAAGAAGTAGATCGGCCAGCGGTACTTCTCGACCCACGGCGCGGACCGCGAGAGCTTCAGGTTCTCCCAGGCCTCGTACCCGACGAAGAGGAGCGGCACCACTTCGAGTGCGCTGAACACCGACCCGAGCGCGAGCACGAAGGTGGGCGTCCCCGCGAAGTAGAGGTGGTGCAGCGTGCCGATGATGCCGCCGGCCAGGAAGATCGTGCCGGCCAGCACGGTGGCTTCTCCGGCGGACCGGAGGTTGACCAGGCCGAGCCTGGCGAAGAGGAAGGCAATCACCACCGTGGCGAACACCTCGAAGAACCCCTCGACCCAGAGGTGCACGACCCACCAGCGCCAGTACTCGGCCACGGCGAGGTTCGTGTGGCGGCCGTAGCCGAGGGCCGCGCCGTAGAAGCCGGCGATGGCGATGGTGGCGATGAAGAGCAGCGTGAGGATCGGCTTCTGCTCGCCGCCCTTCCTGAGGGCCGGCACGATGCCGCGCGCCATCAGGCCGAGCCAGAGGAACAGGCCGATGAGCAGCGCAATCTGCCAGGCGCGGCCGAGGTCGATGTACTCGTAGCCGCTGTGCCCGAACCAGAACCAGAGCGAGTCGGGGAGCATCTGCTTGATGCTCAGCCACTGTCCGACCATCGAGCCGGCCACGACGAGCAGCAGGGCGCCGAAGAGCACGTTCACGCCGGCACGCTGCCAGCGCGGCTCGAAGCCTGCGACGGCCGGCGTGATGTACAGGCCGGCGCCGAGCCAGGCGGTGGCAATCCAGAAGAGCCCCATCTGCACGTGCCAGGTGCGCACGACGGCGTAGGGCAGGATGCCGTCGATCTTCAGGCCGTAGAAGCCGTCCCCCTCCACACCGTAGTGCGCGCCGATCATCCCCATCCCCATCTGGGCAAGGATGAGCGCGGCGACCACCCAGAAGTACTTCACCAGCGCCCGCTGTGACGGTGTGGCGCGGGAGCCGAGCAGCGGATCATCCGCGGGGATGTGCGCCAGGACCGGTTCGGGCTTGCGCGACGCGTACCACGACGCCATCAGGCCGATGCCGCCGAGGAGCATGATGATGCTGACGCCGGTCCACACGATCGCTTCGCCCGTGGGCCGGTTGCCGACCAGGTCTTCGTGCGGCCAGTTGCTGGTGTAGGTGATCTCGGCGCCGGGCCGGTTGGTGGACGCCGCCCACGACGACCAGAAGAAGAAGGCGGCGAGCTGGCGCCCCCTGGTCGCGTCGGTGAGCGTGCCGGCCGGGATGGCGTACTCCACCCGTCCGTTGCGGAACAGGTCCACGTAGTAGGCGGTCGTCGACGCAATCGCCTCGGCCCTGACGTCGGGAATGGTCAGGGCGCCGGTGGCGGCGTCGTACGTGTTGGTGCGCGCCAGCGTGACCAGGCGGGTCCGCAGCGCTGCCTGCTGCTCGGGAGCCGCCGCGTCGTACCCCACGCCAAGGTCTCGCCGGGCCCACCGATCGAGCACGTCGACCGACTCGCGGTGCAGCCAGTCTGCCGTCCAGTCGGGCGCGACGTAGCTGCCGTGGCCCCAGATCGAGCCCTGCTCCATGCCGCCCATCGACTGCCAGACGTTCTGGCCGGTCTCGATGTCGGCGCGTGTCATCACGACCTGTCCGCTCTCGGTGCGCACCACCTCGGGAATGGGCGGCGCCATCTGGTAGATGCGTACGCCGGCCCAGCCGAGCACGGCGAACGACAGCACGATCACCGCGGCGAACGCGGTCCACTTCGATCTCATGACGAATCCTCCTGGCCTCACGTGTGTGTGTTGAGGCCAGTGTGCGTGTTCGCCAGCGGCGGTGGTATGACGGCCGTCATACCGTCCGCCAGCGTCGGCTGCGACACTCGCTCCATGAGCACCGGCAGCACCGCCGGTCACAGAAGGGGTGGGGTATGACATCGCGATTCGCCGCCGATTCACTGGGGTCGATTGTCGCCGCGGACTTCCGGATGGCGTCCGTCCTCGATCAGTTCGGCCTCGACTACTGCTGCCACGGCAAGCGCACGCTGGAGGAGGCGTGCCAGCAGCACCAGGTCAGCCTCGACGCGGTCGAGTCGGCGCTGTCACTGGTCTCGGGACCGGCGGCCGACATGCCCGACGCCAACTGGTCGGCGGACGAACTCACCCGGTTCATCGTGCGCCGGCACCACGCCTACGTGCGGGCCCAGCTGCCGGTCATCGACGCGCACCTGCAGAAGCTCGTCGCGGTGCACGGAGGGCGCCACCCGGAACTGCGGCCGCTGCACGAGCACTTCAGGGCGATTGCTGACGAACTGCAGATGCACATGATGAAGGAGGAGGAGATTCTCTTCCCCTACATCCGCGCCCTGGCGGCCGCCGCCGAGCAGGGGACCGGTGCACCACCCAACATGTTCGGCACCGTCATGAACCCGATCCGGATGATGGAGGCCGAGCACCAGAGCGCCGGCAACGAACTCGAGGCCGTCCGCACGCTCACGGGGCACTTCACCGTTCCGGCGGACGGCTGCACGACCTACCGGGTCTGCTTCGGGGAACTGGAGGCCTTCGACCGCGACCTGCGCACGCATATCCACCTGGAGAACAACCTGCTGTTCCCGAAGGCGGTGGCGCTGGAGTCGACGGTGAGTGGAGGGGCCGGATTCCGCGGGGAACGGCTCCGCGCGTAGTCGGGGCGCGACGGTGGGAAGGTGGGGCGGCGGGCCCGAACCGGGGCAGGCCCGGCATGTGCCGGGCCCGCCCAGGTCCGACGGCCGAAGCTACTTGGTGATGACGCCGCAGGCGACGCGGTCGCCCGCTGCGCCGGCCGGGTCGGTCTTCATGTCGTCCGGACCGGCGTGGATGACGAGCGCGGTCCCGCCGTTCGCGAAGACCGAGTTGGCACCGCTGCCGAGCGTGATGCCCTTCGCCATGACCATGGCCTTCGAGGTCCCGTCCGCCTGGACCATGAAGTTCTCCATGTCACCGGCGTGCGGCCCTTCGGCGCTCTGCAGCCCGTGCTTCTTGCCGGCCGGGTTGAAGTGGCCGCCAGCCGAGGTGAAGGCCGGACCTTCGCACTTGGCCGTGGCGTGCACGTGCAACGCGTGTTCACCGGGCTTGAGCCCCTTCACGTCCAGCTGGATGTGCACCATGCCGGACATCTCGCTCAGGCTGGCGGTCCCGATGGACTGGCCCTGTGCATCCTTCAGCTCGACGCGCACCGGCCCCTGCGCCGACAGGGTTGCGCACAGCATCACGGCGCCGAGACCGGCGCCGACCATCACACCGCGGATCAACTGCTTCATTACGGCTCCTCCAGGGAACGCTCCCCGCACCAAGACAGAAAGACAGCATAAACCAAAAGGTGCGATCGACGGGATTCCGGCAGAAATCGCGGCATTCCCTTTGCCTCTCCCGTCCGCAGACATGGAGTCACATCATGCTTGATCGGCAGAAAGTCGAGGCGATCCTCAGCCGACGCTTCCCTGGTGCGACTCGCGACCAGGTTGCTTCGGCCGCCAATGCCATCATGGGCCTCTCAGACGAGTGGGAGGAGGTCCTGCACGAGGACCACCACGGCGGCTATCACTTCTCGAACGAGTGCGGCAACGTCTGCTACCTGACCGACACCGGTGAGCAGGGCGTGGAGTTCCGCCTGTTCAAGAGACGCGACGGCTGACCGGCGCCCTGCGAGGACGCCTGGTTGGATCGACCACGCCGGATTTCCGGCAGGAGTGAGCATCATGAGCGGAGGGATGGTGAAGAGCGCGCTGCAGGCACACTTCGAGGCGGTGCGCCGGCAGGAGATGGATCGCCTGCAGCGCAAACTCGTGGGGCTCTCGGATGCGGAGCGGGCGTGCGCCGAAACGGTGATTGCCGATGTCATCGGCGCCCTGGCTCGCACGCCGGTCGAACGGCTCGACGACGAGGCGCCGCACCCGGCGACCCTCGAGGCCATCGTGCACCTGTTCGCGCTCGAACACCACGCGGCCTGACACGCACTGCCCCAGGACCGACGAAGGCCCGGCGACCTCACGGCCTGCCGGGCCTTCCTGTTTCAGCGACCGGTGTCGCCGCGCCTGTCGATGCGCAGCGCGCGTGTCAGTTGGCGGTCCCTGCCACCTTCGACCGAGCCTCCCCGATCATCGTCCGGACCTTTGCCGCCTCAGGGTAGGCCGGGTTCTTCTGGAGCAGCAGTTCCCACGCCTTCACGGCGCCGGCGTAGTCCCGCTTCCCGTCCGACCGGACGATGCCGATGTTGAAGAGGGTCTGGGCGTGATCCGGGTCGATGCGGAGGGACGTCTCGTACTGGGCCAGTGCCGCGTCCGCCTTTCCGGAGTACCACAGCGCGGTTCCGAGGTCGGTGCTGACGTTGACGTCCGCGGCATTCACCGCGAGTGCCCGCTCGTAGAACCCGATCGCCTCGTCATAGCGGTGGGCGTCGTACAGCATGTTGCCGGCATCGACGGCGGCCTGCACGTTCCTGGGATCGCGCGCCAGGATGTCGCGGTAGGTCTGCAGGACGGTCTCGTTCACCATCGACCCGCTGCCGCCGGTGGCCGTCATCACCACGGTGCGTGGTGTCGTGGCGGTGGAGAGGACATAACCGGCGAGTCCTCCGATGAGCAGCATCCCGACTGCGTAGACGATCCAGGTGTACTGCTGCGGCGGTTCCTCTTCGTACGTACGCTCGTGCGATCTCCTGACGGTTTTCCTGTGGCTCATGGCTGGAACTCCCTCGCGTCCCGTGATCGTGTTCCCGTGAGGTGCCGCCCGGCATGGGCCGGGCCGGCCTGTGGCGTTGTGGACGCCTGGCGGGTTCAGATCACGAGCACGCGAAGGAGGACCGGCAGGTCGAGCACCCGTACCCAATGCGGGGACGGGACGCCCGTTGCCGGTTCCGGAACGGGGGGAACGGACGGGTCCACCAGCGCAGCGTGTGGCACGTGCAATGGTGACGGCGCGACCCGGAGCTGCGGCGCACGATCTGTCGGGGTTGGCGCGGTTGGGAGGCAGCAGGTGATGACCGCCGTGTGACGGCAGCCCTCCACCGGCTTCATGCAGTGCGTCGTCCGACCGACCGATGCCCACGCGACACCCGAGAACGCGATGACCACGGTGAGCATGGCGCTCATGACGTGTTTCGCGCTGGCGCTGATGGACATGACGATTCGCTACAGAGCAGGCGGCGTGCCAGCCGGACTGCATCGGCTGACAGGTGGAATTGCACGGAAATCGCGCGAACGCCGGTGCGTGCGCGTCGCTGTCGCGGGAGTTTTCCGGCGCCGCCGCCGGAATTCCCCCATGTGGGCGTGTCGCGGACGCGGTACGTCGACCTACTTGGTGGGAATCGAGATGTGGACGACCGTCCCGCCGGATTCCGGCGTCTCGATGTCGATGTGTCCGCCGTGCGCCTCGACGATGCGGCGGGCGATGGGCATGCCAAGGCCGGTGCCGCGGTGCTTCGTGGTGAAGAAGGGCTCGAAGACCTTGTCGCGGACGTCAGCGGGCATGCCGGGTCCGTGGTCGGCGATCGAGATGACGAATGCCGCCCTGCCGGTCGCCTCCGCCCTGGTGATCCCGACGTCGATGCTGCCGCTTCCGCCCATTGCCTGCGCGGCGTTCATGAGCACGTTGGTGAAGACCAGCTGCAGCTGCTCCGCGTCGGCGGCCGCCACTGCCTCGGACTGCGGGAACTCGACCTGCAGGTTGGCGAAGGTCGGATCGCGGTGGAGCAGGTGCAGGGTGTTCCGGACGAGTCGATCCAGGTCCACCGGCTCGGATCGGAGCTGGCGGGGCCGCGCGAACACGAGCAGGTCGTGGACGATGCCGTTCAGTGCATCCAGCCGGGCGATGATGTCGCCGACGACCGGCTTGTCTCGCGAGTCGACCGGCATGCGGGCGGCAATCACCTGGAGCGCCCCGCGGATGCCGGCGATGGGGTTCTTCACCTCGTGGGCGACGACGGCCGCCATCTGCCCGAGGCGTGCCAGCGCTTCCTGTTCCCGCAGCCGCTCCTCCGAGGTCTTCCTCGCCGTGATCTCGTAGCGCAGCGCCATGTACTGATAGGGCTTGCCGCGATCGTCCAGGAACGGGACGATGGTCGTGTCGACCCAGTACAGGCTGCCGTCCTTCGCACGGTTCCTGATTTCACCCCGCCAGATCCGGCCGTTCGCGATGGTGACCCAGAGATCCCGGATGAATTCCTTGCTGTGATGCGTGGAGTTGAGCAGCCGGTGGTCCTGTCCGAGCAGTTCAGCCCGCGTGTACTTCGAGATCTCGCAGAACTTGTCGTTCACGTAGGTGATGCGGCCCCGGGTGTCGGTGGTCGCCACGATGGCGGAGTGATCGATGGCGAAGTTGACGTCGGCCAGGTCCTTCGTGCGCGCCCGCAGGTCGAGCCAGGTGGCGCGGAAACGGGCCAGCACGATGGCCGTGGTCCAGATCAGGATGAGTGCAATCGAGCGGTTGGTGAAGACGTAGGGCCGGTCGAGCCCGTCCGGCGCGAGCCAGGCGCCCGCCATGGTGAGTGCCGAAGCCACGCCTGCCGCCACGAGCTGGAAGCGTGGCGGTTCGTTGAACGTGCCGACGAGCAGCGGCAGCGCGTAGAGGGCCGCGATGCCCTGGCCGAGGGGCGTCGAGATGTCGATGACGAAGATGGCGGCAGCCAGGACGGCGGCCGAAATGGTCGCCCCGTTCAGCAGCGTGGTGCCCGGGGCTGTCGGCGTGGAATTCACTGGCGGCCCATGTGGAGCGTCTTTTGAATCGCGAAACGGCGGTGGCACTATGCTAGCCCAAATTTCGGCCTCAATTCCTTCCATCACGCCTTCGTCGGTGCCCGCAGTCGGGGGGGAATTCCCCCACGTCCGGAAGAAATCCGCGACGCGCGTGCTGGTGGTGGATGACGAGCCGCTGGTGCGGTGGTCGATTGCCGAGACGCTCAGGGCCCACGGGTTCGAGATCGTCGAGGCGGCGGACGCGCACGGGGCGCTGCTCACCGTCCTCGACGCGGCGACCGAGCCGGACGTCGTCCTGCTGGACCTGAAGCTTCCGGACAGCGACGACCTGAGCCTGCTGATGTCGATCCGTCGCATCCTGCCCCGTGTGCCGGTCATCCTGATGACGGCGTTCGGGACCCCCGAGGTTTTGGACGAGGCGCGTCGGCTGGGTGTGTTCACGGTGCTCGACAAGCCGTTCGAACTCGACGAACTCGACCTGCTGGTCGAGCGGGCCGTGGAAACGCCCAGGCCGAGTTGAGGGGCTGATCCTGCCGGTGGGGGCGGCGCCGCCCGCGGAGCCGCTGCGGCGGTCCGCCCGGGGGCGCGCATCGCCCCAGCGCCGTCCCCACACCGGCCCGTCCGAACTCCTGCCTGCGTGGGTTGCCGGGCATCGCTATACTAGTGCCCGGCATGCCCGCTCCCACCATTCTCGTTGTCGATGACGAGCCGCTGATTCGCTGGTCGCTGAAGGATCGACTCTCCGAACAGGGGTACCGCATCATCGAGGCCGATACCGCCACCTCTGCCATTGCCAGGAGCGAGGAGGGGGTGGATCTCGTCCTGCTGGACTACAAGCTGCCGGATGGTGACGGCCTGCAGGTCCTGAAGAAGCTCAAGGAGCGCGACCCGGACGTCCTCGTCATCCTGCTGACGGCATTTTCGAGCATCGAGACGGCCGTCGAGGCCATGAAGCACGGCGCGTATCACTACGCGAACAAGCCGTTCAACCTCGACGAAATCGCGCTGCTGGTGGACAAGGCGCTGGAAACCACGCGCCTGCGGCGCGAGGTGAAGACGCTTCGCGCCAACCAGGCCCAGCCCTACAGCTTCGATCGGATCGTGGGCGGGAGCGCGTCGCTGGTGACGATCAAGTCGCTGATGCGGAAGGTGGCGTCGAGCCCGGCGTCGACGGTCCTGCTGAACGGTGAGAGCGGCACCGGCAAGGACCTCGCGGCCAAGGTGATCCACTACAACAGCGACCGGGCCCAGAAGCCCTTCATGAACATCACCTGTTCGGCCCTGCCCGAGTCGCTGCTCGAGAGCGAGCTGTTCGGGCACGAGAAGGGGGCGTTCACCGGGGCTGACCGCCAGAAGCGCGGGTTGCTGGAGACGGCGGATGGCGGCACCGTGTTCCTGGACGAAATCGGGGAGATGGTGCCCGGGCTGCAGGCGAAGCTCCTGCGCTTCCTGGAAGAGAAGACCTTCAAGCGGGTGGGCGGCTCGGTGGACATCCACGTGGATGTGCGGGTGATTGCCGCCACCAACCGGAAGCTCGACGAGGAAGTGCGCGCGGGCCGGTTCCGGGAAGACCTGTTCTACCGCCTGAATGTCCTGCCGATCATGCTGCCGCCGCTGCGCGACCGGTCGGACGACATCCCGCTGCTCGTCGACTTCTACATCGACTCGTACAACACCGAGTTCAAGAAGCGGGTGCGGGGGGTGGCGCCCGAGGCCATGAAGCGGCTGCAGGCCTACGGCTGGCCGGGCAACATCCGCGAACTCCGCAACACGGTGGAACGCGCCATGCTCCTC
>WBZO01005601.1_pt1 | contig 12694 bp, 8 predicted proteins | sample 5204261 | NCBI WGS metagenome assembly WBZO01 (sample SAMN12412400, study PRJNA552823) | activated sludge metagenome | isolation source: activated sludge from anammox sidestream of wastewater treatment plant... | place: USA: North Carolina | collected 2017-09 | reverse complement strand
CGATTTACGGCCTCTCGGGCAGCGTCTGGACGCGCGACATCGGCCGCGCGCTCGGCATGGTGCGCCGGATCGATTCCGGCCAGGTGAGCGTGAACATGCACGCGGCGGTCGACCCGGCGATGCCGTTCGGCGGCAACAGGCAATCCGGCTGGGGCCGCGAATTCGGCAAGGAAGGCCTCGAGCCCTATCTCAAGACGAAGGGCGTCAGCGTCGCGTGGTGAGCAGCGCCTCGAGCGGCGCGATCGGCAGCGCGCGCGCCGTGTGGCCATTGCCCGCTGTATCGGTCGCCCGCAGCAGCGAGTTGTAGATCGCTTCCTCGGTCGAGTCCATGACCGCTTCGAAGAGCGGCGACACGGCGTCGGTGGACAGCCGCTCGCGCGGGGCGCGCTGCGTCGAGAAGGCGATCGCGAAATCGCCGCTGCCGTTCGAGTACGTCGAGCCGGTCCGCGCCATGGCGTAGACCGCTCGCGCGGCGAGGCGCTCGAGATTGCGTGCATCGAGCGGCGCATCGGTCGCGACCACGATCATGCACGAACCATCGGCCGGTGCCGTCATATCGGCCCGGCCGTGGCGGTCATCGCGTGACGCGTCGCGCTCGTCGCCTGGCGGCACCAGATGGCGCCACACCGGCACGCCCGCGATCGTGAGCCGGCCACCGAAATTCGCCTGCACGAGCACGCCCACGGTCCAGCGGTCCGCGCCGAGCGGCACGCGACGCGATGCGGTGCCGATACCGGCCTTCCAGCCGAAAGCGATCGTGCCCGTGCCGGCGCCGACCGCGCCCTCCTCGACGGCGCCCGGTCGCGCGGCGCGAATCGCGGAGAGCACCTGCGCGCGCGTCACATGTCCGCCGCGGATGTCGTTCAGGCGGCCGTCGTTGGTTTCGCCGACCAGCGCATTGACGGAGCGCACGGCCTCGTTGCCGGGCTGCGCGAGCGTCCACGCGACGACGCCCTCGATGGCAGGGCCCACCGCCAGCGTGTTCGTGAGCACGATCGGGGTCTCGATCGTGCCGAGCTCGTGCACCTGCGTGGATCCCGCGAGCTTGCCGAAGGCATTGCCGATGAACACCCCACCGGGCACCTTGTCCCGGAAGAGGTTGCCGCCGTGGGGCAGGATCGCCGTGACGCCGGTGCGCACGCGATCGCCGTCGACGAGTGTTACCTGCCCCACCATGACGCCCGGCACATCCGTGATTGCATCGAGCGGGCCCGGCTCCATGACACCCGGCGAGATGCCGAGATCCCGGGCACGGGGCCGGTCCGCGGCCGTCGAAGCGTGCGCGGCGAGCAGCGCCAGCGCGAACGTCAGCGCAGGCGTGAAGGCGGCCCGCCCCCGTTCTCGCAGGCGATCTCCCCGCGTCATGGCGGCACGTTGCCTTCCGCGGCGCGCGCCGCGATCGGCGGCGTGATCTCGAGCCGGCGCTCGCGCCAGATGATGTAAAGACCGCTGCCGACCACGATCGCACCGCCGACGAGCACGCGCAACGACGGCCACGCGCTCCACACGACCCAGTCGATCGTGATGCCCCAGAAGAGCGCCGTGTACTCGAACGGCGCGATAACCGACGCCGGAGCGGCGCGAAACGCCTCGATCAGGCACAACTGCGCGACCGCGCCGGTGAGCCCGACGGCCGCCAGGAAGCCGAGATGCGCCGGCTGCACCGCGCGCCAGTCGCCCGCGACGAGCACGGCGCAGACGAGCGTCATCACGAGCAGCGACCACAACGCGACGCTCGCCGTCGAGTCGGTGCGCGTGAGGACGCGCAGCAGGATCGCGTTGCACGCATACGCGAACGCCGAAACGAACGCCCCGATCGCGCCGAGCGTCGCGAGGCTCGACGCCGACGGCCGCAGCATCGCGAGCGCACCGGTGAGCCCCACCGCGATCGCGAGCCAGCGATGCCAGCCCACCGCCTCGCGCAGCACGAGCGCCGCGAGCGCAGTCACGATCAACGGTGCGCTCAGGAAGATCGCATAGGCGTCGGCGAGCGAGAGCGCGCGCACGGCATACAGGAATCCGACCATGATCACGACCATCAGCAGGCCGCGCAGCAGGTGCATGCCGGGGCGATGGGCGAGCAGCTCGCGACCCCGTCCGGCGACGAGCAGCGGCAGCGCGATGAACGGCAGCGACGCCGCGCCCCGCAGCGCGGCCACCTGCAATGGCGGGTAATGCGCTGTCAGCGCCTTCAGCAGCGCATCCATGCAGGCGAAGACCGCCACCGCGACGAGCATGAACGCGATACCGCGAAGGGAACGGGCGGGCATCGGCGCAGCCTAGCGCGAACGGCGGGCCGCGGACAGCCGGGCGCAGGCCGGGCGGCGCGCCGCCCGCCGCCGACCGCAGCCCCGTCAGAACTTGATGTTGATGCCCGCGAGCATGCTCCAGGAGTAGATCTCGTTCTCCGCGAGCCGCGCGCGCGTACCGCTCAGGTACCGCAGCGGCTCGTTGGTGATGTTGTTCACCTGGAAGAACGCCCCCACGTTCTTCGTGAACTGGTAGCTCGCCTTGAAGTCGAGCTGACCGTGCGTGTCGATGTAGAGGTCCTCGCCGACATTGTCACCGAGCGCGTACAGGTACTCGCTGCGCCAGGCGTAGCCGAGACGCATCTCGAGACCCGCGAGCTCGTAGAAGATCGCGACGTTGCCGACATGCTCCGACTGCTGGAAGAACGGCACTTTCTCGGTGCGGTCCGGCGCATCGGCTTCGCTGTCGGTCCAGGTATAGCCGACCGAGATCCCGAGGCCGCGCAGCAGGCCCGGCAGCATGCTGAACTGCTGCTGATAAGCCAGCTCGACACCGAAGATGTTGCCGTTGCGCGCGTTCTGCGACTGCTCGATCTCGAGTTCTGAATAGAACCGCCCTTCGAAATTCACGTCCTCGAGCGTCTGGATGCGCGTGAAGATCGGGTGGTCGATGTCCTTGTAGAACAGCCCGCCGGACAGGATGCCGGTCGGCCTCAGGTACCACTCGAGGGCGAGGTCGTAGTTGGTGGACTCGAGCGCGTCGAGGTCGGAGTTGCCCATTTCTATCGCGCCCTCGTACACACCCGGGTCGTCCTCCTCGATCTCGAAGATGCGAAACGGCACGTTCTGCTCATACGAGGGACGCCCGATGGTGTTGGTCCACGCGGCACGCGCGATCAGGTCGTCGCGGATCGACCACGTCATCTGCAGGCCCGGCATCCAGTTCGTGTAGTTCTTCGTGCCCGTGACCTGTGGCGGCGGGTCCTGCGCGTCGCCGTCGACGATCTGCACATCGTAGGCGTTGAAGTCGGTCTCGGTGCGTTCGACGCGCACGCCGCCGATGAAGGTCGCGTTGCCGATGTCGAGCGAGGCCATCAGGTAGCCCGCCGTGACGTCCTCCTTCACCCGGTAGTCGACACCATACGACTCGGTGATGGTGTCCTCGGGGTTCACTTCGAATGAAGCCTCGTTGTCGCGGAAGAACCGCTCCGCGAGGCGGTAGTCCGGATACGGACCAAACGTGTAATACGGGCGGATGTCGCGATAGAAGTCCCGATTGCCCGCGTGTGCGACCTGCGACAGCAGGAAATCGCCGTCGAAGCCGTCGTACACGATCATGTCCTGGTCGGAGGTGAGCTTCCTGCTGACGAGCTTGGCGCCCCCCTTGATGTATCCACTGCGCCCGTCGCCCCATTCGATGTCGCGCCGCAAATCCACCTGGCCGATCCGGAGCTTCTCCTCGATCAGCTGGTGGCCGCGCGCGGCCTCGTCGAACTCGTAACCGGCCGCGTCGTAGAAGCCCGCGGGCGCATCCACGTGCCAGTAGTAGTCCGAGATGTCGTAGGTCATCGGGAAGGTGTCGTCGGCCTCGAACACATAGTCGTTGTCGTAGGGCGTGTCCTGCTCGGTCTTGCCGTAGGTCGCCGCAAGATTGAGCGTCCAGTTGCCGATCTCGAACTCGCCGCCGAGCGTGGAGGAGAGGATCTTCTGGATCTCCAGGCGCTCGGAGTTCTCGCGTTTGCCCTCTCCTTCCGTGAAGAGGCCCGAGGTCGGCGTCACGTTCTCGAGGTCGCCATTGCGGTAGTCGTAGGTGATCTCCGGCTGCAGTTCGGTGTCCTCGTAACGGTTGATGATGTTGCGCCAGTGCAGCTTCGTCGCGTCGTTCGGGCGGAACTCGAAGTTGGCGACGAATCCCTTGCGCACGCGGCGGATCAGGTAGTCGCGGATGTTCTGCTCGTCGGGAATGAGGTACGGATAGTCGCCGTCGTCATCGGTCCACGGATCGCCGCCCTGCACGTTCTCGGAACTGAACTTGCGGTCGGAATAGCTCGCAGACAGCACGATGCCGAAGCGGTCGTCCGCGAACACGCCGCTCCATGCCGCATTGGCACCCCATGGATGGTGGCCGCCGAGATCCGAGTAGCCGTAGTCCGTCGTGGCGGCGAACGAGCGGCCATCCGGGTCGTCGAACGCGCTCGGCGTGACGAGGTTGATGGTGCCGCCGATCGCGTTGCCGTCCAGATCCGGCGTCACCGATTTGATCACCTCGAGCTTGGAGAGGATGTTGGCGGGAACCGTATCCATCGCGACGCGACGCGTATCGCCTTCGGGTGAGCCGATCGTCTGCCCATCGATCGTGACGTTGCTGAGCGCGGCATCGATGCCGCGGATCGTCACGTAGCGGCCCTCGCCCTGGTCCGTGGTCACCGACACGCCGGTGACCCGCGCCAGCGTGTCGCCGGCGTTCTGGTCGGGAAGCTTGCCGGCGTCGTCGGCGGTGACCGACTCCTTGATGTACTTGGCCGACTTCTTGTCCTGCAGTGCCGTCGCCTGCGCGAGTCGGTAGCCCGTCACGGTCACTTCCTCGATGTTGGCGCCCGACAGCGCGATCGCCTGCGTGGCGACGCCCGTGGCGGCGACCGTGACGCTCGTCGAGTTGTCGGCGAACCCGACAAACTCCGCTTCGACCGTATAGGACCCCGCGGGTACGTCGGTGATGCGATAGGCTCCCGACCGGTCGGATTTCACGGTTCGGTTGAGTTCCTGTATGCGCACCGTGGCGTTCGGCAGCGGCCGCCCGGTGGTTGCATCGGTAATGCGCCCGGCGATCTCGCCGGCCAGTGCCCCCTCGTGCAGGCAGGCGAGCGCAGCCGCGATGGCCGCGACGGTGCGGTAGGCACGACGAACGATCGTACGATTGGGTGCTGACACGGCCCTTACCCCTTGCAGCGTGGAATCAAGGTTCCATTCGTTGGCGAGTATAGAACAGGAATTTTGCAGTTTGCAATCCGTGAAATTTATGTTCCAACTTGCGATGATCTGACGGTGCGCTGCTGCCCGAGCAGGATCGCAGGTATCGGCACCGCACCATTGAAACATCCATTCGACAATTGGAATGCATTTTTCATTTTCGCTAGGATCGCGGCATGCCAGCCAAAGACGTCGAGATGCTGCGCAACGAAATCGTGCGCCGATATGACAGCCTGAGCCCGCGCCTGAAGCAGGTGGCGCAGTTCGTGCTCGATCACCCGAACGACATGGGCCTGCAGACACTCGCGGTCATCGCCGAGCGCTGCCGCGTGCAGCCCTCGACCGTCGTGCGCTTCGCGAAGGCGATGGGTTACGCAGGCGCGAGCGACATGCAGAAGCTCTTCCGCGACGAGCTGCTCGCGTTCGCGCCGAGCCCGAGCTATGCCGACCGCATCCGCCAGTTCAACGAGCGTTCGGGCGAAGTCGACGTGCTCTCGCCCCACGGGCTGATGCAGGAGTTTGCCGACAGCAACATCATCGCGCTCGAGCACCTGAAGGAATCGATCCGCCGCGCCGATCTCGAGGCCGGGGTTGCGCTGATCCGCGATGCGCGCGCCGTGTACATCATCGGCGTGCGGCGTGCGTTCCCGGTTGCGGCCTATCTCGCCTATGCCCTGCGACATGTCGACGACAAGCGCGCCTACCTGATCGACGGTGTGGCGGGCATGCTCGCCGAACAGGGCGGCATGGCGCGCGAAGGCGACCTCCTGATCGCGATCAGTTTCCGGCCGTATGCGAAGGAAACCGCCGACGTGGTCGAACAGGCCCGCGCGCGCGGCGCGCGCGTGCTCGCGTTGAGCGATACGCGCCTCTCGCCCATCGCGCGCGATGCCGACGTCGTGTTCGAGACCAAGGACGCCGAAGTGCGCCAGTTCCGCTCGCTGACCGCGTCGCTGTGCCTCGCCCAGACGCTCGTCATCAGCTACGCGTTCCAGACCGAACGCCGCTCGCACAAGGGCAAGTCCTGATGTTCGGCTTCGCGCTGTTCGGTGCCGGCCGCATCGGCCAGATCCATGCCCGCAACCTCGCGGCGCGCCAGGATGCGCGCCTGCGGCACGTCGTCGATGTGTCGCCCGCTGCCGCCCGCGCGCTCGCGGACACGACCGGCGCCGCGGTGAGCGATGCCGCCACGGCGCTCGCCGACGCGAACGTGCAGGCAATATTGATAGCCAGTTCCACCGACACGCACGCCGCGCTGATCGCCGCGGGCGCGCGGGCCGGCAAGGCCATCTTCTGCGAGAAGCCGCTCGACCTCGACCTCGCGCGCGCCGAGGCGAGCATCGCCGCCGCGGCCGAAGCGAAGGTCCTGCTCGCGCTCGGCTTCAACCGCCGCTTCGACCCCGCCTTCCGTCGCCTGCAGCGCGAGATCGCGGCGGGACGCGTCGGCAAGGTCGAGGTCGTCAGCATCACGAGCCGCGATCCGGCGCCACCTCCGCCGGCCTATGTGGCGCGCTCCGGCGGGCTCTTTCGCGACATGATGATCCATGACCTCGACATGGCGCGCTGGCTGCTCGGCGCGACGCCCGGGAGCGTCTACGCGCGCGGCGGCGCGCTGATCGATCCGGCCATCGGCGCCGCCGGCGACATCGACACCGCGGTCGTCGTGCTCGAGGGGGCGGGCGGCGAGCTCTGCCAGATCACGAACAGCCGCCGCTGCGCCTATGGTTACGACCAGCGCATCGAAGTGTTCGGCTCGGGCGGTCTGCTGCGCGCGGACAATGTCCCCGCCACCACGGTGGAAACCGCCGATGCCGACGGCTTCACGCGCGAGCCTGCCCTGCCCTTCTTTCTCGAGCGTTACGCCGCCGCCTACCGCGACGAACTCGACGAGTTCCTGCGCGCGCTGCGCGGCGAACCGGCGGCCCTCGCCACCGGTGAGGACGGCCGGCAGGCCCTGCGACTCGCGAACGCCGCACAGCGATCGCTGGAAACCCGTGCTCCCGTGGCGCTGTCCGATGAGTAGAACGTAAATTTCATATCACTGCGTTGTTGAAATACGGATTCCATTCCGATATCGTCGCAACTCCCATGACCCGCGCCAGAATCGGACTGATCGGTACCGGCTTCATCGGCCGCACGCACGCGATCGCACTCAGCGCGGTCGGCGCGGTCTTCGCCGACATCGAGGCGCCCGTCCGCGAACTGCTGGCCGACACCACGGAAGCAGCCGCGCGCGCGGCGGCCGGCGCGCTCGGGTTCGCCCGCGCCACCGGCGACTGGCGCGAGCTCGTCGCCGACCCCGCGGTCGACGTGGTCGATATCTGCACGCCGAACCACCTGCATCGCGACATGGCGCTCGCGGCGATCGGCGCCGGCAAGCATGTCTGGTGCGAGAAGCCACTCGCCAACACGGCGCGCGAGGCGCGCGAAATCGCCGCCGCGGCCGATGCGGCGGGCGTGCGGCACCTGATGGGCTTCAACTACATCTGCAATCCGCTGCTGCAGGTCGCGCGCGACATGATCGCCGCCGGCGAACTCGGCGACGTCTACGCGTTTCGCGGCAGCTACCTCGAGGACTACATGAGCGATCCGGCGGTGCCATGGAGCTGGCGCTGCGACCGCGCGCTCGCGGGCAGCGGCGCGCTCGCCGACCTCGGCTCGCACCTGATCAACCTCGGACACTTCCTGCTCGGCGCCGTGGCGCGGGTGAACGGCCGCTTGCAGGTCGTGCACCGCACGCGCCGCGATCCGGCGACTGGCGCCACGCGCGCGGTCGAGAACGAGGACATCGCGCGCGCCCTGATCGAATTTGCGAGCGGCGTACCGGGCACGTTCGAGGTGAGCCGGGTCGCGACCGGGCTGAAATGCGGCCTCGCGTTCGCCGTCTTTGGCACGCGCGGCGCACTCGAGTTCGACCAGGAGCGCATGAACGAGCTGCGCTGGTACGACGCCGCCGCGGGCGGTGCGCGTCGCGGCTTTCGCACGCTGCTCGCCGGTCCGGAGCACCCGGACTACCGGCCCTTCTGCCCCGCGCCCGGTCACGGCCTCGGCTACAACGACCTGAAGGTGATCGAAGCGCGCAACCTCCTGCGCGCGGTTGCGGGCGGCGCACCGGCCTGGCCCGATTTCCACGAGGGCGCGCGCGTGCAAGCGGTCATGGAAGCGATCGAGGCGTCGCATGCGAGCGGCGCGTGGACGGACGTCGGCGCATGAGTCACATCACGGCACACCGGGGCGGCTTCGCGCGCGGCTTCACCGCGATCACGCAGGCGGCGGACCCGGCGAACGGCACGGGTCTCGGCCTCGGCGTGCTGCGTCTCGGCGCCGGCGAGGAGTGGAGTGCGCGGGTCCCGCGCGAGACCGCGTGGCTCCTGATGTCGGGCGAGCTGCGGGTGCGCGCGGGCGAGCGCGAAGCCGTCCTGGCGCGCGCATCGCTGTTCGACGAGTCGGCGAGCTGCCTGCACGTCGCGGCCGATACACCGGTCGCGCTGCTCGCGGGCAGCGATTGCGAGCTGACCGTGTACGACACCGTGAACGCGCGCGCCTTCGCGCCGCGCGTCTTTCGGCCGGCCGACGTACCGAACGAGCATCGCGGCAAGGGCCAGGTGCGCGACCGCAGCCTGCGCTACGTGCGCACGATCTTCGACACGCGCAACTCCCCGCCCGAAGCCGAACTCGTGCTCGGCGAGGTGGTCACGTTCCCGGGCGGCTGGTCGAGCTATCCGCCGCATCACCACCCGCAGCCCGAGATCTACCACTACCGCTTCACGGCCCCGCAGGGCTATGGGCATGCGGAACTCGGCGATGCCGTCGTCAAGGTGCGCGAGTACGACACGATCTGCATACCGGCTGGCTTCGACCATGCGCAGTGTGCGGCGCCCGGCTACGGCATGTATTACTCCTGGGTGATCCGGCACCTGCCGGGTCGGCCCTATACGGTGCCCGAATTCACGGCGGAGCACGCCTGGACGATGCAGCCGGACGCGCAGTTCTGGTGGCCGGCGGAGCCGGGCGATGACTGACGCGACAGCCGGAGCGGCCCGCCCGCGCGATGTCATCTGCCTCGGGCGCGCGGCGGTCGACCTCTACGGCCAGCAGCTCGGCGGGCGCTTCGAGGACGTGCAGACCTTCGCGAAATATCTCGGCGGGTCGTCCGCGAATGTCGCCTTCGGGCTCGCCCGGCTCGGGCTCAGGTCCGCGATGCTGACGCGCGTCGGCGACGAGCCGATGGGCCGCTTCGTGCGCGCGACGCTCGAGCGAGCGGGCGTCGACGTCAGCCATGTCGCGACCGACCCGCACCGCCTCACCGCGCTCGTGCTGCTCGGCATCGCAGGACGCGACGACTTCCCGCACATCTTCTATCGCGAGAACTGCGCGGACATGGGTCTGGCGGCGGACGACTTCGACGCCGCGTACATCGGCTCGAGCCGCATGCTCGCCATCACCGGCACCCACCTGTCGAGCGAATCGACCGCTGCCGCCGTGATGAAGGCGGTGCGGCTCGCGCGCGCGCAGGGTACGCTCGTGGTGTTCGACATCGACTACCGGCCCGTGCTGTGGGGGCTCGCCGGCGCGGGCGACGGCGCGAACCGGTTCGTCGCCTCGCCCGAGGTGACCCGGCGCATCGCAGCGATCCTGCCCGAGTGCGACCTCATCGTCGGCACCGAAGAAGAGATCCGCATCGCAGGCGGCCATGCAGACACGGATACGGCGCGCGCGGCGATACGCGATGCCGGCCACGCGACGATCGTCGTCAAGCGCGGCGCCGCCGGCTGCACGATCCATCCGCCGACCGGGGAGGCGATCGAGGTGCCGGGCTTTCCGGTCGAAGTGCTCAACACGCTCGGCGCCGGCGATGCGTTCCTGTCGGGCCTTTTGTGCGGGCGCCTCGCCGGGGACGACTGGCGGCGCGCCGGAGCGCTCGGCAATGCCTGCGGCGCGCTCGTCGTCTCCCGTCACGGCTGTGCGCCGGCGCTGCCGAGCCGCATCGAACTCGACGAGTTCCTCGCGCGCGCGCCGGACATCCGGCGTCCCGACCGGGACGCGCGGCTCGTGCACTTGCACGATGCGACGACGACCCGACGCCCGCGGGATCACCTGTACGTGCTCGCCTTCGATCATCGCCGGCAACTCGAGCAGCTGGCCGGCAGCGTCGGCGCACCCGTCGAGCGCATCACGCGCTTCAAGTCGCTGGTCGCCGACGCGGTCGAGCGCGTCGCCCGCGAGGTGCCGTGGCGCGATCGCATCGGCGTCATCGTCGATGAGCGCTACGGCGCCGACGTGCTGTCCCGCATGACGCATGCGGGTCACTGGGTCGGGCGCGCGATCGAGATCCCGGGTTCGCGGCCGCTCGAGCTCGAACCGCGCAACCACAGCGGCCTGCCGCTGCTCTCGTGGCCCGCGAACCAGGTGATCAAGTGCCTCGTGTTCTATCATCCCGACGATCCGCTCGAGCTGCGCCTTGCGCAGGAGGAGCGGGTGACCGAACTCGCGCAGGATGCCCGCGAGCTCGGCCGCGAGCTGCTGCTCGAGGTCGTCGCGAGCGGCCGCGGGCATGCAGTCGACGACACGACCGTCGCACGCGCATTGCGCCGCTTCTACAACCTCGGCGTGCGGCCGGCGTGGTGGAAGCTCGAACCGCCGACGCGATCGGCGTGGCCGCGCATCCAGGACCTGATCATGGAATACGATCCGCACTGCAACGGCGTGCTGCTGCTCGGGCTCGATGCGCCCGAGGCCCGCCTGCGCGCCGGATTCGAGCACGCGGCGCCGTTTGCGATCTGTCGCGGCTTTGCGATCGGGCGCAGCATATTCGGCCAGCCGGCGCGCGAGTGGATGCGCGGCACGCTCACGGACGAGGCAGTCGTCGATGAGCTCGCGAACCGCTATGTGCGGCTCGCCGGCCTGTGGCGGGAGCTGCGCGCATGAAGCGCCTGCGGCTGACCACGGCCCAGGCGATCGTGCGCTACCTCGTCGCGCAGCGTGTGCGCATCGACTCGGCCGAGCTGCCGCTCTTCGCCGGCGTGTTCGCGATCTTCGGCCATGGCAACGTGGCCGGACTCGGCGAAGCCCTTCAGGCCGAGCGCAACCGCCTGCCCACCTGGCGCGCGCACAACGAGCAGGCGATGGCGCATGCGGCGATCGCCTTCGCGAAGGCGTCGCGACGCCGGCGGCTGATCGCGTGCACGACTTCGATCGGCCCGGGCGCCACGAACATGGTGACCGCCGCCGCGCTCGCGCACGTCAATCGCCTGCCCGTGCTGCTGCTCCCGGGCGATACGTTCGCGAACCGCGATCCGGATCCGGTGCTGCAGCAGGTCGAACATTTCGGCGACCCGACGATCACGGCAAACGACTGTTTCCGGCCGGTGTCGCGCTACTGGGACCGCATCGTGCGTCCGGAGCAGCTGCTCGCGTCACTCCCGCAGGCCTTGTCCGTGCTGACCGATCCGGCCGACTGCGGCCCGGTCACGCTCGCGCTGCCGCAGGACGTGCAGGCCGAGGCGGGTGAGTTCCCCGCCGCGTTCTTTGAGCCCCATCTGCACGAGCCCGTGCGCCTCGGCCCCGATGCGCAGCAGTTGCGCGCCGCGGCGGCGCTGATCACGGGCGCGCAGAAGCCGCTGATCGTCGCCGGCGGCGGCGTGCTCTATTCGGAGGCGAACGAGGCGCTGGCCGCGTTTGCGACCGCGCGCGCCATTCCGGTCTGCGAGACACAGGCCGGCAAGGGCGCCTTGCCCTGGGATCATCCGTGCAATGTCGGCGCCGTGGGCGTCACCGGCACGGGCGCCGCCAACGCCCTCGCCGCGGAGGCCGACCTGATCATCGCGATCGGCACGCGGCTCGCCGACTTCACGACCGGCTCCGGCCGGCTCCTGCCGCGCGCCGGCTGTCGCCTGCTGAGTCTCAACGTCTGTCGGCACGACCTCGTGAAGCGCGGCGCCACGGCGCTGCAGGCCGATGCGCGGCGCGGGCTCGAAGAGCTTGCCTCGGCGCTGTCGCCGGCGCGCAGCAAGGGCGCTTGGCTCGCTGCCGCACAGGCGCGTATCCAGGAATGGAACGCCGCGCGCGATGCCGCTGTCGCCGCGCGCAACGGCCACACGCCGTCCGATGCCGAGGTGCTCGATGTCGCAAACCGCGTCGTCGGCACGCGCGGCACGGTCGTTTGCGCCGCGGGCGGCCTGCCGGGCGAGCTGCACAAGCTGTGGCGCGCCGACGGGCCGGACGCGTACCACGTCGAGTACGGCTACTCGTGCATGGGCTACGAGATTGCCGGCGGCCTCGGCGTGAAGATGGCGCAGCCGGCGCGGGATATCGTCGTGCTGGTCGGCGACGGCAGTTACCTGATGATGAATTCCGAGATCGCCACCTCGATCGCGCTCGGGCTGAAGCTCACGATCGTGCTGCTCGACAATCGCGGTTTCGGTTGCATCAACCGCCTGCAGCAGGCCTGCGGCGGCGATGCGTTCAACAACCTG
>WBZO01005600.1_pt1 | contig 12695 bp, 11 predicted proteins | sample 5204261 | NCBI WGS metagenome assembly WBZO01 (sample SAMN12412400, study PRJNA552823) | activated sludge metagenome | isolation source: activated sludge from anammox sidestream of wastewater treatment plant... | place: USA: North Carolina | collected 2017-09 | reverse complement strand
CGCTACCACGTCCTCGGCGGCGTTGGTGACCGCGACCTCGTGCGTCGCGCCGAGGCCGCGGGCTACGAGGCGATCGTGATGACGGTGGACGCGCCCATCCTCGGGCGGCGGGAGCGCGACGCTCGCAACCGCTTCTCGCTGCCGGAGGGGCTGGCGGCGGCGAACCTCGGGAACAGCATGTCGCGGGTCGCCTCGGACGGTGGGGACTCCGGACTGTTCCAGTACTTCGCCACGATGATCGACCCGGGCCTGACGTGGGACGACCTCGCGTGGCTCTGCTCGCTCACCACGCTGCCGGTGCTGGTGAAGGGCGTGGTGCGCGGCGACGATGCCGAGCGCGCCATTGGCCACGGCGCGGCCGGGGTGATCGTCTCCAACCACGGCGGCCGCCAGCTCGACACCGCGATCTCGACGATCGACGCGCTGGCGGACGTGGCGGAGGCGGTGGATGGCCGCGGCGCGGTGCTGCTCGATGGCGGCGTGCGGCGCGGCACGGACATCGTGAAGGCGCTCGCCCTCGGCGCCAGCGCCGTGCTCATCGGCCGCCCCGCACTCTGGGGCCTCGCCGTGGGCGGCGAGGCAGGCGTGGCGCGCGTGCTGGCGATCCTGCGCGACGAGTTCGACCTGGCGATGGCGCTCTGCGGCGCCCGCAACGTGGAGGACCTCTGGCCGGACCTGCTGGTCTAGACTGCGCTCCCGCGCCCGGCGGCGCGAGGAAGGCGAGCGCGATGACCACCCCCACCACACCCGGCGTCTCCGGCCTCCTGCAGATCGCGATGCCGGTGCAGGAGATCGACCGCGCGGTCGCGTTCTACCGCGATGTGATCGGCCTGCCGTTCCTCTTCCAGGCCGGCAACCTGGCGTTCTTCGACCTCCACGGCGTGCGGCTGATGCTCGACATCCCGGAGTCGGAGGAGTTCCGCCACCCGGGCTCCGTCCTCTACTTCCGCGTGCCTGACCTGCGCGCGGGGTTCGAGGCGATGCGCGGACGCGGTGCGGAGTTCATCGACGAGCCGCACCTGATCCACAGCGACGGCCGCCAGGACCTGTGGATGGCGTTCTTCCGCGACGGCGAGGGCAATGTCCACGCGCTCGCCTCGGAGGTGCCAGTGGGGACGGCGGTCTAGCCTCCGGCCTGGCCGAGGAGCAGTTCGCGCGGGCCGGGGATGAACGGCAGCGAGACGACGTCCGCCATCTGCCCCACGCCGTCCGTGTCGATCTCGACCCGCGCGAGGCCCGGCGCGAACGTCGCCGGGAGGTAGGCGAGGGCGATGCCGGTCTTGAGCACCGGCGAGTAGGCGGCGTTCACCGCCGCGCCCACGTCACGGCCGTTCGCGGTGATGCGCGCGCCGCGCTTCGCGAGCCTCGGGCCGTCCAGCCGCAGCCCGACGAGTTCGCGCTCCGGCCGGCCGAGCGAGGCGACCGCGCGCAGCACGGCCGCGCCGGGGAACTCGCGCGGGCCGGCGGCATCCTCGAGGTCCACGAGGTCACCGAGGCCGGCGTGGTACGGGGTGGCCGGTGCGGGTGTCTCCGTCGGCGCCTCGATCAGCCCGGCCTCCAGCCGCATCGCGTCGAACGCGGCGAGGCCGGCGGGGGTCATGCCGGCGACGAGGCTGTTCTCCCAGAAGTGCTCCGCGACCTCGCCGGAGAGCAGGAACCAGTAGCCGTCCTCACCCGTCTCGGAGTGGTGCGCGACCAGCGCGCGGAAGCCGCCGAGCAGGATCTCGTGCGCCTCGCCGGGCGGCACGGCCGAGGGGATCGTCTGGCCGACGACGTGTTCGAGCATGTCCGCGGCCTCCGGCCCCTGCACGGAGAGCAGCACGCTCTCTGCGAGGCGGTCGCGCACCATCACGTCGTCCTCCGGGCGGACGACGGCCTCCACCTCCTCGCGCAGACGCACCTGCGCGCGCGGGCCGGTGACGATCAGCCAGCGCCCGGCCTCGACGTGGCAGCCGGTCGCGATGTCCAGGATCGAGCCGTCCGGCCGGCACGCGACCAGGCGGCGGATGCTCCCGGGCGGGATGCGGCGCGTGTCGGTCGCGAAGACGCGCGCGAGGACCTCGGACGCCCGCTCGCCGGTCACGTAGAACCGGCCGAGGTGGGAGCGGTCGAGGATGACGGCGCGCTCGCGGGCCGCCTGCTGCTCGTCGTACATCCCGCCGTACCAGAGCGGCACGGTGAAGGAGTGGACCGGCGCGGGGTGCCACCCGGACTTCATGTGCAGATGCGCCAGCGCCAGCACGTTCGTGCGGCCCCCGGCGGGGACGGGCGCGGGGATGACGGGGAGGAAGTCCTCCGGCCCGATCGACGGCTGCGTCACGCGTGCTCCTGCCCGTGCGGGTGAATGTGACCGTGATCCTCGCCCGCGCCGTGCTCATGGGCGAGCGGCGCCACGTCCTCCCACTTCCGGAAGCCCTCCGGCGTGCGAGTCATCCGCCCGACGCCGGGGTACGGGCCGTGGCAGAACATCACCAGCGCGCCCGCCTCGATGCACTCGTCCATCAGCCGCTTCTTCGTCTCCATCGACACCAGCGGCAGCACGTCCAGCCCGGAGACCCACGGCGTGCGCTCCAACTGCGCGCGGTGCTGGGCGAGGTCGCCGAGGTAGACGCCCCACTCCTGGCCGGAGCGCACGATGACGCTGGAGTGCCCCTCCGTGTGCCCCGGCGCCGGCGCGAAGATCACGTCGTCCGTGATCGCCAGTTCGCCGTCCGCCAGCGTCAGCCGCTCCGCGATCGGGTCGAGGTTCCTCGCGAGGTAGGTGGCGCGCGTGCGCTCGTTGGGATGGGTGGCGTCGCGCCACTCGGCGCTGCTCATGACGTAGGTGGCGTTCGGGAAGGTGGGGACGAGCGCCTCCCCCTCGGCACGGGTGTTCCAGCCGCAGTGGTCGGCGTGCAGGTGGGTGTTCACGACCACGTCGACCGCCTCGGGCGCGACGCCGAGGGCCGCAAGCGAGGTCAGGAGCGTCCCCTCCTCGGCGGGCGTCGCGGCGTCACGGTCGCCGGGCTTCCCGCCCACGCCGGTCTCGATCAGGATCGTCTTGCCGCGCGAGCGCAGGAGCAGGCAGTTGAGGCCCAGCGGGATGCGGTACCGCTCGTCCATCGGCGGCGCGATGCGCTCCCACATCAGCCGCGGCACCACCCCGAACACCGCGCCGGCGTCGTACCAGTACGTGCCGTCGCTCACGACGGCGAACTCCACCCCGCCGATGCGATAGCGCGCGCCGCTCGGGATCGACATCGCCGCCCCCTCAGGAGACCCGCGCGGTGATCCGCTCCGGCGCAAGCCGGAACAGCACCACGTCCGGGCGGTCGCGGTAGTTCTCCGCGAACGCTTCGCCGCGCTCCGGGCCGTAGTACGCCACCGCCATGCGTCGCACCGCCTCGTACAGCGGGCGGCCGGACTCCTCCACGCGGCCGTCCAGCATCACCGAGCGATACGGCGGCTCCCGGTGGTCGACACAGAGCGAGGCGGCCGGGTTCGCGAGCAGGTTGCGCCATTTCAGGCTGGCGCGGGCGGTGAACAGGTACGCCGCGCCGTCTTCCCAGAGGAACCAGATCGGCACCGTCCGAGGGCGTCCCGAACGGTCCACCGTGGCCAGCACGGCCACGCGCGGCTCGCGCAGGAACGCCTCGATCGCCTCGGGGGTCATCTCCGGCATGGGCGTGCCTCCTCCGGCCGAGGATAGCGCGCCCCGGCCGACGTCCCGGTCAGGACCCGCGGATCAGCGTCATCGCGGTGTAGCCGATGAACCCGAGGACCAGCAGCCCGCCCTCGATGCGGCCGATGCGGTACCGCGGCCACGCGAGCGGCACCAGGATCAGCGCGGTCAGCGCGAAGACCGGCAGCTCGAACTGGAACAGGTCCAGTTCCACGCCGACGGGGCGCGCGAGCGCGGCGCCGCCGAGCACGCCGAGGATGTTGAACAGGTTCGAGCCCACGACGTTGCCGATGGCGATGTCGTCTTCGCGCTTCCACGCGGCGATCACGCTCGTCACCAGTTCGGGAAGGCTCGTGCCGAGCGCCACCACGGTCGCGCCGATCGCGAACTCGGAGACGCCCGCTCGTTCCGCAAGATCGGTCGCCCCGCGCACGAAGAGCCACGACCCGGCGGCGAGCACGCCGATGGAAGCGACCACGAGCGGCAGCTCGACGATGGCGCGAGGGTGTTCGCCCTCGTGCGGGACGGGGATGCCCTCGAAGTCCGGCTCGGGCTCTGCCTGCACCTCCGGGCTGCCGAACCACTTCAGTTGCACGGCGCTGAACACGATCAGCAGGACGACGGAGATGCCGCCCTCGATGCGGGAGACCTCGCCATCCATGAGCAGGAAGAGCGCCCAGCCCGTGACCGCGACCAGGACGGGGAGGTCGAAGCGAAGCATCCGGCGGTGGACGGCGATCGGCGAGATCACGGCGGCCGCGCCGAGGACGGCGAGGATGTTGATGATGTTGGAGCCAATGACGTTCCCGGCAGCCACGCCGGAGGCGCCCTGGATCGCGCCGATCAGGCTGACCGTGAACTCGGGCATCGACGTGCCGAACGCGACGACCGTCGCGCCGATGACGATGGGGGGCATGCCGAGGAGGAATGCGAGGCGACCGGCGGAGCGAACGAGGCGGTCACCGGCCAGGACGAGGATCACGAGGCCACCGACGAGCAGCAGCGCCGAGACGAGCACGAGTGCTTCTTTCGCTAGCCACCCGCACCGCGCGGGCGCGCCCTCCGATGATGAGGGTTCGCGCGATAACGCGCAGGGTCGCCTCGGACGCCGCTAGCCGACGCCACCCCTCTGCAGGGTGATGACGGTGAAGGCGACCCACGACACGGTCAGGAACACGCCCTCCGTCCGGCCGATGCGGAACCGCCGCCAGATGAGCGGGAACAGGAACACCGCCGCCAGCGCCATCACCGGCAACTCGAACTCGAACAACGCGCGGTCCACGACGATCGGGCGCGCCAACCCCGCCGCGCCGAGGACGGCGAGGATGTTGAAGATGTTGGAGCCGATCACGTTGCCCACCGCGATGTCGTGCTCCCGCTTCCAGGCGGCGATCACGCTCGTGACGATCTCCGGCAGGCTCGTGCCGACCGCGACCACGGTCGCGCCGATGGCGAACTCGGAGACGCCGGCGCGTTCCGCCAGGTCGGTCGCGCCGGTGACGAAGAGCGTGGAACCGACGGCGAGCGCGGCGATGGAGCCGACCAGGAGCAGCACGTCCCGCCCAAGACGCGACTTCACGGCGACGGCGTCCGGGTTGAGGACCTCCTCCAGGACGTCCTCGGAGGCGAACCAGCGGACCTGGGCGAACGTGAACAGCGCGATGCCGCCGAGGCTGGCGATGCCCTCCAGGCGGCTGACCTCGCCGTCTGCGAACATCACCAGCGCCCAGGCGGTGACCACGAGGAGGATCGGGATGTCGACCTTGGGCATCCGCTGGTGGACGGACATCGGCGCGATCATCGCTGCCAGGCCGAGCACCAGCAGTATGTTGGTGATGTTGGAGCCAATGACGTTGCCCGCGGCCACGCCGTCCGCGCCCTGCAGCGCGCCGATCACGCTCACGGTCAGTTCCGGCATCGACGTCCCGAAGGCGACGACGGTGGCGCCGATGACGACCGGCTCCATGCCAAAGCGGAGCGCCAGCCGGGCCGCCACGCGGACGAGCAGGTCGCCGGCCACGAGGAGGATGAGGAACCCGGCGGCGAGCAGGCCGATCGAGATGAGCACTGGCGCCCCTTTCGGCGCCTCCCGTGGGGCGCCCGTCAGCCCTCGGACGGTATCGAGGGCGGGCAACCCGGTCTAGCCTGCGCTGGATTGGCCGCGCGGACGGTCGTGATGGCCGGTTGAAGGTGGTTCCGCGCGGCTTCTATGATCCCGCGCACACCGGCGCACCCCCGTCCGAGGGGTGGCGGCCCCCAGTACAGGAGTCACCATGCCGACACCGACGGCGTTCTTCCGTGGCCGCTTCGTCCCGCTGGAGCAGGCGAACATCAACATCATGACCCACGCCTTCAACTACGGCACGGCCGTGTTCGAGGGTGTCCGCGGCAACTGGAACGACGACGACGGCGAGCTGTACCTGTTCAAGGTGCGGGAGCACATCCAGCGCATCCGCCAGAGCGCCAAGATCATGCGCATGTCGCTGAAGTACTCGGACGACGAGATCGTGGAGACGATCCACGACCTGGTGAAGCAGAACGGCTACCGGGAGGACGTCTACATCCGCCCGATGGTCTACAAGTCCTCCGAGATGGTGGGCGTGCGCATGCACAACCTGGAGGACGACTTCCTGGTCTACGTGACGCCGTTCGGCGCCTACCTGGACCCGGAGGCCGGCGCCCGCTGCCAGACCTCCTCCTGGCGGCGCGTGGACGACACGGAGATCCCCGCCCGCGCGAAGGTCAACGGCCTCTACGTGAACAACGCCATGGCGAAGACCGAGGCCCAGCTGAACGGCTTCGACGAGGCGATCATGCTCAACCAGGACGGGCACGTCTCCGAGGGGTCGGGCGAGAACATCGTGATGATCCGCCGCGGCGTCCTGATCACCCCGCCGGCCAGCGACAACATCCTGGAGGGCATCACGCTGGAGACGGCGCTGGAGATCGCCCAGCGCGAGTTCGGCCTGCGCGTGGAGCGCCGGAGCATCGACCGCTCCGAGCTGTACATCGCCGACGAGATCTTCATGACCGGCACCGCCGCCCACGTCACCCCGGTGACGGAGGTCGACCGGGTCGCCATCGGTGACGGCCGGCCGGGCGTGGTCTCCAAGCAGATCCAGGAGACCTACTTCAAGGCGATCACCGGCCGCCTGCCCCAGTACCGAGACTGGCTGACGCCGGTCTTCGGCGGCTCGAAGGTCGCCACCTCCTAGCGGACACCTGCTGGACGCCCCCTCACCGTCCGGCCTCGGTAGACTGGTCACCGAGGCCGGACGGCACGAGGAGAGGGGCGAGCGCGCGTGTACTACCAGCCCCCGCGTGCCCTGGGACTGCTCGTCGGCGGCCTGCTGACGGCATGGGCGCTCGGCATCGCCGCCGTGCTGGCGATCTTCGCCGCCGGCCGCGACTTCAACGTCGCCACCGCGGCCACTTACATCCTGATCGGCGGCGCCTGCGTCCTCGCAGCGATGTTCGCGTACTGGACCGCCTCGCTCGCCACGCTCTCCTACGCCGTCGACCGCAACGGCCTCGTCATCCACTGGGGTGCCACGCGCCAGATCGTCCCGCTCGGGGAGATCGAGCGGCTCGTCCCCGGCACGGCGGTCGGTGTCCCGCGCGTCCGAGGCGTGACATGGCTCGGCTACCACGTCGGTTCGGCCTCGATCCAGCGCATCGGCGACGTGCTGTTCTACTCCACGCACCAGACGCCGGACCAGGTGCTGTACGTGATGACCTCGGAGCGGAACTACGCCATCTCCGTCCCGGACCCGGCCGACTTCGCCCGGGAAATCCAGTTACGGCAGGACCTGGGCCCCACGGCGCGGGTGGCGCACCACGTGGAACGGAGCGCGCCCGGCCTGCAGGGCTTCCTGCACGACCGCCGAGGCCTCACGCTCGCCGGCGTGGCGGCCGCGCTCTGCGTGGTGATGTGGATCGTGGTTGGCTGGCAGTACGGGAGCCCGCCGGAGACGTTCGAGATCCGCTTCCCCGCCAGTTCCCCCTCCCCGCTCCTGAACCTGGTGAACCGAGGCGACCTGCTGGAGATCGGCCGGGCCGCCTCCATCGCGCTCGTGGTGAACGTGGTGGCGGGGGCCATGCTCTACGCGTGGAACCGCGTGGCCGCCTACGTCCTCTTCGTCACCGCCGCCGTCCTCCAGGGGGGCTTCCTTCTCGCCTTCCTGCTCGCCACCCGCGGCGTCTGACCCACCCTGACCGAGGCGACACCACCCGTTAGCATCGGATCCATGCAGACAGACGTGATCGTGGTCGGGGCCGGGCCCGCCGGCAGCACTGCCGCGCGGACCATCGCGGAGCGTGGCGCGCAGGTCCTCCTGCTGGACCGGGCGAAGTTCCCGCGCGACAAGCCGTGCGGCGGCGGCGTCACCATCCGCTGCGCCTCGCTGCTGCCGTTCTCGCTCGACCCGATCGTGGAGGACGTGATCACCGGCGCCCGGATGAAGGTCCGCGGCTTCCGCGAGGTCACCCGCGAGGCGCCCGCGCCCATCACCTACATGACCCAGCGCCGCCGCCTGGACGCCTTCCTGGTGGAGCAGGCGCAGACCGCCGGCGTGAAGTTCCGCGACGGCGAGGGCGTGACGGACATCACCCGCCTGCCGGATGGCTCGTTCGAGGTGAAGACGAAGGGCGACACCCACCACGCGCGCGTGATCATCGGCGCGGACGGCGCGAACGGGGTCGCCGGCAACCGCCTGGGCTACGAGGCGGCCGGCGAGAGCGCGGTCGCCCTCGAGGGGAACTACCCGTACCCGGACGGGGTGCCGGCGGAATTTCGCAACCGAGTCGTGTTGCATTTCGGCGACTACCCCGGCGGGTATGGCTGGATCTTCCCGAAAGGCGACCACATCAACATCGGTGTGGGCGGCTGGAAGAGCGCGATGGGGCCGCAGCTGCGCGACCTGCTCCAGCGCATGTGCCGCACCTACGGCTTCGATGTCGCCGACCTCCAGAACCTGCGCGGCCACCACCTGCCGATGCAGCGGCGCGGCATGGTGATGGCGGCGGCCGGCTCCGCCGTTGTCGGCGACGCGGCGGGGCTCGTCGACCCGCTCTCCGGCGACGGCATCTACGGCGCGCTGCGCTCCGGGTCGCTGATCGCGCCGGCCGTGGAGGACTACCTCGCGGGGCGCGTCTCTACGCTCGCCGGCTACCAGTTGGCGCTGGAGCGCGAACTGATGCCGGAGGTGGAGACGTCCACCGCGCTCATGGAGATCTTCCACGCGTGGCCGGACCCGTTCGTCTGGCTGCTGCAGCACTTCGGCCCGTTCTGGGGCGGCGCCTGCGCGGCGATCCGCGGCGAGACGACCTACGTGGACCTCACGTACCGCCTCGGCAGCCCCGGCCGCGCCCTGCTCGGCCCGGTGGCGAAGGCGGGGCGGTTCGTCTCCTCCCGCCGGGTCGCGCGAGGCTGACCGTGGCGCGCCGAGGCCTGCGCCTCGCGGCCGTCCTGCTGGCCTCCGTCCTCCTCGGTGCGTGCATCGCGAACCCGGACTCGTCGCCTCGTGCCGTCGCCACGCCGACGGAGGAGCCGGTGTTCCGCCCGGTGCTGGTGGAGGAGACCCCGGCAGCCACCCCGGCGCCACTCACCGCGAACGAGATCGGGACGGCGCTCCGCGACCTGGTCTGCTGGTACGACGACCCGACACTCGCGCGGGAGTGCCTGCCGCCGGGCGAGGAGTTCGTGACCGTCCTCCAGCGTATCGGCGCGTCCGGCGACCGCCGGTTTATCGCGCCGCTCGTGGACATGCTCTGGATGGAGATCGGCTGGGAGCGCTGGGTGCGGGACGCGCTCGAGACGCTAACCGGCGAGCGGCACGCCTCCGCCGCCGACTGGTACGCGTGGATGACCGCGAACCCGCCGCCGCTTCCGGACGAGTACGCCACCTGGAAGGGCGGGCTGCTCTCGATCATCGACCCGAGGTTTGCGCAGTTGATCCGCGAGGAGCGCCCCTCGGACGGCCCCGGGCCGGAGGAACTGGTGTGGGGCCTGCAGGGCGTGGGCCAGGTGCCCCCCCTCGCCGGGCCGGACACCGTCCACCGCGTGGAAGAGCGCTACCTCTCCCGCGGCGACATCGTCTTCGGCGTGGTCATCGATGGCGTGGCGCGCGCCTACCCGGAGCGCATCGTGGCGTGGCACGGCGTCGTCACCGACAGCATCGAGGGCACGGCGATCCAGGTCTGGCACTGCATCGCCTGCGGCGGTGCCGCCATCTTCGGTGCGGCCGCCTCGGACGGCACGCGGTATACCTTCGCCTCCTCCGGCCTGGCGTGGGAGGCGCGCCGGCTGTTCTTCGACGAGGAAACGCTGAGCCTGTGGGACGCGGTGCAGGGCCGCGCCGTGAGCGGCCCGGCAGCCGGGACTCGCCTCACGCTCCTGCCCTCCACCCGCACCACCTGGGGCGAATGGAGCGACCGCTACCGGAACACGCGCGTGCTCTCGCTCGATACCGGCTTCGTGCGCGACTACGCGGAGGGCGTCGCGATCCGCCCGGACACGCAGAGCGCCGGGCCGCTCTACCCGGTGCCGGAGGTGGACGACCGCCTGACGCCGAAGGCGCGCGTGCTCGGCGTCGTCGTGGGTGGCGTGGCCCGCGCCTACCCGATCGAGGCGGTCGAGGCGGCCGGCATCGTCCACGACGAGGTGGGCGGGACGCGCCTGGTGCTGATCTCGCCGGGGCCGGGCCTCGGCGTCTCCGTCTACGCGGCCGGCGGCACGACCATCGACCGCATCGAAGGGCCCGCGGAGGACCGGGAGGCGGTCGATACGGACGGACTGCGGTGGTTCGTGGACGAGGAGCGGCTGCTCAACACCCGGAACAGCCGCACCATCCCGGCGGTGGCGTCCCAGGTGCTGTACTGGTTCGCGTGGTCGGGCGCGTACCCCTCCACGGACGTGTGGGAGTGACCCACGGACGCGCCGAGGTTGACGGCGCACCTCGGACAGCGCACACTGACATTCTTATGGCGATTTCGACTCACCTCGTCGCCCCCACGCTGCCCGCTGCGCCTCTGCGCGGCCTGGGCCTCCTCGTACTCGTACTTACGTAGGCGACGCCTGCGCTTTGCCGCATGCGTCGCCCGCCGCCCGCGTGACGGGTGGCTTCGCGTGTCCCCAGCGAGATCTGGCCGGGGCGCTCTGACGCGCCGGCGCACCCAGTAGAGACGGACCCTTCCCATGGCGATGATGAGCGGCGCGGACATCCTGCTGGAGTCCCTGAAGCGGCTGGGCGTCGACACCATCTTTGGCTACCCCGGCGGCGCGGTGCTGCCGCTGTACGACCGGTTCCCGGCGCACCCGGAGATCCACCACGTGCTGGTCCGCCACGAGCAGGCCGCCGGCCACGCCGCCGACGGCTACGCACGCGCCTCCGGCCGCCTGGGCGTGGCGCTGGCCACCTCCGGCCCCGGCGCGACCAACCTGGTCACCGCCATCACGAACGCGCACATGGACAGCGTGCCCACGCTGTTCATCACCGGGAACGTCATCCGCGCCCTGATCGGCCGTGACGGCTTCCAGGAGGCGGACATCACCGGCATCACGATGCCGACCGTGAAGCACAACTACCTGGTGATGCAGGCGCAGGACATCGCGCGCACCATCGCGGAGGCGGCCTACCTGGCCACCACCGGCCGCAAGGGCGCCGTCCACGTGGACATCCCCAAGGACGTGTTCATCGAGCAGGCCGAGTTCGAGTGGCCGGAGACGGTCTCCGTCCGCGGCTACCGCGTGCCCGGCAAGGCGGACGCGGAGTCGGTCCGCCAGGCCGCCGCGATCATCGACGCGGCGGAGCGGCCGGTGATCTTCGCCGGCCACGGCATCGTCCAGGCGGACGCGTCCGAGGAACTGCGCCGCTTCGCGGAGCGCGGCGGCATCCCCGTGCTGAACACGCTGCTCGGCCTGGGCGGCATCCCGCAGGACCACGCGCTGTCCTACGGCATGATGGGCATGCACGGCTCCTACTGGGCGAACCACACCGCCAGCAACGCGGACGTGATCATCGGCCTGGGCATGCGCATGGACGACCGCGCGCTGGGCCGGTTCGCGGACATGAACCCCACGGCGAAGATCGTCCACGTGGACATCGACCCCGCCGAGCACGGCAAGAACCTGGTGACGCTCGCCCCGATCGTGGGCGACCTGAAGCAGGTGCTGCCGCAGCTGACGGACGCGATCGAGAAGCGCTCACACGTGGAATGGATCCGCTGGATCGACACGCTGCGGAACGAGCACCGGCACTCGATGTCCGTGCCGAGCGGCGGCGACCTGACGACGCAGTTCGCGGTCTCCAAGATCGCGGAGTTCGCCGGGCGGGAGGCGATCTTCACCACGGGCGTGGGCCAGCACCAGATGTGGGCCGCCCAGTTCATGGACATCAGCCGCCCGCGCCAGTTCATCACCTCCGGTGGCCTGGGCACGATGGGCTTCGAGGTTCCGGCCGCCATGGGCGCGCAGGCCGCCTGCCGTGACCGGCAGGTGTGGACGATCTGCGGCGACGGCGGCTTCCAGATGACCTTCCCGGACATCGCCACCATGGTGGACGAGCGGCTGCCGGTGAAGATGGCGATCATGAACAATGGGTTCCTGGGCATGGTCCGCCAGTGGCAGGAACTGTTCCACAACGACAACTACGTCTCGGTCGCCATGTCGCAGCCGGACTTCGTGAAGATCGCGGAGGCGTACGGCATCCGCGGCATCCGCGTCACCGACCAGTCCCAGGTGGAGGACGCCATCCGCGAGGCGGCGGCCTTCCCGGGCCCGGTGATCCTGGACTTCCAGGTCGTCGCGGAGGAGAACGTCTGGCCCATGGTCCCCTCGGGCGCCGCGCTCAAGGAGACGATCGAGGGCCCGCAGCGGGTCGCACGGTAGGCACGGAGACAGAGGGCACTGCCATGAGCACGAATACGCACACCGTCTCCGCGCTGGTCGAGGACCGTCCGGGCGTCCTGAACCGGGTCGCCTCCCTGTTCCGCCGGCGCGGCTTCAACATCGAAAGCCTCGCCGTGGGCACCACGG
>WBZO01005597.1_pt1 | contig 12699 bp, 9 predicted proteins | sample 5204261 | NCBI WGS metagenome assembly WBZO01 (sample SAMN12412400, study PRJNA552823) | activated sludge metagenome | isolation source: activated sludge from anammox sidestream of wastewater treatment plant... | place: USA: North Carolina | collected 2017-09 | reverse complement strand
GAAGAAGCTCAGCCCTTCATACTTGTTGTTCGCATTCGGATTGGTGCGCGCGAGCAGGATCATGTACTTCGCATGCACGCCGAGGCTCGTCCAGATCTTGCTGCCATTGAGCACGAACTCGTTGCCGTCGCGCTCCGCCTTGAGCTGCGCATTGCCGAGATCGGAGCCGTGGTCCGGCTCGGAGAAGCCCTGGCACCAGATGTCCTCGGCGCTCAGAATGCCCGGAATATAAGCCTTCTTCTGCTCGTCGGAGCCCATGTTGAGAATGAGCGGACCGGCCCAGTTGAGGCCGATCGTGTTCATCATGAAGGGTACCTTCTGGCGCACCATCTCGCGCGTCACGATGTCCTGAAGCTGCTGGGGCTTGCCGCCGCCGCCATACTCCTTCGGCCAGGCCATGCCGAGATAGCCCGCTTCATAGACCTTTCGCTGCCAATCGCGAAGGAAATAGAACTGCTCGTCGGTTCCCACTTCCATGAAGGATTGCGGCAGGAGAAACCCCGGATCGGCGGGCTTGTTCTCCTCGAACCAGGCCCGCACCTCCTTGCGGAATTCGTCGAGCTCCTGTTTGCTCAGGCTCATTGGTCGTCCCTTTCCATCAAATTCCAAGCTGACGGGCGGCAAGATCGCGCATGATCTCCTCCGACCCGCCGCCAATCGCGTTCACCCGCACCTCGCGATAGATGCGCTCCACGCGGCAGCCGCGCATATAGCCGGCGCCGCCCATGATCTGCATCGCCTCGCGGGCGCAAAACTCCATCGTCAGCGTCGCCTGCACCTTGAGCAAGGAAAGATCCGCGACCGGCGTCTCCCCCGCCTTCACGCGCACCACGCACTGCTCCAGATATGCCTGCGTCGCCGCGATCTTGCGAGCCATCTCGGCAAATTTGTGCCGGATGACCTGATGATCCGCAAGCCGCTTGCCAAAGGTCTCTCGATCCCGCGCCCAGGCCAGCGCATCCTCGAAACAGACGCGCGCATGAGCGACCGCGCTCGCCGCAAGGCCGATGCGCTCATTGTTGAAGTTGAGCATGACACCGAGGAAACCCTGATTTTCCTCGCCGATGAGATTTTCCTTCGGCACGCGAACGTCGTCGAAATAGAGCGCGGCCGTGTCCGACGACCACCAACCCTGCTTCTTCAACGGCGTGCGGGTGAAGCCCAGCATGTCACGCTCGAGCAGCAGGAGCGAGATGCCCTTGGCGCCGGGGCCACCCGTGCGAACGGCGACGGTGTAGAAATCAGCCCGCATGCCACCGGTGATGAACATCTTCGAACCGTTGACGACATAGTGATCGCCGTCGCGCACGGCGCGCGTCTTGAGGTTCGCCACGTCCGATCCGCCGGAAGGTTCGGTGATCGCCAGCGCGTGGATTTTCTCGCCCGCGAGAACCTGCGGTGCGACGCGGGACTTGATCGCTTCGGAGCCGATGGCGAGCACCGGTGGCAGGCCGATGCCATGCACCATAAGGCTTGCATTGACGCCGCCGGCGCCAAGCCGCGCCAGCTCTTCCGCGGTCACGATCGAATACATCGGATCGTCCACGGGCGTGCCGCCATATTCTTCCGGGTAACCGAGGCCGATCAGCCCGATCTCGGCCGCCTTCCTGTAAAGCTCGCGCGGAAACTCGCCCGCCTCCTCCCAGGCATCGACATAGGGCATCATCTCCGTCTCTACGAACTTGCGGAGCGTTGCCCGCCAGGCGCGATGATCGTCGGTATAGAGCGGTCCCATATAGCGGTGGTCAAAATCGATCGGGCTTTCGCCGCCGGAATACTTGAGTGACATTCTGCCGCTCCGCCGTGTCAGAGCGCGATGGCGCGCTGGAAGGCCGGGCGCTCGCTCAGCCGCTTGTAATAGGCTTCCGTATTCGGCTTGAAGCCGCCCCTGAGGCCCAGCGTATCCGCGAGATAGAGCGCGTAGCCCACACAGATGTCGGCGATGGTGAAACGGCCTGCGCAGAGATATTCACGTTCGCCCGCCGCCTGCTCGACGCTTTTCAGGCGCGAGAAGAACCACTGGGTATAATCGTCCGCCGCCTGCTTCAGCCGCCGCTCCTCCGGCTCGAGCTGCGTATAGCGAAGCACGATGGTCTGCGGGAAGGTGAGCGTCGCGTCGCTTCTGTGCAGCCAGTTGAGATAGAGGCCGTAATCCTTGTCCTTCGGCGTGAGGCCGATGGTGGTCGGTCCGTAGCAATCGACGAGATACTGACAGATGCCCGCCGACTCCGTCATGGTGAGGTCGCCATCCGTCATGGTCGGCACGGTGCCCAGCGGATTGATATCGAGATAGCCTTCGCGGAAGAAGCGCGGCGGAAACTTCATCGATTCGAGTTCGTAGGGAATCCCCATTTCCTCGAGCGTCCAGAGAGGACGCACCGAGCGCGCGCCCTTGCAGTGATAAAGCTTGATCGTCATGCCTCTGAGGCTCCGCTTCCCGTTTGTTCCATCTCGATCATGAGCGTGTTCGCCGGCACCTGATCGCCAAGAGCGACATTTACCGCCGTCACCTTGCCGCTCCGCGTCGCGTTGATCTCATGCTCCATCTTCATCGCTTCGAGCACCACGAGCGATTGACCTTCGGCCACCTCATCGCCCACGGCGACATTGAGCCGAAGGATCTTGCCATGCATGGGCGCAAGGATGTGCCCGCTCGACGCCGTTTCATCCGCGCCTTTGGCGCGCTTCAGAAGATTGTCGAAAACGAAGCTGCGCCCATCGACCGCGAGATGGAGCTTCGCTTCGCCGCTTGCGAGATGGCGCAGCGTCTTCTGCACATTGTCGATGAGAACGCGCGCGACGCCAGCTTCGTCGTGCAGCACCTCGACATTGTGGGTGCTGTCTCCCTCCTCGACCTTGTAGCGCTCGCCGCCCAGCGCGCTGACGCGGAACTCGACCGGCGCTTCCTCGCCCAGCGCATAGGAAAAACGGCTCGCAAGCCTGCCGGCGCTCGCCCAATCCTTGAGCCTCGGCGTCAGCGCCACCGCACGGACGGCCGCTTCATCACGCGCCGCGCGATATTGCAGCACGGAGGCAAGCGCTGCTTGCGCCCGCGTGGGCCGCGCGGCCTCGAAGCCTGTTTCGCCGAAATTCTCCGCAAGAAAGGCCGTCGTCGCCTCGCCCGCAGCGAAACGCTCCTGCGCGAGAATGGCGACGAGAAAGTCCTTGTTCGTCACCGGGCCGAAGACGGTCGTTTCTTCCAGCGCGCGGATGAGCCTCCGCCGCGCCTCGTCGCGATCGCTTCCCCAGGCAATGATCTTGGCGATCATCGGATCGTAGAAGGGCGAAATCTCCTGCCCTTCGCGCAGGCCATGATCGATGCGGATGCCATCGCCGCTCGCGGGGCGCCACACATCGACACGGCCGCTCGCGGGGAGGAAATTGTTGGACGGGTCCTCGGCATAAAGGCGGACCTCGATCGCGTGCCCTTCAAGCGTCACATCGTCCTGCGTGAGCGGCAGCGCCTCGCCACGCGCCACGCGAAGCTGGAGCGCGACGAGATCGAGACCGGTGACAAGCTCCGTCACCGGATGCTCGACCTGAAGGCGCGTATTCATTTCGAGGAAGTAGAATTCGCCGTCGCGGTCGAGCAGGAACTCGACCGTGCCCGCGCCCTCATATTTGATGCTGCGCGCGGCCTCCACCGCCGCGCGGCCCATCATGTCGCGCAGGCCCGGCGTCATCACCGGACAGGGCGCCTCCTCCACGACCTTCTGGTGACGGCGCTGCACGGAGCAATCGCGCTCGCCGAGGTGAATGACGTGACCGTGACTGTCACCGAAAACCTGTATCTCGACATGGCGCGGCTGCTGCACCGCCTTTTCGAGGATGAGCTCATCCGAGCCGAACGCATTGAGCGCCTCGGAGCGCGCCGAGGCGAGAGCCGCGACGAGTTGATCCTTCCGCTCGACAAGGCGCATGCCGCGACCGCCGCCGCCTGCCGCCGCCTTCACCATGACGGGATAGCCGATCCCGTCCGCGGCCGCGACGAAAGCCGCATCCGATTGATCGCGCCCCTCATAGCCCGGCACGCAGGGAACGCCCGCCGCGATCATGCGGCGCTTGGCTTCCGCCTTGTTGCCCATGAGATGGATCGCATCGGCCGAAGGCCCGATGAAGACGAGCCCCGCTTCCGCGCATGCGCGGGCGAATGCGGCATTCTCGGAGAGAAAGCCGTAACCGGGATGGACGGCATCCGCCCCCGTCGCTGCCGCGGCTTTGAGCAGCCGCTCGGCATCGAGATAGGACGAGGCGACCGGCGCGGGGCCGATCAGAACCGCTTCATCGGCGAGCGCGACATGAGGCGCGCCGCCATCGGCTTCCGAATAGACGGCGACGGTGCGATAGCCAAGCGCACGCGCCGTGCGGATGACGCGCACGGCGATCTCGCCGCGATTGGCCACCAGTATCTTGCTGAAGTTCCTCATGCTGTGGCTCCCGTCACGCGTCCGATACCGACCAGCGCGCCTTGCGTTTCTCGATGAAGGCGGCAACGCCTTCGCGCCCCTCCTCGCTCAGCATGCATTCGGCAAAGCCTCTGGCTGCGAAGTCGAGCGCCTCAGCGCGCGGGCGCCGCATGGCCTCGAACAGGATCGCCTTGGTGACGGCGTTCGCACCGGGCGCGCAATTGGCGATCTGGGAAAGCACATCGGTGCAGATGCGGTCGAGATCGTCAGCGCCGTCGGCGAGGAAATGACCGATGCCGAGGCGCACCGCCTCCTCGCCCTTGAAGCGCGCGCCCGTGAGCATGAGCCGGCGCGCGGTCGTCAAGCCGACGCGCTCGACGACGAATGGCGCGATCTGCGCGGGGGGAATGCCAAGGCTCGTCTCGCTGAGCTGGAAGCGCGTCTCGCGCTCGACGATGGTGACGTCGCCGACACAGGCAAGCCCCAGCCCGCCGCCGACAGCCCCGCCCTCCACCAGCATGACGACGACCTGAGGCTGCTCGTTGAGCTTGATCATGAGATCGCCGAAGGCGCGATTGCCGCGCGCGATCTCATCGGCATTGCCCGAACCCTGCATGCCTGACTTGAAGCCCTTGATATCGCCGCCCGCGCAGAAGACGCCGCCCTTGCCGCGGATGACGAGTGTGCGGATGGAGCGGTCGTCGCGTACCAAGTCGAGCACGGCCGCAAGCTCGCCCGTGACTTCCGCCGTCAGCGCATTGCGCGCCTCCGGCCTGTTGAACCAGATGCGCAGCACGCTTTCTTCGCGTTCGAGGATCAGTGCGTTCGTCGCCGGAAGCGTCGTCATATTCCCTTCTCCCGAAATCACATGCGTGCGATGCCGAAGCTGTTCGGCGTCACCTTGCGGTGCCGCGCCTCCCAGCACGTCTCGAGCAGAAAGCCCAGAACCCTGCGCGTATCGCGCGGGTCGATGAGCCCGTCGTCAAGCAGGTGGCCGGATGTGTAGAACGCATCCGACTGGCCATCGAAATGCTGGGTCAGCATGTCTTCCTGCGCCTTGATCTGCGCCTCGTCGAGCGTCAGGCCTCGCCGGGCCGCACCAGCCATCATCACCTGCGACATGGTGCGCGCCGCCTGCGCGCCGCCCATCACGCCGGTTTTCGTGTTCGGCCAGGAGAAGACGAAATCCGGATCATAGCCGCGTCCGCACATGCCGTAATTGCCGGCGCCGAAACTCGCGCCGATCATGAAGGTGAGGCGCGGCACGCTGACATTCGTGACCGCCTGGATCATCTTCGAGCCATGCTTGATCATGCCCGCGCGCTCATACTGCGTGCCAACGAGATAGCCCGTCGTGTTCTGGAAGAAGACGAGCGGTATCTGCGCCTGATCGCAAAGCTGCATGAACTGCGCGGCCTTGGTCGCGCCGTCGGGATCGATCGGGCCGTTATTGCCGATGAGGCCGAAAGCCTGACCGTAAACCTCCGCCTGCAGACAGACGGTCGAAACGCCATAGGCAGGCTTGAAATCCAGAAGCTCGGAGCCATCGACGACACGCGCCACGACCTCGCGCACATCATAGGGCTTGCGGTAATCGAGCGGCACGACGCCCGCGATCTCGTCAGGATCGTAGAAAGGCTCTGCAAAGTCGCGCGCGGGCAGCGCCGGGCAGCGATCGTTCCATTGCAGGCGCGCCACCACTTCGCGCGCGATCAGAAGTCCGTGGCCGTCATCCTCCGCGAGATATTCGGCAAGGCCGGACACGGTCGCATGCATCTCCGCGCCGCCAAGCTCCTCCTCCGTCGCAACCTCGCCCGTCGCGGCCTTGAGAAGCGCGGGACCGGCAAGGAACGCCTTGCCACGCCCCTTGATCGCAACGACATAGTCGCTGAGCCCCGGCATATAGGCGCCGCCTGCCGTCGAGGCACCATGGAGCACCGTGATGACGGGAAGCCCCGCCGCGCTCAGCCGCGCGAGATTGGCAAAGAGGCCGCCACCGGCGATGAAACCTTCGACGGTATATTTCATCAGGTCGGCGCCGGCGCTCTCGACCAGATGGATGAAGGGAAGCTTCTTCGCCAGAGCGATTTCCTGACACCGCCGGAGCCGGTAGCTGCCCGCATGCGTCATGGCGCCCGCATTGATGCCGCTGTCGTCGACAAGGATCGCTGCGCGCACGCCCGCGACGAAACCGATGCCGGCAATCACGCTGCCGCCGGGAACTGACTTCGCCGGATCGTTCGTATCGAGCAGATAGCCCGACATGTTGCCGATCTCGAGAAACGGCATGCCGGGATCGAGGAGCCGCGAGAGCCTTTCGCGCGGCGTCAGCTGACCGCGCTCGTCGAAACGGGCCTTGCGTTTTTCCGACTCGCGGAACGAGCGCCCGTTCAGTTCCTCGAGCTTCGCCGTCAGTTCGAGCATTTCCGCCCGATTGGTTCTGAACGCCTCAGACACCGTGCTGATTTTCGAGACGAAGCGTGGCATTCGAGCACCCTCTCAGAATTGATGGTCGCCTGTTACGATCCTCACGCCGCCGGAAGCCCGTCGCGGCGGGCAAGCTCCGCCGGCACTTCGATCGGCACTTCGAGCAGCAATTGCGAATAGCCCTTGCCTTGCGGATCGTTGCGAAGGCTGGCGACACCGCCACCGCCAAGCACATTGTGCAGCAGGAAATTGAGCGCATGCGGGCCCGGCAGAACGAAACGCTCGACCTTTCCCTTGAGGAAATGGGCGAAGCGTTCCGCGACGATCTCCGCCGTCAGCGAGCGGCAGATATAGGGGAAATATTCTGCCCGCCGCGCGATCACGCCGACATTCGCCTTGTCGCCCTTGTCGCCGCTGCGCGCCCAGGCGAGCGAGACGAGCGGCACACGGATGAGATTGGTCGTCTCCGCCGCCTGCGGCGTCTCGGGCCGGGCGAGCGAGGCAGGATCGAAAGGACGGCCAGCCTCATCGGCCATCGCAATCTTCCGACCGTCCGTGTCGACGGCGATCGCAACGCGTGACTTCGGGATTGCGAAGGAGAAGAGTCGCGCCACAGGCGTCGGCTTCGGCCGCCCACCGGCAAAACCGGAAAGTCCCGGCGGCGTCGCAAGACCGAGGCCCGTCGCCTCCTTCAGCAGAATGCCGATGCCTGCCGCTTCCGGATGCTTGGCCGCGATCTTCACTACCACCTCGCGCGAAACATCGATGCGGCGCGCGCTGCCATATTGCGACTCGGCGCCGATGACCTCTGTGCTGACCTCCGTATAGTCCGGCAGGTTGAGGTTACGCAGCGTGCGCCGCGCACGCTTGTAGACAACCTCGGCGAAACGCTCCGCCTTACGGCTGGCATCGATGCCGTAGAAGCTCATGGTGAGGCCGCCGCGAAAGCCATCCACATAGGTCGCGCAGACCTTATAGGTATCGGGCGCGGAATGACCCTTGGCATTCGACACCAGCACGCGATCCGAGCCCTGCTGCTCCACCTTCACCTGCGAGAAGTCGCAGACGACATCCGGCAGCATATAGGCCTGAGGATCGCCGATCTCGTAAAGCATCTGCTCCGAAACGGTGCCGACATTGACGACGCCGCCGGAGCCTTCCGGCTTCGTGCACACGAAGGTGCCGTCCGGCGAAACCTCGGCAATCGGATAGCCGATGTCCTCGAGCCGGTCGATGACGCTTTCCCAATCGGTGAAATTACCGCCCGTCGCCTGAGGTCCGCATTCGAGAATGTGGCCCGCAAGGCTGCCGCCCGCGAGCTTGTCGAGATCGGCAGGCGTCCATCCGAACTCGTGGATACAGGCGCCAAGCGTGACCGCGCTGTCGACAGAGCGCCCGGTGATGACGATGTCCGCACCCTCGCCAAGCGCCTTCGCAACCGGGAAGGCGCCGAGATAGGCATTGATCGAAAGGATCTTCTTCGGATCGGGGAAGACATCGGCCGAAAACATTTCAGCGAAGCCCTGCGCCGCAAGCTCATCCTTGCTCGCGATGAGATCGTCGCCGGTGATGGCGGCAACCTTGAGATCGAGACCGCGATCGGCGATGAGCGCGCGCACGGCCGCGGCGCAGGCCTCCGGGTTCACGCCGCCGGCGTTGGAAATGATCTTCACCTTCTGGCGCGCGATCTCGGCAAGATTGGGCTTCAACGCCAGCGAGACAAAATCGGTCGCGAAGCCGGCATCCGGCTTCTCGGCGCGGGCGCGCGCCATGATCGACATGGTGATTTCGGCGAGATAGTCGTAGACGATGTAGTCGAGCCCGCCCGCCGCCAGAAGCTGCGGCGTCGCCATGGCCGCATCGCCCCAGAAGCCGCTCGCACCGCCGATGCGGATGACCTTCTTCGACATTCTCCGCCTCCCTCCTCGCTGCCGGATCGCCACGCCTTATTGCGACATTTACAAACCGGGCATACTGTTTTTATTATGGCGGCGAGCCGCGAACAAGTGGATTCAATGTCGCGCATCACAGCCGAGCCCAAGCTTCCCTTGCGGCAGCCAACAAAAGAACCCCGATGCGGAAGATGAAGTCAGCAGAAGCGCCGCCGCTGGGCCGCCAGGAGGCGAAAAGCCTCAGGACGCGCAACGCGCTCTGCGATGCGACCGTCACCTGCCTCGTCGAGTTCGGCTATGGCGAGACGACGCTGGCGCGGGTGGTCGAGAAGGCCGGACTTTCCAACGGGGCGCTGCTTCATCACTTTCCGTCGAAAGAGCATCTGATGACGGCGACGGCACAGCACCTCTTCTCCAAGACGCTCAATCGCCCCAAGCGCCGCCTGCCTGAAAATGCGGGTGACAAGGACGTGATCGCGGCCGATCTGCACACGAACTGGTCCTACTACATCAACACGCCGCAATATCGCGCGCTTCTCGAAATCCTGATCGCTTCGCGCACGGACAAGAACCTTCGCGCTCAGATCGCAGGCACGCTGCACGAATATCACCGCCAGGCCGTTGCTTACATGATGTCCGCCTATGAATCCGCGATGGGCGAGCCGGAAGACGCGGAGCTTCTGCCCGTGATGAGCAATATCTTCTTCCGTGGCCTGCTTATTCAGGACCAGTACTCCGCCGATCCGCACAAGCAACAGCGCATGGTGGAACGGTGGATCGAGATTGTCGCTCCCTTGCTTCGGCCGCGCGGCGGCACGGCCGGACAATGAGCGGCGAGGAAAACGACGCCGTCTTCGAAGCGGTCGTGGCGCTGGTGCCCGCGCTCCTCAACGCACTCGAGGCGATACAGTTCGCCGGACGGCATCTGCATCCGCCGCACCTCGCCGAACTCGTCGCCACTGTCGGCACGCGCGATGCGCCGCTGCGCGAAGCGCTCGACGGGCTTCGCCGCATCGACTGGCCGGAGCGGTTCGCCTTCGTCCGCGACCGTCTCGAAGCGGCGTCAGTCTCGACCATGAGCGCATTCGATGGCTTGCGCGCCGCGGCTGGCGAGGCCGGCGGCGTGCTTCAGGCCTATCGCGCCCTTCGCCACTATGTCCGCGCCGTGGAGGCGCTCTATCCGCTGGCGCCGATGCTGCCGGCCATCAGCCGCTTCTTCCTCGAGGAACCAGCGCGCGGCGACGAGATGCTGCTGCAGCGGCTTGCGAAGCCACGCAACGGGGAGGCGCGGGCAGGCATTCTCGAAGCGCGCAACGAAAAGACGATGCGCGGCGGCTTCTCGCTCTATGTCCCCGAATATTACGACGCCGGCGTCGCCCATCCGCTCATCATGGCGCTGCATGGCGGCAGCGGGCACGGCCGCGATTTCCTCTGGACATGGATCCGCGAGGCGCGAACGCGCGGCGCCATTCTCGTGAGCCCGACCTCGATGGGCGACACCTGGTCGCTCATGGAGCCGGAACTCGACATCGCCAATCTGGAGCGCATGCTTGCTTTCGTGCGCGAGGGATGGAACGTCGATCCATCGCGCATGCTGCTCACCGGCATGAGCGACGGCGGCACCTTCACCTATTTGAGCGGCCTGTCCGGCGAAAGCCCCTTTACCCACCTCGCGCCCATCTCCGCGAGCTTCCATCCGATGCTGCTGAGCTTCATGGACGCGGAGCGCATGGCGGGGCTGCCGATCCATATCGTGCATGGCGCGCTCGACTGGATGTTTCCGGCCGCCATGGCGCGTTCCGCCGAGGAAGCCCTGAAGGGCGCAGGCGCGAAGGTCACCTATCACGAGATCGCCGATCTCTCGCACACCTATCCGCGCGAGGAGAATACGGCGATCATGGACTGGTTTCTCGGCTAGTCGCCGCCTTCGCTAGTCGCCGCCTTCGAAAGTGACGAGCGCCACGCCCGCCTCCACCTGATCGCCTGCGGCGACGTTCACCGCCTCGACGACGCCATCTGCCGGGGCGGCGAGCGTCTGCTCCATCTTCATCGCTTCCATGACGATGAGCGCGGCGCCTTTCTTGACCGCCGCGCCGGCCTCCGCCAGCACAGCGACGATCTTGCCGGGCATGGGCGATTTCAGCGCGCCCACCTCCCCTTCATGCACGAGATCGACATCGAGGGGATCGGGGACGACGAAGTCGCGGACGACACCTTGATGGATGAGCGCGAAACCGCGCAACGCAGGCACGAAGGCCGCCTTCACCCGCACGCCATCGACCGTCGCGACGAGGCCGCCATCGAGCCCGAGCGCGCCGGAGGCGACATGCTCGCCGCCTTCATGCGCGAAGCGGACAGCCCCACCCTGCATCCGCACGGGGATCGCAAGCGCTTCGCCATCGACCGTGAATGCCAGCACCTCGCGCCTTCCGCCGCCGAGCACCCAGCCATCGCTCTCCGCCCAGGGCGAATAGGGATCGCGCGTCGCCCGCTGCGTTGCTTCAATCTTGCGGGCGCGATCGGCAAGATGACCGACAAGCGCCGCACCCAGTGTCAGTGCATCGAGGCTCGGCGCGGGCAGCAGCGCCGCGAGATGCCGGTCGATGAAGCCGGTGTCGATATCGGCCTTGAGAAAGGCGTCGTGCCCCGCCACGGCGGCAAGAAAGGCGAGATTGGTCTTCGGCCCCGCCACCTCCGTGGACTGAAGGAAACGGCGCAGCCGCGCGAGCGCCGCATCGCGCGTTTCCCCATGCGCGATGATCTTGCCGATCATCGGATCGTAGAACAGCGAGACTTCGTCGCCCTCCTCCACACCCATATCGGCGCGGATCGATGCATCGTCAGGCAGGCGGAGCCGCGCGAGCCTGCCCGTCGAGGGAAAGAAATTATTGGCCGGATCTTCCGCATAAAGCCGAACCTCGACGGCATGGCCGTTGAGCGGAATGTCGTCCTGCGTAAGCGGCAGCGCCTCGCCCGCGGCCACGCGAAGCTGCCATTCGACGAGATCGGTGCCGGTGATCGCCTCCGTCACCGGATGCTCGACCTGAAGGCGCGTGTTCATTTCCATGAACCAGAAGGCATCGGCGCTGAGGCCCTTCGAGGCATCGGCGATGAACTCGACCGTGCCCGCGCCGCGATAGCCGATCGCCTTCGCGGCCGCGACCGCCGCTTCACCCATGGCGCGGCGCATCGCCTCCGGCATGCCGGGGGCAGGTGCCTCCTCGATCACCTTCTGGTGGCGGCGCTGGAGCGAGCAGTCGCGCTCATGGAGATAGACCGCATTGCCATGCGCATCGGCAAAAACCTGGATCTCGATGTGACGCGGCCGCGCGACATATTTCTCGACCAGCACGCGCTCGTCGCCAAAGGCGGAACCCGCCTCGCGCTGGGCGGCCTTGAGTTCCGTCTCGAAGGACTTGGGATCGTCGACGCGGCGCATGCCCTTGCCGCCGCCGCCCGCCACTGCCTTGATGAGCACGGGATAGCCGATCTTCTGCGCCTCGCCCTCGAGGAAACGCGCGTCCTGAATTTCACCGTGATAGCCCGGCACGACAGGAACGCCCGCCTTCTCCATCAGCGCCTTCGCAGCGTCCTTGAGACCCATCGCCCTGATGGCGGAGGCCGGGGGACCGACAAAGACGAGCCCTGCCTTCTCGCACGCCTCGGCAAAGGCGACATTCTCGGAAAGGAAGCCATAACCCGGATGAACGGCCTCGGCGCCCGAGCGCTTAGCCGCCTCGATGATCCGCTCAATGACGAGATAGGATTCCTTCGCGGCGGCGGCGCCGATATGGATGGCATCGTCCGCCTCGCGCACATGATAGGCGCCGGCATCGGCATCCGAATAGACGGCGATGGTGCGAAGCCCGAGCCGCCTTGCCGTGCGCATGATGCGCACCGCGATCTCGCCGCGATTGGCGATGAGGAGGGATTTGAACATGCTCTTGCTCCTCACATCCTGAAGACGCCGAAAT
>WBZO01005596.1_pt1 | contig 12700 bp, 9 predicted proteins | sample 5204261 | NCBI WGS metagenome assembly WBZO01 (sample SAMN12412400, study PRJNA552823) | activated sludge metagenome | isolation source: activated sludge from anammox sidestream of wastewater treatment plant... | place: USA: North Carolina | collected 2017-09 | reverse complement strand
TTCTCTACATGAAAAGGAAATATTGCTTTACTGAATTCCGGGTCGGTGAATACTGCATAGAAACGACTGCCGCCGAGTGTTTCCAGTTTTGCATACATGTTGGGATGATGGGAGAACCGCATTCTCAGTTCACCGTCTTCCAGGACCACTTTCATGTCTCCATATACATCACTGAAATAATTTCCGGTATAATCCTTTAATGGCAATTCCGTTTTTAAATTCATGGCTACCGAATCCCTGATGATCTTGTCCTTTTTTTCTGCTACGGCAGATTGAAGTTTGCTTGCTTTAAGATAAATATTGCTGTAATTTCGGTAAGGTTTATCAAAATAGGCATCCATGATCTCCCATTTCAGTGCTTCATAAAAATTGTTCTGATCGGTGTTGGTGAAAACAAGGATGCCCAGCTTGTCCTCGGGAATCAATGTCAGGCTGGTGAGAAAACCATTCACACCGCCGGTATGAGAAATGATCTCTCTGCCACAGTATTCCTGCAATCTCCAGCCAAGGCCGTACAATGCAAAATGCCCTTCATTGAACAAGGCACCTCCGTTTCCCATAATGGAATGCGGCATTCTTGTTTGTGCTATAGCGGAAGGAGAAATGATCTGTTTGCCGTTGTATTTTCCGTTATCCAGTTGCATCATCACCCAGTGGCTCATATCGTTTACCGATGAGCTTATACTTCCGGCAGGAGCCAGGTTGTCAATAAGGCAAAAAGGGACCTTGTCAATTTTCCCGTCTTTCATGGTATATGGAAAACATTTGTTGGGAGCATTGGGAAAATCCCTGCTCAAAGCCAGTGTGTTTTTCATCTCCAGCAGATCGAATATTCTTTGTTTAAGAAAATTTTCCCATTCCATGCCGGTCACTTTAGGAATTATTTCTCCTGCCACCACAAATGCCGCATTGGTATATCCATAGGTGGTACGAAAAGGATAAACAGCTTTTATGTGGCTCATTTTTTCGATCACTTCGTTGCGGGTAAGATTGCTGGTCCAGTAAGTAAAATCTCCCTGGAAGGTTTCAAATCCGATGCGATGGCAGAGCATGTCGCGGACGATGGCTTGTTCGCCTGCTGCCTTATTATCCAGCTTGAATTGCGGGATCCATTTGGTCACTTTATCATCCAGTGAAAATTTTTCTTTTCCGTTTACCGTTTTCTTTTCAGCATCCAGCATTGCCAATGCGGTGGCGGTAAACGCTTTGGTATTGCTGCCGATCATGAACAATGTATTTTCATCTACAGGTTCTTTACTGTCCCAATCTTTTACTCCATATCCTTTCATTACAACGACTTTCCCGTCTTTGATAATGCAGACTGCAATTCCTGGAATTTGCCAATCGGTCAAGGCCCTCTTTACGTAGGCATCCAGACTGTCTTTTATGAAAGCCGGAGTGCTTCCGTTTTGTGAAAACAGTTGATGTGAGATCAAAACCAAAAAGACAAAAAAGATTTTACGCATATCAGTTGGATTGATGTTTTTTTAAGCTGTTTTATAATTTTCCATTCCGTCCATTGACAAGGTGATGATAATTTCAACTATCACTTCAATGAAAAAGAACGTGCGCCCCAATTGAAACTCTTTTCTTATTTCATGGTGCAGCTTATCGCTCATAACTTGCAAAAGTTAAATTACTACGTTTTTTGTTACTATGAACGCTGATCAGAATTCATCTTCTTCCATTTTCCATTCATTCAAAGGTGGTAATCCTTTCTCAAACCTGTGAAAGGAATCCAGGATATACTTTTGAAAATCGTAATCGGAAGCAATGCTGGTGAACAGATAGGAAGGGCGGTACAGCAACATAAAACTATCCAGTTCATTGCCGGTCAGTTTCGTCAGGCGGCGCACCAGCGCTTTGCTGAAACGGTGGTCCACAAATTTATCCTGCTCCTGCCGGATCAGCCTTTTCTGAAAACTGAGCATGCTTCTTTTCCGCTTGAACCGGAAGACGTTTATCAGTTCATCGAGATCAATTCCCACTCCTGCTCCAAAGCTGGAGGGTTCTACTTTGAGTCCCGGCCTTTTGTAATCAAAAATTTTTGCATATTCTTCCCTGTTGCGTATGGAATCGAGCCTGTAATCGGGCGGCCTGATCTTCACTTCACCCAGCACAGGAATACTTATTTGTAAAGCAATATCGAACTGAAGCGGGGTTTTTATAGACAGCACCGGGAATTTGATGGTCGGTTTGTTGAGATAGGAAAACCATATCGAATCTTTTTCCGTAGCAGTAACCTCGTAGTGGCCATTGGAATTAGTGGAAGTGCCTCTGCCCGATGTGGTGAGCACGCTGACGCCGGGCATTGGATAATTCCGGGAGCTGTCATATACGGTTCCTTTTATGGTGTACAATTGCTGGGCTGATGCACCCGTCATCTCCATGAACCAGGACACCATAATGAAAAATATGATGATAAAATTTTTCAGAACACAGAATTGTAACAGGCAAGTAACAAAAGAAAATTTAAAATGATTGATAAATCATGCATTCTATTTTGTCAACGATTGATACACTGCCACCTCAAATTTTTTTGAGATATCGGAATGGCTGTTGGGTGTTTGCTGGATCATGAACAGGCAGACAAGATTTTTTTCAGGATCGGCCCAGAATTTTGTGCCGTAATAACCACCCCAGGAGAATGTGCCTGTGCTGCGTGGCCCGATCGCAGCTCCTTTGTCCATGGTGATCTGAAAACCAAGTCCGAACTTATCCTGTGCAATCCAGATATCGCCGATCTGATTTTGAGTGATGAGTTCAACGGTGCGTGGCGACAGGATGCGGTGGCCATTGTAGATCCCTTTATTCAGCAACATCTGCAGGAAAACAGCATAGTCCCAGGCAGTGGAGGAAAGCCCGGCTCCGCCAGAGAGATAATTTTTTTTCATCAAAGGATAATCAGGATCAATGTTTCTGAAACTATGGCTCCACCTGATGATCTTGCGGGAAGCATCTTCGGTGTAAACAGCGGTCAGCCGGTTCGCTTTTTCTTTGGGCAGATTGAAATAAGTGTCTTTCATGCCCAAAGGGTCAAAGAGATTTTTCCTGAGATAATCTTCCAGGTTCATTCCGCTGATTACTTCGATCAGGCAGCCCAGCAGGTCTGAATTCAACCCGTACATCCATTGCGTTCCGGGTTGAAAAGCAAGAGGCAGTTTTGCAAGGCTTTTCATTTGCGCCAGCAGGCTTTCGCCTGAATACCCGAGGCCGGAAAATATTTTTGCTTTGGCATAAATGGCCATCATGCTGTCGTTGCCGATATCTGGATAACCGATGCCGGAAGTTTGTGTAAGCAGGTCGCGGAATGTGATTTCTCTTTTTGCCGGTACTGTGGTAAATGTGGTATCGGCCCGGTTGTACTTTTCGATCACAGTGGGATGACGGAATTCAGGAATGAAATCAGAAATAGGTTCGTCCAGTAAAAATTTTCCTTCTTCATATAAGATCATTGCCCCGATGCTCACTATGGCTTTTGTTTGCGACATGATTCGGAATATGCTGTTGTTTGCCATAGGTCTTTTTGCTTCTTCATCAGAGTAGCCATAGCCTTTATATTGTATCAACCGGCCGTCTTTTACTACCAGGGTTACTGCACCTACAAGCGAATGATTTTTTACATATTCATTCATCAAAGAATCAATACGTGACAGCCTTCGGTAATCAATCGAAGTATTTTGTTTTGCATTGTTTACCTGTATTACCTGTGCATCCGGCAGGCCTGACAGGCTAATAATAAAAATGTATGTGAAGAAAATCTTTTTAAGCATCCTGTAGAATTTTGATTGCTTAATAAAGTAACAAAATAACCGGTAAATTATTTATATGTGACCAGCTGCTCAATAATCAGAGGGAAATGCTGATGTTCCAGTCCGTGTATCCTTTGTGCCAGGGACTCAGCAGTATCATTATGAAGTACGGGGCATTTTGCTTGAAAAATGATCTTGCCATGATCATATAAATTATCAACGTAATGAATGGTGATGCCGCTTTCTTCTTCTTTATTGGCCAAAACGGCCTCATGTACTTTTTGTCCGTACATTCCTTTTCCTCCATAGTTGGGAAGCAGGGCAGGATGGATATTGATGATCTTTTGGGGAAAAGAGCGGATCAACAGTTCAGGAATTTTCCATAGAAATCCGGCAAGTATGATCCAGTCAATGTTTTGCTGCTTCAGTTCATCGGTGTAGGCATTGCCCCTGAAAAATTTCTCTTTTTCGATCATTAATACCGGAATATTCTCTTTGTCTGCGATATTCAAAACCCCTGCTCCGGGTTTATTGCAGGCGATCAGCGCTATTTTAACGGAATCACTGTTCCTGAAATGATTAATGATTTTTTGGGCATTGGACCCTGCACCGGAAGCGAAAATGGCGATCCTTTTTAGTTCTTTTGTGTCTTTCATTTTGTCAACGCCCGGTTTTATGAGCCGGAATCTCACTCCGATCCTGTGTACATAATTAAGAAAAAACCGGAACTGGCCAGTCAGCACACTTACAGCCAATATGATCACCGGCCAGATGATCGTGATCACAATTATATAAGTAATGGTCCATAGTACGCCATTGCTGATCGGAAGAAGACCCATTAATTTTTTACCCGCATATCCTGTCAGGCTTCCGCCAGTGGCAAAAGTGAGAATAACGATCGTTAGCCGCAGACCGTTAACATTCCATCTTTGTTTTAGTTTTTCAAACATTTAATCAGGATCTTTTAAAAAAAAGAAGTGTTCATATATTTTAATAAAGTAAAAATCACGAAAAACCTTCAAGTGTTCGGAAATTAAGCTGAGTTTATTTCTGTGTGTGGACATTTACTTTGCAGTGACAAATCAAGTTTATTGATAATAAAAAAAGCTGTAACCCTTGTGAAATGCAGTGTGGCAGGGCGTTAAAAAATTTTTAAAACGAATGTTCTTTTAATGCTTTCCTTACTTACATTTGTGCCTAAGACGGAATTTATCCACATACCTCAGAACAATTGCTGCTATGAGTCCACATAAGCCAACGACAAAAAAACTAACACTATTATTTTTCTTAGTTTTTGTTTTTTCGGGAATTCAGTTATCAGCACAAGACGGTAAAGCTTTGTTTCAGCAAAAATGTGCTGTGTGTCACAACATCTTCAAGCCTATGACGGGTCCTGAATTGATGGGACTGGAACAAAGAGGCCCCTGGGCAGATCATAACAAACTGCTGGAATGGGTACATAACCCGGCAGCTTTCATGGAGAAAGATCCTTACACTGCTGGCCTCAAGGCTCAGTACGGAATAGTGATGACTCCTTTTCCTGAATTGACCTTAAAAGATATTGATGCCATTGTTTCTTATATTGATGCTGAAGTAGCCGCCAAGAATGCGCCTAAAGCGCCGACAGAAGGTGAAGCAACAGCCAAGAGTTCCAATAACGCAGTATTCTTTGGGATCATCTCCCTGATCATGGCGGTCGTAGCTTTGATCCTGTGGCAGGTGAACAGCAATCTGAAAAAACTCAGTGAAGATTCGGAAGGCATTGTGAAACCCAAGCCGGTTCCTTTTTATAAGAATAAGACCTATATCGCAATCTTCGCCATTCTTCTCTTTATCCTTGCAGGTTATTACATTACCAAAGGCGGTATCGGATTAGGGCGAACGATAGGTTATGAACCAGTTCAGCCCATTTTTTATTCGCACAAGGTGCATGCAGGCATTAACCAGATCAATTGCCTGTATTGCCATGGCGGCGCCTGGGAAAGTAAACAGGCATCTATCCCTTCGGTAAATGTTTGTATGAACTGCCACAAGTCCATCAACACTTATGAAAAAGGGCCTGAACTTTTTGATGCCGATGGTAAAAAGGTGGACGGAACTGCAGAAATTCAAAAATTATATTCTTATGCAGGCTTTGATCCAAATAATGCAAGCAGTTGGGACCCTTCCAAAGCCAAACCTATAGAGTGGACCAAGATCCACAATCTCCCCGATCATGTTTTCTTCAGCCATGAACAGCATGTAAGAGTGGGCAATGTACAATGCCAGACCTGCCATGGCGAGATCACCTCAATGAATGAAGTAAAACAATTTGCTGAATTAAGTATGGGATGGTGTATCAATTGCCATCGTGAGACCAAAGTGAATTTCAACTACGACGATACGAAAGGAAATAAATTTTACAGCATATACGAAAAATTCCATGAGGATATTAAGTCCGGGAAAATGGATAGCGTAACTGTAAAAGATATCGGTGGTCTGGAATGTCAGAAATGTCACTATTGATCAACATACTATCAAACAGATATAATGAGCGAAAAAAAATACTGGCAGGGATTCGGAGAACTCAATGAACCGGAGAAACTTCAAAAGCACAGGCAAAATGAGTTTCAGGAAGATCTGCCTTTTGGAGATCTTGAAGACAAAGGATTGCTGGATGCCAAAGCGCCCCGCAGGGACTTTTTAAAATATCTGGGCTTTAGTACAGCCGCAGCAACAATAGCCGCAAGCTGTAAAATGCCGGTCATCAAAGCTATTCCTTATGCAAACAAACCGGATGATATAGTTCCGGGAGTAGCTAAGTATTATGCAACCACTTATGTGCAGGATGGCGATGTGGTACCGGTGGTTGCCAAGGTTCGTGATGGCCGCCCTATCAAAGTTGAAGGAAATGAATTGTGTTCTTTCACCAAAGGCGGAACTTCTGCCCGTACCCAGGCTTCAGTCCTTGACCTGTATGATATGTATCGCAACAGGTATCCGAGCAGAAAAGTTCAGAGCGGAAAGTTTGAAGAGATTCCCACTTTTGAGCAACTGGACAAGATGATCGGTGATGCATTGGCAGGATTGGGCGGAACATCTGTTGCTTTGCTCACCAGCACATTGGTGTCTCCTTCTTCCCAGGAGATCATTGATGCATTTCTGAAAAAATACAATGGGACACATGTTCAGTACGACGGTGTTTCGTACAGCGGAATGCTGGAAGCCAACCAGGCTACCTTCGGCAAAAAAGAAATTCCACAATACAATTTTGATAAAGCGAGCCTGATCATCAGCCTTGGCGCTGATTTCCTGGCCACATGGCTTAGTCCTGTGGAATTTGCTCATCAATATGCAAAAGGTCGCAGGATAGATGAAAAGAATCCGGCAATGAGCAAGCATTATCAGTTCGAAAGCTATCTGAGTACAACAGGAAGCAGCGCTGATGAACGTTTTACTCACCGTCCTTCAGAAACGGGTACCGTGGCGCTTGCTTTATATGCTGCATTGGGGGGAAATGCTTCAGCTCCTGCTCTTGCTGATGAAAAACTTAAAAACGGAATCGCTAAAGTGGCAAACGACCTGAAAGCTGCCAATGGAAAAGCTTTGGTGGTTTGCGGAAGTAATGATGTGAACGTACAGGTGATCGTGAATGCGATCAACAACCTGATCGGCGCTTATGGAAATACCATTGACTGGTCGGTGTCACTCAATTACCGCAAAGGAATTGATAAAGACATGCGTGACCTGGTAGATAAAATGGATGCAGGCCAGGTAGGGGCTATTTTTATATACGGTGCTAACCCTGCTTATAATTATTATGATGCAGAGCGTTTCAAATCTGCATTGAAGAAAGTAAAATTGAGCGTTTCCTTCGGAGAGAAGATGGATGAGACCACTCAGCTTTGCAATTATGTGGTTCCCACTCATCACTACCTGGAAAGCTGGGGTGATGCATCTCCCAAAACAGGATGCACCGCTTTCATTCAGCCTACGATCTACCCGTTGTTCAAAACACGTCCTTATCAGACCTCTTTAATGGCATGGTCAGGAAATAATGATACATACGAAGATTATTTTAAGAATTACTGGACACAGAAACTCGGCTCTGCTGTTGCTTATGAGAAAGCATTGCAGGATGGTATCATAGAATCAGCATCTGCTGCATCAAGTGCCGGCTCATTCAATGGCGCTGCCATTTCTAATTCGGCTTCAGTCATTTCTTCGGCGAAAAAAGGCGGAAAAAATGAATTGGTACTTTATCAGAAAGTATCTATTGGTACAGGTTCCCAGGCAGGTAATCCCTGGCTGCAGGAATTGCCTGATCCCGTATCAAAAGCAACATGGGATAATTATGCTATGATCTCCATGGCCATGGCAAAGGACCTGGGTATCAAGCTTGACGTTAATTATGAGTATTTCCCGGAGAAACCGGTCATTAAAATTTCTGCAGGCAAAACAGAGATGGAATTGCCTGTACTTGTTATTCCGGGAATGAATGCAAATACCATTGCCGTAGCTGTAGGCTATGGAAGGAATGAAAAGCTGGGAAAAGCAGCTGCCGGTGTCGGTAAGAATACTTATCCCTTTGCTTCATTTGACGGAAATAATATTTCTTACTCAGTTGCTGATGTGTCGGTAACCGACCAGCACAAAACGTATAAGCTGGCCCGTACACAACTACATAATACTTATGAGAACCGGTTTGAAGTGGTTCGTGAAACAACGCTGGCTACTTTCAAAAAAGATCCGGAAGTGATTCCTGAATACAGGGAAGAACTTGCTAAAGAATTTTACGATCAATCTAAGGGGAATTATCGCAGCAATGCGACTTTATATCCTGAACATGCACAGCCGGGCATTAAGTGGGGAATGAGTATAGATATGAATGTTTGCATCGGTTGCGGCGCCTGCGTGGTGGCTTGTAATGCCGAGAACAATATACCTGTAGTGGGCAAGCATGAAGTGATGAGGGCTCATGAAATGCATTGGATGCGCATTGACCGCTACTTTGTTTCCTCTCCCGGAAATCCGGATGATTTGAAGTCAGTGGTATTCCAGCCAATGCTTTGTCAGCATTGCGATAATGCACCCTGCGAGAATGTTTGCCCGGTAAGCGCCACCAGCCATAGCGCTGAAGGCCTGAACATGATGGCCTACAACCGTTGCGTGGGAACAAGATATTGTGCCAATAACTGTCCTTATAAAGTAAGACGTTTTAACTGGGCCGATTATAATGGCGCTGACAGCTTCCCCAATAATCAGAACTTTACCGGTGTGGGTGAACTGGATCCTGTTGTCAGCCAGATGAATGATGATCTGACAAGAATGGTATTGAATCCGGATGTTACAGTGAGAAGCCGTGGTGTTATGGAAAAATGTACTTTCTGTGTACAGAGATTACAGTCGGCAAAGCTGGATGCAAAAGCAGAGAACCGCCCATTAAGAGATGGAGAAGCCAGGACAGCATGTCAAATGGCCTGCCCTACAGAAGCAATAGTATTCGGAAATGTTCATGATACGGAAAGCCAGATAAGCAAAGAGCGTGAAGTGCACCCGCAAAGAATGTATTATGTCATTGAGCAGTTACATACTTTGCCCAATGTGAGTTATCTGGCCAAAGTCCGGAATACGAATGAAATAGTTGAAGGGCATCATGACGAAGCCAAAAAGGAAGCAATTCCTTCGGCACACAACAGTTAAAAAACCGAAGAGCTGGAATAATAAATAACGGTTAGCACCATTGCAAGAGCGCTAAAAGCAAGAAAACATGTCATTACTCAGATACGAATCACAGGTAAGACCACCACTGGTTGTAGGCGAAAAGGACTATCACCAGGTGACAGAAGATGTCTGCCGTCCTGTTGAAGCCAGGCCAACAAAATTGTGGTGGATCGGCTTTATCATTTCGGTATTGCTCTTATGTTTTGGAATTTATTCCGTGTATCGTGAAGTCACTTATGGTGTTGGTCAATGGAACCTGAACCGGACAAATGGCTGGGGTTGGGATATTACCAACTTTGTCTGGTGGATCGGTATTGGCCATGCCGGTACGCTGATCTCCGCCATCTTGCTGCTGTTCAGGCAGGGATGGAGGACGGGAGTGAACCGTGCTGCAGAAGCAATGACCATATTTGCAGTGATGTGTGCAGGTCAGTTCCCGATCTGGCACATGGGCCGTGTCTGGGATGCATTCTTTGTTCTTCCTTATCCGAATACAAGGGGTCCGCTATGGCCTAATTTCAACTCGGCATTATTATGGGATGTATTTGCCATCTCCACCTACTTCACCGTATCGGTATTATTCTGGTACAGCGGCCTGATTCCGGATGTGGCCACACTCCGCGACAGGGCTAAGAAGAAATGGAGAAAAATGTTTTATGGTGTGACTGCAGTGGGTTGGACAGGCAGCACCAAACACTGGCAAAGACTGGAAGCTTTGGCTCTGGTATTGGCCGGTTTAAGTACTCCGCTGGTATTGTCGGTACATACCATCGTGTCTTTCGACTTCGCAACCTCCGTTGTTCCCGGATGGCATACTACCATCTTTCCTCCGTATTTCGTTGCGGGTGCCGTGTTCTCAGGTTTTGCCATGGTACAGACCTTGCTGCTGGTAACAAGAAAAGTATTGAATCTTGAAGAATACATTACTATTGAGCATATTGATGTGATGAACAAGATTATCCTGCTGACCGGTTCTATTGTGGGTATTGCCTACCTGACCGAGTTGTTTGTAGCATGGTACAGCGCCAATCCTTACGAAAACTTTGCTTTCTGGGATACCCGTGCAAATCTGAACAGTCCTTATGGCTGGGCATACTATTGCATGATGGCTTGTAATGTTCTTTTCCCTCAGATCTTCTGGATCAGGAAGATGAGAAGAAACCTGATGGTTACTTTCTTCATGTCCGTTATTGTCAACATCGGTATGTGGTTTGAACGTTTTGTGATCATCGTGACTTCGGTACACAGGGATTACCTGCCTTCAGCGTGGGGCCCGTATTATTCGCCTACCATCTGGGAGATCGGTTTCTATCTCGGTACATTCGGATTGTTCTTCACCTGCTACTTCCTGTTTGTGAAGTTCTTCCCTGTAGTAGCATTTGCGGAGATCAAACATATTTTAAAAAGGAGCGGTGAAAGCTATAAAAATCAAATGGGCGAACTGGAACATGAGAGCATGGAAGATTTTGCAAATATTCATGGTCATGATCATGGAGCATAGAACAAATAATTAAAACCAGAACCGGAAAAATTATGGCGGTAAAAAAATTTATTACAGGATGTTTTGATGATGAGGCAGTCTTGTTTCCTGCGGTGAAGCAGGTGCGTAAAAAAGGATATAAGATCCATGACGTCTTTACACCGTTCCCGATCCATGGGTTGGATAAAGCAATGGGTCTTCGGGATACCAGTCTGCACGTAGCGGGATTTATTTATGGTATTACCGGTACTGCTACTGCTTTGGGGTTCATCACCTGGGCGCTGACTTATGATTGGCCGATCAATTTTGGCGGTAAGCCCTTTTTCTCTCTGCCTGCATGGATACCGATCACCTTTGAGTTGACGGTGTTATTTTCAGCAGTAGGAATGGTATGGACCTTTTGTTGGCTGTGCCAATTGGCGCCATTTGTAAAAAAAGACCACTTCAATCCACGGTCCACTGACGATCTGTTTGTGATGGCCCTGGAGTGTACCGATAAGACCAACGAAGCTGAATCTTTATCTTTTTTACAAAGCCTGGGTGCCAAAGATGTGCAGGTACAGCATAAAGAGATCGGTTGGTGGTGGGGACGATATGATAAAGAGAGAAAAATATTTGAACCTAAAGCAGAAAAAGTTCATTAGTTGAATTAATAAAATAATGATGAAGAAATTTCTGATCATAACCACGGGTATTATAACTGTTCTGATGACATCAAGCTGCAACAGGGTACGCCGTACTCCCGGAAGGGATTATATGCCCGATATGAGATTCAGCCGGGCTTATGAAAGCTATGCATCTACTGAAGCGCTGACGAAAAAGGGGATCTTCTATAATGCAAGGCCTGTGGAAGGTACAATGGCAAGAGGAGATGAAAGCCCTTTTCCTATAGCTCAGGATAAAATGGGAGATACGACAAACTATTTTGCTTCCCGTCAGGTCAAAAACCCTTTGGATCCTGATTCTGTGGACATGACTGAAGCTGAAAGATTATTTCTTGTGAACTGTGCCATTTGCCATGGAGCCAAATTAGATGGAAACGGACCTTTATATAAAGGAGGTGATGGGCCTTATCCCGCAAAACCGGCTACTTTGGTTGGAGATGCTACTTATGAAAATATGCCTGAAGGCCAGATGTTCTATTCTGTTAAGTATGGTAAGAATGCAATGGGCAGCTATGCATCGCAGCTCAGCACAAAAGAAATCTGGATGGTGATCACTTATATTAAATCAAAACAGGGAAAGCTTACTGCTTCACCGGCAACGGCAGCCGATACGACGAAAAGAAATTAGTTTGAACTTTTAAACAAAAACGGATGGTCATTAAGGAACAATTCATAGTCACAAAGCGGTACAAAATGATTTCGATGCTGTTGATGGGTATCGGAATTCTGGCTATAATTGCTTTGTACATCGCACATGGATCCAAAAGCGATCCGAAGGAACAAGCCCGTTTCTGGGGATCACTCTTACAAAACAGTGTTTACTTTTTATTATTGGTAAATACTGCCATGTTTTTTATCTGCGCCACTACGTTGTCATGGGGCGGCTGGCAAATGTCTTTCCGCAGGGTAACGGAAGCCCTATCAGCAAGTGTTCCTGTTATCGGCCTGATCTGTGGTGTTATACTTTTTGCCATAGTTTTCGGCAGTAATCATGAGATCTACCGCTGGGCTGATGCCAGTGTGGTAAAAGACGATAAGATTCTTCAGTTCAAATCAGGCTTTTTAAGCAAAGGTTTTTTTGTAGCCTGGACGATCGCACG
>WBZO01005595.1_pt1 | contig 12701 bp, 11 predicted proteins | sample 5204261 | NCBI WGS metagenome assembly WBZO01 (sample SAMN12412400, study PRJNA552823) | activated sludge metagenome | isolation source: activated sludge from anammox sidestream of wastewater treatment plant... | place: USA: North Carolina | collected 2017-09 | reverse complement strand
TCAACTTTTGGTAAAATCAGGTTGAGGCGCATGTAGGTGTGCCTTTCTGTTCGTAGGATGTGGGGCGGTCGGCTAACTGCCTCACATCCATTTAACCACGCTTTTACCAGCCTTGGAACGATCACGGTCTTGACGAGTTGTTGCGAGGCTGATATAGTTGCGCCCATGATCACGGAACAGCGGCGCGGCTGCGTTTTGAATGGACTGACTACCACCGCCATGAGGATGGGGCGCCGCCGCGGCTGATCTCGGATCAGACCGATTATGCTGAATGGCAGCGCCCCGCAGTAGCCGGGGCGCTGTCTTGTTTGAGCGCCACAAAACCGCGATGAGGAGCAAGCGAATGAGAGCAGATGCGAGGTCCAGAACGTTGAAACCCGAACAAAACGGGCGCACCCTGGTGATGAAATTTGGCGGGACCTCGGTCGGCACGCCCCAGGCGATGCGTCAGACGGTGCAGATCATTTGTGATACCCGCCGCAGTTGGCCGCGGCTGGTGGTGGTCACTTCGGCGCTGGCGGAGGTGACGAACGTGCTGCTGGAAAGCGCACTGGCGGCAGAAAAGGGCGACGCCTCTGTAATCGAACCAGCGCGCTTAAAAATGAAGCAGATCCACACGGTGATTGCGGTTGAACTGATTGCGGACGCGCCGCAGCGCCAGCGGCTGCTGGAGGAGATCGAATGGCTGCTGGACGAGTTCTCCAGCCTGTGCCGGGCGATCGGCGTATTGGGCGAGGCTACGCCGCGCGCCCTGGATGCGGTAGGCTCCTTGGGCGAACGCATGGCAATTCGTTTGCTGGCAGAGGCGGTGCGCGAGGCTGGCGCGGCAGCCGAGGCGGTGGAAGCGACGCGGCTGATCGTTACCGATGAGGCGTTCCAGAACGCTCACCCCGATTTCGAAGCGACCCAGTTGAAAACCCGTCAGGTTTTGGATCCGCTGCTGGAGCAAGGCAGCGTGCCGATCGTAACCGGGTTCATCGCCGCGACCGCTTCGGGCACAACTACGACGCTGGGGCGCGGCGGAAGCGACTATTCCGCCGGGATCCTGGCGGCGGCGCTGCCGGCAGAACAGGTCTGGATCTGGACCGACGTGGACGGGGTGATGAGCGCCGACCCGCGCATCGTACCCGAAGCGCGCACAATCCCCCAGCTCACCTACCGCGAAATTGCGGAACTGGCGTACTACGGCACCAAAGTGCTGCACCCCAAGACCATCCGCCCGGTGGTCGAAGCCGGGATCGGGCTGTACATCTGCAATACGTTCAACCCCGCTCATCCGGGGACATACCTGGTGGACAACGGCGCGAATGAACGGAATGGCAAGATCAAGGCGGTGACGGCAATCCACCGCCAGCGGCTGATCACGATCGAAGGGCGGGGCATGCTGGGCGTTCCGGGCGTGGCGGCGCGCGCGTTTACGGCGGTCGCGCTGACCGGAACGAGCGTACCTATGATCACGCAGGCATCCTCGGAGCAGTCAATTTGCTTCGCGGTGCCAGACGAGTCGGCGGAACAGGTGATCGCCGCGCTGAACGCAGCCTTCAGATTCGAGCTCGAGAAGCGCGATATCGACCGCATTTGGGCGACGGAACAGGTTGTGATCGTGACCGTGGTGGGCGTCGGGATGATCCGCACGCCCGGGATTTCGGGGCGCGTGTTCAGCGCGTTGGGCGCGCAGAAAGTGAACGTGATCGCCATTGCCCAAGGCTCATCCGAGGTGTCGATCAGCCTGGTGGTGGACGCCCAGGATGGCGTGAAGGCGGTGCAAACGCTGCACACCTTGATCATGTCCCCCGAACCGGAGAGATGATATGGGCGTAGAACTGATTAATTATGGGCGCGCTGCGATCGCTGAATTCCTCGGAGACCGGATCGTCTACCGCGGCTTAGAGCCGTACGATAAATCGCTGCCGCCGCTGGAGGCGCTGCGCCGCGCCGCCGGGCTCGCGCCCGAGGTTCTGCCGCGCAAGAACGAAGCCGACTACGCCAGGGTGGTTATGCACCTGTTGCAAGCCTGCCAGGAACAGGATCAGCCCGGCGGGCGGATCGAGCGGCTGGTCTTTGTCGGCGATACGCGCCTGCTGGACGGAACCGCCTACGAAAACTTGTGCCGGGTGAGCGGCTGGTCCGGGCGGGCGTTCATCTGCGCGGAAGACGGCGATCCGCCGGCGACCCGCTGGGCTGCCGCGGAGCAGAACCAACCGATCATGCTTGCCAACCGCTGGGCTGCCCTGGCGCAGTTCGACCGCGAATGCGCGCAGCTTGGGCATCCGATTGATGAGGGGACTGCGGTGGTGTTCGATATGGATAAGACGCTGGTCGGGGCGCGCGGGCGCAACGCCCGGGTGATCGACCAGAGCCGCATGCAGGCGGTGGAGCAGACCGTCGGCGACCTGCTCGGGAAAGATTTTGACCCCGTGGTTTTCCGGCGGATTTACGACCCGCTTAACCAGCCCGAGTTTCATCCGTTCACGACGGACAATCAGGATTACTTGGCTTACATTTGCCTGGTGCTGGGGAACGGTTTGATCGATTTCGCAGACCTGACGCGGCGCATCCGCAGCGATGAATTGGCGTCGTTCGAGGCGTTTCTGGACGAAGTGGAGGCGCGCAAGGGCGCGCTGCCCGAGCGGCTGGCTGCACTGCATGAGGAGATTCGGCAGCGTGTGCAGGCGGGCGACCCTACTCCGTTCAAAGCTTTTCGGCGCAATGAATACCTGCTGACGCGCCAGCGGTTTGGCTGTTTGAGCGCTGCGGCAGCGATGGTAGAAATGCTGGCGGAAGAAATCCTGATTACCCAGGAGGCGCGCTGCATGGCGCACAAGTGGCGCCGGGAGGGGGCGCTGCTGTTTGGGCTTTCAGACAAGCCCGATGAAGCCTCTATCCCGGACGAAGAGCACCGCGCGCAGGGTTGGACGCCGCTCCACCAGGCTGAAACGCACGCGGTGGGACAAGCCGGGTTTGAGATCGAACAGGTCGATCGCTCCATTTTGGTAATGCCGCAGCCTTAATTGACCGCAATAAACCCTGACGCGCTTATAATCTGAGTGGAGCAAGCCGCACCGAAGACTGGCGGAAGCGGAAGGAGGCTGAAAAGATGGGCGATAACCAGACGCGCGAAGAAGATGAACTTCCGCTGCCATGGCAGCGCATCCAGGGGGCGATCTGGCTGCTAGGGTTGGCGCTGATCGCCTGGCAGGACTGGTGGTGGCCGGGCATCTTAGTGCTGGTGGCAATCAGCGGGCTGACCCAGGCGGGGATTCAATTGTATCTGAACCGCCAGCAGGAGCAGCGCCAGAGCGTGGATCGGGGTGCGCAGTTGGAGCGCGAACGGGCGGAGTGGCTGCCCGACGTATGCCCCAAATGCGGCGGTCCGCTGAGCGTTGCCACCGTAAAGTGGACCAGCCCGACCACGGCAGACTGTCCCTACTGCAAAGCGAACCTGAAACGTCCAGACCGAGCCTAGCTGCCGGCTGAGACCAGTCAATCGGGCGGGTTGACTGCCAGCCTGCACGCGCCAGGGAATGATTATATGGAATTGCTGTTGAGAAATGCGCTGCTGGGGATCATGCTTGCCGCGCCTATCGGACCGGCAGCGGTGACGGTGATCCAGAGCGGGCTGCGTTATGGGTTCAGCCGGGCTTTCCGGACCGGGCTGGGGATCACTAGCGCCGACTTGACGTATATGCTGGTGGTATATTTTGGGCTGGCGAACTTCATCGAGATCCCCGCGGTGAAGGCGGCGATCTGGACGCTGGGGGCGGCGGCGCTGATTTACCTGGGGGTGCAGAGCCTGCGCGAGGGCGGACGGCAGATCGATTTCACGGCGCCGCCGCCGCAGACGAACCGCCCGCCGTTCTTGGTGGGCTATGTGGTGAACATCTCGAACCCGCTCGCGGTGGTGTTCTGGCTGGGAATTTTTGGGTCGCTGATCAGCAGTTCGGCGGGCCCGGCGCTGAGCGCACTCGCGCAGGGGCTGGCGATTCTGGCGGGAATATTGAGCTGGCACACGTTCATGTCCGGACTGACGCACTGGGGAAAGCGCTTTGTGAACGTACGCAGCGCACGGCTGATTGCGATTGTGGCGGGCGCCGCGCTGGTGTTGTTTGGATTGCGGTTCGCTTACCAGGCGCTTCAGACGGTGATTTCGTGGGTCTGAGCAAGTTATTCGCATTCCCGGCGCGTTTGTACACCGACCGGTCAATTCTGAAAAACTCCATTTCATGGCGCGACTGGCAATCGTCATGCTGCGCTTGTGTGATATAATCCCGCGCACCCAGCAATCCGGTTTGTGTGAACACCGCCAGACCCTGCTTGTTTGGCGGATATTTTTTTATTCTGGTCAGGAGCCAGAGAAGAGGACAGGAAAAAGGAATGGAACCGAAACTTTATGTTGGAAATCTGCCTTTCTCAGCCACAGAGGAGGAGATCCGAACCTTGTTTGGGGGAGCAGGGCAGGTTGTGGCGGTGGACCTGATCAAAGATCGTGACACGGGAAATTCGAAAGGTTTCGCGTTTGTGACGATGAACTCGCAAAGCGAAGCCGAAAAAGCGATCGGCATGTTCAATGGTTATTCGCTGGGAAATCGCGAGTTAAAGGTCAATCCGGCGCGCCCGCGCGAGGATTTTGGAAGAGGCGGCTATGGAGGCGGTCCGCGCTCGGGTCAGGGCTTTGATCGGAAGCGCGGCAGCCATCAGCGGCGCGACCGCCGCGGCGGCGACCGCTATTGAGTTAAAATTGCCGTTCTTTCACAAGTAAAAAAAGCCCCATCTGCGAATGGGGCTTTTTTGTTGTTAAGAATCTATTTGCAGTGATGGGATAAGAGCGAAGTATAATCAACCACAATCCCATCCAAAAGGTTTCCCTGATGAAGCAAAATTTTAACAGGACGAAAATCCTGCTGTACAGCCTGGTCTTTTTTTCGGGTTTTGCCAGCCTGGCGACGGAAATCATCGGTCCGCGGCTGGTGGCATCGTTGTTCGGTTCGACCACGATCATTTGGGCGATCATCATCTCGACCACGCTGACGGGCATTTCGATCGGCTACTACCTGGGCGGGCGGGTGCCGCAAGACAAGGCGTTGAGTTATTTCCCGCGCATCCTGATCTTGAATGCGCTGTGGCTGCTGGCTCTGAGCTGGTTCATTTGGCTGATTCCGCACGTCTTTGCCTCAGTGGGCTACGTAGCAATTGGGGTCACGGCGTTGATCGCGTTTTTGCCGCCGGCGGCGCTGTTCAGCGCAACTTCGCCGATGGCGATCAGCCTGCTGGCGGCGGAGCGGGAGAAAGAGACCATTCCCAAAGAGGTCGGAAACGTTTATGCGCTCGGTACGCTGGGGAGCGTGATCGGGGCGCTGACGGCGGCTTTTCTCCTGGTCCCATACGCAGGTCTGTCCACCTCGTTACGCGCCTTCGCGATGCTGGCAATCCTGTACGCGCTGGTCTTTCTATCGCCGCGGATGCGGTTGGCGGGGGCGGCGGTTCTGGCAGCCGGGCTGATTGTGCCGCAGCCGGCGTATCTCTGGGGCGAGGATTTGGGCTTGCGGCTGCTGGAGCAGCGCGAAGGGCTGTATCAAACGATCCGGGTGTTCACAGATGACAGCACGTTTGTCCAGATGAACCTGGGACCCACGTTTCACGCGCAGATGGATCTGAACACAAAAGAGCCCAGATTTGGCTACGCGGTCAAGATGATCGAACTTGCCGGAGACGTGCGGGACAAGCGGGTGCTGATCCTGGGCGGGGCGGGGCACACGATCGCCCGGGCGCTCGAAAAGCGCGGCGCTTCGGTGGTGGAGGTCGAAATCGATCCATTTGTGGTCGAACTGTCCGACCGGCATTTTGGCGCGGTGCAGGCGCAGATCGAGGTCACCGATGGGCGGGCTTACCTGGAGCAGTACGCCGGCGCAGGTTTCGACTTAATCCTGGTCGATGCGTTCGACAGCCTGGCGTCCGTCCCGCCGCAACTGGTGACGCGCGAATTTTTTCAGGCGCTGGAGCGGGCGCTCAAACCGGATGGGCGCATGATTTACAACTTCATCGGCGTGCCGGAGGGCGCGAAATCCAATTCCTTCCGCGCGGTTTCCGCCACAATCGGGAGCGTTTTTCCGAACGTGCTTGCCACCCACGTCGCAGGGGAGCAGCTGATGAACGTCGTCTTTATCGCCAGCCGGTCGGCGATGCGCGATCTGGACTTTCCGCCGGCGCCCCAAGGGGGAACGGTGTTGACCGACGACCTGAACCCGTCTGAGATTTATTTCGAGCAGGCGCGGGCGGGTTACTATTTCCATTGAGCACCGGCGGCATGGCTGAAGAAGGGAGCGGAAACGGAATGGCAAAAAGCAAAATCGAGATTATTACCGACAGCACCTGCGACATCCCCGACGATCTGATCGAACGTTATGGCATCCGGGTGCTGCCGCAAATTGTGATCTGGGGCGATCAACAATACCTCGATCGAGTGACGATCCAACCCGAAGAGTTTTACCAGCGCTTGCAAACCGACCCGGTTCGTCCGACAACCGCCCAGGTTTTGGAGCAGGATTTTCTGACCGCCTACCAAGAGGCGGAGAACCAGGGGGCGCAGGCGGCATTGGTCGTCACGATCGGCGCCGCGCTGAGCGGCACCTATCAAAACGCCCGGCTGGCGGGCGGGAAGGCGCGCTTGCCGGTGACCGTGGTCGATTCAAAGGGACCGACGATGAGCCTGGGCTGGCAGGTGCTGGCGGCGGCGCGCTTGATCGAAGAGGGGTTCGATGTTCCGGCGGTGGTCGACCGCCTCGCTGAAATCCGCAAGCAACTGGTCCAAATTGTCGGCATGGACACGATTGATTATCTGCAGAGAGGCGGGCGGATCGGCAACGCCGCAAAGTGGGTGGGGGCGCTGCTGCAGGTGCGTCCCGTGGTCGAGATCAACCACGCGAGCGGGGTGGTCGAACCCGCTGGGCTGGCGCGCACGCATAGTAAAATGATCGAGCTGGTCTATCAGAAATTCTTCGAAAAGATTGACTTGAAGGGGCGGCTGCACATCGCGGTGATGCACGGAAACGCGCCTGATGAAGCGCAGCAACTGGCGCAGCGCATCCGCCAGGAGCACAACCCGGCGGAGCTGCTGATTAACATCACCGGGGTGGTGCTGGGGATCAACACCGGACCGAACGCCCTGGCGTTGTGCGGGTACGCGGAATAGGGGTGATTTAACCTGTCTGCGATAGACTGTCGCTATCAGGAGGCGGGCGTCTTCTCCAAAGGGCGGAGGAGGATTTCGCCTTGCAGCTCGGGGCGCCGGCCGGTTTTGGACGCGTAAAACTCGCGAATCTGGGAAAAATCTCGATCGATATCGCCGCTAGGGAGCATGGATGGACCGATGCCGAGGACCTTGTGGCGGTAATCGATATAGCCAAGCACGATGGGCACCCCCGCCCCCTGGGCGATATGATAAAAGCCCGTCCGCCAATACTGCGATTTACCGCGGGTACCCTCGGGGGCAATTACGAGGATCAGGCGCTGGCGCTGATCGAAAACCTGGATCATCTGCTCGACGAACCGGTTGTTTGTGCGCCGGTCGACCGGGATGCCGCCCAGCCGGCGCATCAACCAGCCGAACGGTCCTTTGAAGATGGTGTGCTTGCCGACCCAATGGAGTTTCAACCCGGTGGCGTAGACCAGCAGCAGCATAAACACAAAATCGAGGTTCGAGGTGTGGGGAGCGCCAATGAGCACAAATTTCTGGGTGAGCGGCGGGTTGAGTTCGAGCCGCCAGGATAAGCCGTGCAGGACCGATCTGGCAAGCATTCCACTGAGACGATTGGATTGCAACTGGGGTTCCATTGCTTCACCTTTAATAGGGCGAATTATACTCGAAGAAGGGGCGAGGCGGGCTGTAGCTGCCCTGAACGGACATCCTGCCAGATCATTGGCGGAACGGCAGCGCCGGCGCGGTTTAGTGAACAACACCCCGGTTCAGGTAGTGTCCAGCCACGAGATGAGAAAGCAGTCTGTCCCGATTCCGAACCGGCGGCGCGCATACAGATACCCCTCGGCAAAGCTTAGATTCTGTCCAGCGACCTGTCTCAAGCCAGAAAGACGCTGTTGGATGCTTGGTGCCTGTCAGCCCAATTAAATCAAACCTCACAAGCCCGTGGAGGCTTGTGAGGTCACAATATTGCGAGGAAATTACGGTCTCTACGGTTCAGGCGACCAGGAGCCAATGAAACTGATCAGGTCGCCAAGGACTGCCGGTTGGGAAATGTGCGCGGTCAGTTTGCCGGTGGGAATCTGGCGGTACATGACCGCCTGGTTGAAGTGGAATGGATCATCCGGGTTGAAGCTGCCGCTTCCGCTCATGTTGGTTGGGTGTCCCACCAGCTCGACCAGGCATTGAACCACCTTTCCATCTCCGCCGTCGAAGAAGAAGGAGTAGCCGCCATACGGATCCTTTTTTATGGCATCCAATTTGAATTTGACGGAACCGATCTGAATTTCCAGGTTGATTTCAACCGGACTGTCTGAGGTTTGTACCCTGGAACCATCGAACTCCACCTCAGCATAGGTCTCTTTTTCAGGGAAGGAACGTTCATAAACGTTTTGCTTGGCATACACCGGGAAGACTACTCCAGACTTGGGCACGATAAATGTGCGCAGTGAACTCGCATATTCCAGTTGTTCTTGACCTGAAAGCTGGTCACGCAAGCTTCCTTCATATTCCCACAGTTCATTTTGGGTTTCTTGATCTGCTGGCTCTGGCAGTTGCGTGCCATTCGCATCGTAAAGGACAGGGTTGAAGGGCACGACGTAGAGATAGCCGTTGCTCTGGATACCGGCATCGATTTGGTTGGGGAAAGCCCAGGTCACCCAATAGGCTTCCGGTTTCTCGACGACGCCGAGGAGGACCATTTCCTCCTGACGGTCTCCATCGACAATCATCGCGGGCATGGCGGGCGCCCCCGTTTCGCCCTTAGGCTGCGTTGCAGGTTGTGCCGTTGCCAGGGCAGGGTTTTCGACCTGGGTCGCCGCAAGGGCGGCTGGATAGACCACGATGTCCTCTGGCGCGGCTTTGAAGGCAAGCGCGATCTGCCAGTCCTGGGGTCCCCTGCCTTGAGCCGCGCCAACCAGACAGGGGAAGACCAGGTCAGCCTGGTTTTCGTTCGCCGGGAAAGGCTCGTTGAAACGGATATTGTAAACGAAGAACCCATCCGTCTCGAGCCAGCCGCTGGTCCCGCGTGCTTCAAGTTTGCTGCCATCCGGGAGGGCTAGGTAGGCAGGCATGTTACACTCTGGGTCGCCGAATTGGGCGCGTTTCATCTCAGCGGGCAGGTCGGACATAGCATAGGTGATGGTCGTCCCGTCAGCGCTCAGGAAAGCGGATTGGACGGTCAAGGTAATTCCATCGCGCGTCTCGCTCACCGGCTCAGCCAACTGCCGGAAGGGTGAACTGGTATCCACCAGACCGACACCTGACACGAATCCGAAAATGACTTGTGCCTGCGCCAATACCTTTGAAGGACCGATGGCGAGGACCGTGACGGCGATGACCAGAAGGGTAGCCATCGCAAAAGACCAACCGCGTGCAAAGCGGAAGGCGGGCCTGACGCTTGCTTCAGGATAGGGCTGCCGAGCCTGTAGGTTAGCTTCGAGTTGCTTGATGAAGGCTGGGTTAACCTCTGGCAGGCGGTAGGTTTGCTTGATTTCTTTCTCAAACGGAGTGAGGTCGCTCATGTTATTTCTCCATCTGGGCTTGCAGGCGCTCCAGGAGCCGGTAATATTTCTTTTTGATGCGGGTCTCGGGCTCGCCGAGGATTGTGGCAATCTCGGCGAAGGGCAGGTTCGCGACAATGCGCAGGCGCAGGTACTCTTGCTCGAGCGGGTCGAGCCGGGATACCAGGCGTTCCAGGTCGAACAGGCGGTCCTGGTCTGTTTGCGATAGTGCCCCTCCCACAGCTTTTGTCGAATCCAGTTCTTCGTCATAGCCCGCGGTGGGGCGGCGCAGGGATTGACGGAAGTAGTCGAAGGCTTTATTGCGGGCGATGGTGAAAACCCAGGGTGTGAACTTACGCGGATCGCGCAACCTGGACAGGTTTTCAAGCGCGGTCACAAAAGTCTCTGAGGTCAGGTCTTCGGCGACTGCTATGCTGCGCACACGGCTGTAGAGGTAGTAGAAGACCGGGGCTGCATTCTTGCGGTAAAGCTCGGCAAAGTTGACCGTCATTGACTGGTGTGGTTCTTCGGCTTCGTTGGTCAAATAGGCAAGAGGCTTTTTTGTAAGGGCTTTGGTTTCATCCATTGACGTTCCTTTGCGGAATCGATCCGTTTGATTGAATTGTAGCTACGTTAACTAAGTCGCTGGAAGGGAGAGAAATGTGACAATTTATTCTAGGGTTTATTTAATCCAATAAGATTACTTCTTAGGGTCCTTTTTATTTTAATATCTCCTGTAGTGATTCACCACAATGACCCCTCTTCAGCTAAACTGGAAAGGGGCACGGTCTTGATATTTTCGACTAAAGAATAGGACTTGGATCCTGGGAAAATGACCAACAAAGTGGATAATCCTGAATCTCGCATTGCTGCGCGCATCGATGGCGTCAGTCGGGGCGCGTCAACGCGTTTACACTCCACGCCAATTTTCTTACCATCTTTAATTATGAGCAAGTCCAGCTCAGCCCCCGAATGTGTGCCCCAAAAAAATACCTCATCTGGAACAGAGGCTTTGATCACCTCTTCGATCACGAAACCCTCCCAGGATGCACCGCTGCGCGGATGCAAGAGCAACTCCTGCTCGCTGCGGATCCCCAGGAGGACGTGGAGCAGCCCCGTGTCACGAACATACACTTTTGGAGATTTCACCTGCCGTTTCCCCAGGTTGGCATACCAGGGTTGAAGCAGACGCACCATAAACAGATCCTGAAGTAAATCGATATACCGGCGCGCCGTGCTTTCACTGACGTTCAAGGCGCGGGCAGCTTCAGCCGCATTCCAGACCTGCCCATGATAGTGGGCTAATAGACTCCAGAAGCGGAACAGGCTGGTGGAAGGAATGCTGAAACCGAATTGAGGGATGTCTCGCTCCGAAAATGTGGACACGAAATCTTTGCGCCATTTCAGGCTGGCTTCCTCACTGGGCGCAGTGAAAGAAAGCGGAAATCCACCGCGCCGCCAGAGGGTGTTTTGCGCCTGCGCGCCTACTTCCGCAAGGCTGAACCCACTCATCGAGAGGGTGGAGATGCGCCCGGCAAGACTTTCAGAGGATTGTCGTAAAAGATCGGGAGAAGCACCCCCTAAGATTAAGAAACGAGCCGGGAGCGGATTACGATCCGCCAGTACTCTCAGCACTGGAAAAGGTTCCGGTCTCCGCTGAATCTCGTCGATCACAACCAGACCGGTCAGATCCTGTAAAGCGGTCATAGGTTGATCGAGTAGCGCCAGGCTCAATGGGTCTTCCAGGTCAAAATAATTGACGGAGCTTGGCGAGACGAATTCTCGCGCCAGGGTGGTTTTGCCGCACTGCCTGGGCCCGATTAAGGCTACGACGTGATTGGCATCGAGTTTCTTTTGGATCGTTTGCCTGAGATGAGAACGGCAATCATGCCTCTAAAATATCATGAAATCCCGTTATCGAATAACGGAATTTCATGGTAAATATCGGTTTAATGCCTTTCGATAGACGGGATAAGGAGCTCGGTATCCTGATGTAGGGGCATGAAATTTGTAGTTTGACCCCTGTCAGGGATGTTATCTAAAAATGCAAAGCAATTTCTTTGTTTGGCGCTGCCGGGTAGTGCAGGCAGAAATTTTTATCGATATATCCGGTCCGCGCGGAGAGTGTAAGAAAGACCATCTAACGGTATGCATTACCTGCGTGTGAGCGGGCGCGGACTCTGCTTGAGAGCAGAAAAAATCCGAGTGGAGAAAAATGCTCGAAGATGCCGCATTCTCCCACACGTCGGCTGCACGCTGTGTTGGGCGTTTTTGTGTTGCGCAAGACTCGCTGACTGAAAGAAGACACTGCCGCCAACATGCCTAATTTCTTCACATAACTTAATTTTTGGCAATCGCTCAAAAACACAACCTACTTAAACACTGGACAGTCAAATCCATTGTTTACTGCGACTTTTGGAAATTCTGAACAGAACCAGAGCCAGCCATAACCCATAATAAACCGTCTGCAGTTCTAATTACCGCTGGATTATTATTTTTCGGGTCTACATATACTTCCACTTGAATTTCGTTGCTGAGAAATACTTGAACATTGCAAGATGGAGGATATAACTTGGTTATCCATCTTTCAGAAGTGTTTTTATCCCACCGTGTCAAATACGCGACATAATTCGTAGAATCTGAATCGTCTATCTTTTCAATTTTCATTTGCATTGAAGTTGGAGATATATTTTTGTAAATCCATAAAAGACGCTGTTTACGCTGAAAAAAGATAATAATGAAAACAATTCCAATGACGATAAATAACCAACCTACTATTTGGAGAATATTATCTTGTTTTTCATTTACAAAAAAGAATCCGAGAATTATGAGACCAAAGCTAATAGTTTGACCAAGAAAAAAATACTTATTCAATTTTTTCTAGCGACCTGACACTTTAACAACAGAATAGTTGATCGGCAACGGACCCCGGTAAAATGCGTTTTGTCCAAACCTTTTTACCCAAGGAGTATCCAAATGCCGATCAACACGCTCTATCATACTTG
>WBZO01005594.1_pt1 | contig 12701 bp, 15 predicted proteins | sample 5204261 | NCBI WGS metagenome assembly WBZO01 (sample SAMN12412400, study PRJNA552823) | activated sludge metagenome | isolation source: activated sludge from anammox sidestream of wastewater treatment plant... | place: USA: North Carolina | collected 2017-09 | reverse complement strand
CGTCGTGAAGCACTTCGGGCGCATCCGATCCACGGTCCAGCGCGAGTACCCGGACTCGCTGCTCTTCCTCGAACCGCGGCTGGCCGATGCGACCATCGCGCAGAACGACCAGAGCCGCGTTCTCGAAGCGTTTCTCACGAACCCGTCTGCTGACGAGATCGAAATCGTCGTCCAGAACGTCAGCTTGAGCGAGCTCACGGCCAATCCGTTCAAGGCGTCGATCAACTTTCAGAAGGTGTTCTACGCGCCGGGCACGCGCCATGAGCGGTCTCGGGAGACCTTCGTGGCACACGTCGACTTCTCCCTGCGAGACCGGGTGCCAAATGCATTTGTGCGCGTCAATCCACTCGGCCTGCAGGTGTCCTACTTCCGCGTGGACCAGGCATTCGAGGAGGCGACCCGTTGATCGCCAATGCCGCCTTCCTCGCGGCCGTCACCCTCTTCCTTTTGGCGGCGTGGCTGGCCGGCGAACTCGTGTTCCTGGCGCCCTACAAGGTCATGCTGTTCCGGCAACACGGCTGGTTCATGGGCGCGGTGGCGCTCGTCGTGTTCTTCAACCTGTGCGCCCTCTACTACAGCGTGGCGCGGTGGCTGTTCCTCCGAGACTCCGGACGCAAACTGCTGCACCTCGACCGGCAACTAGGCACCTCCGACACCGCCCTCGACGACCTCGGGCCGCATTTCGATGCGTGAGGAGTGTGCGTATGACGCGAGACATCGATCCGCGTGACAGCGAACGGGACCGCGAGCAACCCGAGCGCGGTGGTCGCGGGGGCTCCGAAGCCCCGCGTGCCGACAACATCACTTCGCAGGAGCCGCTCGCCCGCGACCTCGACTTGCCCCGAGGCCCGGCCCGAGAGCGGGTCAGTCGGGGGACCTGGGAAGGCGATCTGCGAGGTTCCGACGTGCACGTCCTGGCGACGGTCGGCGCCTTTCGGGTAGTGCCCATGGACGAACTGCACCGAACGGCTGATGGGCCGCGCCAGCATCGCCAGGACGTCGAGCACCTCAAGAGCGAGGGCCTCGTCCGCACGATGCCCTACGTCGTCGGACGAGAGCGCACCACGCTCGTGACGCTCACGGACCGGGGGCGGGATCTGCTGGAGGCGTCACGCACGAGGCATCACGACCGGTCGGAGCAGTCCTACTACGCCGGAGTCGCGAAGCCTCGCGAACTGGCGCACGACACCCGGGTTCATCAGGCATACGTGGCCGCCTGTGAACGGGTCGCCAGTCGCGGCAGCCGCGTGCGTCGGGTGGTTCTCGAACAGGAGCTGAAGCGGGACTACCAACGCTTCCTGCAGGCGCCCAACCGCGGGCGTCGGAAGGGGACGGGCCGGCCAGAGCGCGACGCTGACGAGATTGCCCGATGGGCGCGCGAGCAGGGGCTGCCGATGGTGGACGAACACGTCCAGTTCCCCGATGTCCGGCTCGAGTGCGAGACCCCCGATGGTCGTCGGGAGTACGAGGACGTCGAGGTCATGACGCCGCACTATCGGGGGGCACACGCCGCTGCCAAGGTCCGCGCCGGATTCACCCGCTACTCGGCGATCGGCGCGCGGTTGTCTGGCGCGTCCGGGGGATCCCGCTCTGGCGGGGCGCGCGAATCGCGGCTGGCGGAGGAGATGCTGACATGACCTTCGAGGACCGCGTAGCCGGCGTTGAGGGACTCGGATTCAACCAGCGTCAGGCTCGATTCCTGGTGACGGTCGCTTGCCACGCGGGCGTGTGCATGGTGCGCCAGTACTGCGCCTTCTGCGGTATCCGTCACGGGCAGATCGCTCGCGACTTCTTCGCCCGCCTCACCACTCGGAAGCTGGCCACCGTCTTCGAGTGCGCGCACAAGCGGGCCCGCATCTACCACCTGCGGCACCGAGCCCTCTACGACAGCATCGGCGAGCCTCACAGTCGCCTGCGAAAGCCCGTCGCGTTGCCTCGTGCTGTGGAGCGTCTCATGGTGCTCGACTCCGTGCTCGCCGACACCTCCTTGCGCTGGCTCGCCACTGAGCGGGAGAAGCTGGAGCACTTCTCGCTGACGCTCGGGAACGTCCTCCGCCGCGAGGAGTTCCCGAAGCTGGTGTTCGGTGCGGGCAACGCCGTCACCGTGCGGTACTTCCCCGATCGGCTTCCTGTGGGCGTCGAGCCGGGGGGCAGCGTCTACGTCTTCCCCTACCTCGTCACTCGACCCGCGCCGATCGACTTCCGAGCCTTCCTGGAGCGGCATGCGGAACTCCTGCGCGCACTGCCGTCGTGGCGGGTGCGGCTCCTGGTGCCTCGGCATCTTGCCAAGGCGCAGTCCGCATATCGCGCCGCCTTCCAGCAGGAACTGGCCGCTCCGCTCCGTCCGGCTGTCGTCGACGATCTCCGGTGGTTCTTCGAGGAGCGTGAGCGCCTCCCGGTGCTTGGTGACGCACGCGATAGCCGCGACCCCGATCGGTTCGAGCGTCTAAGCCGAGCGTTCACCGCACCGCGGTATCGAAGGCTGTATCGGGCTTGGCGCGCAGGCGGCCCGCGGGTGTTGGACGGCCTCACATCAGGGGTCTTGGCCGACGCTCTCGCGCGTGGCTCTGGGGTGCTCGAGACCGAAGTGCTCGCGCGTCAATACCTTCATCTCTCCTCCCTGGTAGGCACCGCATGACCAGCGGAACGACCGCCAACAGGGGGGCCAACAGCCCGGGCTGGTACTTGGCCCCCTGGCAGCCAGCGACGCTCGCGCGACGCCTCTCTCAGCGGGGGACTCATCGTGGCGGTCGCAGAGTCCGCAACGTGTTGGCGCCACGCGAGATGCCCGGGACGGTCGAAGGCCGGCTGGGCGGCGTTCCGCGCCGCCCCGGACGCCTCAACGGGCGGGGAGAGGTGCAGGGAAGGGGCGTGAGCGACCCTCGATTCGACCTCGCGCGTTCTGCGAACGCGCGACCCCGAGGGTCGCTCACGCCCCGCTGTCTGGGCCAGCTAGTCCCGCATTGTCCGGCCCACCGCGCGGGCCGCTGGCGGCCAGGCGCGGTCCCCGTCGATGCTCCACCGATGCAGCGGCGCGCCGCCTTCGGTGGACCTGTTCTCGAGGCTCGGTTGTTCGGAGGGAACGGAACATGGCGCTGATCAAACCTCGCACTCGTGGCAAGCGGCTCGTCCGGCACCGTACGCGTCTCGACTGGGAAACGAACGAGACGCTCTACGCCTACGCGCACTTCCTAGGTGAGCCGACGGAGTACGTGCTCAACCAGGTGATCGATACCGTCCTCGGGAAGGACAAGGACTTTCTGCAATGGCGCGCTGACCATCCGGACTCGTTCGTGCCCCGCCACCCCAGTGGAAAAGCGAAGGGGCGGACACGGCCGGCGGCGGGAAGGCTGGAGCCGGCAGCGACGGCGTAGCTGCCCACAGACCTGACGATGCTCCGCTCTCTTCTCGATGCTCGTCTAGTGCTCGCGGCCGGCTGTGCCGCCGCGGTCGGGGTGTGGGGGCTCGGCGAGTATCCGTTCGACCGGGCGAATCCGTTCCTGGCGGTCATCGAAGTGCGCCGACCAGACATCCTGCAGGGGCTCGCGTACGGCTACGCCACGTTGTGGTTCTCGACACCGTTCTGGCTGGCATCGCTGCTGACCTCGCTGCTGGCCATCGTGGTGTCCCGGCATGCACCGTATGCCACGTACCACGCGCTCCCGGCCTATCCGGAACCCGAGGACCGGCAGGCACCCTCGCTCGTGCTGGGCGAGGTGCATCACCTCGATAGACCGGGGCGGGCACCGGACCCGCAATGGTTGGTCATCCCGCAACGGGGGTTGTATACGGGCCTGATGGTGCTGGGCGCGGTGGGGACCGGCAAGACGTCTGCGTGCATGTATCCCTACGTTGACCAACTGCTGCGTTGGCGCGCGCACGATCCGGAACAGAAGCTGGGCGGACTGGTGATGGAGGTCAAGGGCGACTTCTGTCTGCAGGTGAAGTCCATGTTGCGGCGCGTCGGTCGAGCCGATGACTACATCGAGATCGGCCTCGATTCCGGCGTCTGCTACAACCCGCTGCACAACGACCTGGATCCGTACGCGGCGGCCTACGCCATCGCCACGTTGCTGAACAACCTGTTCGGGAAATCGAAGGAGCCGTTTTGGCAGCAGGCGTACACCGACCTGCTGAAGTTCGTCATCCTGCTTCGGCGGCTCACGGATGGCTACACGACGTTCGCGGAGATCTACCACTACATCCTGGACGACTCAAAGATCGACCGTGACATCCGCCGCCTGAAGGCGGCCCTGGCGGATCCTCCTGATGTTGTCGTCGTGCGGGTGGAGGAATATCGGCGCCTGACCGAGACACGCGTGTGGAGCCACTGGTTCGAGGAAGACGCGGACCATATGGCCCATCCGCACGAGGCCCTCCTCGAAACCTACCTGGCCGACAAGGGGGTGCCGTTCGAGGTGCGGAAGGCGCGGGGCTCTGGCTGGTCCGCGCGCCGGCATCAGTTGGAGGCCTTGGAGCGCTGGTACGCGAGCGGCTGGAGTCGCCTTGATACGCGCCTGCGGTCGTCCATTACCGAGGGCGTCGTGGTGTTCCTCTCCTTGTTCGACGACAACCCTGCGGTGCACCGGGCGTTCTGTCCACCGCGCAGCGCCTACCTCGGTCAGGTGGCGGCGGGGGAGCCGCGGCCGCTGGAGCAGGTCGACGTGCTGCTCGATGCTGGCCGTGTGCTGGCGCTGAACTTCCCGGTCGCCATGAATCCTGGTCTCGCCCGGATCATCGGCGTGATGCTGAAGTTGGATTTCCAGCGAGCGGTACTGCAGCGCATCCCGAAGATGACCGCCGGCCGGGATCGGGTGTGGCGCGACCTGCTGTTCGTCTGCGACGAGTACCACGCCTTTGCCACGGTCGGGGAGACAGACCCGACGGGTGACGAACGTACGTTCGCGCTGTCGCGACAGGCGAGGCTGATCCCTATCGTGGCCACGCAGAGCATCAGCTCGTTGCGCTCCGTCCTGCCCGGAGACGAGAGCTGGCGCACCCTCCTTCAGTGCTTCCGCAACAAGGTCTTCCTGGCCACCAGCGACGAATTCACCGCCCGCAACGCCGCTGACTTGTGTGGGCGCAAGGATCGCCTGAAGGCCCACTACAGCCTGTCGGAATCGGGGCGCGACGCGCACGTCTCGCTGCTGACCGGACGGGCCGCGGCGTCGCGCCAGTCGCTGACGGCCAGCAAGAGCTATGCACCGACCTACGAGCACATCTTTCCGCCGCGCGTGTTCACGGAGCTTCAGAACGGGCAGGCGGTCGTGCTGCCCTACGACGGCGTCAATCCGCTCCCGCCGCAGTACTGCTACCTGAAGCCGCACTACCTCGACGTGCACACCAGCTACTTCGATCACCTCGAAAGCGGGGCGCTGTGAGCAGTCTCGACCGCATCTTGCCGTTCCTCCGGCCCATCGAGGATCTGCTGCGCGACCCCGACATCACCGAAGTGATGGTCAACTGCGGCGGCCGTCGCGTGTTCGTGGAGCGGGGTGGCGCCGTCGAATTGGTGCCCGAGCGCGCGCTCGAGGTGAGGAACCTGACCGTCGCAATCAAGAACATCGCTCGTGCCTGCGGTGACGAGATCTCCGAGGCCCAGCCAGCGCTCGATGCCAGGCTCGAGGACGGCTCACGCGTCGCGGCGATGTTCCCGCCCTGCTCGGTCGACGGGCCGACCCTGACGGTCCGGAAGTTCACGCACCGCTACACCCTGCAGGAACTGGTGGACTGTGGAACCCTGACGTCGGAGTTGGCGGACTCGCTGACCAGCGCCGTCCGCCGGCGCCGCAACCTGCTCATCTCAGGAGGGACCGGCACCGGGAAGACCACGCTGCTCAACGCGCTGGCCGCAACGATTCCGGCTGAGGACCGCATCGTTCTGATCGAGGAGACCTCCGAGATTCTGATCCAGCAGCCGAATCTGGTGCGGTTCGAGGCTCGCCGCGCCCAGGCGCCGATTGGCCAGGAGGCAGCGCTCCCACCCGTGACCATTGCCGACCTGCTGCGGGCAACCCTCCGCCATCGTCCCGACCGCATCCTCGTGGGGGAGGTTCGGGGCCCCGAGGCGTTCGACCTGTTGCAGGCACTGAATACCGGCCACCAGGGCGCCCTGAGCACCATTCACGCCAACTCGGCCGAGCAGGCGCTCGCGAGACTTGCGCACTGCGTCCTGATGGCTAACACTGGGCTCCCCCATCACAGCACCCGCGAAGCCATCGCGCTGGCTATCCACCTGGTCGTCCATGTGGAGCGAGTCGGCAGGGCGCGAAAGGTCACGGACGTCGCCAGCGTGTCAGGGTACGACCCGGCCGGCGATCGCATCCGCCTCGACCCGCTGGCCTCACGAGTGCCGACCGACGCAGAAGGAGGAGTGCCATGAAGCGCGTTCCCGCCTGGTGTCGCATCGTGCCGGTTCTGCTGGTTCTGTCTGGGTGCGGCGGGTCGCCTCCGTCGCCGACTGGTCCTTCGACGCCCTCGTCGTTCCTTTCCGGCTCGTGGTCGGGAACGGTGACGATTCAGGTCAACCCGGGGCAGCCGTCCGAGCAGCCGCCAACGTCAGGGCCGACGCGCTGGACGTTCGAGGTGGTGCCGCAGTCCAACCTGCAATCGTTCCAGGCCACCGTGCGGTCGGATCACCCCTGGCTCACGGTGGTGACTGTCGCCACGACGGCGTTGACGCCGGGCAACACGGCACCAGCCCAGATCAGCACGCTCGGTCAGTTCGCCTCGCCGCGTGGGTGTACCGGCACGTTCGGCAGCTCCGGCACGGCGCAGGCGACCCGGATCGAGGCCGACTTCTCCGGCACGGACTGCCAGCAATCGACCTTCAGGGGCACGGTGGTTCTCACGAAGGAATGACAGGAGAGCACGATGGCGATCGACCTCGACGCGCCGATTCGGTTCCTCAGGACCCAATTCATGCCGGACGACTGGGTCGCCATTCTGCTGAAGTCGCACGACACTGGCGGGTCCGCCCAGAGGGTGGGACCGGTGTCGCTGATCGCGAGCCCCAAGTTCCAGGCGTGGCTGAGGGCCGAGAACGCGCGACGGTTCAGCGTGTTCGTCAGCGTCAACGCCATCCGGCCGCGGCGGAAGGCGCGCACGCGCGAGGCCATCGGCGAGATCCGGCACGTCTTCCTAGACGCGGACCGCGACGGGCCAGCGGTGCTGGCCGCGATCGCCGCGCGCCGCGACCTGCCGCCTCCGAACTGCGTGATCCACACCTCGCCAACCCGGCTGCACGTTCTCTGGCGGGTGACAGGTTTTACGAAGGAAGGCGTGGAGGCGCTGCAGAAGCAACTCGCCGGGGAACTCGGCACAGACAGAGCCGCGACATCATGCGCGCAGGTTACGAGGATGCCGGGATTTATCAACTACAAGTACCGGCCGGGCGCCCCTGTGTCGGCCACCTACACGAATGCGGGCAATCATCGCGCGGTTCAGTTCCCAGGGACGGCACTCGCCGCTCAGACTTCCCAAGCGTTGGCGTGTCGTGGACCCGGCCGCCAGCGATCTGAGGACGTCCGCGAACGGGCACGCCGGTACGTCGCCGCGATGCCTCGGGCGGTAACCGGTAGCCATGGCGATACAGCGACCTTCCGCGTGTGCTGTCGTCTAGTCCGCGGATTTGACCTTGACGACGACACAGCAATGGCTGTGCTCGCGGATTGGAACAGCGCATGTACCCCGCCCTGGTCGCAGAGGGAGTTGCGGGCGAAGCTTGACGCGGCCCGTAGGTACGGCCGTGAACCCCTAGGAGGGTTGCTGCGAAAGGTCACCTAGTACAAGAACCAGGCCGAATAGCGTCCGGTCTTCCACGCTCTGTGAGCGGGGCCAGATGTCGAGTCGAACACCTATCGGCTGGCCCACAGCGATGCGGCGACCCGGCGAACAGTCTCCTGGGAACAAAGGTGACACCCGGAGTCGGGCGGCCTGAGGGTCATCAGTTCTTCCACCGGGGGGGACCACGGACTCACACGCCAGTAGTTGAAGCCCGGGTGCAACCCTGCCAGACGGCGCGCGACGTCGACTGCCAGGTAGACGCCAGCGAGCATCGACACGAAAGCGAAGGGCGCGAACACCTGATGCTGCTCCGGCCTCCCGAGGGCCGCTGTCGCGCAGAGAGCCTTGAACAGGCTGTCGTACGCATTGCCTTCTACTTGCGATTGCGGCACATGCGGGTGGCGCTGGTGAATCTTGTGTGCAGCCGCGGCGCTGATTATCTGCTCCCGTACTTCCTCTGGCGTCACACCGAGCAGGTCCGCGACGTGCCTTTCGCGGGACAGCTCGTCTGGCGTTTCGGCGTAGATGCAGCCCATGCAAGCGAGCGCGCTTGGCTGCCGGTTGTAGTGGAGCACGATTTCCTTGACGCCAGTCGTGGATGCGTCGAAAACCTCACGCGGGAGCTCGCTCTGCAACTGCCGCCGAACCCGGCGGCTGTCGACGGCTACGATCAGCCGCCGAAGCCAGCGCGGGTCATCGGTCTTCAGTCGCTGCAACATGACCGGCTGCGGCACGAGTTCAAGATGCCTGAAGTGGCGTTGCGAACGCTCAACGAGGCGCTGCGCCTTGAGCAACCCGACGTCTGACGCGTCGAACCACATGCAGCGGTTCAAATTGCCGTCGCTGACGATGTCGTGGTCGACGACCTCTAGTCGCCCCTCGACGTCGAGCGTGGCCGCGGCGTACAGGAACGCGTTTCCGACCGCCCCGGCGCCGGCTAGGTGAGCGTTGCCGAGCACGACGGGGCGCGTCATCCAGCTTCTGTCGGTTCCGAAGACCACATCGAGCGGCACGTAGAACGTCGCCAGCCCAGGCAACTCGTATGCGCCGCCCAAGAGATGACGCAGGGCCGAGCCAGACGCATAGCACGCAGCCAACATCAGCGCGAGTCTGTGAACGCCTTGCTCGAATGGTGACGACGGCGCGCCTGGACCGACCGAGATGCCAGCGCTGTCGGCGGACACCCTCACGTGGGGAGACCGAGTGCCCTTAGCCGCGCCGAACACGATCTGCACGTCATGCTGCTGGTCCGGTTCGCGGTGCACTCCAGATAGGGTGCGAGCCAGCATCCTTTCCGTGTAGGCGGCCGTGGCCACGGCCGCCGCGTCGGCTGGGTCGCATACGAGGCACGCGCGGGCCGCGAGAAGCGTCGTCGCGTGTTCCTCATCCACATGGAGAAGCGATGCGAGGGTGCGCGCGTTCTCTTGGCTGGAGGTTGTCGTCGTCATAGGAGTGCGAGCACTTTGGCGGTGTCAGTGCTGACCACTTCTGTCCAGAGGTTGGTGGCGGCTAGGCGGAAGATGGCCACGTCGGTCAGAAACGTAGCCGCGGTGGTCGCCCGCGCAAAATGTGGGACCACTAGGGAAAGCGCGCCGACATGCCGCACGATCGCCCAGCGGTCATCGGCCTCAGAGTGGAATGCTGAGCCGGGATGGGAGTGCACCTGGGCGGCCACGAACAGACCCTCGTCCCCGAGAGTACGCAGTAGTGCAGCCATGCCTTCGGGCGGAATCCGGAAGTAGTCCCGATCCGACTCGTGAATGGGCACGTGCGCCCTCTCCACGCGTATCACGCCGTCGTTTCGCCTGCCCAACCACAGGACGATGCCTTCGGCGGGGCGGCGGCCGGCCTCGCGTAGCAACTCCAGCGTCTCGTCGACGAGCGTGCGCGAGATCTCTACCCGATCCAAGGTCATGGCGTGGTCCTCAACCAAGCGTTCCAGATTTGGGTAACGACGCCCCCGATGTCGTACCCACCACGCGACCTGTAGTTCTCCCAGTGGTCTGACGTGTGGCTATCGTGGGTGTGGTACTCGAGGGAGCCGGCCATGCAGATGAAGGGGCGGCCAGTCCTCGGATGCGCGCTCGAATTAAAGACGCCGGAGCCCGTCGGCAGCGTTGTCAAAAGCGCTCCTTGCGAGTCATGGAGCGTGATCGAAGGGGGCATGTCGTTCCAGTCATTGCACAGCAGCCGCACCCTGAGCGGTATCCGCCCCGGCCTATCGAACATCACGTCAAGAACGGGGAACGCACGTTCGAAGACACGCCAACCTCGTTCGTCGAGCAAGGCGCCTTCCAGACCCATGACCTGCTCCTGAAAGAGCGCCTCGGACACCGCCCTATGCACCGCCGCCGCCCTCGCGAGGACCCCAGTCGATACGGACGGTCCCACCGATCCCGTTTTCCGCGTAGCTCTTGTCGGGGTCGATCTCGCGCCCGCCCACCCGTGCCACCCACCCATCCGTGTCCGTGAGGTGCAGCTTGTCCGCGGCCTGCTTCAAATGCACCCGCACCTTCTGGTTTGGCGGAACGCTTTCGGAGCCGTGGTTGGGGTACAGGCCCGACGTGGTGATCACGACGACCTGGACCTTCTGCTCGTCGCCGTGGCCGTGCTCGGTGTTGTGATGATCTGCCATTCGTCTCTGCCTTAGTCCGGCGCCTGGGCCTTCGGCTCCATGCTTTGGGCAACTGATGGCCGGGTTGTGTTCACTCTACGCAGCAGTGCTAAGTACGTCAAGCAAATACTACGCATTGCTTGACGCGCGAAGCGCCAAGCGCCAAGATGCACTTGAATTGGCTACCGGGAGGAGGTCATGACGAAGACAGCCAGCGACCACGCCAAGGCCATCGACGATTCCCTTGGGACACACCTTGCAAGGCTCCGCAGGGCTGCGGGCCTTTCGTTGCGCCAAGTTGAGGAGGCTACCGAACAGGAAGTCTCCAACGCCTACCTGAGCCAGTTGGAGAACAACAAAATCGCCAAGCCTTCGCCCAATATTCTGCACGCGCTTGCGGGCGTCTACGCCGCTTCGTACGAGGACCTGATGAAGCGCGCAGGCTACATCACCTCCGACGCGGACCCGGCCGGCCGAAGGCAGGCCAAGGCGGCCACGTTCGCCATCAAGGATCTGACCCCGGAAGAAGAACAAGCCCTCATCGACTACCTGGCGTTCATCCGCCAGAAGCGGAAATGATCAGGCCAGACGATTCGATTCTGACGCCGCCTCAGCTCGCCACGGTACGGCGACATGCCGACCGGCTGCTCCGCGAAGCCTCGGCGCTGGACCGGTTCCCCACGCCGATCGACGACATCATGGCGGCGGCGAAGCTGACGGTCGTCGACGATGAAGTCCTTAATGAGACCGTCCTGTCCCAGTTCTTGAGTAGGGCAAGGGCTGGCCTGGCGACCATCAGATCGGCGCTGAGCAAGGTGCTCGGCCTCTTTGAATCCAACGACAGGCTTGTCGTCGTCGATCGGGCAGCGCCAAAGCCACGCGTTCCCTTCATAAAGCTTCACGAGGCTGGCCACGGCACCCTGCCGCATCAGTCCAAAGTCTACCGACTGATTCACGACTGCGAGCAGACGCTCAATCCAGACATCACTGAACTGTTCGAGCGGGAGGCGAACGTGTTTGCGTCCGAGGCGCTCTTCCAAGGCGAGGTATTCGCGCGGGAGGCCCGTGACTTGGTCTTCAGCATCAAGACGCCAATCGCGCTCGCCCGCAAGTTCGGCGCATCAAACTACGCGACGTTCAGGCGCTACGTCATCGCGAACTCGGCTGCCTGCTGCGTCGTCGTGCTTGAGCCCGCGGTCTACCGCGCCGACGGCCAGTTCACGGCTGAGGTCAGGCGCATCGTGATGTCGAAGTCATTCGAGATGATGTACGACGGGAGGGCGCTGAGCGTAGCCGTCACGGGGGCACATCCCCTGGCCCCCGCTGTCCCGATGCATCGCCGCCGTATGGTCTATGAGCAAGAGATCGTGCTAGCCGACCGCAACGGAGACGAGCGCCGGTGCATTGCGGAGGGTTTTGACACCAAGCACCAAGTCCTGATTCTGATCCGCGACAGCGGTGTTCGGGCGAGAGCCGGGATTCTGGTGCCGTCCGCGTACGAGAATCCTTCGATGTGATCTCGCGGTTGGGCGTCTGATCTCCAGATCTCCACCTGACGTCGACAGAAACCGAGCCGAGAGTTCGTAGGCACCCGTCGGGGCATTCCCGTTTGGTAGAGCTGGCGAGACGAGAGACGTGCGGGCGTTCCGGGCTACGTTCGTTTAGGCGCGCGCGGCTCCGCCGTCCTCGTCCAGACGTCCGCGGCGGAGCCTGTAAGGTTTTCGAGATTTCCTGCGTTCTTCTTCATGTGCAAGGCACTCCGTGAGGTGGGGCCTTCGACGAGCTTTCGTCTGCGCAGTCGCTCCAGGAGCTGCTGCGTCCCACCCTTGTTCGCCGCGCCATACCGGCCCGGAGAACGTAGCCAACGCCGTCGACCCAGTGTCTGCGGCGTTTTCATGGAGGCCCATCATGTCCAAAGGCAACGGCGAAGTGATGTCGGTCAGGATCCTTCCGAACACCAGCAACAGTCCTCAGGGAAAGTTGGCTGACGCGGAGGTGATCTTCGGAGCCGCCAGCGGTCCTCTTCAGGGACTGCGTCTGATCGGCTTCGCGGTGTGGGAACGCCGTGACGGAGGGAGAAACGTGACGTTCCCGGCTCGGCAGTACTCCGTGAACGGAGAACGCCGCAGCTACGCGCTGCTCCGTCCCACCAACGGTGACGCCAGCGTGCAGGACGCGATTCGGCAGAGCATCCTCGACGCGTACAGCAGCCTCGAGACTGCCTCCTAACCGTCCTCGTGTTTCCCAGGCGGCCGGGCTCAATGCCCCGCCGCCTGGGGACCTCGGCTCGTTCGTCAACCAT
>WBZO01005591.1_pt1 | contig 12703 bp, 10 predicted proteins | sample 5204261 | NCBI WGS metagenome assembly WBZO01 (sample SAMN12412400, study PRJNA552823) | activated sludge metagenome | isolation source: activated sludge from anammox sidestream of wastewater treatment plant... | place: USA: North Carolina | collected 2017-09 | reverse complement strand
AGGGCTACCGGCCATCTTCGCCCGGCACGCAAGGTTGGGTCAGATCACCCGCGATGGTGTGCGTAGCCTGGGGCTAGAGTTGCTGTGTGAGGACATGCGATTCGCTTCAAACACGGTAACCGCTATCAAGTGTCCGGAGGGTATAGAGGTCTCCAAGCTACGAAACCTTCTCGAGGACGAGTATAATGTTATTCTCGCTGGTGGGCAGGGTAAGCTCGCCGGAAAGATATTCCGTATCGGGCACCTGGGCCTGGTAAATGAGGCCGACATTCGCAGCGCTCTCTCCGCCCTTGAATCAGCGCTAGTCAAGCTGGGCTATAAGCCCGCAGCGGCCCGATAAGGTATTCTCTCATGACGCCACGAGTTCTTGTTTGCGATCCCGTCGCCAGTGATGGCATAGAGGTGCTGGAGAAGTCTGGTGTACAGGTAGACGTGCGGACAGGTCTCTCTCCTGAAGAGCTTCTGGAGGCCGTCGGCGGCTACGATGCGCTAGTCGTCCGCAGCGAGACGAAGATAACGCGCGAAGTCCTGGCGAAGGCCCGCAAGCTGCAGGTGGTCGGTCGCGCCGGGGTGGGCGTGGACAACATCGATGTTCAGGCCGCCACGGAACGAGGGGTGATCGTCGTCAACGCTCCCACCGGGAACACAACATCCGCGGCCGAGCAGGCGGTGGCCCTGATGCTGGCCCTCGCCCGCCACATTCCGGAAGCCCATGGCTCATTGAAGGCCGGGCGATGGGACCGAAAGCAGTTCATGGGCGTGGAGATACGTGGCAAGACGCTGGGGATCGTTGGGTTGGGTCAAGTGGGATCGGAGGTGGCGCGGAGGGCGCGAGGGCTGGAGATGAAGGTGGTAGCCTACGATCCGTTTGTGCCTGAAGAGCGCGCGAAAGTCCTTGGAGTCGAATTGGCGACTCTGGAGAATGTTCTCAAGTCATCCGACTTCGTTTCAATTCACACGACACTGAGCGAGGCGACGCGGGCACTCATCGGGGAATCTGAGCTGAAGATGATGAAGCCCACGGCGCGGATAATCAACACGGCGCGCGGGGGGATTGTGGACGAGGCGGCGCTGGAAAAGGCGCTGCGGGAAGGATGGATAGCGGGGGCGGCGCTCGACGTGTTCAGCAAGGAGCCGGTCACCGATCACCTCCTGTTCAAGCTGCCCAACGTGGTAATGACCCCCCATCTTGGAGCTTCCACAGCTGAGGCTCAGGAAAGGGTCTCCGTGGACGTAGCGGAGCAGATCATCGATGTGTTGAAAGGTAAGCCTGCGCGTTACGCGGTCAACGCTCCCCTTATTCCGGCGGAAACATACGCTTTCCTCGCTCCCTATCTGTCTGTGGCCTACAACGTGGGTTCACTCGCCGTGCAACTGCATCAGGACGAGGTGCGTGACGTCGAGATAGAGTACTCAGGTGATATCGCGCAGCATGACCTGACGCCGGTCAAAGCGGCGCTGATGGGTGGGCTCCTGGCATCGATCAGCGAAGAACACGTGAACGTCGTAAACGTCGACATAATCGCTCAACGGCGGGGCCTGACGATAACCGAGAGGAGGATCCCCTCTCACGATATCTACGCCAACCTGATCACGGTCCGGCTCCGTATCACCAGCGGGGAGACCAAGGTGTCGGGTACTCTCGCTTACGACGGCCCGCATATTGTTCGCCTGGACGATTTCTGGGTTGATATTCCTCCTGGAGAGGGCTACTTGTTGGCCTGCGAGAACCGGGACAGGCCCGGGATGATTGGTGCGGTCGGAACCCTGCTCGGCCAGTTCGATGTAAACATCAGCTTTATGAACGTGGGCCGCCACGAGAAGCGGGGTACGGCCTTGATGGTGCTGACGCTCGATCAGCCTCTATCATCCGAGCAGTTGGCCAAGGTGCGGCAGATACCGGGCATCCTGGGCGCCAAGCTGGTCCATCTCTAGAACACATTTCACTCGAGAGCGGCTTTCCCTCATACGGAACTGACCCCTATGCAGGGCGCTTAGTCGTCCAGGGAGTTGAAGACGAGGCCTGTGGGGACCTTAGGATAGAAGAAGGTCGATTTTTGAGGCATCTTCTCCCCGGTATCCGCGACCGACATGATGCTGGGGACCGGTATGGGGTTGAGCAGGACGGCGTAGCGAGCATCGCCGCCACGTACAACTGACAACGCCTCTTCCGCTGACTCGGTGAACCAGACGGTCTTGATATCTTCCATCTGCTTATCTGTAAGGCCGAGTCCGTGCCTGAGGACCGGGTAGTTGGCGATGGCGTAGTCCAATTTTCGCCAGGCCGGGGAACGGTTTTCCGGCATGAGCCGGTCGAGGCCCTGCGTATCCGAGACAGAGAGCAGGTAGAGGTTGGAGGAATCGGCGGATAGCAGGCCGATTCTCGAGGCGCCGTCGGCGACGGCAAGGTCCGAAAGGAGTTGCGGAAGCGTTTCCTTGGTCTGGATGTTGAAGAAGGATCCGAGTCTCTGAAGCACGGCATCGAGCGGCGCCTCGGCCTGTGCAATACGGTGAATAGGAAGGACGAGCAGGCCGGGATCATCAGCGGCGGTGAGGGCCGCCATAACAAAGTTGTCCGGCTCCTCGCCGTCCCAGTTTAGGGCCGCGGCCCGGCGTTCATTGCGGTAGGCCACGGAGGTCTCGTAGCGGTGGTGCCCGTCCGCCACGTAAAGGGTCTCCCTTGCGAACGAACTTGAAAGCTGACCGGCGATGGAAGGATCGTCCAATAGCCAGAGCGTATGTGTCTGATCCCTATCATCCGAGAAGTCCGCGACCGGCGTCTGCACCGTGGCCTTCTCGACCGAGCGGGTAATTTCGCGGTTCTTATCTTGGTAAAGCAGGTAGACGGGGCTCGTGTTTAACCGGACGGCGCGAAGGAGCTTCATCCGGTCCTCCTTGGGCCCGCCGAAGGTGTGCTCGTGAGGACGGACTGCGCCTTCTTCCCACTCTTCGGCTCGGACTCGAGCGAAGATCATATTGCGGCTGTAGCGGCGGCCACCGTAAGTGAACTGTTGCCGGTAGATGTAGAACGCTGATCGTTGGTCCCGGCGCAAGACGTTGCTGACAAGCCATCCCTCAAGGGCTTCCCGGGCTCGCCGGTATCGTTCTTCGCCGTCCAGGGCGAGCTCGATCCTGATGGCGTTGCTGGGGGACCGTTCGTGCAGCGCTATCTGCTCGGACGGAGAGATGATGTCGTAAGGAGGGCAGATCGCGGTTGAAAGATCGATGTCAGGCCCGTAGCGGAGGGCGCGGAAGGGTCTGACATCTGCCATGCTGCGATGATAGCATTGCCATACGTGTTCGAACCAGACCTAGGTGCTGTTTCAGGGACGGCACGGGAGGAGATTTGTCATCCTATTGCGCATTTTGCGAGATTATCGCGGGCCGCAAGCCGGCGGAGATCGTGTACGAGGATGAAGAGGTGATCGTCTTTCGGAACCGGTTGCGCTGGATACCCGTAATGTTGCTGGCCGTCCCCAAGAGCCACATGACTCAGGCGGAGATGTGGGAGAAGATGGGGCGGGTCGGCGAAGTGGCCGTTGCCGTGGGGCGAAGGCATTGTCCCGCCGGCTTTCGTTTGCTTTCCAACTTCGGCCCCGACGCCATGCAAAGCGAAGAGCACGCGCATGTCCATATTCTGGGCGGCGACTTCCTCGGAAGGTACGTGTAAAAGGCCGATCAGCTACTTTTAGGGATGCCGATACTCGCCAGGGCTTTGGTTTGAGCCTTGAACAGGCGATGTATCCCGATCCCCGCTAAGGACAGCAGCTCATCCATAGTCTCCCGACTGAAAGGGTGGCTCTCCCCGGTGCCCTGCACCTCCACGAACTCATCCTCAGCGGTCATCACGACATTGAAGTCGACGGAGGCCGTCGAATCCTCTTCGTAGTTCAGATCAAGAAATCTCATTCCTTCAACCACGCCTACACTCACAGCGGCCACCGCTGTCTGCATCGGCAGCGCCGGAACCGCCCCCGCCTGCACCAACCGGTGCATTGCTAAATGCAGAGCCGTGTAAGCGCCAGTAATGGCGGCGGTGCGGGTGCCGCCATCAGCCTTGAGGACATCGCAGTCCACTCGAAAAGTGCGATCTCCCAATTGGTCCAGCTTGGCCACGGACCGAAGCGAGCGGCCTATCAAGCGCTGTATCTCCTGCGTCCGTCCTGAGGGGCGGTCGATCTCTCTAGGCGTTCGTACGATCGTCGCCCGAGGGAGCATCGCGTATTCTGCCGTAATCCACCCGGAGCCGGAGCCACGCAAGAAGTTGGGGACCCTGTCCTCGACGGTTACGGCGCAGAGAACCGCCGTGTTTCCCACTTCGATGAGAGCGGAACCCTCGGCGTAAGGAAGGTAGTCCATTGTGATCCGGACCGGCCGTAAAGAGTCGGGGCGGCGGCCGTCTGCGCGGATCATCGGCTGTGAGTATAGCATACAGCCACCGCTTTAGGGCTGCCGCTGCGTTTCCAGCCAGAGGCGCTTCCCATCAGTCGATAACCGCACGTCGCCGTAGAGGTCAGTGCGTACAGTAACCTCCGGTAAACGCTCGAGGACCTCCGAAGCGGGGTGCCCAAACGGATTGCCGGCGCCGACGGAGATGACAGCGAGAAGGGGGGACACTCGCTCAAGGAATTGCGGAGATGATGACGTCTTCGATCCGTGATGGGCAACTTTAAGGACCTGCGCGCGGAGATCGCTACCGGACCGCAGTAACCGGTTCTCCGTGTCCTCGCCGATGTCGCCGGTAAGGAGGAATGAGACCGATCCGGCGCTGAGCTTCATCACCAGGGAGCTGCTGTTGGGATCGGCGGCTGCTGTGTCACTATTCGGGGACAGGATGGATAAGCGCGCTTCGCCGAGGTCGGCAACCAGCCCCCGCTCTGCCCGGCGTTCTACCACTCCGGACTCCGCGATAAGGTCCTCCCAGTAATGGTAAAGGGCGGAGTCGGCTTCGAGCGGCCCTTGCAGTATGGTCTTGACTTCGTGCCGTTCGAGAGCGGTGATGAGTCCAGCCAGATGGTCGCTTTCTGGGTGAGTGAGCGCCACAAGATCGAGGCGGCGGTCGTAGAAGGGAAGGTTCCGGCCGAGGGCGGCGGCCAAAGCCTCCGGACTGGGGCCGCCGTCGATCAGGACTCTGTGGCCAGACGAGCTTTCGATGAGAATGGCGTCTCCCTGCCCGACGTCCAGGAAGGTGACGGTTAGGCGGTTGTGTAGGGGACCTGTGGCTGCCAGCCAGAAGAGCAGGGACGCCAGCGTCAGGATCAAAGCCAGGCCGGTGGCGGGAACGAGAGACGAGGGGTGTGGGGTTGGAGAGGGGTGCTGTTGGGGGAGATCCTGTCGTTTCTTGGAGAGGAAGTAGAGGGCTGTGGCCAGGATGACGTAATAAGCGAGGGCGTGGCCAGCGCCAGGCCCGTTCAGTTCGATCGAAGCAAAAGGAAGGCCGGCGAATAGACGCACAGCGGCTACCATATAGGCTGCAAATGGCCAGGCGAGCCATCCGAGGTACCCGGCAACCGGCGGGGCCAGGACCGAGCCGATAGACGCAATCGCGGCCGTGAGCGCGACAATGATGAACGCGGGGACGGCGAACAGGTTGGCGATGGGAGCTACAAGGGACATCCGCTGGAAGTTGATCGCGACGATGGGGAGGGTGAAAGCGATGGCGGCCAGGCTCACGGCGATCAGTTCGCACAGGGGGCGGGCAAGTGGGAATTCGGTGATGGAGGGCCGGCTGGCGAGGGCGACCTGGAATCGATCTGCGAGCCGCGGCGCCAGAGTCATCAGGCCTAGCGTGGCGAATGCGCTGAGTTGAAACGAAACGTCATGGGCGATTTGAGGGTCGAGGGCGGTCATGATCGTTGCGGCAAGGATGAGCGCCACCGGCGCAGAGTTCTGGCGGCCGAACATGGCGGCAAGGACGTAGAGGCTGCCCATAATGGCAGCCCTTATTACTGAGGGTTGTGCGCCGACGAGGGCCGCATAGAAGATGATCGCGCACAGCGCCAGTGCGGTCGCCGGCTTTCGCCCAATAACCCAGGCGAAGGCGGCGATTACCAGGGCTGCCAGAAGACTGACGTTCTGGCCGGAGACGGCGACCAGATGCGATGTACCGGTTGTGTTCATGGCGTCCGTCAAGTCGCGGGGGAGGGAGCGGCGGGCGCCTAGAAGCACGCCCGCCGCCAGCGAGGCTTCGGGTTCCGGGAGCGCCATGCCCAGGCCTTCAGCAAGCCGGGCGCGGATGTCGATGAGAGCCTCGCTGAGGTCGTTGCCCTGGTGTTTGTCGAGCAGGCGCATCGAAGGAAAGGTGGCGAGCGACTTCACGCCTTGCCGGGCGAGATGCTCCCGGTAATCGAAGTCTGGAAACAGGGGTGCGCTCCGTAACTCTCCTTCGACTTCGACGAGGTCTCCGTATTCGTACCTGGGGACGACAGGGGCACGGACCAGGACCTTGCCGGACGTGGGCAGCCAGGCGTCGTTAAAGAAGACGCCTCGCGCGTCCAACCGGTAAACCCGGGATGAGCCCCGTTCCTCCGGTTCGTTGTCGACGATTCCCTGGAAGCGAATACGCTCCCCGCTGTCGTTATTGGCGGCGATACCGGAGGGGGCGTCTAACGGTAGTGTCGAGTCGTAGCGCCAGGCCGCGAGAAAGACCAGGGAGCAGCCGGCGGCGATAAGGGCTAGCGTCTGGGCGCGGGGCCTGAGAGCGAAGGATACTGCGCCGAGGAGTCCAGCCGCCGCCACGGAGGCGATAGGGTCAGCGGTGGTAAATGCGGCTGCCGCGATTCCGAGGAGCCAGGCCAGGCCCAGGAAGGCCAGTGTCATGGGCCAGTGGTTATGTGCGCGGAGATGTTCTCGTATACAGACTGAGGAACGAGTTTCCTGCCGATCAAGTCATCGATAGTGGCAAAGGGGCCGTCGGCATTGCGGGACTTGATGATGTTACCAGCCCGCACCTCGCCGATACCGCTAAGAGACTCGAGTTCTTGCTGGCTCGCGGTGTTGATGTTGACCAGCGCAATGCTGGGACTAGCCCCCGGGACTTCTCCCTGACGCGGTACGACGATCTTGTCCTCGTCCTGGATGCGCTTGGCGAGATTGATGGCTGTGAGGTCTGCGTCAGGGGCGGGACCGCCCGCGGCGTTGAGGGCGTCGATCCAGCGAGTACCTTCATCGAGCGGGTAGATGCCGGGCTGCTTGACGGCGCCGGTCACGTACACTCGGATATCGCCGGCGGCGGCGCTGACGCTGAAATCGAGGGGCTGAGGGTTGGAGGTGCGGTCTTTGAGGAGGAAGCCGATACCGATCAGGAGTGGTGCGGCAAAGATGGCGACGATGAGCCAGCGGTAGCGCTCGAGGTCAGGCAAGGCGCCCTCCGGACTAAGAGCGATTTTGGCCGGATTATGGAGGGAGAGAGGGGTCTGCGTCAAGCGTCTGGCGCCTTTGCAGGCAATATTGACATAAGGAAGGCCGCTCTCCACGATATTGCCGTATAATCACGGCTGGATTTGTCTTGAATGTCGATAAGGCAGGTTTATGGTCTGTGAAAGGTTGGGAGAGGTTTAGGGCTTGTGAGCGAAGGGGGAATGAGGGGACCGATACGCCGGCGCTTTCCCGCCATCGTTCTGGTCGCAGTTCTGCTCCTCCTTTTCGCCTGTTCCAGTAGCGCGAGTGGGGGGAGCGGCGGGTCGCCGGCGGGGGCGGGCGCTGGGGATGCTGAGACAAGCGCGCCTGCGACTGATGCGACGCCCACGGTAAGCGCGTCCAGGATGGGGAACGGGAGGTTGCAGGTGCACGAAATCGATGTGGAGCAGGGAGATGCGGTGTTGATCATTTCGCCGGAAGGGCAGACGGCGATGGTGGACAACGGCAACTGGATGTCGTGTGGGAATACTGTGTCGTATGTTAAGGGCCTTGGCGTAGAGCGGCTCGATTACCACTTCGCGACGCACTACGATGCGGACCACATCGGCTGTTTGGATGATCTTGTGTCGAGCGGCGTAAGCGTGATGGTATGTTACGACCGTGGGGGGTGGAGGGATACGGCGACCGCGCGGAGTTACTTCGAGGCGTGCGATGGGAAGCGGCGGACGGCGTTGAAGGGGGAGGTGGTGACGCTGGACGTGGGATCTGCGGAGGTGGTGTCGATCAAGGTGGTGGACCTGGCTGGGGCGGGTGTCAGGACGAGCGAAGAGAACGCGTTGAGCATGGTGTTGAAGGTGAGCTACGGGTCATTCGACCATGTCTTTGGCGGGGACCTGCCGGCGGAGAGCCCGGATGTGGAATCGATAGTGGGGCCGGAGGTCGGTGACGTGGAGGTGTACAAAGTGCACCACCATGGATCGAAGTCCTCGAGTGGAGACGCCTGGCTAGAGGCGGTGACGCCTGAGGTGGGGATCGTTTCGGTGGGAGAGAACAGGTACGGTCACCCCACGCTGGAAGCGCTGGCGCGGCTGCGCGCTCGCGGGGTGAAGACGTACTGGACGAACGCTGGCTCAGGAGCGCAGCCGGACGGGGCCTGGGACCGGGTAGTGGGCGGAAGCATCGTGATCGAGGCGGGACCGAGGCTGGGTGAGGTGTTCACGGTATCGGGACCGGGCTTCCGGGACGAGTACTGGAACCGGTAGGATAGCTCCGCACTGCGGCAGGTTCAAGCAAGAGCGATATAAGAGCGTCCGTGACAGGACGAGGGGAATGTGGCAGGGCTAAAACCCCTGCGGTTACATTCGCCGGCGCGGGCTTCTGTGGAAGCAGGGCGATGCTATACTTGTAGTCGCCGTTTCTGGAGGTGCTGTTTGCGCGGGCGCGACATAGTCTCGATAGCCGATTTTTCCCCCGAGGAGCTGGCGTGCGTTCTAGAGACGGCGCTACGCATGAAGTCCGCGTCTCGAGCCGGCTCTGTCTCGCATGAGAGGATGCTGTCGAGGAAAACGCTGGCGCTGGTGTTCGAGAAGCCCTCGCTCCGAACGAGGGTCTCGTTCGAGGCCGGGATGCGGCAACTAGGCGGGGAGTGCATCTATCTTTCGCCGGCGGAAGTGGGGCTTGGGCAGCGGGAGCCGGTGAAAGATGTAGCGCGGGTGCTCAGCCGCTATGTGGACTGTATCGCTGCCCGGACCTTCGGGCATGAGACTGTAGAGGAGCTGGCGCGGTACTCTACGGTACCCGTAATCAACGCGCTCTCCGATTGGGAGCACCCATGCCAGGCTCTCGCAGATCTATTGACGATTAGAGAACGGAAGGGCGGGCTCCGGAGCGTGAAGCTGGCCTTTATCGGGGATGGGAACAACGTGGCCCGGTCGCTCTGTCTGGGGGCGGCGATGAGCGGGATGGATTTCAGGATCGCTTCACCGAGGGGGTACGAACTGGACGCGGCGTCCGTGGAGCGGGCGCGCGCCCTGGCCGAGAAGTGCGGCGGGAGCGTAACGCTTGTAGATCGACCGCAGGTGGCGGTCGCGGGCGCAGAGGTTGTGTACACGGATGTGTGGGCGAGCATGGGGCAGGAGGCAGAGGCGGCGGCGAGGTTAAAGGCCTTCGCGGGGTTCACGGTCGATGCGATGTTGATGGGTGAAGCGCAGCCCGAGGCGATTTTCATGCACGATCTGCCAGCGCACCGGGGGGAAGAGGTGACCGACGAGGTGATGGAGGGGACGCAGGCGGTGGTGTTCGATCAGGCAGAGAACCGGATGCACGCGCAGAAGGCGGCGCTGGCGATGGTCTTGGAGTCGGAGGAGCGGGCCTAGTTGGATCCGTGGGAGCGCCTGCAGCGGGACATCGAGCAGTTCGAGGCTGCTAGTGTCCTGGACATCTTGATAATCGCGGCAGCGATCTATCTCGTGCTGCTGCTTCTGAGGGGGACGACAGCCATGTCTCTCCTTAGGGGAATCGTGATCGTATTGGTGGGGGCGGTGGTCTTGGTTCAGGTATTGAACCTGGAAGTGCTGAGCTGGCTGCTGCGGAATTCCTTCCCCGCATTGTTACTGGGCATTCCCATTATCTTCCAGCAAGAGATAAGGCGGTTCCTGGAGCGAGTGGGCCGTACCGGGCATTGGCGCTGGCCTGGGAGGGGCGTGTTCGAGGGCCTGCTGGACATAGTGTCGGATGCGGCGCTGAGTCTGGCTTCCAAATACCACGGCGCCCTCATCGTGATCGAGAGGGAGACTGGGCTTGAAGAGTACATGGAGAGCGGCGTGAAGCTGGACGCTTCGTGTTCGCGCCAACTCCTGGAGAGCATATTCTTTCCGAACTCGGTCCTGCATGACGGCGCCGTGGTGTTGAGGGGGAACCGGGTGATGGCGGCAGGTTGCATTCTGCCATTATCGGACGGGTCGCACCTGCAGGGCATGCGCCACCGCGCGGCTCTTGGGGCGGCGGAACGGACCGACGCAGTGGCGGTGGTGGTATCGGAGCAGACGGGTGAGATCTCGGTCGCGGCGAACGGACGGATGCTGGGGAGGCTGGACGCTCCGCAACTCCGGGCCGTGCTCCGAACGTTGCTGATTCCGGCGGCGGAGTTAGAGAAGGCGAACGGCTCGCTTCTATCGAGACTGAGCCGGTAGGGGGTGGCGGAAGATGAAATATGTAAAGGAGGCGCTTCGAGGCCTTGGGGAACTGTGGATGTCCGTCATGCGGCCAACGGGGCGGTCGTTGAAGGAGAACACGGGGCTGGCTGCGGTCTCGGTGGTGCTGGCTTTCGGAGTGTGGTTGCTGGTCGTGGATACGCAGGGCGGCGATATGCGCAGGGGGACGTTGCCCAATTCGTTCGTGCCTGTAATACCGGAGAACGTGCCCAGGGGGCTGTCAGTCGTAGGGCTCAAGACGGAGGGGAATATCGGCTGGGTGCAGGTGCAGGTGAACGTTGATGAAGATGTGTGGAACGAGTTGAAGAGCGACGATTTCAAGGCGACGGTGGACCTATCCAGTTTCCCCGAGGGCGAACATGATGGCTTGCCCGTGCTGGTGACGACATCGGTCTCGAGAGGGCGCCTGGAGGTGCTTGGAGCGGTCCCGTCCCTTATCAAGGTGACGCTCGCTCAGACCGTGACGAACGCGGTGCCGGCGCAGGTGGAGTTGCACGGGAGCGCGCTGCCTGGACTTGAGGTAGGCGAGCCCCAACTCGCGTTGGATACCCTGGTGACGGTCTCCGGCCCTAAAGAGAGAGTCGACGCCGTGGAGAAGGTCGTGGCGCCCGTGGACATCACCGATGCGGCGGACACAATCACAAAGCGGGTGAAGTTCGAGGCTAGGGATGAACAGGGGCTGCTGGTGACGGGCGTTGACCTTGACCCACCGACGGTATCCGTAAGTATCCCGATTGTACGCAGGCAGCTGGCCAAGGTGTTGACGGTTAGTCCGACACTCAAAGGGACGCCGGCTGAAGGCTACAGTATCACAGGGATAAGTGTTACGCCCGCTGTCGTGTCGGTGGCGGGGAACAGGGAAGTGCTGGAGACCTTGAGCGTGGTGAACACGGAGGCGGTCGATGTGGGCGATGCCAAGGAGAACGTTACGAAAAAGGTGAGACTGGAGGCGCCATCGGGGACAAGTGTGGTAGGAGCGCCGGACGTGACGGTTATCGTCCGAATCGAGGCGCTGAGGGGCCAGGTTTCGCTGGGGGTGACACCGGCGGCGGTAGGAATCTCCGAAGGGTTGCGTTTGGGCGCAGCTCCGCTGGTGACGGTGACCCTGGAAGGGCCGCTCCCGCTATTGAAAACGATTGGGCCAAAAGACCTTGACGCCAAGATGGACCTGTCAGGCCTGACGGAAGGGGCGCACACAGTGAAGATCAGCGTAGAGCCTCCCACAGGAACGAGCTTGTTGTCCGTGAACCCTTCCTCGGTCCAGGCGCTGCTTACAAGGTGAGTCGCAACAGGGGAACGGGGGGAGCCAGGACGCCGCTAGTTGCCGGCCTTCCGGTTGTGGCTATCGTGGGCCGGCCAAACGTCGGCAAATCCACTCTCTTCAACCGTTTGGTGGGAAGCCGTAAGGCGATCGTCGAAGACATTCCCGGCACGACACGCGATCGGCTGTACGGCGAGACAAGTTGGGGTCGGCACAGGGCGATCGTTATCGATACCGGAGGACTTGAGCCCTCGGCGGAAGAGGGATACTCCGCGCTTATCCGCCGTCAGGTAGAGGCGGCTCTGGCGGAAGCGGATGTAGTGTTGTTTGTGGTTGACGTGATAGACGGTGTGACGGCGACGGACGATGAGATCGCTTCGGAGCTGAGGCAGGGTGAGAAGTCCGTGATACTGGTCGCGAACAAAGCCGATAATGAGCGGCGTAGGGAAGCGGCCGTGGAGTTCTACCGGCTGGGACTGGGGGAGCCTATAGCCCTCAGCGCCTATCACGGTACGGGGGTGGCGGAGGTGCGAGACCGCCTGGAGGAATTGCTGCCCGAGGTGGAGGAAGAGGAAGGGGTCGAGGCGCTGAGGCTGGCGGTGGTAGGGCGGCCCAACGTCGGGAAATCGATGCTGGTCAACGCCATCCTGGGGCAGGACCGCGTGGTCGTAAGCGAAGAGCCCGGGACCACGCGAGACGCTGTGGATACGCTCTTCACATACAAGGACCAACAGATGGTTCTGGTGGACACCGCAGGTATCCGGCGTTCCGGACGGGTCGAGAGGGGAATCGAGAAGTACAGCGTTATGCGAGCGCGGGAGGCGATCGAGCGGAGCGACATCGGGGTAGTACTCGTCGACGCCGAGCAGGG
>WBZO01005590.1_pt1 | contig 12703 bp, 11 predicted proteins | sample 5204261 | NCBI WGS metagenome assembly WBZO01 (sample SAMN12412400, study PRJNA552823) | activated sludge metagenome | isolation source: activated sludge from anammox sidestream of wastewater treatment plant... | place: USA: North Carolina | collected 2017-09 | reverse complement strand
ACCTTTGAAAATTTTTCCTTTGCGGGTACGTTTATCTCCTCTTCCCATGATTCTTATTAAATTTTATTGCGTGCGAAGATAGATTTTTTAAGATGTAAAAAAACGGTATTATGTTTTAATCGAAAAAAACTTTTGTTTTTGAAGGCCAATTGCTACATGTTGAGCTTGCAGAGCACGGGGCAATGGTCGCTATGTTTAGCATCTTGAAGTATCTGTGCCTCAGCAATATGGTTGCGCAAATTATCGGTTGCGGCAATATAGTCTATACGCCAACCCTTATTATTGGCTCGGGCATTGGCTCTATAGCTCCACCAACTGTATTGATGCAAATCGGTAGGATGCAGAAACCTAAAACTATCGGTAAATCCGGTGGTGAAAAATTTTTCCATCCATGCGCGCTCTTCCGGTTTAAAACCCGATACATCCTTATTACGCACAGGGTCGTGAATATCAATAGCCGTATGGCATATATTATAGTCTCCGGCAACAATAAGTTTACTGCGCTCCTTTTGTAATGTTTGAAGGTAGGTATAAATATCTTCTAAATACCGCATTTTTACATCCTGCCTTTCATCACCTGTGGTGCCGCTCGGAAAGTAAGCACTCATTACGCTTAAATCGCCAAAATCCAAGCGGAGGTTTCTGCCTTCGGCATCATATTGTGGCAATCCTATACCTTCTACAACATTATCAGGTTTTAGCTTGGTAAAGATAGCTACACCACTGTAGCCCTTTTTTTCGGCAGGAAAAATATAGCATTCATAACCGAGTGCTTTAAAAGGCACATCAGAAAAATCTATGCGGCTCACTTTTATTTCTTGTAAACACACGATGTCTGCATCTACAGTTTTTAGCCATTGGCTTAAACCCTTACTTTCAGCCGAGCGCACTCCATTTACATTGTACGAAAGTATTTTCAATTGATTCATGTTTCGAAACTTGTTAATTGATGCCGCAATGTGGCAATTTTGCGTTAAATATTTTGAATTTGCACATTCGAGGATTTCGTTTAGGTTTGCCCGAACTGAATTTTGGTTAAAATTATAAAATGAACATGAAGCGGATTTTTGCATTCCTATGTACCTGCTCCACTATTCTCCTCCACGCACAAACAGCTAAGTTAGTTGGTAAGGTTACCGATGAAAAAGGTGAGGCCTTAATTAGCGCTAACATTATTATTGATGCCTCCAAGGGTTTAGGAGCCGTAACTGATTACGATGGCAATTACGAATTAGCTGCTCCGGCAGGAACTTATTCGGTATTGTATAAGTATATTGGTAAAGATGAAAAAAGAGTAAAAGTAACCTTAGCAGAGGGTGAAAAGAAAACACTCAACGTTACGCTGGTAGAGCGCGAACAATTGATGGATGTGGTGGTGGTAACCGGCAGTAAATACGAGAAAAAAATGAGTGAAGAAACTGTTTCTATGGATGTGCTTAAAAGCGATTTGCTTAAAAGCAACAACCTAAACTCTTTAGATGCTGGTATGAACCGTGTGCCAGGCGTAACGGTAGTAGATGGGCAGGCTAATATCCGCGGAGGTGCGGGCTGGAGCTATGGAGCCGGAAGCCGCGTTTCTATCCTATACGATGATATGCCAATTATGAGTGCCGATGCTGCTGATGCAAAATGGAGCGCCATTCCGGTAGAAAATATTGAGCAAGTAGAGATAATTAAAGGTGCAGCCTCTGCATTATATGGTTCTTCTGCATTAAATGGTATTATCAATGCCAGAACTGCCGTGCCGGGAAATGAGCCTTATACTCGCTTGCAAATGTCTGCCGGTTTATACGAAGGTCCACGTGCCAACTCTACCTTAGGAAAAACTTGGGATAGCAAAACACATGCTTTCGGAAATATAAATTTTGCAGACAGAAGAAAACTTGGGCAAGTAGATTTGGTTTCCGGCATTGCTTACGATGGCAATAAAGGATATTTAGATTCCAGCGATGGTAGTTGGGTTCGTGCCAACGTTAAAATCCGCTGGCGTGTAAAGCAGGTAGAGGGCTTAAATTTAGGTATCAACGTTACCGCTTACCATAGTTGGGGTAAAACCTTCTTTATCTGGGCAGGAATAGATTCTTTAGGCTATAAACCATTGCCTAATTCGGTGAGCGTATATAGAACTTACCGCGCCACCATAGATCCGTTTATTAACTATTACGATAAAAAAGACAACCACTTCTCGTTGCGCGGAAGAATTTTTACTTCGCCTAATTACAACAACACAGGGCAAGGTTCCATTCCTACCAAGTTTTATGGAGAGTTTCAGTACTCTCGCCCGTTCTTTAAAGACAGAAAGAATTTTAATATGAATTTATTGGCAGGAGCCGTTGGTTCGCACGATAAGGTGTCGAGCCCCGAAGGTGCCACAGGTTCATTGTTTGGAAATAAAGTTGGGTACAGCGCTGCCGTGTATGCACAGGTGGATATGAAAATTGTGAAAACGCTCAACATTACCTTAGGTACTCGTTGGGAATACTTCCAGATAGAAAAAGATAACAGTTTAAAAGAGTTGCCTTATCCGGTATTCCGTATAGGTGCTAACTACCAAGCAGCAGAGGCTACTTATATCCGTGCTTCGTTTGGGCAAGGTTTCCGCTACCCTACCATTGCCGAAAAATACATCCGCACCAGTGTAGGCGCAATAGGAATTTATCCTAACCCTAAAATACAACCCGAGAAAGGATACAGCGCAGAATTGGGTATAAAACAAGGCTTCAAATTCGGTAAGTGGAGTGGCTTTGTAGATGCTGCAGGATTTTACAATGGATATACCAATATGATGGAGTTTACATTTGGTCAGTTTGGTAACTCTTTGTACGATATTGTGGGAGGAACCTCCAGTCCAAACTATCGTCCAGATCAGCCGTTGGATCCACTATTTGGCGTGGGATTCTCTTCACAAAACATTGGAAATATCAGAATTTTGGGAACCGAAATTTTAGGTGCAGTAACCGGAAAAGTGGGCAACGATGTAAATATGAATTTTATTTTTGGTTATACATTTATAGATCCAAGAGTGGTGGGAAAAAACTGGGATCAAACCGATTTGAAATTGTTTAATGTGTATGGCGATCCGGTAAAAGTAGCAGGGAAAGATACACCACAAGTTGCCAATCCTAATTCGTATGCAGCAACTTCATCATCTTCTTCTAATGTGTTGAAGTACAGAAACCGCCATACCTTCCGTTTCGATTACACTATTTCCTACAAAGTAATTGAGTGGAATTTTAATTTGCAGTACAATAGCTATTTAGAAAATGTGGATTACGCCTTTGTAAGCCCATTATTCACCGGATTCGAAAAAGGATTTAATGCTTCTCCATTCTCCGGTTTGGCAGAGTTTAGAAAACGCCAGGAAAATAAAGCCATTAAGGGCGATATGATTTTAAATACTACTTTCTCTTGGAATATTACACCTAAGTTAAAACTTGGTTTCTTAGTAAAGAACTTGCTTAACTGGGAATATACTCCTCGCCCTGGTTACTATGGCGAGCCAAGAAATTACACCATGCAGTTCTCTTATCAGTTTAATTAAAAATGGATTTTTTACGTATGAAAAAAATAGCAGCAATTATAGTTGTGGCAGCAGCATTAGCAATTTCGCAGAGTGCATGTAATAAACCCGATGCGGGAGCCATAGTAGAAGGTGTGTATAAGTTTGCGCCTACCAGTTCGTATGTGGCATATAAGTATAAAATAGTGGCCGATACTTTCCAGCTTACAAAGTTGTACGATAACTTCTTTTTCAACGAGCCGTTTCCTACGGTTGAAATTAAAAAAGTATCTACCGTAGAAGCTACTTTTAAGCAAACAGTACCGGGCGATACTTTTTATTTCGAAAATGTAAAACTACTCTTAGATGGAGGTGGAACATTGCTCAATGCTCCGGTTAAAAACGGTTTATATTTAAAGGGTTCGGTTATTGGGTATGAATTGAAATACGATATAGTAGATACTACGAATAAAAAACTTATTCGCGTATTGGGGGTAGAGCCACCTAAATAGAAAATGGGCTACGCTCCTTAATCATAAAGGCTGAAGTTTCTTTCCAAAAAACTTCAGCCTTTAATTTTTTATATTCGTTATATGCCGGAATTGCGTTTTATTTTGCATAAAGATTTAGACTCTTTCTTTGTTTCGGTAGAAAGAGTTTTAGACCCTTCGCTTAATGGCAAACCGGTAATAGTGGGCGGCAACTCCAATCGGGGAGTGGTTTCTTCTTGTAGTTACGAAGCGCGAGCGCTGGGCGTGCACTCTGCCATGCCAACCAAAAAAGCCTATGAACTTTGCCCTCAAGCTGTTTTTATTTCAGGCAATACGGCAGAATATAGCCGCTATTCTAAAATGGTAACGGCTGTAATTGCCGATATGGTTCCTTTGTATGAAAAGGCTTCTATTGATGAATTTTATATAGACTTAACCGGTATGGAAAAGTTTTTTGGCTGCTACCAGTATGCACAAAAAATACGCCAGCGGATTATGGACGAAACCGGATTGCCCATTTCATTCGGACTTTCGGTAAATAAAATGGTAGCAAAAATGGCTACCAATAGCGCTAAACCCAACGGACATTTATTTGTACCCCAAGAGCAGGTGTTAGATTTTTTAGCTCCAATGGCTGTTCGAAAAATTCCGTTTTTGGGAGAAAAAATGGAACAAGAATTAAAGAAAGAAGGCATTGCAACCATTGCACAGTTACGTGAAGTGCCGCTCCCAAAATTGATAAAACAGTTTGGTAAGCAAGGTGTGTTTTTATTCAATAGCGCTAGAGGAATAAACCATAGCGAAGTAACTCCATATCACGAGTCGAAATCGTTGAGTGTTGAGCGCACTTTCGATAAGGATTCTTCTAATAGAGAATGGTTAGAAAAGGTTGTAATACTCTTGGCCGAAAAATTGGCTCAAGAATTGCGACAAGAAGGAATGTTGGCATCGTGTGTAACACTAAAATTGCGCTTCCCCGATTTTAAAACGGTAACGCGGCAAATGCAGATAGACTATACTGCTTCAACCCAAAAACTTACAAGCTATTTATTACAACTTTTTAAGGAGCTATATAGTGCAGGCACGCCTATCCGCTTATTGGGAATTCGTTTTTCCGATTTGGTAAAAGGTGCGCACCAAACCAATTTGTTTGATGAGGAAAGAACACCTTTGTACAAAGCAATTGATGAGGTGAAACTAAAGTATGGCTCCAATAAGGTTTCGATAGCCGAAAACATAGATATGCACAATGTAAAGCGAAACCAAGATGTGCGTACCGCCAGCGAAAAAGGTGAGGCGCATTAGTTTAAAATTACGGGTGCCAATAAGTGAAAACGAGGAATAGAAACTTCAAACAGTTTACCGGTAGTTTTGTTCTCAAAGGTGTATTCGCCTTCCATGGTGCCAATGGCAGTATCGAGTGGACAAGAACTGGTGTATTCAAATACTTCGTTGGGTTGGAGCAAAGGTTGTTCACCAATTACGCCTTCGCCCCAAACGTGCTCCACTTTGCCGGTGCCTGAAGTAATAACCCAATGGCGCTTTTGCAATTGTACCGGAAATGAATTGGTGTTGCGGATGGTAATTTGGTAAATAAACAAGTAGCGATTGGCAAGCGGCACCGAATGGTGGTGGCTGAAACCACTTTCTACTACTATTTCAATTCCCAAGGTGGTGGCTGTTTCCATACTTCAAAAATGCAAGTTGAAAATATGCCAACTTTAGTTGCACGCACATTCATTTATCAACAATGTTTGTAAGCGCCAAAAAGGTATGGATGGTTTACTCTGCTGTGCAGGTGTAACCTTGCGATTTTCTGGTATCTACTTCGGCTTCGTAAGCGGTAGATGAGGAGTAATTGCTTTCGCAAAGTTTTTCGGAGGAGGAGCCTTTTTCGCAGTTTACACACTTAGAGCAAGAAGCCAAAAGAAGTGTGCTACATAGTGCTGCTATTACGGGAGTTTTCATAAGTTGAAATTTTATTGTGTGAAAATAATTGCTTTGCGATGTTTGCAGTAGCTTTAAGTTTAAACGAGTGTAATTTTTATGCAGAAATTTTTTGCCAATACTATTTCTTATGTTTTCCATCCATTGCTGTTTCCTACATATGGCACGGTAGCCATTATTTCTTCTAACCCATATTTGTTTGGAAATTTTAATGCTAAGAACCAGTTTATTTGGGTGGTGCTGGTATTTGTTTTAACCTTTATTTTTCCTACGGTTTGGCTGGTTATGATGCGTAAGTTGCAAATGATAGAATCGCTGGAATTGCGTACTAATAAGGAGCGGATTATTCCATTTATTGCCATTGCTACTTTTTATTTGTGGGCATACCGCATGTTTAAACCAAGTGCAGGCAATGCGTTTTTTGCTAATGAAATAGTTTCAAACATGTTGCTAGGTGCTACCATTTCTATTTTCATTGGATTTGTAATAAATATATTTAGCAAGGTAAGTTTGCACGCAATGGGCGCAGGTTGCTTTTTTGCATTATGTTTAACATTGGTGCGGTATTCCGATTTTAACCTTACACTGCTTATTATCGCAGCCATTGTGGTGGCTGGTGCTATTGGCAGTGCACGTTTAATTTTAGGGGCGCATAGTCCGAGAGAAGTTTTTTCAGGTTATTTAATTGGGTTTGCAGGCTTGTTTACAGCCTTTAATATACTACCGAAGTTGTTTAATTAAAAACCAACAGTTGCAGGTAGAAAAAATCTCAATTAGGATAAAAACCTGTTTCGCCATTCTGGTCTTGGCAGCATACATTCATTTTTTTTTCCGAACCAGCGATAGCGATTGGTAGCAATAAAATTGTACATGGCATCGCGTACAAAGCGTGGTATTACAATAAAGCCGTAAAGTAATTTCCATCCTCCCGAAAGGTGTTTGGCAATTCTAAGTGCGGCATCGGAACGTTGGAATATTTTCCCGTTTTGTAGCAATACAATACTATCGAAGTGCGTGGTGTCTAAGCCTTGTTGTAATAAAATTTCTTGTGCAAAATTTGATTGTAGGGAGGCGAATTTAAAGTATGCAGCGGTGTCGCGTAGCAGAATAAATTGAACTGAAGATTCGCATAAATTGCAAACTCCATCAAACAATACAATGGCGTTTGGGTGATGGTTTTCTTCTTTTAAGTTCATGGTATAGGACTATTGTAGCGAAGTGGCGTGCTTGTTTAGTTTTTGCTTTATCATACTTACCAATACATCAATGGCTACGTGGTTCATGCCACCTTGCGGAATAATTAAATCGGCATAGCGCTTGGTGGGTTCTATAAACTGTTGGTGCATGGCTTTTACTATTTCGTAACGCATCAAAACATCTTCGAGTTTTCTGCCTCGTTCCAAAATATCGCGCTCAATAATGCGCATGAGGCGATCGTCTGCTTCGGCATCTACAAATACTTTTAGGGTGCAAAGATTGCGTATGCGCTCATCGGTAAAAAGCAATATCCCTTCTACTATCATTACGTGTTTGGGTTCAATGGTAATGGTAGCTGCTTGGCGCGAACTGGTTACGTAATCGTAAGTAGGTTCTTCTATGGGTTTATCTTGTTTTAGTTCTTCTAGATGTTTTACCATTAGGTCAAATTCAATAGAATTTGGATGGTCGAAATTTATGAGTGCTCTTTCTTCAAGCGTAAGGTGTTTGTTGTCTTTGTAATAAGAATCTTGCGAAAGAACAGCAACTTCGCTCCGTTTTATTTTCTCTAAAATATTGCGAACTACCGTTGTTTTTCCACTGCCCGAACCACCTGTTATACCTATAATAATCACCTTTTATACATTGAATTTTAATAAAGAATAGAAGTGCAAAGATAAACTAGTGCTCGAATTTTATACCGCTACGGAATGTTCGCGAAGCGCATCGTTTAGCGATGTTTTTTTATCGGTACTTTCTTTTCGTTTACCAATAATAAGGGCGCATGGCACTTGGTAATTGCCTGCCGGAAATGTTTTGGTGTAGCTGCCTGGAATTACCACACTTCTTTCGGGTACATAACTTTTGTATTCCACAGGCTGGTTGCTGGTTACGTCAATAATTTTAGTGCTGGCAGTAAGTACCACATTGGCACCCAATACTGCTTCTTTGCCCACATGCACGCCTTCTACCACAATGCAGCGCGAACCTATAAAGCAGTTGTCTTCAATAATTACCGGAGCGGCTTGTACTGGTTCTAATACGCCTCCAATGCCCACGCCTCCGCTTAGGTGCACATGCTTGCCTATTTGTGCGCAACTGCCAACAGTGGCCCAAGTATCTACCATGGTGCCTTCGCCTACATAAGCGCCAATATTGGTATATGAAGGCATTAAAATAACGCCTTTTTCTATGAAAGCCCCATAGCGCGCAACAGCATGTGGCACCACGCGTACGCCTAAATCTTTGTAGTTCTTTTTGAGTTTCATTTTATCGTGAAATTCAAAAGGTCCCACTTCCATCACTTCCATTGCACGAATAGGGAAATATAGTATCACGGCTTTTTTTATCCATTCATTTACCTGCCATCCGTTTGCAGTTGGCTCTGCAACCCTTAATGTTCCTTTGTCTAAAGATTCAATAACAGTTTCAATTGCTTGTTTGCTTTCTGTGGATGCCAGCAGGTTTCTGTCGTTCCAAATTTCTTCTATGGTGGCAGCTAAATGGTGAGTACTCATGTATTATATTTTGCGCAGCAATGATACAAAAGAGGACGGCTTTAAAGAAAATGTGTGCTTTTATGTTTGCAGATATAAAATAAAGAATAATTTTTGCAGGGAATACAAATCATCCTTTTTCTATATGAAGAATTCGCTTCTCATTCTGATGCTGTTGGTTTCATCCATAGCTATGCGCGCACAAATCTTTATTAATACGGGCAACGAAAATCTGGAAAAATATAAAAAAGAAAACCCTAACATCGAGATTTACGATGAAAATAAACATGGCAGCCAGCCCGAAAAAGCACCTGCAACACAAAAGCCGGAAGCCGAAAAAGTAAAGCCTGCAGCCATTGCAGTTACTTCGCCTGCCGTTACAAAAAGTACCCCTGCCGAAACGCATACAGCTACTGTGCCAGCTGCACAACCAGAGGGAGCAGAATTGCCTCCTAATGCAGAACCTGGCAAATGCTATGCACGTTGCTTTATTTCCGACCAGTTTGAGTTTAAAGAAGAGCAAGTGGTAGATAAACCATTGAGCTATAAAACAGAGGTTATTCCAGCTGTATATGGAAAAGTTACCGATACCGTAGTATTAAGAAAATCGTATGTAAAGAAGGTGGTAACTCCGGCAGAATATGAAGTTACCAGCGAAGATGTTTTGGTAACTCCTGCCACTACCAAATGGCAAAAAGGAAAAGCAGATGCTTCGTGTTTAAGCGCAAACCCCGCAGATTGCCAAGTGTGGTGTTTGGTAGAAGTTCCGGCTGTTTACCGTAAAGTAACTAAAAAGGTATTAAAAACACCTGCTTCTTCAAGAGAAGAAACTATACCTGCCGAATTGAAATTTGTAGAGCGCAAAGTAGTGTTGGAAGCTGCCAAAACCAATAAAGTAGAAGTGCCTGCAACCTATAAAACCGTAATGAAAAAAGTATTGGTAAAAAAAGGAGGATACCAAGAATGGCGTGAAGTTTTATGTGCCGATAAGTTGAATGAGCAACGTATCCTTGCCATCCAAAAAGCATTAAAATCTGAAGGCTACGATCCAGGTCCGTTTGATAATGTATTTGGAACAAAAACAAAAGAAGCTCTTATTAAATTCCAACAAGATAAAGGTTTGCCTGTAGGCAACCTGAATATGGAAACACTAAAAGCGTTGGGTGTAAATTAAGCGTTGTCCAGAAGCTTAGAAAAGTAAATACTTAAAAAAGCCCTGCTCCTGCAGGGCTTTTTTAATTTATGACTAGTATAGGAAATACATAACAATTGTTGTTTCAAGCATAGGAATCTATAATATAGCACACAGATTTTTTTAGTTATATAGTACAGATAATAGTTATGCAGCACATACTTATTCTTGGAGCAGGAAAATCGAGTGGCGCACTTATTGATTATTTAAGTAAGTATGCCCACATCGAGCATTACAGCATTACCATAGCCGATGTAAACCCAACTAATTTAGCCGATGCCAGAAAGTTCTCAGAGGCATTAAATACAGTGCTTATTAGCGGTATAGAAGATGAACAGATAGCAGCACTAGTGGTAGAGAGTTCATTGGTTATTTCTATGTTGCCCGCAGCTCTACATCCGGCAATTGCTGTATGTTGCTTGCAGTTTCGCAAAAACCTTATTACGCCCTCTTACATTGCGGCAGCCATGCAGGAGTTGCACAGCGAGGTTCAAAAGGCGGGTTTGCTGTTTTTAAATGAAATGGGTTTAGATCCCGGCATAGACCATTTGAGTGCTTGCGAAATGATAGATAGTGTACAGCAGCAAGGAGGTGTAGTGAAAAGTTTTAAATCGCATTGTGGAGGATTGGTGGCTAAAGAAAGCAACGACAATCCATGGGGATATAAATTTTCGTGGAACCCACGCAATGTGGTGCTGGCAGGGCAGGGCAGCGGTTTTATTCGCTGGAAAGAAAATAGCGGCATACAGTTACTGCCATACCACAGATTGTTTGCTTCATCAAGTTGTATTACAATTGGAAGCGAGAAATTTGATTCCTATCCTAACCGCGATTCACTTACATTTATAGAGCCATATAATTTAGAAAATGCACCAACTATTTACCGAGGTACATTGCGCTACCATGGTTTTTGCGAAGCATGGAATTTATTGGTGCAATTGGGCTGTTGCGATGACACTACTCCAATAGAAATACACGAAGGAGAAACCAACGCTACTTTCATGAAGCGATTTATTCAATGCGTAAATGGTGGCAGCATGCAGCAGCAAGCAGCACGAATTTTAAAGGTAGAAGAAGATAGCGCGGCTTTTCAAAACTTGCTATGGCTGGAATTGTTTAAAGAAAAACCTTTGGCAATAAGCGGCAAGCACACTGCGGCAAGTGTATTGCAGAAAATATTGGAAGAAAAGTGGCAGCTAAAAAAAGGAGATAAAGACAGAGTAGTAATGCTGCATGAAATGGAATATGAACTTCATGGAAGGCATTTTTACGCTATCGCAGTTTTAGATAGAAACGGAAACGATAACCACACAGCAATGGCAGAAACTGTGGGCTTACCCATTGGTATTGCTGCCCGCATGATGTTGAATAATGCAATACAACTTACAGGCGTGTTGCGTCCGGTACAGAAAGAAATATACGAACCGGTTTTAGCAGCGCTGAAAGAAATGGGTATTAGTTTTGTACACACCCAAAAGGTATTGTAACAATTTACGGAAGCATTTTATTGTTGCGCACTCTATGAGCGTATTGTTGTAAGTATGCTTGCATGGAAGGCATAATGGCATCAACCGTTTCGGGCATTTTATCTAGCAGATTCTGCTGTAGCAATTTATCGCTTCTATAGCGGTAAAGAGCTGTTGGTTTGGTGCCATCGTATTGCAGCAAAAATTCATCGGTGAATACTTGGAATGTGCCCGCAAAATAATTCATTACCAATGGCGAAGTGTTAGGTTGGAATACACTTTTCCCAAATGCCGAAATGGTATCGCCAATTCCTAAATAATCTATAATGGAAGGGAAAATATCTTGCTGCTGTACGGTTTTATTTTCAAACCCTCTGAGCGATGAATCGGGTGTAAAGAAAATAATTGGTACCGAAAAAACACCCACGTTGTTGTTGTATTCAGGATAATGCGCAAACGAGGCTGCGTGGTCTGCGGTGAGTACAAAAATGGTGTTTTTATACCAAGGCATTTTGGATGCTTCTTCAAAGAATTTTTTCAAAGATTGGTCTGTATATTGTATAGAAGGATGTATATCTAAATAGCCCTTTTTAAAAGTGTTTTTATATGCTTCAGGTAGCGCAAAAGGATGGTGCGATGAAACTGTGAACAATACGCTGCAAAACGGTTGTGGAAACGATGAAAGTTTGGAGTTCCAGTACTGCAAAAACACTTCATCCCAAATTCCCCAAGTACCATCGTAGTATTGGTCGTTGCCAAATTCTTCTTTGCTGAAGGTATATTGGAAACCTGCCATTTTCATAAAGGCTGTAAAACCCATAGAGCCGTGATGCGCACCATGAAAGAACGAAGTGTGGTAGCCGTATTTGTTTAGTACGGTCGCCAATGAGTTTATCTTGTTAGAAGAATAAGGCGTTAAAACATATGCCTCCGAAAGCGAAGGAATACTTGCTACCACAGCCGGCAAGCCTTCGATGGAGCGTTTGCTATTGGCGAGTGTGTTTTCAAAAGTAAGTGAGTGGAAAACAAGTGTATCAATAAATGGGGTGAAGCCTTCGTAGCCTTCTTTATGTTGGTTAAGTGTAGCCACGAATTCTTTACTTAGGCTTTCAACAATAATTACTACTACATTTTTCTTAGGCTCATGCTTTACTTCAAAGGACTGAACAGGATTGTATATTTTTTGTGCCTCTTCTATACTGCCGAAAAAATGATAGTCGGGAATTTTTATGTTGCCCAAGGTGGTCATAATAGAAAATGGCGTGTTGAGGACTAAGCTTGTGGCAGCCGGATTGCTTACATAATCGCCTGCATAGCTTATGTTTATTGGGCGGTTGCTGGGTACAAAACTGCCACGTGCAAATCCCAACCAGATTAAAACAACCAATGGTAATGCAGCAATATCGGCAATGTAG
>WBZO01005589.1_pt1 | contig 12703 bp, 6 predicted proteins | sample 5204261 | NCBI WGS metagenome assembly WBZO01 (sample SAMN12412400, study PRJNA552823) | activated sludge metagenome | isolation source: activated sludge from anammox sidestream of wastewater treatment plant... | place: USA: North Carolina | collected 2017-09 | reverse complement strand
GACTGGCAGCGAACAAAGCATTACAGCAGGAGCTTCTTGTTGCCGACAGTCTGCTCTGTCTGTTGACAGAAATCGCTGCTGAGAATGAGATGACCCTGACGCCGGTGGTTGCAGAAGCCCTGATGCGGCGCGGTGATATTCAGCGCGCTATGGCTCAGGAGCAAATGGCAGATTCCCTTTATCAAAAGTCATTTCAGATAGCACTCGCGAGTTTCTATGACGGAATTGCCGTCATGCCAGAACGACTCGCTGTGGCTTATGGAAAGAAGCTACGTGCCATTCGCGACCGCTGCCTGACAACGCTGTTGGCCAGATCGGAACCTGATCGATCCGGCAGGATGACAGGAGAAGTGCGAGCAATCCACTCTGCCGAAGACAAGAAATTGCTCGCTGCGCTGGCCGGTACGAAGTCGGCGGTCCTTGATGTAGCCTTCCTCAGGCGCTATGAATTGCGGACCAGTGAAGATGCAGGAACCATAGCGCTGATCGATTCGCTGAACGACGTCGACCTGAGATTGTCGCGGCTATATCTGACCGCGGCTCGTGACACAACCGCCGTTGGCCTTGACCGCCAGATTCGCCGACTGGCTGACGCCAAGCAACGGATGGAAGAACGACTGTCAAGCAGTCGGAGGGCCGGCGTTGTCGGCACACCGACTACTCCGCCGTCTCTCGACGAGCTCGCTGCATTCTTGGGAGACGATGAGGCCAGTATCGACTACGTTCGATACGGTGTTTGCGGTTCGCAGGGTTCGCCGACTGACTCGTGTTACGCGGCGATTGTCATAACGCAAGGTCGCGTCAGATTGTGTCAGCTTGGATCAGCGGCGCCAATTGACCGACTACTCGCGCGACTGCACGAACATTTCTCTTCTCTGGCGGATAGAGGCGGCCAAATCAAGTCAGAAGACTTGCAGACGTACTTAGCCCTGGCGCACCAGATCAAGGACTTGATTTGGACACCACTCGAGACATTCCTCCCGGAATCCGGTCGAATCTACGTTTCTCCGGACGCTGGCCTGCACCAAGTATCCTTCGCCGCACTACCCGACAAAGCGGTTGGCTATCTGGTCGAGAGATTTGAGTTTTCCTATGTGAATTCGATGCGTGACATTTTCCAGCTTCCGACTACGACCATTGTCCGGGGGAGCCTCTTGGCTGTCGGCGACCCCGCATTTGAGAGATGGCAGCGACAGCCCGCGGCGTCGGAGCCGATGTCACAGCTGGCTACCACCCACCCATTCTCGTCGCCATCAACTTCGCGTTCGCTGGGGCCCCGCTGTCCCATCTCGTCCAAGGCGGCACTTCCGCTGCCGTCTTCACGCTATGAGGTCGGCGCGATCGTCGATTACTGGAATCACGTTGATGGCTGTCGGGCAACCGCGCTGTTAGATGATGAAGCCTCGGAGGCGAGTTTCAAACGACTGGCACCGGGCAACGCGGTCATCCATATTGCGACCCATGCGTTTCGGTGGGACTCCGACTGCTTGTCCGGTGTCTCACGCGCGGTGGCTGAAGAATATCCGCACTTGCTCACCGGCCTGCTGCTCGCCGGCGCGACAGCATCGACGCCCGGAGGAGAGATCGGCGGGCATGAAGATGGCGTTCTCACCGCGGAGGAAATCGCACATCTGAACCTGAACGAGACCAGAGTCGTGGTCCTATCCGCCTGCGAATCGGGTTTGGGGCAGATCAGCGCGGGTGAAGGCGTATTCGGACTGCGGCGTGCGTTTCAACTCGCCGGAGCGAGATCCGTAATCAGTTCACTCTGGGAGATCCCCGATCAGTCCACGGCGCGTCTCATGCGCCAATTCTATCGGGGAATGCAGGATGGGCTGTCGCGGGCTCTGCACGACGCGCAACTGGAAGCCCTGCGAACCCAGCGCGAGGCCGGAGTCCCCCAGCATCCCTATTCCTGGGGTGCATTCGTGGCGTACGGGAACTGACTGTCACGCTGGAGGAGCAGCTCGAGAGGGTCTTACTTCGGGATGGTTTCCAGCTGGATGGTAAAAGGAATCTGGATAATATCGGCGGGATATTGTAGGTCGGTCTCCTCGACGATCAAAGTGAGTCTGCCGTCGGCCACAGGACCCAAGTGTACCAGTGCATCAATCATTCCGGCGTCGGCAAAATTTAGCCAGTACTTGGCCGATTCGGTGGTCGTCGAGGTGATCCGATAGCTGTGGGTTTGAACCCGATGCGGGATTGGGAATCGCAAGTGTAAGTACCCGTCGGCGCTGGACCGGTAGACTGTCTGGATGCTTCCCGCCGAGCGAGTTGCCTCGTGTAGCTCAATGGTTTGAGGAATCTCTACTCCCGCGCTGGGCGTTTCTGCCGGATTACTCGGGAGCAGCCATACTACGGGTACGGCGACGACGAGTAGCAGCGCGTAGGCAAGCGCCGGATTCCAGAGGATCCGTTGCCAGGACCGGCGGGGCGTCTCTGGGACTGCCTCGGGGCGACGCTCTCGCTGCGCAACTAGCTCGAGCTGACGCTCAATATCCACGAGCAACTCCAATTCAGCGCGGCAGTCGACGCACGTTTCGAGGTGACCGGCAATGTCGGAAAGCCGCCGCGGGTTGCCGTCAAGCGCGCCCAGATAATAGTCATTAAGCTCGGTCTCAGAGATATGGTGGGCGTTGTCGCTCAGCAAGTCCTCCGCATTTCGTCCAGCTAAAGTCGCCCCAATGAGCAACAGCTCACGACACGTTGTACACTGCCGCAAGTGACTGCGGACCTGAAATCTCTCGCCGGGCGATAGCCGTCCGAGCGCGGCATCCGCCATCAGTTCCTGATAGCGAGGATCATCGCATGCCATTGGTTAAGTGCGATCCTTCATTAATATGGTACGACAACTCAGCATGACGTTACAGTAATCCGTGTTTCATCATGATCGCGCGCGTACACTCCATACAACGATGAATACGCACCCGCACTGTGACTTCACGAAGTCTGAGTTTGTCCGCAATTTCTGCGTTACTTAGATCATGTAGAAACTTCAGCGTCAAGAGCTCGCGACATTGCGGTTCGATTCTGTCCAGAATGAATCGAACGGCTTCACGGTCCAGAATTGCGTCGCCCTCATCGCTTGTCCGGGGTTCACGATCCTCGGCATAGGGGCCGAAAGCGATCCGCCGTTCCTGGTTGAGATCTTTGAGCACGGTATTGAGAGCGATTGAACGTACGTAGGCATTGAATTGCCTGAGGTTCTCGCCCGTGAAGGATTGACGCTTCAAGTTCAGAACGACGGCTGTGACGACTTCAGATTTGACATTCTCTGGGTCTCCGAGCCGGTGCCCACCAAAGCGGTACAAGTAGCGAGTGACGGCGAGTTGGAGCGTGGCGACAGCTTCTCGCTCACCTCGAATGAGTCGACTAAGGAATGCTTCAAGAATCTCGCGGTCGTCGTTCATGCAGGTTGGCACTTCAGCCGAGTTCGATTTCGCCAAGCTAGCAAATCGCCATTGCCTAAGCTGTTGTTATTCTTTCCGCTAGGGGCGTATCCGGTTCCAATTTGTAGACTGTTGCGGTCTATGGCAAGCGGAAATTGGGCGCACCTGATTGCCGGAATCTGCAAGAAGAACTCAGTTTCGATGTAACAAAGCATCTCGCAACCATACCAACTAGGTATAAAGCGCGCAAAATAGGATTGAAAACATCACAACCGTCGATGATCGCGTTAGGGTCATCAGATGTGAGAATGACTGGCCTCGCGCTCTCATTAACGAATGCTCGGCTCAGACGATGTGATGCAGACTTAGGGTTGCGGCAGGACTCGCGGCTCATCGGGAGCGTCGGCGAGATACGAGTGGAAGTCGGCTGTCAATCAACACGCCGCGGCGGATCAAAGCGGGGGCAGTCGCCGCGGCGTGAAACTTCGGGAGAGGATTGATACAGCGAACTTATGTCAAAGAAACGCAGAAAGGCACGCAGAGTGCTTTTCCATTATCGACGGGAGGAATCAATGACATGGCTGCTGAAGTCGATTAGGGAGATGCATCAGTTGCTGGCATCGGAGGCTTACGGGTATGACAGGATTTAAGAGCTTCGTCTCACTGATAGGAATGCTGCTTATGACATTCACAGCGGCAATGGTTCAAGCAAGAACCATCTCCTATCAAGCAGTACTCTATGACTCTACCGGAGGGACCCAACAGGCGGTCGTTCCGATGGTTTTTGGGCTGTACGATTCACCCAGCAAATCGAGTGACGGAGCAAGGTCACTTCTCTGGTCGGAATCGCATCCGAACGTCTCGGTCTCGCCAGCGGGCCTGTTTTCGGTTGAGCTTGGTTCCCTGATCCCCTTCGCTGACAGTCTGTTTGAACGCGAACTCTGGCTCGAAATTACCGTTGACGGACAGACCATCTCCCCGCGCACGCAACTGGGCGGTTCCCCGTATTCGTTTGTCAGCAAGCGAGTGAGCGGTGACATCATCACTTCTGCCGGTGAACTCAGAGTTCCCGGCCTCGATACGCTCGACTGGATAGAGCTCAATACCAGAGGTTTCACATTCCCAACCAAGACAGAGTGCTATGTTATCCCGCCGTGCGGAGGATGGATTGTCCAGAACGGTTCGGACCAATACACCTACAACTGCAATAATGGTGTTGGATCGATCTATGCGTGGGCGACGTCAGGACTGACCTTCGATCTGGTTGCGCAGACGCATTTGCCGTTGGGAGCAACGATCATCCGCATGGAAGTGTTTGCCAGAGACAGCGACGCCGATCAAGACATGCAGTTCAACCTTGTTCGCGTCTCGCATGATGCTTCCAATCAACCAGTAACAACCAACTTGGCATCCGTCTCTTCGTCAGGCTCAGGCGGTACGTGGCAGAAGCTGACCGTAAATCTCAGTCACGAGATCGTCGACCTTTCGGACACGACGTATGTGGTTGAAGTCGAGATACCTGCCGGCAACTCGTCAATACTTGAGTGGGGGATAGTCAAGATCTGCTACACCATGAACAGGTTTGTAATTAGGAAATGAATGTGATGGGGTATGAAATGTCATTCGTGAAATCTTTCAGGCTCTTTAGCCTTGTGGGCATTCTGCTCTGTGTGGAAATCGCCACCGCCACGGCTCCCTCCAAAATCAGCTACCAAGGTCGTCTTCTGGACAGCAACGGCGATCCGGTATCCGATAACAACTACTCGGTGACTTTCTCGATCTATAGTATCGCTTCGGGTGGAACAGCGTTGTGGAGTGAGACACAATCAGTCTCGACTGCAAGCGGTCTGTTCGCAACGGATCTGGGTTTAACTAACCCACTTTCCGAAGAGTATTTTTCAGGTCCGACACGGTATCTCGGTATTCAGATTGGCTCTGATCCAGAAATCGTACCGCGGACGTTACTCACTTCGGTGCCATTTTCCCATCGCGTCTCCACCCTTGACGGTGCCAGCGGCGGTATTGTGACCGGAGATCTGCTGCTCCACAGCACCCTGGGGATTGGCCAGTCCGGTGATCCTGGAGTCCTCGATGTCTATGACAACACAGGCCAGAAATTCATGACGATCGATGGTTCCATAGGAAGGATCGGCATCGGCATATCAACTAACATCACGGCGCAGCTGGAGCTGGATGCCGGCAATCAAACAGCGCTGGAAATTGCGAACACTGGAATTGGTGAAGATTATTGTGTTCACGCCCACAATTGGCAGGGAACGGCAGCGGGGTTCTATAGCGGCGGAATTGGCTCCGGGTGGCCAGTGAATCCCACGGCTGTTTATGCCAAGGCTTCGCTTCCGGAAGGTGTCGGTGGGCTGTTCAGTAGTGAGCTGGGTGACGGACTAATCGCCGAAACAAGCGGCGATGGTCGTGCCCTATGGGCGAAAACGAGTGGGACGGGTTATAGCGGCTACTTCTCCGGCGGATCGGGGGTATCGATTCAAGGTGATCTTCAGGTCAACGGCAACGTCAATTCGACCGAGCAAGTAACGGCGCAGCGGGTGGTTAGTAGCAGCGTCGGTGCTTCCGTGGCAGTGACAGGAACGGTGGACAATGTATCATCCGGTGGCGCGTATGGCGGTGCCTTCAACGGCTCCGGCACAGGGACAGGTCCCCATTACGGAGTCGTTGCTACGGCGAGCGGCCCGGCCCCGGCAGCCAAGATCGGTGTGTTCGGCAGCGCATATGGTGACGGCGGAAACCCGACTGCGGTATATGGCACCAGTCAGATTGACCCAGGCGGAAATGGCAATGCCTTTGGACTCGATTCGTGGGGCTTCAATTATGGTACTGGAAATTCCACCGGAATCAGGGGCCAGGCTCAAGGGTCAGCCACCGGCGACGCCTTCGGAGGCTACTTCTACGCAGGGGCGCCAGCAGGGACGGGCAACCATTACGGAATCTATGCTTCAGTCACCGGCGCGGGGACGAAATACGCCGGCTACTTCGCAGGGAACGTGAACGTCACCGGCACGCTGACAAAGGGAGCCGGGGCCTTCAGGATCGATCACCCCTTAGATCCGGAAAACAAGTACTTGCAGCATTCATTCGTCGAATCGCCGGACATGAAGAACATTTATGACGGCATTGTCGCGACTGATGACAACGGATACGCTGCTGTTGAATTACCGGATTGGTTTGGTGCTCTCAACCGGGACTTTCGTTATCAGCTCACGGTGCTCGGCGGCTTTGCGCAAGCGGTGGTGGTGGACGAAATCCGCGATAACCGCTTCGTCATCATGACCGATAAGCCGCACACAAGAGTATCCTGGCAGGTGACCGGTATCCGACAAGATCCGTTCGCAAATGCGAATCGCATCCAGGTAGAAGTGGACAAGCGCTCTGAAGAACGGGGATTATACGTTCATCCGGATGCCTTTGGTAAACTTGCAGAGTTAGGAATCGATTACAGCTCGCATCAGCCGCCACAGTTGGCTTCACCCTCAACCGGAGGAACTCCAAAATGACATCGAAAATTCTCTGCAATTGGGTCGGTGTCGCAATGTTGATCCTGTTCGACATCCTGGTCGGAGGGCACAATGCAGTATTCGCGGCGAAGAAGATCGATTGGGAAGTCGTTGCATCGGGCGGAAACGTAATCGGCACATCATCCGGATATCGAATCTCAGGAACGGTTGGTCAGGCCGCTGTCGGATACGGAACATCGGGGAGTTATCAGATAGGCTCAGGATTCTGGCAGCCCACCGACTCAACAGCCTGCAGTTTATGCGGGGATGCAGATGCCAGCGGCTTGTTCTCTATCTCAGACGCCGTCTTCCTGATCACCTACATTTTTGGAGGTGGTCCTGCACCCTATCCGCTATGCCGGGGAGATGCAGACGGTAATGATTTAATCTCGATATCAGACGCCGTTTACCTGATTGACTACATCTTCGATGGAGGACCAGCCCCGCACTGTTAGCGATGGGACAACATATCAGAGTCTTCCCGCGCCGCTCTCAAATCCTGATTCGAAGCTGGCTGCAAAATGGCGTACGGAAACGCTGCAACGATTGGTGCTAAGAAAGCTCCAGGCAGGCAACTGTCATCAGCATTCACTTCGGGGAGAGGCCTGACTCAAGGTTGAAGCGTCAAATTCAGAAAGTACTCGAAAAGGATGAATTCTGAGTCGATGTACATATCCTGACCGATCGAGGAGAGAAGCTTCATGATGAGATTTACGAATTTGATTGTGCTCGGGATCAGCCTGGTTCTTGTCGAAACTGCAGTCGCGACTGTTGCCGGCGCGAGGGTAGAGGCAAATCGCTATCGTACTGAAATGCCTGCGACGTTCACAAAGAATCTGGGGCAGTGGCCCGAGGAGATTCTATTCCGCGCCAGCGATCATGGAACCGTCTACTGGTTTACAAAGAACGGTATCTACTACCAGTTCACTCGCAAGAAGGGTGCAGCAGAAGCAGCGGCACACAACGCAGCGTCGATGCGGGAGGCGAATTCGCCATCCGCCCTTGCCTACGAGACTCTCTTCTTGAAGGCACATTTCATCAATTCTAATCCTGAACCTCACGTTCGTACGGAACGCCTCATCGATTACAAGTGCAATTATTTCCTCGGCGACGATCCTGCAAAATGGCGCACTGAAGTACCGAATTACGAATCAATCACCTATGAAGATGTCTATGAAGGTATCAACTTAACATTCTATAAGAACAGGCAGCAGCTTGAATGTCATCTCACAGTTTCTCCTGGTTCTGATCTGAGTCGTTTGCAGATCGAATACGAGAATGTATCGTCGCTAGCTGTGAACGGAAGGGGTGAGTTACGCATTGAGACTTCGTGGGGAGAGTTGAGGGCTCAAGTGCCCGACATCCATACAATGACGCCCGAGGCAGAGACCGACATCAGCATCCAGGCGCAGCTCTGCGAAAGCAATTCCCTTGGGTTTACGGCAGTTGGAGGAACTGCTCGGTCGCAAGCGCTGATCTTCTCCCCGGGGCTGGTGTTCAGCACACTACTGGGGGGAGGCGACTGGGAGGAAGCGAGGTGTATTCAAGTTGAGTTGGACTCGATTTACATTGCCGGCGAGACCGCATCCGCCAACTTCCCTACCACAGGTCCCGTGTGGGACCACTCGTATAATCTCAACACTGACGTATTCCTTTGTAGGATGACCCCTAATGGTAATCAGCTGTTTACCTCCACTTACCTCGGAGGAAGCGGGCTCGATCAATGTCGAGCCATGGAAATGGTTCCCAACTCCAGTTTGGTAGTCGTAGCAGGGTGGACCAATTCTTCTGACTTTCCCATGAACCTTCCCTTTGATAACACAGCCAATGGGTCAAACGACGCCTTCGTCAGTGTTCTCCCTCGCACGTTCTTCTCGCTGGGAGCCAGTACCTATTTCGGCGGAACTCTTGATGATCGTTGCCAATCAATGAGAGCTGAATTATTGGATAGTGTGCTGTATGTTTGGCTTACCGGGGTCACTCAGTCTACGAACTTGCCGACCGTTGATGCCTACGACGTATCTCACAACGGGTCTCAAGATGTTTTCCTTGCCGAAATATTATGGCCCTTCGTTCAAAGCACCGCTCCTTCAAACGCGATTATAGGCTACAGCACCTATTTCGGTGGCTCAAGCAACGACGAAGGATTGAGCATTGCGGTCGATGCCGTAAATGGAAGAGCCTACATTACGGGATATACAGGATCATTGGATTTCGCGACTGTCAACGCAATCGACAATACGCTAGGTTCTATCGACGCATTCGTTGCTGGGTTCGACGAAGCGGGGAATGGTCAGGTCTACCCTCTGTTCAGCACTTATTTAGGCGGTCCGTCAAATGATCGGGGATCAAGCATTATTCGAACACCGTCGGGCGAGTTGATTGTGGCTGGTGATATACAATCAAACGGATTGGCTACACCGGGAGCGTTTCAAACGGCACTAAGCGGACTGCAGGACGTATTCCTGGCGAAAATCAGTGCTTCTGGCTCAACCATACTGCAATGCACTTATGTTGGTGGGTCGGTCAACGAGGGGGTCAATCCTGATTTAACCGGCAGGCGCCTGATCGATGTTGACCTTCAGGGCAACATCTACTTGACTGGCCACACAGAATCCCCAGACTTCCCGTCTGTAAGCGCATTCGATGCTTCGCTGAATGGCTTGAATGACCTCTTTGTAGTCAAGTTCAGTCCGGACCTCAGCTCGCTGCTCTTTGGAACCTACCTTGGCGGGACTGATGTAGAATGGGCAACGGGCATAGAGGTAATCTCCGGGGGATGTGTCTTGGTCACCGGGTATACGCAGTCATCCGATTTCCCTGTGCTTGATCCGTATGATGGAGCGCTCAATGGCGGCTCAGATGCCTTCGTTACCAAACTCTGCATCCCCACTTGTGGTGACGCGGACGGCACTGAGTTTGTCACGATTTCTGACGCTGTTTTCTTGATCAACTACATCTTTGCTGGTGGGCCGGCTCCAAATCCCTTGCTGAATGGTGATGCCGACTGCAATTCCCTTGTGACTATTTCGGACGCAGTCTATCTGATCAATTTCATCTTTGCCGGCGGGCTGGCGCCGTGTGCCTCCTGTTAGCGGAATTCAGCATCCCATTTCATCAAGATTTGAGACAGGCTAGACGGAAGAAATATTCGTCACTGAAGACGGCTCGATAACGACGTTCGAAGAGGTTAGAATTTGCAGTTTGATCGACGGACAATTAAGCGCGGAGCAGGTGTCGATGACAGATAACGAGAATCGGGAGGATGTTCCAATGCAATCGAGAATAATGCTGTGCCGATTGATTCGAGATCCTAAGTCGGGGCGAGAACCGCTTCGTCAGAGTTGCAAAGCGAGAGAGCATGTACCTGCAGAAGCATTGACGGGCCAATCAGGTCAGCCGTTTCTTGTCTTTAAAGCCGGTAGTCACACAGTTGTCTTCAAGTGGCTGGTGCTGGTATCGACGCTATTAGCCTGTCTCTCTGCGTGTTTGAAGAGCGCCGATCTCCCCGTGATACCATATGAAAATGCAACTGACTCGACGATGGCAGACCCATCTAATAGAAATTCACATGCTGCACAGAATTCGTTAGTGTGCCGAAGTACTCCAAACATCAAGGAGTTTCTTTCGTCTGACGGTAGGGTCAATCTAGACGCCGTGTTAACGAGCGGCTTCCAAGGAAATTTGGACTCAGATGGATTTACGATGAGTATTGATCCGAGAACTGGGGAGCCAATCATGTCCCGGTCTTCATCCGGCTCGACTGAGGGTAACCAGGACGATGTCTATTGGGACAATTCAATCTCGCCTTCATTCCCTGGAACTGATGGAGCGGTACTTGCACTGACCATATTCGAGGGCAAGTTGATAATAGGTGGTTCATTCACGATAGCCGGTCGCATCATGGCGAACAACATCGCAGCGTGGGATGGTGAGCAGTGGTTGGCGCTTGGCTCCGGGATGAATGACCAGGTCCTCGCCCTCACAGTATATGACAACAAGCTAATTGCCGGCGGATCATTCTGGATTGCGGGAGGTTCACCAGCTCAATTCATCGCCTCCTGGGACGGAAGCACGTGGTCAGCACTTGGTTCGGGGATGAGTGCGAGTGTCTACGCTCTCACTACGTACAATGGCTCCTTGATTGCCGGAGGTACATTTGGAAATGCTGGAGGAGTCAATGTCGCCTGCATTGCTTCATGGGACGGCAACACCTGGTCAGCTCTCGGCGCTGGAATGAGGGGGGCCCTAGTCGATGGCAATGTTAGTGCCCTCGCCGTTCTCGGCAATGAGCTCATTGCTGGAGGATACTTTGATACTGCGGGAGTAGCTCCTGCCAAGAACATTGCTACGTGGGATGGCGGAAGTTGGTCGGCAATGGCATCAGGCTTGGACGGCTTTGTTGGCGCCCTCGCGGTATATGATAACAGGCTCATCGCGGGAGGAGAATTCACAGAAGCGGGAGGGATCACCGTCAACCATATAGCCGCGTGGGATGGAGGCAACTGGGGGTCGCTTGGTTCAGGAACCGGCGGAGACCAATATAACAATGTGACCGCCCTCGCTGTTTTTGACAACAAGCTGGTTGCTGGGGGATCTTTCACGTCAGCAGGAGGATTATCCGCGAATCATATTGCCTTCTGGGATGGTAGTGCCTGGTCCCCTCTCGCTGAAGGGACAAGTCACATTACCAGGGCCCTCGTGGTATTAGAAAACAATCTCATCGTCGGTGGCGCGTTCACCTTCGCAGGAGATCTTCCTGCGAGCAGCATTGCTTCATGGAACGGCAGTTATTGGTTTCCCTTAGAGAAAGGGATCAATGGCGCGGTCTTGGTGGCAGCAGTCTACGCTAACAAGCTGATTGTGGGGGGATATTTTACCGCGGTGGGAGGAATCTCGGCAAATAAAATTGCCGCTTGGGATGGCAGTAGTTGGTCGTCACTCGGCGAAGGAATAGATCCGCGGCATTGGTCTATTATCAGGGCACTAACTGTGTTTGACAACAAGCTAATTGTAGGTGGGCACTTTGATACGGTCGGGGCAGTTGCGGCAAAGAATATTGCCTCGTGGGATGGAAGTAGCTGGTCGCCTCTTGGATCAGGTATCGGAGTCTTCTTTGAAGAAGGAGTCTATGCTCTCACTACATACGGTAACGAGCTGATGGCGGGCGGGAACTTCACCATCGCTGATGGTAACCCGGCCAACCACATCACTTCTTGGGATGGAAATCGTTGGTCTCCGCTCGGTGAAGGGACGGATGGCGAAGTCCGAGCCCTTTCGGTATTCGAAGGAAAATTGGTCGCAGCAGGTACGTTCAATATGGCTGGCGGAATCGAGGCGAAGCGCATCGCCTACTGGGATGGCAGTAGCTGGTCTGCTCTCGGGGCGGGCGTTGATGGATTTGTGAATGCCCTGGCGGTATTCGAGGACAGATTAGTTGCTGGTGGAGAATTCTATAGAGCAGGAGGCACAACAACAAACCACATTGCTTTTTGGAACGGCGATACTTGGTCGCCATTTGGTTCGGGGATGAACGGCGTTGTTAAGGCGCTCGGGCTCTACGACAACAAGTTAATTGCAGGTGGGAACTTCGCCATCGCTGGAGGAGTCCCCGCAAACCACATTGCTTCATGGGACGGAGATGACTGGTATGGACTCGGCAGCGGGACGAGTCTGAGTGTAGAGACCCTCTGTTCGCTTAATGGGAGACTCATCGTGGGAGGGAGCTTCATGAGTGCTGGCGAGAAAGTCTCGGTTTGTCTTGCAAGCTGGTATAGGGAAGTA
>WBZO01005588.1_pt1 | contig 12704 bp, 11 predicted proteins | sample 5204261 | NCBI WGS metagenome assembly WBZO01 (sample SAMN12412400, study PRJNA552823) | activated sludge metagenome | isolation source: activated sludge from anammox sidestream of wastewater treatment plant... | place: USA: North Carolina | collected 2017-09 | reverse complement strand
GCGAGTTCAACAACGGCCAGCCCATCCAGGGCATGAAGACGACGCACACGTTCACGTCGCCAGAGGTGATGGTGCCGTTCAAGTGCGACGTGCACGGCTGGATGAATGCGTACGTCGGCGTGATGAACCATCCCTTCTACGCCGTCACCGACGCGAGCGGCGCCTTCACCCTGAAAGGCCTGCCCGCTGGGACCTACACCATCGAGGCCTGGCACGAGAAGCTCGGTGCCCAGACGCAGACGGTGACCGTCGCCGCGAAGGAAACCAAGGACGTGTCCTTCACGTTCAAGCCTGCCGCATCGACGAACTGACCGGATGGGGCGGCTCACGCCGCCAGGGGCCATGCGCAACACGCCAGCGAACACGACGCCCGGCCGCCACACAGGCGGCCGGACTGTCCCGCCGACACAGCGCCGCGGAGGGCCTGACCTGTACCGAAGCGGGGCACGGTCGTGAAGAATGCCCGCGCTGAAGTCGCCCACGCGCTGCCAGATACGCAGCGCTCGTCCGCCATCGGCGATTACATCAGCCTCACGAAGCCGCGCCTGAACTTGCTGGTCGTGCTGACCAGTGCGGCAGGCTATTACCTGGGCGTCACGTCCACGCCCGACCTGTGGCAGATGGCCTGGGCCGTCCTCGGAACCGCCCTCGTGGCCGGCGGGTCGGCTGTCCTCAATCAGGTGTACGAACGCGATACCGATGCGCGCATGCGCCGCACGCGGATGCGCCCACTCCCCGACCAGCGCGTGGCCCCCCCGGAAGCGGCCATCTACGGGTCGGTCCTCTCGGCGGCGGGGCTTGCCGTGCTCGCGCTGTCCACCAACTGGGTTGCGGCAGCGCTCGCGGCCGCCACGCTGGCCATCTACCTCGTCGTGTACACCCCGATGAAGCGCACGTCGAACCTGTCCACGCTCGTAGGTGCGGTTCCGGGCGCCCTGCCGGCAGTCATCGGGTGGTCAGCCGCGCGTGGAGACATCGCTATCGGTGGCTGGACCCTCTTCGCCATCGTCTTCCTCTGGCAGATTCCGCACTTCATGGCGATTGCCTGGATGTACCGGGACGACTACCGGAGCGCCGGCTTCCCGATGCTGCCGGTCGTCGAGCCGGACGGCCTGCGCACGGGACAGCAGGCACTGCTCTACTCGGCGGCGCTCCTGCCGGTGAGCATCGGCCCGACCGTGGTCGGGCTGGCCGGGTGGGCCTACTTCTGGCTGGCGCTCGTCCTTGGTGTGATCCTGCTCATCCTGTCGGCCCGCTTCGCGCGCGAGCGTTCGGAACGGTCTGCCCGCACCCTGTTCTTCGCGTCGATCATCTACCTGCCGCTCATCTGGGCGGTGATGGTCCTCGACCACTGAGCCATATCCGATGACCGTTGCCGATCTCCCCGCAGTCAATGCCACGCTGAACGCGATCTCGGGCATCCTGCTGCTGATCGGTTTCAGCCGGATCAAGGCCGGCCGTCGCGATGCGCACCGCACCTGGATGCTGGCCGCCTTCGCCTCGTCGTCACTGTTCCTGCTGTTCTACGTTGTCTACCACCTGCAGGTCGGTTCAGTGCCGTTTACGCGGCAGGGCTTCGTGCGGCCGCTCTACTTCACCATCCTGATCACGCACGTGGTTCTCGCTGCGGTCGTGCTGCCGATGATCCTCCTGTCGCTCTCGCGCGGGCTGAAGGGTCGATTCCCGCAGCACCGCGCGATCGCCCGGTGGACGTTCCCGATCTGGCTGTATGTCTCGGTCACGGGCGTGCTGGTGTACGTGTTGCTCTACCAGCCGACGTGGCTGCTGTAGGCGGTATACTGACCGCAGCCTCGGGCCTTGGAAGGAGCCTTTAGCCGATGCTCACAGGTCGTCTCGTCGCACGGGTCGTAGCTGGCGTCCTCGTTACGCTGTCGCTGACGGCGACAGCCGATGCCCAGAGTGGGCGCGTGAGCGGCATCGTCCGCGAGGAAGGCGGGCAGCCCCTGAAGGGCGCCACCATCACCGCCGACAACCCCGCCATCGGCCAGAGCTTCACCGCCACCACCGACGACAAGGGCCGGTTCAACATGATCGGCCTGCGCAGCGGGGAGTGGCGCTTCATCGCCCAGGCTCCCGGGTTCTCCCCTGAAGGCGGCATGCTGAGCGTGCGCAGCGGTGGCCAGAACGTTCCGCTGACCTTCGAGTTGAAGCACAGCGGCGTGGCGTTCTTCGGTGCCCTGGGTGGCATCATGGCGAAGGACCTGCAAGCCGACCTCGCGGAGGCCGACGCGCTGTTCGAGCAGCAGAAGTGGGACGACGCAATTGCGGCGTATCGCACGGTGCTGAACAAGGCGCCGGTCATCACCAGCATCAACCTGCAGATTGCGGCAGCCTACCGGAACAAGAAGGACTTCGATGCGGCCCTGGCGGCCTACGACGACCTGCTGAAGGCCGAGCCGGCCAATGTACGGGCGCGGATCGAAATCGCCATGACGTCCCTGCAGCGCGGTGACGTGCGCGCCGCGGACGACGCGCTGACGCGCGCAGCGGCCGAACCCACCGCATCGCGCGAGGTGTTCTTCAGCCTTGCCGAAGTGAAGCTGGCCGCCAACGATGTCGACGGGGCCACGACGTGGTTCGAGAAGGCGGCAAAGGCCGACCCGTTCTGGGCCAAACCCCTGCTGAAGCTGGGCGAGGCGGCGCTGAAGAAGGGCGACACGGCAGGTGCCTCACGACTGCTGGCTCGCGCCATCGAGGTGGAACCCTCCGCACCCGAGGCGACCGCGGCCAGGAACACCCTCGAATCCCTGAAGAAGCCTTAGGTGTCGCGCTCGGTCCGCCACAACTTCATCCTCATCCTCGTCGCGCTCTCGGGCTGTCTCGCCGCGTTCGGGGGTTGGCGCTTCGCCAAGGCTTCGGCACCGGTCAACGGGCCGGTGGTCCTGATCTCCATCGACGCCCTGCGCGCCGATCGGCTGCCGGCCTATGGCTACGCAGCCGGCCGGACACCGCACATCGACGCGCTCGCCGCCGACGGCACGGTCTTCGAGCGCGCGTATGCGCACGTCCCGCAGACGCTGCCGGCCCATGCATCACTGTTGACGGGGCGCCTGCCGTTCGAGACGGGCGTGCGTGACGCCGCCGGCTTCACCGTGCCGGCGTCCGCCCGTACCATCGCCGAGTTGCTTCGCGACCGCGGGTATGCCACGGGTGGCATCGTCTCGTCGTTCCTGCTCCGCAGGGACACCGGCATCAATCGTGGCTTCGCCTTCTTCGACGATGAACTCCCTGCGCCGACCGCAGGCTCGCCGGATGCCGGGCTGGTGCGCGACGGGGCGGCTGCCGAGGAGGTGGCCGAACACTGGCTGGAATCGATCGGCACCTCGCGCGCATTTCTCTTCCTGCACATCTCCGAACCGCACGCCCCGCATGTGCCACAGGAACGGTTCCGCGACCTGGCGTCCGCCTACGACGGTGAGGTGGCTCATGCGGATGGGATCGTCGGCAGGCTGCTGCAGTTCCTGAAGTCGCACCAGCTGTACGATCGGTCGACGATCATCCTCGTCGCCGACCATGGCGAGGGCCTCGGGGACCACGGCGAGCAGACGCACGGCGTGCTGGCGTACGAGCCCATGCTGCGCGTACCGCTGATCGTGAAGCAGCCTGCGGGTGCCGCAGCCGGCACCCGCGTCACCACGCCGGTCCAGCACATCGACGTAGTGCCGACGATCCTGGACTTTGCCAAGGCGCCCGGAGCGAGCGGCCTGCGCGGGCGCTCCCTGGTGCCACTCCTGTCAGGCAGCGGCTTCCCCGAGCGCGCGATTTATGCGGAGTCGATGTTTGCGCAGTTCCGCTTCGGCTGGTCGCCGGTGACCAGCGTGATCCTGAAGGATCACCAATTCGTCAGGAGCGGGACCCGCGAGGAACTGTTCGATCTCACGGTGCCGGCCGAGGCCCGGGTGGACATCGCCGCACAGAATCCCGCGCTCCTGGCGGAGTTGCGGGAGCGGCTGGCGGAGATTGCGGTGCCTGACCCGCCGATGGAGCCGACGGCAGTAACGCCGGCTGATCGCGAGCGCTTCGAGGCGCTCGGCTACGTAGGCATTCCGGGTATCGGGGCGGCTGACGCGGTCGCGTCGACGCCCGCACCCGACGCGGTGCCGTTCATCGAGCAACTCCGGTCAGCCGTGCTGCTGGCGAAGCAGGACCCGGCGGCCGCCGTCGACGCCTACCGCGAGCTGACGAACCAGGAACCCGCACTTGCCGACGTCTGGCTGCACCTGGCCCGCACCGCGGCACGACTCGAGAAGCACGAGCTGGCACTCGAGGCCTATGGACACGTCCGGACACTGACACCGGCCGATGCCGCAGGCCATCTCGGTGCGTCTGCGTCGAGCCTGCGCCTGCGGCGACTGGATGATGCCGAGCAGCAGGCGAAGGCGGGGCTCGAGGTGGCAGGCGCTGATTCCGCGCAGGTGGCGGAAGCCCACGAGTTGCTGGCACGCGTGGCCCTGAACCGGAAGGACGTGGAGACTGCCCGCGTTGAAGCCAGGGCGGCCGAGGAAGCGGACAGGGACCGGCCGGTGGTGGCATTCGTCGAGGGGCGCATTGCGCTGGACGAGGGCAGGCCAGCAGATGCGGTCACGGCATTCCAGGACGCCCTGGCATCGGCGGTCAGAACCGGACGGCCGCCCCTGGCCGACCTGCGGGTGCACGCCGCAGACGCCCTGCTCAAGACCGAGCGTCCGCAGGACGCCGAGCAGTTGCTCACCGCGGAACTCGCCGCGTTCCCAGCCAACGTCCGGGCGCGCGCAGCCCTGCAGGCGCTTCAGCGATCGGCGGCGCGTGGCCGTGGGACCGCGTCGCTGGCACAGCACTGACGCCGGCCCATCGGGCCCTGCGACCGGCATCCACCCGACAGCCGTGTGCACCTCCTGGCTGAACCCAGGGATGGATCGCGCTTCACTCTCCGACAACCGACGCATGTCGATCGTGCCGTCACTCACCCTGCGGGCACGGCTGGCGGCCTGCGACTGTCCTTCGCGTCCGACGCAGGGCGCGGTCGAACTCCGAAGACGGGTGGCTCTCACGCGTGGCGGTGGTGCACCGTGTGGCACACCGCACGGTGCAATGCGCGCGGAGCGGGTTCGGGAGGGCTCGGACGCATCGGCGTCGACGGCAATGGCGGTGGGAATTCCGGGTCAGGCGGGTGGCGTGCCGTGTGTCTGACGGAGCTCGAGGCGGGAGCCGGGAGAACCGGCGCGGGTTCAAAAAAAGAGGGGGAAGCCCGAAGGCTTCCCCCTCTGTCAGTCTGTCGGACTACGCTGCGCCTTAGTAGCGGAAGCGGAGACCGAGGAACGCCCGGCGCGGGTTACGCCAGGCGATCGGGCTGCCGAACTGGGTCGAGCCCGTGCCAGCCACCAGATCTTCGATACGGGTGACGGCCTGGTCGTTGAGCAGGTTGAAGATGTCCATGCTGACTTCGAAGGACGCCTTGCCGACCCGCTTCGTGTACTGCGCGCGCAGGTCCATCTGGCCCCACGAGGGGTTCTGCACCGCACCGACGGCATCCGGGGCCACCCAGTCTTCGAGGAGGCCGCCGTAAACGAACGGCGTGCTCACCTGGATCGGGAGGCGGCGGCTGGAGGCGAGCTGGGTCTTGTTCACGATGGAGCCCGAGTTCCAGCTGTAGGTCGCGCCGAAGTCGATGTTCCACTTCGTGGCATAGGTGCCGCTGGCCTTGAACAGGTTGTGGATCGTGCCCGGGATCGTCCCATACATGTTGGGAGCGCGCGGGTCGAGCCAGAACACGTCACCCGCGAAGTCTGCGTTGCCGTCCGACACCGTGTTGCCCTTCGCATCCAGGTAGCTGTAGGACACGATCGACTGCCACGAGTTGGAGAAGCGCTTGCGGTAGACGAGCTCCAGACCGTTGTAGTTGCGCTCGCCACCCTTGAGCGTGCCGAGGAAGAAGTTCGCCCTCGGCGGGTTGGCCGGGTCGAACCCGAGGTAGCCGTAGCCGAGGAACAGCGAATTCGGCGCGTTCACGTCGCCGTTGCCGTCGAGGCCCGTGTAGTTCGCCGGGATCGTGTAGATACCCGGGTCGAAGTCCTCGAAGATGTCGCGCGTGTTGCGCTTGTAGTAGGTGGCCGAAACGCTCTGGTTGTTGCCCAGGTCGGCTTCGTACGCGAGCTGCAGCTCGTCGGTGTACGGGGTCTTCGTGGCCGGCGCGAAGAGGCCGTCGGGAATCGCCGAGAAGCCGCGGACGCGGTAGGTCACCCACTGGTTGTTGATGAACACCTGTTCTTCACGGGTCGAGCCGTTGGTCGTGCCCGCGAAGTTCGCCATGTCCATGCGGATCGGGTCGAAGTAGCGGCCCCAGTAGGCCGAGGCCTTCTGCGAGCCATCGCCCTTCACGTCGTAGACGGCGCTGAGGCGCGGCGCCCAGGTCGTGTCGAACTTGAAGATGCTGAAGCCGGTGGTCGAGAAGTGCTCCCACATCTCGGCGCGCAGGCCGAGGTTGAACGTGAAGCGGCCGAGCGGGAACTCGTCCTGCACGTAGAAGCCGTTCGAGCGCACCTGCTGATCCTGCTTGCCCACCGCGGTCTGCGTGATGCGGTAGTAGTTCAGCGCCTGGTTGGGGTTGCCGGCGCTGCTGTTGAAGACCAGCGAGTTGCCCAGTTCCGCCACCGAGATGGTGCCGTCGCCGTTCGTGTCGTACTGCGAGTAGAACGACGCGCGGTTCGGCAGGGTGTTGATGCGGCTGATCAGGCCGTTGTAGTCACTCGCGTTGTTCACGTTGAACTGGCGCGTGGACCACAGGGTGCTGTTCGCGATGCTCCCCGCGGTGATGGGACCGTACAGGTTCGCAATCGAGGTGTACTGCGACCGATCGCTGTCCGGCAGGTAGAGCAGGTCGCGGATGTCCTTGCGCTGCGCCCACTCGTAGCCGCCCTTCAGGCGGTGGGCGCCAATCTGATACTGGGCCGCAATGCGGAACTGACGCGTCGGGCGGGTCTCGGGGAAGTCCTGGCCGAAGCCGCCGAGCTGCTCGTCAGCCAGCGTGCGGGTGGTGGTGCGCTGGTACGCGATGGTGTTGCGCGCGGTCCGATCGACCGACAGGTCCGTGATTTCGGCGTCGTGGCTGGCGAACGTCGCGTCGAGGAGCAGCGTGCCCCAGATGCGGCTGTAGGAGCCGGAGTAGCGGTTGCCGCCCTGCTTGCGGACGCGGTCGCGGTTGTTCGGCACCGAGGGGTCGGTCGTGCCGCTGCGATCGAACGGGTCGCTCAGGAACACGAAGCTCAGGGTGTCCTTCTGGCTGGGTGCGTAGGTGGTCTTGAAGAAGCTCTGCTTCTGCGTCGTCTCGACCGTGCGGATGACCTGGCGCGTGTCCTGCGCGTTGACGTCGTTCGTGTTCTTGAGGTAGCGGAAGCTGCCGAACGCCCACAGGTTGTTCTTCACGATCGGGCCGCCGACGGTGAACGCGGCGTCGTTCGAGCTGAACGTGTTGTCGGCCAGGTTCTCGTTCTTCGCAACCAGGTTGTTGTTCTGGAAGAAGTAGGTGCCGGAGCCCGAGAGGCTGTTGGTGCCCGACTTGGTGATGACCGTCGAGATCAGGCCCGCCGCGCCAACGTACTCGGCGGGGATGCCGCCGGTGATGACCTTCTGCTCCTGGATGACTTCCGTGTTCAGGTTCGCGCCGAAGGTGCCGGTGACCGGGTCGGTCACGTTGATGCCTTCGAAGTAGTAGAAGTTGTCCGTCGAGTACCCAAGGTTGTCGTTCGTGACGACGTCCTTCCAGTTCATGCCCGAGCGCGACGCCGGATTGCCGGTGGCGTTCTGGCTGTCCGGCATGACGCCCGGTACCAGCTGCAGGAAGCTCTGGTACGAACGGCCCGTCGGCAGCGCTTCGGTGAGCGACAGGGTGATGTCCGTGCCGGAGGTTGCGCGCGTCACGTCGACGAGCGGCGTCGTCTGGCCCTGGACCGTCACCGTCTCGGAGACCGTCGACAGCTGCAGTTCGACACGCAGCGTGGTCACCTGACCGGATCGGACGAGGATTTCGGTACGCTCCATGTCGCGGAAGCCGGAGAGCTGGGCCTTCACGATGTAGCGGGCCGAGGGCTGGAGGGCTTCGAGCGTCGCGACGCCTTCGGCGTCGGTCACGCCCTGGCGCGACGTGACCGTGTCGGTCGCGGTCGCCTGGACGGTCACGCCGGGAAGGCGGCCACCCTGCGGGTCTTCGATAATCACCTGGATGGTGCCGGTGGTCGCCACCTGCGCCCATGCAGTGCTGGCTCCTGTCAACAACAGGCCCAGCAGAACTACTCCGATGCTGCGAAGTCGCATGACTTCTGCTCCTTGGAAAAGAAGGCGCGGTGCTGCCACGACGTACTCAGATCCCGGCAGCGCAACGCCCTCGGCCGCACGAACCCCAGCTGACACGATGGGGCTGCAGCGTTTTTGTATTTTTGTATTCTAGAGCTTTCATCACAGTAAACCCGCCGCTCGCCCCTACTTTCTGTGGCTACAACCCAAGGCATCCAATTTTTCGGAGGCCACTGATTTCAATGGGAAATAGCCGGGCTGTGTCCCTCTTCGCAGGCACCTGACGCCCGCCAGCATGAGCCGTCGCCGGCAATCCAGTCCCGGTCAGGAGAACGACAGGACGCGTGGGCCACGCTTCGATTTCCAGCCGACGTCGTCGCCGCAAACGGCAGCAACATCCGGCGGTGTCTGGTGAGCAGCACAGGCATGGGATCCGGCTCCCCTTCCCTCTCGGCGGCCGTCACGATGACGGGCGACATGCCCGCAGATGGCGACTGTCCTTCGGAAAAGTCTATCGAGGGCCGACATGGGGCGGGAGGCGGGCAATTCCGGACGAGCCGCGTTTTTCTGCCGTGAATCGCGGATGGATCCACGAACGCGGATCCGGCCAGCACATCTGTTCAGACGATTGGGGGCGACACCACATCGGTTTTCTGACATGGAAGCTCGGCAGCGTGACGGTGTGGTGTAATCGCGCAGGTGTTCACCCGGACCGTATCGACCCTGCTCGTCGTGCTCTGCGCGCAGCCCGCGTTTCCGCAGTCGATCCTCGGCAATGCCCGCACGGTGCTGGCGGCGGTGGTCAACGCGCAGGGGCAGCCGGTCGTCGACGTCGGCCTCGATGACTTCGTTGTCACTGAAGGTGGCGCGCCACGCGAGGTGATCGATGTGCACGTGGCGGACTATCCGCTGGCGATCGTCATCGACGATCGCCCGGCCTTCGCGCCGGGGCTCCCCGCCGTTCGCGCGGCGGCCCGCCGCTTCATCCAGCGCGTGGGCGACCGGCCGATCGCGCTCCTGCGGCTGACAGATGGCCGCATTCCGGCCGCGACCCTGGACGACGACCGGGCAACGGTGCTGGGGCAACTCGACGCGCTGGTGCCGGGCGCGGAGGGCGGTACCGGTCCGCTCGACACGATTGCCACGGGGGCGTTGCTGCTCCGCGAGACCGGCGCCCCCTTCTCGGCGGTCGTGGTCGTGGCGGCCGGACCGGTCGATGCGTCGGCGCTCGTCCGCGGAGAACGGCTTCCGCAGATTATCGAGAGCCGTGCCGCCGTGCACGTGGTGCAGGCCAGGCCGCCGGATGTCGACGCGGGGGGCGGCTCGATCGCCGACTCGGACCTGCTCCGGGTGATTGCCGACCAGTCCAGGGGACAGTTCACCGCGATCTTCTCCACGGCGTCCTACGGCGCGGCGCTCGACCGGCTGGCGGATCGACTGGCCATCGAGATGATGGTCCAGTACCTCGCACCGGCCGGGCCGCGCACGGGAGACGTGCGCGTGGGCGTCAGGATGCCAGGGTCACGAGTGGTCGGTCTCGGGGTGAAGTGATCGGGGGTCGACACCCGCAGACACAGCAAAGGGGCGGTCACCGTGAGGTACCGCCCCTTGTCTGCCGCGAGTTCTGAGTTCGAGGTTCCGGGTTACGCGATGGGCGTCAGTTCGCCCGTCCCTCCACCTGCTTCAACGCGTCGGCGATCAGGCGCTCGTTGTCTTCCTTCGAGATGTTGCGCTGGATGATCTTCGAGGCGATCGAGACCGACAGGTCGACGGCTTCGGAGCGGATCTGCTGCAGGGCCCGGCTGGTCTCGAGCTGAATCTGCCGCTCGGTGTTCCGCAGGATGCCCTCCGCCTCGGCCTTCGCCTTCTGGCGGATCTCCTCGCGCAGACGATCGGCGTCCGCCCGGCTCTGCGTGATGATGGCCTCGGCTTCTGCCCGGGCCTTCCGAACGATCTGGGCCGACTCCTGCTCGAGCCGTTCCAGCTCGAGTTTGGCCGTCTGGGCGTCGTCCAGTGCCTTGCGGATGCCCTGCTGCCGGCTGTCCAGTGCCGCCAGCAGCGGCGTCCAGGCGAACTTCGCCAGGAGCGCCAGCAGCAGGAGGAACGTCAGGACAGTCCAGATGAAGAGACCCGGATCGGGTTGGACCAAGGGGTTGTTCATCGCTTCGATCCTTCTACAAGTGTCGGGCGGAGCGTGTCAGCCGCAATCGAACCGCGGCTGAGGGCACCCGGCCAGACCTGCCTACTACTTCAGGAGGACGATGAGCAGCGCGAACACTTCCGCGAGAATCGCCACGCCTTCGAGCAGGAACAGGGGCAGGTTGACCGCGCCCGTGATCTTGTCCGCGGCGCTGGGCTGCCGTGCGATGCCTTCGGCCGCGCCAGCCGCCAGCTTGCCGATGCCGAGACCGGCGCCGATCACCACGAGGCCCAGACCAAGGGCCACACCGAAGAACGCAATCGCATTACCTTCCATGACGTCTCTCTCCTCAGGATTGAATGAACTCTCGTTCAGTGATGAACGTGGATGGCCATGCCGATGAACACGGCCGACAGCAGGGTGAACACATACGCCTGGACCAGGACCACGATGATCTCCAGGCCTGAAATCGCCGTTGCCAGCGGCACCGACACGGCCAGCCCCACACCCACCCCTGCGATGGCCTGACCGAACATCTCGGTGAACAGGAAGACGAAGGACAGGATCGCGAGGATCGCGATGTGTCCGCCGGTCATGTTCGCCGCAAGACGCATGGTGAGCGCGAAGGGGCGCACCAGCATGCCCATGATCTCGATCGGGATCAGCAGGATGTACAGCGGCCAGGCGAGGCCGTGCGGCACCAGGTTGATCCAGTGCTGCACGAAGCCGTGGGCCTTCGAGCCGGCCGTGATGATGGCGAAGAAGGTGACGACCGCCAGGGCCGCCGTGACGTTGAAGTTCGACGTCGCGGTCGTGCCACCGTGCATCACCTGCTTGATGAACGAGTGCTCGTCGGTGTGCAGCACGAAGTGATCGACCAGCCCCAGCACCTCGAAGATCGGGATGAGGCCGATGGCGTTCGCACAGAAGATGAAGACGAAGAAGGTCAGGAGGAGCGGGGTCCAGGTGTTCACCCACTTCTTCCCGACATTCGGCAGGACGATCGAGTCGCGGATGAACTCCACGAGCGCCTCGAGGGCGTTCATGAAGCCGGTCGGGATCGGGCGATCCTGCTTCAGGAACTTCCGGACGGTGACGGTCACCACCAGGAACACGAACGCGGCGACCAGCCACAGCATCAGGACATGCTTGGTCACCGAGAAATTGATGCCGAAGAGGGTGGGGAGCGCGATCAGTGGGTGATCGACGCTGCTGTTCGAGACATGCTCGATGATCACCTTGCCCGCATCGAACTTCCCGGCGGCCTCGGCGGCGTGTTCGCCCACTTCCTGGGCGTGCTCTTGACCCAACATCATGGTTTAGGCGCGCGGACCACTGGCGAGGAGACGCTTGAGAAACAGCGCCTCGACGAAGTGCAGCGCGATGAAGTAACTGCTAAAGCTGACCGCGAACGGAACGGCCTGCACGTGGAGTGCACGGAGCATCACCGCCACATACACGCCGAAGAACACCATCTTGAACGCGAAGGCCGTCAGCAACAGGCCCGTCAGCGCCCGCGGATCCCGGTTGTAGGTCCGCTCGGATATCACCCACGATCCGCACGCCATCACGAGCGGCCCGAGCATGCCAGCGAACACGGCCGCCCCGGTCTGTCGCTCGAGAAACGCCAGCAGGACCATCCAGACAACCACGCTGGAGCCGGCCATCCACGCGACTTGTCTCATCGCTTGAACACGGCCTTTGCCAGTTCGTAGAAGCCCACCACCAGCCCGAGCACCAGCCCCACCAGCAGTCCCCAGTGCGAGTGTCCCCGCCACTGGTCCACGGCGTAACCGATGCCACCCATCAGGATGATGGCGCCGATGAGCGTGTAACTCCCCATCGCCGCAGGCCCCGACTTCCGAACGGTCTCCTGGAACGCTTCCAGCGACTGTTCGAGCGGTGTACTGCGGTCTTCATCGGGCATGCTGCAAACACGCCATTATGTCGTACGCGCAGACAGGGGAGTATACCGTAACTTGTGAAAAAGTTCACCAAGTCACGCGCGCACCCCATAAAAATGGCATATCAGCCGTCGTCCCACCCCAATCCCCCCGGCCTCGGCGGCTCCAGGCCACCCCGGATCGGTCCAGCCTCGCGGCCGTTCACGATCCGCCCACCCGACACACCCTGAGTGGCCTGCGCACGCCATGCGGGCGCCGGTCCCCCCTGCCGCCAGACCGGCCTGACCCCATCCGAGACTGGCACCCGCAACTGTCAGAATTGAAAGCACTTCGCGAATGCGAGCGCGATTGACGACCGCATCACGCACCCC
>WBZO01005587.1_pt1 | contig 12705 bp, 4 predicted proteins | sample 5204261 | NCBI WGS metagenome assembly WBZO01 (sample SAMN12412400, study PRJNA552823) | activated sludge metagenome | isolation source: activated sludge from anammox sidestream of wastewater treatment plant... | place: USA: North Carolina | collected 2017-09 | reverse complement strand
GCCGGCGGGTGGACTATGGCACGCGCTTCGCGAACATGCCGACGCAGCAGGAGCGCGGCGGCGATTTCTCCCGGAGCTTCGACGTCGCGGGCAATCTCGTTGCGGTGCGCGACCCGTCACGCGGCGCCCCGTTCCCGGGGAATCTCATCCCCGCCAGCCGGATCAACGGCCTCGGCAAGTCGATCCTCGGCTTCTACCCTGCCCCGAACTACACGGATCCGGATCCTCGCAACCTTTACCGCTGGAATTACCGGTCGGTCTACAGCGGAGAATACCCGAAGAGAGACGACGTGCTGCGGATCGACTTCAGCCCATGGCAGTCGTTGCAGATCTACTACCGTCTCGTCCACGATACAGATTCCCAAAACATTCCCTATGGATACTGGGCTAACGGACAGATCAACTATCTGCTTACGCCCATCAAGTACGGCGTACCCGGCAAAGCGCAGGCGGTGAGCATCACGAAGACCTTTTCGCCCACCCTGATCAACGAGTTCAAGTTCGGCAAAGGCCGCACCCACCTCACCTTCGACGGGCTGGACAAGAGCGTGTTGAGCCGGAGCCTGATGGGGAATCCACCCGAGTGGTTCAGGGAGAACCAACCGAACGTGAGCTACATTCCCAACGTGTCGTTCGGAACGCAGCAGCCTCTCAACGCGGTGAACTCGAACCTGGGCGACGTGCCCTACGAGAACTACAACGACAACTACTCGTTTATCGAGAGCATCACCAAGATCCTGGGACGCCACACGATCAAGGCCGGGGTGTACATCGAGCGTTCGAATCAATATGTGAACAACGGAGCGGTCGCGCAGGCCTACCGCGGCGCGTTTTCCTTCGCCCGGAACGTGAACAATCCGTTCGACACCAACCACGGTTTCGCGAATGCTCTGCTGGGAGCGGTCGAATCGTACACGGAATCCACCGCCCGGGCGGACGGTGACTACTGGTTCTGGAACACGGAATGGTACGTGCAGGACAACTGGCGGGTCAGCAAACGCCTGACGCTGGACTTGGGCATGCGCTTCTACCACAATCCCCCGATGGAGGATCTCAATGGGAACATCGCGACGTTCGACCCTTCCCGGTTCGTGCTGAGCAAGGCCCCCACGCTGTACTATCCAGGGACGGGCGCGAACGGGGCCAGGGTCGCGGTGGATCCCACGACGGGCAAGCAGGCGGCGGCTCCGCTGATCGGCCAGTACGTGACGGGCTCGGGCGACACGGCGAACGGCATGGCGAGGGGCGGCCTCGAAGGATACCCGAAGGGTTTGTACACACTGCCATGGCTTGCGTTCGGACCCCGGGTGGGGTTGGCGCTCGACGTATTCGGAAACGGCCGAACGGCGATTCGGGCCGGCTTCGGGATGTTCAAGGACCGGCCGCAGGGCAATATCACCTATTTCACGAACGGCAAGCCTCCGGTCGTCTACAGTCCCACGCTGCACTACGGCACGCTCGACACTTACGCCCAGAGCGCCGGCGTGATCGGGCCCAGCGCCGTGGTTTCGCTGCTCGGCCGGGCCAAGCTTCCGAGCACGATGAACTTCAGCGCCGGCTTCCAGCAACAGATCCGGAACACCACGGTGGACGTGGCGTACGTCGGAGCGCTGTCGCGGCACCTGAGCCAGTCGCGGGAGATCAATGGGATTTCGATGTACGGACGGTTCGATCCCGCCAACGCGGATCCGACCCTGAAAGGCCCGCCGCTGCCGGACAACTTTTTCCGGCCGTTCCGGGGATACGGCTCCATCAAGGCGTATGAGTTTATGGGCACCTCCAGTTACAATTCACTCCAGGTTTCAGTTAACCGGCGGTATACACGCGGCTTGCAGTTCGGGCTGGCGTACACGTTCTCGAAGACGCTGGGGTTGGGCGCGAACGAGATGTCCGAACTGAGCGCGTACTTCGCGCCGCGGGAGAGAAATTACGGGCCCCTCCCGTATGACCGGACGCATGTGTTCGTGGTGAACTACATGTACGACCTGCCCAGTCCGGGGGCGAGGCTTGGTTTCAGGCCGGCCGGCTGGGTGCTGGACAACTGGCAGGTGAGCGGGATCACCTCGCTCATCAGCGGTACGCCGTTCACGCCGGGATTCGGCACGGCGGACGGAGCCGACATCACCGGTTCGGCCGAAGGCGCGCGGATTTCGGTGAGCGGCGACCCGCATCTGCCGAAGGGGGAGCGCACGTTCTATCGCAACTTCAAGACGGAGGTCTTCCAGCGGACACCGCTGCGCAGTTTCGGGAATGCCGGCATCGGTTTGCTGCGCGGCCCCGGATTGAACAACTGGGATATCGCCCTGAGCAAACGGTTCCCATTGTTCGCGGACCACCGCTTCCTCCAGTTTCGGGCGGAGTTTTTCAATGCCTGGAACCACACCCAGTTTTCCAGTCTGTACACGGGGACACGATTCGACGCGACCGGCAAGCAGTTGGATCCGAATTTCGGCGCGTACTCGTCCGCCCGTGATCCCAGGATCGTTCAGTTTTCACTGAAAGCGGTCTTCTGAACCATGAACGCGCCCAACGACTCGACCGCAGGCGGCTTCGAGCCGCCGTCGCGCCGCCGTTTCCTGCAGTCCGCGACCGCCGGCGCGGGAGCCGCGCCGCTGGCGGGGGCTGGGCAGAGTCCGGGTCTGCCGGAGGCAAGCCGCCCGCCGGCGCCGCTTTCTCTCGAGGCCAAGTGGATCTGGTACCCGGAGTTGCGCACGCTGCCGTGCACGTTCGTATTCTTCCGGAGGGAATTCGAGCTGCCATCCATCCCGCGAGAGGCGGTGGCCGCCTGGGTGAGCGGAAACAGCCGCTATCACCTCTATGTCAACGGGCAGTACGTTCAGCGCGGGCCGGCGCCCTGCGATCCGCGCTATTGGGATGCGGATCCCGTCGAGCTTGGACGGCACTTGAAGCGGGGAACGAACACGATCGCCGCCCTTGTCTGCAGCTTCGGAACAGGAGAGAGCACTTACATAGCCTACGGGCGAGGCGGATTCCTGTTCGAGGCGGACCTGCGCTTGCCTGACGGGCGGAAGCTGATAACCGACGAGAGCTGGCTGACGCTGCGAGCCCGGTGCTGGCCCCCAGGCGCCTACCGGCGGGAACGCCTCTACCGCGCGTTGCAGGAACAGTTCGACGCACGGCTGTATCCGGCCGGCTGGCAGAACGCCGGTTTCGATGCCGGGCGCTGGCGTCCCGCGAGCGTGCAGCCGGCCCGCAGGGTGTTTGCCCGCGCCATACCGCTCCTCCGGGAAGAGCGGGTGACCCCCGCCCGGCTGTCCGGCACCGAGAAGCTCAAGTGGAAGATTCCGCCGGAGGAGTACTTCGAGAACTATACGCCCGACGCCTTCGAGGAGCGGCGGGAGCCAGCCGCGCCTGAGCGGAACGCCGGTTCGGGGCTGTTTCCGGTCGATGTGGAGGCAGGTCCGGACGAATCGGCGGTCGTTACGTTCGAGTTCGAGGAGGAGGTGTGCGGCCATCCGTTCGTCAAGCTGCGAGCCCCGGAGGGCGCCGTTGTGGAGATTCTCTTCGCGGAGTCCCGGCAGCCGGATGAGCTTCTGCTGAGGTCGTTCGCGGGCGATTGGGTGCGGCTGATTACGGGGGCCGGCGAAACGGACTTCGAGGCGTTCGATTACGAGGCGCTCCGCGTGCTGCAATTTGTTGTCCGGGGCGGCGCGGGGCCGGTTCGGATTCTCGAAGCCGGAGTCACCCGCCGGGTGTACCCGTATCGATTCAAGCCGGACGTGAGAACCCCTGACAGCGCTTTGAATAGAGTCGTCTCCGCGGCCACGAACACGCATGTCATCCTCTGTACCGACGTCATGGTGGACAACGTCGCGCGGGAGCGGCAGCAGTACGCCGGTGAAATCGGGCATTCGAAGCTGTGTTGCTACTACGGCTTCGGCGAATACGTCCAGCCCGCGCGCATGATTCGATCCTTAGCGCCCGGACAGAGCACCGAAGGCTGGTTTCTGGACTGCTGGCCGGCGTTCGGGCGGATCGATGATCTCTGGCGCCGGCACCTGGGGCTGACGAGGTGGGGTCCGCTTGTCGATCACGCCCTGGCTTACGTGAATTCGATCGCTCACCACTACCTGTTTTCGGGAGACCGCCGCCTTGTGGAGGAGCTCTACCCGCGCGTGGTGCGGTTTGACGACTGGCTGCAACGGCAGGTGGGACCGGATGGGATGCTGCCCGTGAGCGGCTACACGTGGGCCTATGTGTGGATCGATCACAACGGCTGGGAGAGCCAGGCGGACAAGCAAGCGGCGCTGAACCTGGACTACGCCGGCTACCTGGAGCAGGGACTGGCGCGGATCGCCGATTGGATGGCGGAGCCGAGGCGGGCCGCCGCGGCCCGCGAACGCGCGCGGGAGGTTCTGAGGAGGGTCCGCGAAGCCTACTGGTCCTCCCAGCACGGGGTGTTCGTCGACAATCTCCCGCGTGTTGCGCAAGACGGAGAACTGCGGCTGCACGACCGAACGTGCGCAGTGGCGCTGCTGACCGGCGCGATACCCGAGGGCGAGCAGGCGCGGACCTTGGAGATCCTGGCGTCTCTGCCGACGAGCCGTTCACCGTCCACTTTCGAACTCAGGGAGCCGCGCGCGAAGCTGGGGTTTTCCCACCCGCCCAACGCCGGATGGCGGCTTGCGGCGTTGAGCCGCCACGGATACGGCGGCGCCGTGGTGAAAGACCTTCGCGAGCGGTGGGGCAGCAGAAAGGCGCTGCTCGAAAACAACACCCTCGCCGAATGCTGGGACGCCGACCTCGAGAAGAGAGGCATCTGGACCCGATGCCAGAATTCGGCTGTTCCTCTCTTCATCCTGTATGGCGAGGTGCTGGGCATTCGCCCCACCGCTCCCGCGTTCGCCACGTTCGACGTCCGGCCGCAGTTGGGCGACCTGACGGAAATCGAGGGTACGGTGCACGCGCCGCGAGGAGACATTCGCCTGCGCTGCCGGCGGGCGGGAGACCGGCTTGTCGTTTCGATAGCCGTGCCGCCGGGCTCCAGTCCCGCGCTGGTATTCCCGGACGGCAGCCGGCTTGCGGGGCTGCCGGCGGGCGTCTCCGAAGCTCCGGGCCCCGTGGCGTCCACCCGCCGCTGGGTGCTGCCTCCGCCAGCGACCCGGGAGGAATGGGCGATCACGGTATCCGGCATTGCGCTTTGAGGCGCCGGCGCTGCAGTCCGAGCTTCTTCCCGGGCGAATCATGCTGGCGATCGTCGAGACGCTCGCCGGCCGTTCTTCTGGTCGTGTTCGACCGGGGATCCGCGCGGGTGGCGCTACCCGGGGAGCGCAACGCGCTCCGGCAACCGGATGCGAGGCGCGGCGAGGCTGACGTGGTTGTCCAGGCCGCCGTACATGGCCAGCCGCAGCGCCCCCCGCAGCGCGGCAGGGAGCTTGTCGCGCGTTCGCGCGTCGAAGCGAGCGATGGTTCACAGGACGGTGAGATAATGATGGATTCTTTCGAGTGAACGGTCCCACCTTCCACAGGAGTCTGAATGAGCGCTGCGGAGTATGTCAATCGAGTTCTCGAGACGGTCAAGAAGCGGAATGCAGGCGAGCCTGAGTTCTTACAGGCGGTCAACGAGGTTTTGCGGTCGATTCTGCCGGTCCTGGATCGGCATCCGGAGTACGCGGAATCGCGGATTCTGGAGCGCCTGGTCGAACCCGAACGCGTCATCATGTTTCGCGTCCCCTGGCAGGACGACCAGGGCCGGTTCCAGGTGAATCGCGGCTTCCGCATTCAGTTTTCGAGCGCGATTGGCCCGTACAAGGGCGGATTGCGATTCCACCCGACTGTCTATCTCGGAATCCTGAAGTTCCTGGCGTTCGAGCAGGTGTTCAAGAACTCGCTGACGACGCTGCCCATGGGAGGCGGCAAAGGCGGGTCCGATTTCGATCCCAAGGGCAAATCCGACGGCGAGGTCATGCGCTTCTGCCAGAGTTTCATGACGGAACTCTCCCGGCACGTCGATGCGAACACGGATGTCCCGGCGGGCGACATCGGGGTGGGCGGGCGCGAAGTCGGGTACATGTTCGGCCAGTACAAGCGAATCTGCAACGAGTTTACCGGCGTGCTCACCGGCAAGGGCCTGGCGTGGGGGGGGTCGCTGATCCGGCCGGAGGCGACCGGCTATGGCTGTGTCTACTTTTGCGAGCAGATGCTCAAGACCCGCGGCGAGGGGTTCAAAGACAAGGTGTGCCTGGTTTCCGGGTCGGGCAACGTGGCGCAGTACACGGTCGAGAAGCTGAACGAACTCGGCGCGAAGTGCGTCACGCTTTCCGACTCGGAAGGCACAATCTACGACAAGGATGGGATCGATCAGGAGAAACTGGCCTGGGTCATGGATCTGAAGAACTGCAGGCGCGGCAGGATCAGAGACTACGTCACGAAGTTCGCCGGCGCCGAGTACTTCGCGAACATGAGGCCCTGGCACATCCCGGCGCAATGCGCCTTTCCGAGCGCGACGCAGAACGAAATCACCGGCGAAGAGGCGCAGCAACTGCTCGCCAACGGCTGCCGGTTGGTGGGCGAAGGCGCCAACATGCCGACGATGCCCGACGCGGTGGAGCACTTCCGGGCGGCGAAGATTCTCTTCGGGCCGGGGAAGGCGGCCAACGCGGGCGGGGTGGCGACCTCGGGCCTGGAGATGGCGCAGAACTCGATGCGGTTGTCCTGGAGCCGGCAGGAAGTCGACGGCCGGCTGAAGCTCATCATGACCTCGATTCATGACGTGGCGCATGAGACCGCGAGGGAGTACGGCGCTCCCGGCGACTATGTGACGGGCTCGAACATCGCCGGATTCGTGAAGGTCGCCGATGCGATGCTGGCGCAGGGTCTCATCTAGGGGCTCTTCGAGCGATCCGGGAGAAGTCGCGGAGCGACGATGATTTCAGGCAGGTTCGAGTTCCACGCCGGAAGCCGGTTTCAGCGGAGCCGGGCGGGCCGGCACCGCGGGCCGGGCCCCACGGCATCCCGTTTCCCGAGAGTGCCATGAAGCCACCGGACCTTCGCGACCAACTCCGCTACGCCTACGATCCGCAGATCCGCGGCCTCCATCATCTGATGGCCCGGAGAGTGCGCACGATCCTGATGGTCTCGAATTCCTACGAGTCGTTCAGCATCTCGCGCGATTCCTCGCTGACCCAGGACATCTATGGGACGTCGCAGTTGCTGCATCTGCAGAATGTGCCGCAGATCGTGACCGCGTTTTCCGCGGAAGAGGGACTGAGCATCCTGGCGGCGGAGCACTTCGATCTCGTGCTGGTCTCCGGCAACCTGCCGGACATGAACACCACCGAGTTCGGGCGGCGGGTGAAGGCCGTCCATCCCGGCCTGCCGGTGGTGATGGTGGTCTTCGACGGGTCGTGGTTCGACCTTGTTTATCACGGCGCCGAGCCCGAAGGGATCGACCGGATCTTCGCCTGGCGAGGCAGCGCGGACGTTCTGCTCTCCATTACCAAGCTGATCGAGGACAGCCAGAACATCGACCGCGACCTCAGCATCGCCTCGATCGGGTCGATCCTCCTGGTCGAAGATGCGGTGGAGCACTATTCGCTGATCCTGCCCCGGCTCTACTCGATGCTGATGCAGCGCACCTTCATGCTGGTGCCCGAGGGAATCAATGAGAGCGACCGCCAGGTGAGGACCCGGGTGCGCCCCAAGGTGCTGCTCGCGCGGGGGTTCGGCGAGGCGAGAGCGCTGTTCGATAAGTATGAAGCCTCGCTGGTGGGGATCATCTCGGACCTGCACACGTTTCAGGACGATCGCATCGATCCCGAGGCGGGCGTTCGCTTTCTGCGCACCGTCGCCGAGCGCGCGCCGGGCCTCCCGGTGCTGGTCCACTCATCCGAGCCCGGCGCGGCCGAGGTGGCCAGGTCAGTTGGCGCGCAGGTCCTGAGCAAGCACGGATCGAACATGCGGGCCGGCATCGAGCGGTTCATCCTGGAGGATATCGGCTTCGGGGACTTCGAATTCCGGCTGCCGGACGGAACCAGGATCCGGCGCGTCGAGAACCTGTGGGAGATGGAGCAGGCGCTGCACGACGTAGCCGACGAATCGTTCATTTTCCACGTGGGGCGAAACGACCTGTCGCAGTGGTTCAGGGCACGGGGCGAAATCACCCTGGCCGCGGTGCTCCGGCCGCTGACGCTCGCCGACTTCCCGTCGGTCGACTCGCTCAGGCAGTATGTGATCAACGCGATCTCCATCGCGCGCAAAGAGAAGTATCGCGGGGCTGTCGCCGACTTCCGCCCGCCGGAATTCGATCCCGAGTATCCGTTCCTGGTTCTGGGGCGCGGATCGCTTGGCGGCAAGGGCCGCGGCCTGGCGTTCGTCTTCCGGCAGCTCAGCCAATGGTGCAAGGATGACCGGCTCCACGGGATCAGGACCAGACTGCCGCGCACGCTGGTCATCGGCGCCGACGAGTCGGAAGCCTTCCTCATCCGGAACGGTCTCGATGCGGCGGATTTCGACGGGTTATCCGACAGCGACATTCTCTGCCGATTTGTCGATTCCGAGTTCGACCTCCGGCTGCGCGAGGCGCTGGAACTCTATGTCATGCGAGTCGGCGTGCCGCTGGCCGTCCGCTCGTCGGGACTTCTCGAGGATTCCCACCGCCAGCCCCTGGCCGGACTCTACTCCACGTACATGCTGCCGAACAACCATCCGGAACCGGAGGTGAGGCTGAATCAGCTCATGGACGCGGTGAAGCTGGTCTACGCCTCGGCGTACCTGGAGAGGCCGCGGCGCTACATGCAGGCCATCGGGCAGGACCTGGCCGAGGCGCGGATGGCCGTCATCATCCAGGAGATCGCCGGCCGGCAGTATGGCCGTCACTTTTATCCGGCGATCTCTGGCGTGGCGCAGTCCCACAATTACTACCCGGTGTTCCAGATGAGGCCGGAGGACGGGGTGGCCACGATTGCGCTGGGCCTGGGCAAGCAGGTGGTCGAGGGCGGCGATGCGGTCCGATTCTGCCCGCGCTATCCGCAGGTTCTTCCCCAATTCCGGTCTCCCGCCGAAGTCATGCGGGTCGCGCAGCGAGAGTTCTTCGCGCTGGACCTCGAGCGCAGCAACGCGAACCTGCTGAGCGGCACGGACGTCACGCTCGCGCGCCTGCCGCTTGCGCAGGCCGAGGCCGACGGGACATTGGCGTTAGCCGGCAGTGTCGTGGACTTCGACGAGGACAGGATCTACGACGGAGTAGGGCGGCGCGGCAGCCGCGCCGTGACTTTCGCGCGCGTCCTCAAGCACGACATTTTTCCGCTGTCCTCGATTCTCAACGACCTGTTCGACGCCTGCCGCCGCGATCTGGGTTTCGCCGTCGAGATCGAGTTTGCCGTTGACTTCGACACGGAATCCTCGCGCGAGCCGGAGTTCTTCTTTCTGCAGATGAGGCCGTTGGTGGCCTTGCGCGAGCGCTGCGACATCCTGCTCGAGAGAATCCCTCCGGAGCGGCTGCTGTGCCGCTCGCAGCGCGTGCTGGGCAACGGGTGCATTGAAACCCTGCGCGACATCGTCTATGTCGATTCCGCCGGTTTCGACCGCGGCAGCAGCGCGAACGTCGCATCGATCGTCGCGGGCCTCAATGAGCGCCTGACGCGGGAAGGGCGGCACTACGTTCTGATCGGTCCCGGACGGTGGGGCTCGTTCGATCCCTGGATCGGAATCCCGGTGACCTGGCATCAGATATCCTGGGCGCGCCTGATCGTCGAGGTGCCCGCGCCGGATCTGCCGATGGAGCCCTCGCAAGGCACGCACTTCTTCCACAACATGACCTCCGCCGGGATCGGCTATTTTTCGCTTTGCAGCTCCAGCGAGAGTGAATTCGTTCGCTGGGACCTGCTCCGGGCGCTACCGGGCGAGGAGATCGGCCTCGGCGTCCGGCATGTCCGGCTGGCCCGTCCCCTGTCGGTGCGCATGGACGGCCAGGCCCAGGAGGGTGTAGTCTTTTTACCCTGACTCGACGCAGCGCAAGCCGATCGGTCCGCGGTGGAGCGATGGATCTCAGGCAACCGGAGGTAGAGCGGAATGCAGCCGGCTGACAGCCGTCCCAGTACCGGATTGCCGGCGCTTGACCGCATCCTTGGCGGTCTGATCGCGGGCGACAACGTCGTCTGGCAAGTGGGCTCGGTCGACGACTATCTGCCCTTTGTCCGGCCGTATTGCGAGGAGGCGCTGCGGCAGGACAGAAGGTTCGTCTACTTCCATTTCGGACGTCACAACGAACTGATCACGCCGGACCCGCGGGTGGAGGCGCATCGCCTGGACCCCGCCGCGGGCTTCGAAACCTTCACCGCGGGGATTCATCGCATCGTCGCGCGCGCCGGGCGCGGCGCGTTCCACCTGTTCGACTGCCTGTCGGATCTCGCCGCCGATTGGTACAGCGACATGATGCTGGGCAACTTCTTCAAGGTCACGTGCCCGTACCTGCGCGAACTGGACACGATCGCCTACTTCGCACTCCTGCGGCGACGCCATTCCTACCGGGCCGTCGCAGCCATCCGGGACACCACGCAGTTGCTGCTGGACGTGCACCGCCACCGGGATGCGCTGTACGTCCATCCGCTCAAGGTCTTCGAGCGCTACTCGCCGACCATGTATCTGCCGCATGTCCGGGAAGGCGATGGCTTCCGGCCCGTGACCGAGAGCACGGCGATCTCGGGCATCTACGAAGCGCTGATGCAGGACGGTGCGGAGAGAGAGACCGACCGGTTCGATCTTTGGGACCGAACATTTCAGGCGGCGCGCGAGTCGATGGAATCCGTGAAGCGGGGCGAGCGGAAGCCGGAGGCGCTGCGGGAGGTTGCCGGCGGTCTGCTGCGCATGGTGATCAGCCGCAACGAGCGCATGCTGGATCTGGCCGGACGCCACCTCACGATCCAGGATCTGCTGGCGGTGCGCCGCCGCATGATCGGCACCGGCCTGATCGGCGGCAAGGCCACGGGCATGCTGCTTGCGCGGGCGATACTGCGTCAATCGGCACAGCGATGGGAGCAGCTTCTGGAGCCGCACGACTCCTTCTTCGTGGGTTCGGATGTTTTCTATTCTTATCTCGTCGAAAACGGCTGTTGGAGCGCCCGCCGGAAGCAGCGCGAGAGCGGCGCGTATCTGGACGGGCTCGAGGAGGCTCGGGAGCGGATGCTGGCCGGTTCGTTCCCTGAATTCGTGCGCGACCAGTTTGCCGAGATGCTGGAGTACTTCGGCCAAGCCCCGATCGTCGTGCGCTCCTCCAGCCTGTTGGAGGACAGCTTCGGCAATGCGTTTTCAGGCAAGTATGAAAGCGTGTTCTGCGTGAACCAGGGATCGCCGCGCGAGCGGCTGGAGGCCTTTCTCTCCGCCGCGCGCGCCATCTACGCGAGCGCGATGGGGCGCGAGGCGCTGCTGTATCGAGCCGGGCGGGACCTGCTCGACCGGGACGAACAGATGGCGCTCCTGGTGCAGCGGGTGTCGGGTTCGGCGCACGGCGGGCTCTTTTTCCCGGAGGTGGCCGGCGTGGGCCTCTCGTACAATCCATACGCCTGGTCGGAGGGAATCGACCCGGAGGCCGGCGTGCTGAGGCTGGTCTTCGGCCTCGGCACGCGTGCGGTTCGCCGCTCCGACGACGACTACACGCGGATCGTGGCTCTGAATGCTCCCGAGCGCCGTCCGGAGACGACATCGAGCGAAGTGCGCGGCTACGCGCAATGGCGCGTCGACGTTCTCGACCTCGGTGAACGGCGCCACCGCTCGCTTCCGCTGGAAGAGGTGGCCCGGCGCAGCGGCGAGCAGCCCCTCCACATGGCCGGATGGCGCGATCCCGAACTGGCCAGGAGGTCGAGCGAGACGGGTCGACCGGTGTTCCCCTGGGTCCTCACGTTCAAGCGACTTCTCTCGGAGACCGGATTCGTGGAGGACATGCGGGCGCTTCTCAAAACGCTGGAAGCCGCCTACGACTATCCGGTGGATGTGGAGTTCACGGCCAACTTCCTCCCGGACGGCAGCTATCGGATCAATCTGGTGCAGTGCCGGCCGTTCCAGGTGAAAGGCGGAGGCCGCATCGCGGCGCCGCCTCCGACCGCTGGCGAGGCCGACCTCGTGCTGATGACAGAGGGCGCCGTCATCGGTTCGAGCACAATCACGACGGTCGGACGCATCATCTACGTCGTGCCCTCCGTGTATGGCGAGCTGCCGCAGCGGGATCGCTACTCGATCGCCAGGCTGATCGGCCGTCTCACGCGGCTGGAGAACCGTCCCGGCGAGGCGCTCCTGCTGATCGGCCCCGGACGCTGGGGCACTTCCGAACCCTCGCTCGGGGTGCCGGTGACGTTCGCCGAGATCGGCTTTGCCGATGTCCTGTGCGAGGTCATCGAGATGCGTGAAGGCCTCGTGCCGGACGTCTCGCTGGGCACGCACTTCTTCAACGACCTCGTCGAAGCGCAGATTCTCTACCTGGCGCTCGTTCCGGGCAAGGAGGGGAACCGCATCAACGCGGAGCTCCTGGCCAACGCTCCAAACCAGTTATCCGGCCTGATTCCGGGACAGGCTGCCTGGGCCGAAGCCGTCCGGGTCGTCGATCCGGAGTGCATGCCGGGCGCGCCGAGGCTGCGTCTGCATGCCGACGCCTTGCGCCAGCGCGCCATCTGCTACGTCGAACCGGCCACTGCCGGCGCTTGAAACGGCAGTGCGGCGGTAGCGCAGCCTAACGGATCGCCAGATCCGCCA
>WBZO01005586.1_pt1 | contig 12705 bp, 15 predicted proteins | sample 5204261 | NCBI WGS metagenome assembly WBZO01 (sample SAMN12412400, study PRJNA552823) | activated sludge metagenome | isolation source: activated sludge from anammox sidestream of wastewater treatment plant... | place: USA: North Carolina | collected 2017-09 | reverse complement strand
CGGGGTGCCGGTATCGGTCATGCTGCTGCGCCGCCCTGGCGGCGTTCACGGTCGGGGAAACCGCCGAGTTTAGCGAGCGGACGGACGAAAGCGAACCGCTGGCCGGGGATGGGCGTCGCGCGCGTGCAGCCGGTGCGCGACCGGTTCATCATGCCGGGCATGCGCCAGCCGGAGCGAGGATCGGCATGAAAATCGTCTACCGCGCCGACACCCTGATCGACGCACACTTGGTCAAGGGGGCGCTCGAAGCCGAAGGCATGTTCGCGTTCGTCGCTGGCGAGCAGCTCACCGGCGCGATCGGCGAACTGCCGCGCTGGGGGCTGGTCAGCGTGATGGTGGCCGACTGCGATGTCGAGCGTGCATTGCCGATCGCACGCGCGATCGAGGCCGCGCTGGCCGAGCCGGTCACCGCCGTCACCGATGTCGATCTGCCGGGGCATCCGCTGCATGGTGTGCGGGCTTGAGCCTGGCCGCCTTGCCGGAACGGCGCTGCCGTGGCTCGCGCGGAGCCGGCGTGGGTGCGCCGGCTCCGCATCCGGCCCTCCCTGGCCGGATTGCGTGTCTGCAAGCCTTCGTGTTCAGTCGGCGAGCGGTGGCACGCCCAGATAAGCACCGGCAATTGCCGCCGTGGCCCAGAACTCCGGAGTGATCGCCAGGGATTTCGCAAACAGCGTCTCGGCACCGTCGCGGTCGCCGGCGAGTAGATACCAGGCGCCGACTTCGGCGATTTCCTTCTCGTCCTTGGGATTTTTTGTCACGTAGCGATCGAACAGGGGCTTGGCACGTGCCCATTCCCCTGCCTCGCGGTACACGCGAGCGATGCGGAATTCGTCACTATCCGCATGCTTGCCCGACAGGATCGCATCGAAAATCGCCTGCCCCTGGGCTTTCTGGCCGCTCAGATAGTGGATGCGGCCAATGGCGATGCGCTCCCAGCTGCCGTCCTCGGCTTGCACGAGTGCGGCATCGATCAGGGCCTTGGCGGCCTCGGTCTTCGACTTGCCTTGGTACAGCGCCGGGCTGAGCTTCTGCGCAGCCAGGCCAACGCCAATGCCGGCAGCGAACAGGGCGGCGCCGAGGCCGAGCGGGATGATTTTCTGCATGGATCTCTCTCCTGTGGTCGGGAGCAGAGCATATGCGCTGCGCCGGTCTGAAGGGGAGGGCGTGCATGAGCGGCGGATGGGCGTATCGTGGCGGGGCGGCCTGCTGCGCCCAGCCGTCAGCGGATGTGCCGCGACAACGCTCATTCCAACCTGGGGGTTTCCATGTCTGCCAAATTTTCGCGTTGCCATCTTGCCGTTTTCGCGGCGCTGTCCGTGTACGCCAGCGCGGCGCTCAGCGGCGAGGTGGATGGTCGTGCCGCTGGCGCGGTACCGGCAGCGGCGTCGACCGCACCCGCGCCCGTGACGCGTGGCGATGCAGCTGCGCAATCACGCCGCGATGGAGGCGGTGTGAGTCCCGCCGACAATGTGATTGCCGATGATCTGGTCGTGCAGGGATCGGGCTGCCTGGGCATAGACTGCGTTGAAAACGAGAGCTTCGGTTTCGACACCCTGCGGCTCAAGGAAAACAACCTGCGCATCAAGTTCGAAGATACGTCGGCCAGTGCCGGATTTCCTACGCACGATTGGCAGCTCACGGCCAATGACTCCGCCTCGGGAGGTGTCGAGCGGTTCTCGATCGAGGACGTCACTGCGGCGACCGTGCCATTCACGGTGCGCGGCAGTGCCCCCAGCGATGCGCTGTATGTATCCAGCCTCGGCCAAATCGGCTTGCGCACGAATGCGCCGGCGCTCGACTTGCATCTGCGCACTGGAAACACGCCCGCGCTGCGGCTGGAACAGGACAACTCGCAGGGCTGGACCGCGCAGGTCTGGGACATCGGTGCCAACGAGAGCAATTTCTTCGTGCGCGACTTCACCGGTGGATCGAAATTGCCGTTGCGCATCCGGCCGGGGGCGCCGACATCGAGCCTGGACATCGCCGGCAACGGCAACGTCGGCATCGGCACCAATGCGCCGACCGCCAAGCTCGACGTGAATGGCGACATGATCGTGCACGGCACCATCGCGCAGCTGTCGAGCCGCACCGCCAAGGAGCATTTCGTTCCCGTCGACGGCAAATTGATGCTGGCCAAGCTCGATCGTCTGCCGATCAGCAGCTGGAACTATCGCGGGGCGGCGGACAACGATCGTCATGTCGGCCCGGTCGCCGAAGACTTCCACGCCGCCTTCGGGCTGGGCGCCAGCGAACACTATGTCGCGCCGACCGACATGGCAGGGGTGGCCCTGGTGTCGGTCAAGGCTCTGCAGGAAGAAGTGCGCGAACGTGATCGGCGCATCGATGTGCTCGAAGCGCGCCTGCGTGACCTGGAAGCCCGCCTGAATGCCGCCGATCGCTGAGGTGCTGCCATGGCAACTCAAGCGATGGTCAAGGCCGCCATTCTGGCGGTGAGCGGATTGCTGGCCGCCGGCTTGGCGCGGGCCGAGATCCTCACGCTGTCGCCGCAGGGCGAGACCGCGAGTGTCGTGCGCAGCGCTGACAGCGGCAGCGGAACGGGCAGCGGCATCAGCGTGGCGCAGAATCGCCTGCTCATCCAGGCCGGTGCGCTGGCCGCCGATCCTGCGCACGATCTGGTCTACGCGGCGCTGTGGGCCGATCCGCTGAACGCTGGGCCGCCCATAGCGGTCAGCCAGATCGTGGCGGGCCGTTACGGCAGTCACCCGGCACCGGCTGGCAGCGTGGAGGCGCCCAGCGGCATGCGGTTCCAGGCACTGGCGTTCGATGCGCCGAGCGCCAGCCTGGTCGGACTGGTATCGAGTCTCAACGCAGCGCAGGCGTTTTCGGTATCGACTTCGGCCGGGACGGCGTTCGGCACGCCGACCTTCCTGCCGCTGGTTGTGGGCTGCTGTCGGTTCGTGAGCGGGGTGTCGGCGTGGCGGGCGGCGACCAGCGAACTGTTCGTGCTGGGCTGGCGCGATACCGACAGTGCCGTGCAGTTGCTGCGGATTGCCCTGACTCCGGGCAGTGCCACGCTGAGTGCATATCCGCTGGGCGGAGATCGGGTCAGTGCGATGGCGGTGGATGCCGTCGACGGTCAGCTGTATGCATTGGCACGCAGTACGTTGGGCGCGACCTATCTGGCCGCGGTCGGCTATTCGGCGCCGGATGCGCCGGTCACGCTCACGGCCATCGGCAGCACGCCGGCGAGCTGTTGCTATTCGGCGCTGGGGCCGGCCGTGATCGATGGCAATGTCGGCGCGCGCGCGATGTACGTGCTCACCCGCGATGCGCAGACGCCGGTCGACATGCAGCTGATGCGGCTGCCGCTGGCCAGCGGCGAGGCACAGATCGTCAATGCCAACATCAGAGGGTTCGGCTTGTGGGCCGATGCGGCGGTGACGTTCGATGTGATCTTTGCCGACGGTTTCGACTGAGCGCGGCGACGCATCGGCCAGCACTCCGGCCAGGGAAGGCCGCAGTGCCGGCGGCGCGAACCGTCAGCCGTCGCCCTGCATGGCCTGCAGGGCGGCCAGTGCCGCCAGTCCGGCGGTTTCGGTGCGCAGGATGCGCGGGCCCAGGCGCAGGCCGACGAAGCCGGCCTGCGCAAGCGTGGTCAAGTCGTGTTCGGACAGGCCGCCTTCGGGGCCGACCACCAGGCGCATCCGCGTGACCTGCGGCAGGCTGCGCACGCCGTGCGTGCCTTGCGGGTCGAGGGCCAGGCGCAGTTCGCCATCGACGGCAGGCTGTGCGGCGAAGTCGGCCAGACGCTGTGGCTCGTCCAGTTGCGGCAGCCGATTGCGTCCGCATTGCTCGCAGGCCGAGCCGAGCACCGCCTGCCAATGCGCCAGACGCCGCTGGGCGCGTTCGGCATCGAGTTTGACTTCGGTGCGATCGGTCACCAACGGCACGATGCGCGCAACGCCCAGTTCGGTGGCTTTCTGCAGGATCCAGTCCATCTTTTCGCCGCGTGCGATGCCCTGCGCGAGCGTGAGGTGCAGCGGGCTTTCCAGCGAGGGCGCTGCATTGCGTTCGAGCACGCGCGCGGTCACGCCGCGCTTGGCCAGCGAGGCGATCTCGCCTGCGTATTCGCTGCCGTCACCATTGAACAGGCGCAACGGATGACCGCGCTCCAGGCGCAGCACGCGCACCAGATGCTCGCCGGCCTGTACGGGCAGCTCCACTTCGCGGCCCGGCGGCAGCGGCTGCGGCACATAGACGCGCGGAATGCGCATGACCCGGTTCCTCGTGCAAACGGACGTCGATTGTGCGCAACGCCGCCTGCGGATGCCAGCACGCCACCGACACCAGGCCGCAGGCTTGCCGCTTCAGCGCAATGCCTGCGCAATGCCTTCGAGGGCGGTGTCGATCATGAAGTCGATTTCTTCGGGCGTGATGCAGTACGGCGGCATGAAATAGACCACGTTGCCGAGCGGACGCAGCACCGCGCCATGGTCGAGGCCGTGGCGGTACACGCGCAGGCCGCGGCGTTCGCTGGCCGGGAACGGCGTGCGCGTGCGGCGATCCTGTACCAATTCGAGTGCGGCGATCATGCCGGTCTGGCGCACGTCGCCGATGTGCGGGTGGTCGCGCAGCGGTTGCAGGCGCCGACTCAGGTGCGCGGCCAGCTGGCGGTTGCGTTCGAGCACGGGCTCGTCGCGCAACACGCCGAGCGTGGCCAGTGCGGCGCGGCAGGCCAGCGGATTGCCGGTGTAGCTGTGCGAATGCAGGAAGGCCTTGCCACTGTTGTATTCGGCATAGAACGCGTCGTACACCGTGGCGGTGGTGAGTACCGCCGACAGCGCCAGCGTACCGCCGGTGAGACCCTTGGACAGGCACAGGAAATCGGGAACGATGCCGCCCTGCTCGCAAGCGAACAGGCTGCCGGTGCGGCCGAAGCCGACGGCGATTTCGTCGGCGATCAAGTGCACGTCGAATTCGTCGCACAGGGCGCGCAAGCCGGTCAGATAGCTGGCGTCGTGCATGCGCATGCCGCCGGCGCACTGCACCAGCGGTTCGAGGATGATGGCGCAGGTCTGCGCAGCATGGCGTTCGAGGATCGCGCGCAGTTCACCCAGGCGGCGCGAGGCGCATGCCGCGGCGCTTTCGCCGGGGGCGGCGGCGTAGGCGTCGGGCGATGGTGCAAAGAGTGGCTGCAGCAGCAGCGGCGCGTAGGTTTCGCGGTACAGCGTCACGTCGGTCACCGACAGCGCGCCGAGGGTTTCACCGTGATAGCCGCCGCTCAGCGCAATGAAGCGGGTGCGTTCGCCACGCCCCAGGTTGCGCCAGTAGTGAAACGACAGCTTGAGGGCGACTTCGACCGCGGCCGAGCCGTTGTCGGCATAGAACACGCGAGCGAGCGTGCGGTCGGGCGAGCGCGGCGCGATGGCGATCAGGGCCTCGGCCAGCTCGACGGCGGGTTCGTGGGTGAAGCCGGCCAGCATCACGTGGTCGATGCGGTCGAGCTGATCCTTGAGCGCGGCGACGATGCGCGGATGGCGATGGCCGAGCAGGCAGGTCCACCACGAGCTGACCGCGTCGAGATAGCGGCGGCCGTCGTGGTCGTACAGCCACGCGCCGTCGGCGCGCGCGATCGGTCGCATCGGCACGAAGGTGTGGTCGTGCATCTGGGTGCACGGATGCCAGACCACGGCAAGATCGCGGGCGGCAAGATCGGCGGAGCGGGTAGGCATGGCCTGATATGATCGGCGCCAGCCCCGTTTCAGCACAAGCTCGCCATGCGCCGCCCGTCATTTTCCCGTTCCGCCGCCACGCGCGGTTTCACCCTGATCGAAATCCTCGTCGTCGTGGTCATTCTCGGCATTCTTGCCGCCATCGTCGTGCCGCGGGTGATGGATCGCCCCGGCGAGGCGCGCATCGTCAAGGCGCATCAGGACATCTCCAGCATTGCCAGCGCGCTCAATCTGTACAAGCTCGACAACTTCGTCTTCCCGTCGACCGAGCAGGGACTGGATGCCCTGGTTGCCAAGCCTAGCGGCCAGCCCGATGCCCCCAACTGGAAGGGGCCTTACCTGCAATCGCGCAGCGTGCCCAAGGACCCATGGGCGCGCCCGTATCAGTATCAGCAGCCAGGCCAGCACGGTGAGTTCGACGTGTACAGCTACGGCGCCGATGGCAAGCCCGGAGGGGAGGGCGAGGCTGCCGACATCGGTAACTGGGAGTGAGCGGCGCTGCCGCAGCAGCCCGCCAGAGGCCGTCGTGTCCGCGCGTTCCTGCCGCCATTCGAAGGCTGCGCCGGACGCTGTGCGCGGATTCTCGCTGCTCGAAGTGCTGGTGGTGGTCGTGGTCGCCGCCATCCTGGCGGTGACCCTGACCCTGGCAATCGCCGGCAATGCCCAGCGCAGCCTGGATGATGGCGCCGAGCAGTTTGCCGCCCTGCTCACTCAGGCCTGCGACGAAGCGCAGCTCGGCGGGCGCGAAATCGGCGTGCTGCTCGATGGGCGCGGTTATGCCTTTGCCCGCCTCGATGGCGATCGTTGGCGCACGCTCGGCGGACAGGGGACATTGCGCGCGCGCGTCTGGCCGACGTCGCTGCGCGCCGCACTCGAACGTGACGGACAGGTGCTCGATCTGGGAGGCGCCGTGGCGCGTCGCCCGCAGCTGGTGTGCTTTTCGTCCGGTGAGCTGACGCCTTTCACGCTCACCCTCAGCCTTGGCGATCCACCGCTGCAGCGGCGCGTCGTCGGCACGGCCAACGGGCTCGTGAGCCTGCCGCCATGAGGCGCAGCGGCACGCCATGCGGCGCGATGGCCCAGCGCGCCTTCACCTTGATCGAAGTGCTGATCGCGCTGGCGGTGGTGGCCATTGCCCTGCTTGCGCTCACTCGCGCCGCAAGCGTGCAGGTGGAGAATTTCGATGCCTTGCGCGAACGCACGCTGGCCGGCTGGGTGGCTGCCAACGTGCTGGCCGAAGCGCGGCTGGCGGTTGCCGCGCCGGCGCGCGGCCGCAGCGATGGCCGCGTGCGACTGGCCGACCGCGACTGGCGCTGGCAGCGCGATGTCGAGCGTGCGCCGGGCAGCGACATCCTGCGCATCGACGTGCAGGTGTTTCGCGGCGACGAGACCGCGCCCTCAGCCAGCCTGACCGGCTTTCGCGGCGAGGTGGCGTGGTGAAGCGCGGCGGCGGGCGGGCGGCGGCAGGCTGCGTTGCCGTGCGGTGGCGGGTTCGCGGATTCAGTCTGCTCGAACTGATCGTTGCGGTGGCCGTGTTCGCGGTGGTGGCCGCCGCCGCCTACGGCAGCCTGACGGCATTGGCGCGCACGCGTGCGGCGCTGGCGGCGCAGCAGGCGCGGTTTGCGCAGGTGCAGCGCGCGGTATTCGTGCTGGGCGACAGCCTGCAGCAGTCAGTCAGTCGCAGCGTGCGCGGCAATGATGGCCGCGAACTGCCGGCCTTGCTCGGCAGCGCCGAGCGCCTCGAATTCACCCGGCTGGGGTTTGCCAATCCGCTGGCCGAGGCGCGCAGCAATCTGCAGCGGCTGGTGTTTCTGCTCGATGCCGGCACCTTGCGCGAAGACCGCTATGCCGTGCTCGACCGCGCGCCCAATTCGGCGCCGCAGCGACGCGATCTGCTGCCCCAGGCCGGCGGGCTGCGGCTGCGGTATCTGGGCTGCGATCAAGTATGGCGCGAGGCATGGCCACCCCGCGAGGCATTGCCCTGCGCCAGCGGCATTGCGCCGTTGATGCAGATGCCGCGGGCGGTCGAGTTTCGACTCGCGCCGCAGGCCGTGGGCGAAATCCGTCGCGTGATCGAGCTGCCGTCGGCGGCGCCATGCCGATCCATGGCTGGAGGACGGCCATGCTGATGTTGCCGACCCGCGCGCCACGAGGTGTGGCACTGGTGGTCGCGCTGCTGGTGGTGGCGCTGGCGACGATGCTGGTGGCCGCCCTGCTCGTGCGCGGCGAACTCGCGCTGGCACGCACGCGCAATGCGCTGCGCGCCACGCAGGCGCAGGCCTATGCGCAGGGACTGGAAGCCTACGCCGCCAAGCTGCTGGCCGCGCCGTCGGAGGGGGCGGATACGCACCTGAGCCTGTGGGCGCAGCCGATGCCGCCGCAGCAGGTGCCGGGCGGCATCCTCACCGCGCAGATGCGCGATCTGGATGGCTGCTTCAACCTCAACAATCTCGTACCCGAACATCGGGATGCCTGGCGTGCCCTGTTCCAGCGCCTGCTCAAGGCGCTGCTGCTCGATCCGCGCATCGCCCAGAGCGTGGAGGAATGGCTCGATCCGCAGCAGGCCGATGCGCCGGCGGCCAATGCCTATCTGGGGCGTGCCGTGCCGTATCGCGCGCATGGCGGCGTGTTCACGCATGTCTCCGAGCTGCGCCTGCTGCGCGGCATCGATGCTGCGGCCTACGCACGGCTGGCGCCGCAGGTGTGCGTGCTGCCGCCGGGAACGCGGATCAACGTCAACACCGCCGACGTGCCGCTGCTGCAGGCCCTGCTCGGCAATGCCCAGTCGCCGGCCACCGCCGCCAGCGTGCAGTCGGTGTGGCAGAACGGCCAGGCGCAATGGTCGGATCTGACCCAATTCTGGCAGGCCGCCAGCGGAGGCCGTGTGCCGGCCGGCATGGCGGCGTTGGTCGACACGCAGAGCAATGACTTTCTGCTGCGCGGCGAGATCCTGCTCGACGACATTCCCTTCGTCACGTTCAGCGTGCTACAGCGGCAGGGTGGCAGTGTGCGGGTCATCCAGCGCAGCCGCGGCGCCGACGCGGTTCTGACCGAGGCGGCGCCGATCGGTGGCGATGCCGGTGCACCATGAGGATGGCGGTGCATGGCGCGGCACCGCGCTCGCGTACAATCGCCGCGATGGATTTGCGAACTTCCCGCCGATGGCTGACCGACTGTTCCTGCGCCTTGCCCCCGACGGCAGCCTGAGCTGGCTGCGCGCGTCGACCGATCCGCATGCGGCCGTCGCCCAGGCGGGAGCGCCGCCGCCCGCGATCCTGGCGCAGGCGCGCGAAGTGGTGGTGCTGGTGCCGGCGAGCGATGTGCTCGTCACGCGCGTCAACCTGAGCGCGCGCAATCGCGCGCAATTGCTCAAGGCGGTGCCGTATGCGATCGAGGACAGCCTGCTGGCGCCGGTCGAATCGCTGCACTTTGCCGTCGCGGCGACACGCGAGGCCGAAGTCGGCGTGGCCGTGGTGGCGCGGACGACCCTGCAGGGTTGGCTCGACCGGCTGGCGGCGGATGGCATCCAGGCCGATATCGTGCTGCCGCAATCGCTGGCGCTGCCGTGGACGCAGGAGCAGGCCTGCGCCCTCATCGACGAAACCGGCGCCTGCGTGCGGCTGGGGGCGTGGTCGGGCTTTGCCTGCGGCGCGGACGAGCTGGAAGCATGGCTTGCGCAAGTGACGCCGGCGCCGGCGCTGGAAGTTCACGACTTTCGCGCTGCGGCGGCGCAGTCCCGGCCGGAGCCGATGACCCACACGCTGGAACGCCCGCGCGATGGGCTGGCATTTCTGGCCGCGCACTGGACATCGCCGCCGCTCAATCTGCTCGACGGCGAATTCGCCAGTCATCGCCGGCGGCGTCACGATGGCGCGCGCCGCTGGCGCCTGGCGGCCGCACTGGCCGCCGGAGTGATCGGCCTGGCCTTGCTCGACCAAGGCGCGCAGGTGTGGCGCCTGTCGCGCACATCGGCCCAGCTCGATGCCGACGCGCGCGCCACGATGCAGCGCGCCTTTCCCGATCTGGATGCCAGGCTGTTCGATCGCCTGACGCCGGCGCAGTTGCTGCGCTCGCGCAGCGCGCGTGGCAGCGACGCGGGAAGTCAGGGCGTGATCGGCGTGCTCGAACGCATCGGGCCGATCCTGACGGGTGGTTCCAGGCAGATCCAGATGCGCGCCTTCGATTATCGCCATGGCGTGTTCGAGCTGGCGTTGCGCGCCCCCGATCTCAACGCGCTCGATCTGTTGCGCGAGCACATCGCCCAGGTGCCCGGCTACAAGGCCGAGCTGACGGCGGCCAATCCCGGCGCCGACGGCGTCGACGGGCGCATCCGCATCGACACCGGTGCCGCCGCCGGCAAGGGAGCCGGACGATGATCGCGGCATGGTGGCAGGCGCAGTCCGAGCGCGACCGGCGCACGCTCGGCGTGGGGGCGGTCGTCGTCGTCCTGCTGCTCGGATGGGCCTTGCTGTGGCATCCGCTGGCACAGCGCCGCGCCGCGCTCGAACAGGAAGTGGCCAGCCGCAGCGACGATCTGGCCTTCGTGCAGCGCGGCACCGCGCAGCTTGCGCAGCAGCAGCGCATCGGTCAGCGTGCGCGTGGCGACCGCGCCGGCAAGTCGCTGCTGGCACTGGCCGACGCCACGGCGCGCGAGGCGGGGCTGGGCGCCGCCATCAAGCAGATCGAGCCGGCCGGGCAGCGCAACGTCAAGCTCAACTTCGAAGGCGTGGCCTTCGATGCCATGGCGGGTTGGCTGGAGACGCTGGCCGGTGGCTATGGTGTGGAAGCGGTCGACGTGTCGGTGGATCGCGGCGAGGGCGCCGGGCTGGTCAATGCGCGCGTGACCTTGCAGGATGCGCCGTGATCGCGGCCGCGGTGCGTCATCATCCTGCAGTGATGTGGAACGAAGGGAACAGCGGGGCGATGCCGGTCATCGCGCCTTGGTTGGCTTGCTCGGGAATGTCGAATTCATGCGTGTACTGAAATGGGTGTTGCTGGGACTCGTGCTCGCCGTGCTCGCCGCGGGCGTCTATCTGTGGCACCTGCCGGCAGACGTCGGTTATCGCCTGGCGGTCAAGCGCGTCAGTTCGGTCGTGCTCAGCGGCATCCGCGGCACGGTCTGGGACGGGCATGCCGACGGCATCAGCGTGTTCGGCAATGATCTGGGCGAAATCGACTGGCAACTGCCGAAATGGGCGGCGCTGAGCGGCAAGCCGGTCGCCGACGTGCGCATCAAGGGCAGTCATGTCGAGCTGGCCGGACAGGTCGAGCGTCTGGGGCGCGGGTGGCTGGGGGCGCATGACCTGCGCTTCAGCGTGCCGGCATCGATGTTCGAGCCGTTGTTCGGCGCTCAGTCCATCCAGCTGCAAGGCATGCTCGCCGGCGTGCTCAAAGACGCGGAACTCAACGGCATCAACGTGCGCAAGGCCGACGGCACGCTGCGCTGGAGTGGAGTCGGCATCCGCAGCGAGCGCGGTGAGCTGAAGTTGTCGGATCTGCTGGTCGAATTTTCCTCGCAGGCTGACGGCAGCATTGCCGGCAGCGTGAAGGACGAGGGCAGCGGAGCGCTGGCCGTCGATGGCCGCTTCACCTTGCGGCCGCCGATGTTCGATGCCCAGGCCACGCTGCGCGCGCGCAATGGCGATCCGCAAACGCAGACGTTGCTGCATTCGCTCGGCGAGGTACAGGCCGACGGTTCGGTTCTCGTGCACGCGCACGGCTCGATGCTCGCGGTGCGCTGAGATGGCGCTCGATGCGGCGTTTTTGCACACGGCGCTCGAAGTGGCACAGCGCGCCGCCGATGCCGCGCGCGCAGTCATCGTGCCGCGATATCACGCGCAGGACTTCAGCGTCGTCACCAAGGCCGATCTGACCCCGGTGACCGAGGCCGACCGCGAGGCCGAGGCGGCCATCAAGCGTGTGCTGCGCGAAGCGTTTCCCGCGCATGCGTACTTTGGCGAGGAAGAGGGCCGCGAAGGCGAGCATGACTGCCTGTGGCTGATCGACCCGATCGACGGCACCAAGGCCTTCGTGCGCGGCTATCCACTGTTCTCGACCCAGATCGCACTCATGCACCGCGGAGAGTTGGTGCTGGGCGTGTCCGATGCGCCCGTGTACGGTGAGCGCGCATGGGCGGTACGGGGCGGCGGTGCGTTCCTGCGCGGCGACGCAGGCGAGCCGCGGCGGCTGCAGGTGTCCACGCTGCGTGAATTCGATGCGCAGGCCGCAGTCTCCACCGGCAATCTCAAGAGCCTGGCCGCCGATCCGCGGCGCTGGCAGGCCTGCGCCGAGCTCGTGCGCCGCGTCGGGCGCATCCGCGGCTACGGGGACTTTCTGCACTATCACCTGCTGGCGCGGGGAGCGATCGATCTGGTGATCGAATCCGACCTCAACATTCTCGACATCGCGCCGCTGGTGGTGATCGTGCGCGAAGCAGGCGGCGTGTTCACCGATCTGGACGGCCGGGCGGTTGATCTGGCCACGCGTAGCGCGTTGGCCGGCCCGGCTGCGTTGCATGCGCAGGCGCTGGCGGCGTTTGCCGCAGCCTGAAGCCGGGAGCATGCCGGGGTACAATCGGCGGATGCACAAGCCTCCTCGCATTCTCGCCACCCGTCCAGCGGACGACAGTCATTTTCTGCGCGCCGAGCACGTCGATCTCGAATTTTCCAACGGCGTGCGGCGCACCTTCGAGCGTCTGCGCAGTTCCGGCCTCGGTGCGGCGATCGTGGTGCCGATGCAGGATGCGGACACCGCGCTGCTGGTGCGCGAGTATGCCGTTGGCGTCGATCGCTACGAACTGGGATTGGTCAAGGGACGCCTCGATCGTGACGAAACCGTCGAGCAGGGCGCCAACCGCGAGCTCAAGGAGGAAATCGGTTTTGGCGCGCGGGAGCTGCACCTGCTTGGCACCCTGTCGGTGTCGCCGGGTTACATGACCGCGATGACGCACGTCGTGTTGGCGCGCGAGCTGTATCCGGAACGCTTGCAGGGCGACGAGCCCGAGCCGCTGGAC
>WBZO01005585.1_pt1 | contig 12708 bp, 10 predicted proteins | sample 5204261 | NCBI WGS metagenome assembly WBZO01 (sample SAMN12412400, study PRJNA552823) | activated sludge metagenome | isolation source: activated sludge from anammox sidestream of wastewater treatment plant... | place: USA: North Carolina | collected 2017-09 | reverse complement strand
TTAATTCCTTCACGAGCTATGTAAATTCGTCCAAAGCAATTCCATTGAGTCCATTGTATGAATAAGGAATCTCTTAATTCCTGAGGATTCTCGATTTTTACATACTTATAAAAAGATACAGTTACTCGCTCAATCTCCTCCTGAGCTAAACGACGTTTTAATTCGTCTTTATTAATCCGATTTCTTAAATCAGGTTTCTTTTTGTTCATAATAGATATAATTGCAGGTTATACTATTGAGTTAATAAAATAAAGAATGATTTTAATTAATTAAAGCTAAATTGCCTAATTGCCTAAATATTCTTACGTTTGCAAAGGTACTAAATTTTCAAAATATCAAAACATCTACTCGTATGTATAATAAAGAAGATAAAATTTTAATTATAGGTGCAGGAGGGCAAATAGGAATAGAATTAACCCAAGAACTAAGTTTACTATACGGTTCAAGCAATGTAATTGCGGCCGATTTAAAACCAATTTCTGCACTTAGTAATAATGCATTTGAGACTTTAGATGTATTAGATAAAAATGCTTTATTAAATATTGTAAAAAAACATGATATAGCCCACGTATATTTATTGGCTGCCTTATTATCGGCTACTGGCGAACAAAAACCCGATTTAGCATGGAAACTAAACATGGAAGGCTTGTTTAATGTGTTAGATTTAGCTAAAGAAAAGCATATAAAGCGTGTATATTGGCCGAGTTCAATTGCCGTATTTGGACCTACAACGCCAAGAGTTAATACCCCACAATTTACAATAATGGAACCAACTACTGTTTATGGCATAAGTAAGCAGGCTGGTGAGCGTTGGTGCGAGTGGTATTTTAATAAACATGGGGTAGATGTGAGAAGTTTACGTTATCCTGGGCTAATTGGTTGGAAATCAGCACCTGGCGGTGGAACAACAGACTATGCTGTACATATTTTTCATGAGGCTTTAAAACATAAGAGATACGAGTGTTTTTTGAGTGAAAACACTGCATTGCCAATGATGCACATGGAAGATGCAATAAGAGCTACCATTGAAATTATGCACGCTCCATTCGAAAATATTAAAATTAGAGGTTCTTATAACCTGGCTGGCATTAGCTTTACACCCGCTCAAATTGCCGCTGAAATCAAAAAACATATCCCAGAATTCACTATTTCCTATAAACCAGACTTTAGACAACAAATTGCCGATAGTTGGCCTCAAAGTATTTTAGAAGATAGGGCTAAAAATGATTCGAATTGGTCGGCAAAATATGATATTTCGTCGCTAACTCAGAATATGATTGAAAATTTGGCATAAAAAATGCTAAATATTTGTAACAATTGTGCCTTGAATAACGTACAATTATAAACAAATTAGAAAATGGTCGGTTTTTTTGAGGGTTTGGTCTAATTTTTTATATGAAACTAAACAATAATGTGTATTTTAGTAAAAGCGATAGTATTATGAAAAAAGTTTATATATTCTTAATTTTCTTCATTTATCAGGTAAGTCAAGGGCAGTCACAGTCTTTTGAGATGAATGGCAAGGATACAATCAATTTAATTGATTTTCAAGGAAAAAAACAAGGTAAGTGGATTGTAAAAGGTAAACACAGGCCGGGGACTTGTTATTCAGCCGATCAAAAAATTGAAGAAGGAAAATATACTGATAATAAAAAGATAGGAAAGTGGGTAGAATATTATTGTAATGGTAACATGAAAAATCAATTGACTTTTCAAAATGGTCGTCCCGATGGGCATGCGATTATGTACCACGAGAATGGTAAAATATCAGAAGAAGGAAATTGGAAAAATAATCGTTGGGTTGGTCCTTATAAATTATTTTATGAAAATGGCACACCTCAACACGAATTTAATTTTAATGCTACAGGAAAACGTGAAGGGCCAGTAAAGTATTTTTACGAAAATGGTCAATTAGCAATTGAGGGCAGTTTTGTAAATGGTAAAGAATCTGGAGTAATTAAAGAGTACCATGAAAACGGGGATTTAAAAGCTGAGAAAACTTATAATGATGGTGCTGTAGATGTAGCTTCGATAAAAGAATACGAACCTAAGAAACCAATCGTAAAAATTAAAGATGCACCATTAGACAATGCGCCTAAAGTTGTATTAAAAGAAGATGAAAAACCAAATGGAGCAACATCAAAAGGTCCCATGGTGTTAAATGGACAACATATTACATATAATAAAAACAAGCAAATCACTAAAGATGGCGTATTTAAAGATAATCGTTTGATGGATGGCAAAGCCTATATTTATGATGAGAATGGTATCTTACAGCGTATTGCAAAATATAGAAATGGTATTTATATTGGTGATGCACCGATTGAAAATTAAACCTTAAAAATTATCAATTTTAAAAAAGACGGTGGTTTTACCGTCTTTTTTTTTGCTAAATTTAAAATCTCATTTATGGAAAAGTTATATATATACAACACACTCACTCGTACTAAGCAAGAGTTTAAAGCTATTAATGCTCCATTTGTTGGTTTATATGTGTGTGGCCCTACCGTTTATAGTGATGTGCATTTAGGAAATTGTCGCACATTTATGTCGTTTGATATGATATACCGTTATCTTACGCATATAGGGTATAAGGTGAGATACGTAAGAAATGTAACCGATGCAGGTCATCTAGAAAGTGATGCAGATGTGGGTGAAGATAAAATCTCTAAAAAAGCGAAGTTATCTCAACTCGAACCAATGGAAATAGTACAAAAATATACTGTTGGTTTTAGAGATGTAATGAGTCTTTTTAATGCACTACCACCAAGTATTGAGCCTACAGCTACGGGACACATTATTGAACAACAAGAAATAGCCAAGCAAATTATAAAGAATGGTTTAGCTTATGAAAGTAATGGTACAGTATATTTTGATGTTGAGAAATTTGCAAAGGATAATAACTATACTGTACTTACTAATCGTAAATTAGAGGAACTACTTGAAAACACGAGGGAATTAGACGGACAAGATGATAAACGTGGCCGACTAGATTTTGCTTTGTGGATAAAAGCAAAACCAGAACATTTAATGAAATGGCCTAGTCCTTGGGGAGTTGGTTTTCCAGGGTGGCATATTGAGTGTTCAGCCATGAGTACAAAATATTTGGGTGAGCAATTTGATATACACGGCGGAGGAATGGATTTACAAGCCACCCACCATACCAACGAGATTGCCCAAAACATTGCTTATTGTGGTAAAAGTCCTGCTAATTATTGGATGCATACAAATATGCTGACGGTGAATGGACAAAAAATGAGTAAATCGTTAGGAAATAGCTTTCTACCAATGGAACTATTTACTGGACAGCATCCATTATTGGAAAAAGGCTATTCGCCTATGGCAGTTAGGTTTTTTATGATGCAAACACATTATCGTAGTACGTTAGATTTTAGTAACGATGCTTTAAATGCGGCTGAAAAGGCTTACACTCGATTAATGGAAAGTTATAAAACTTTACAAAATTTAAAACCTTCCAATACCAGCTCCGAAAATATTAATGAGTTAGAAAAAAAATGTTATGAGGCCATGAACGACGATTTTAATACACCTGTTCTTATTGCGCATCTATTTGATGCTATACGCATTGTAAATTCTACCAATGATAAAAAAGCAACTTTAACTCAAACAGATATAGATCAATTAAAAAACATCTACCAACACTTTGTGTTTGATGTTATGGGTTTGAGAAAAGAAGAAGAAACAGGTAAAGCAAATCAAGCACTTGCAGGAGTTATGGAACTTGTGATAGAGTTGAGAAATAAAGCAAAAACTAATAAGGATTATGTTACTTCTGATGCGATAAGAGATAAACTAACCGAAGTAAATATCCAAATTAAAGATACTAAAGAAGGAACAAATTGGAGTATTTAATATCCAGTAAACGTTATGAAAAAATATAGAAGCATCATTTATATCTGTGCATCCATCTCTATCTTATTTTTATATTCATGTGGTACTAAAGATAATTCTGAGAATAAAGTAATTCAAACAACTACGGTAGAAACAGTTATTCCAAAAACTCCACAACTTAAATATACTATCGAAAATAAATTTCCACACGATATTAATTCATTTACCGAAGGTTTTTTATTTCACGATAACAAGTTATTTGAAAGTACAGGCTCTCCTGATAATCTACCTCAAACTAAGTCAGTATTTGGGGATGTGGATTTAAAAACTGGAAAAATAAATGTAAAAGTTGAATTAGATAGAAATATTTATTTTGGTGAAGGTATTGTTTTCTTGAACGATAAAATTTTTCAAGTAACTTATAAAAACCAATTAGGTTTCATCTATGACGCAAAAAACTATAAACAAATTGGTACATTTAATTATACTAATCGAGAAGGATGGGGATTAACAACCGATGGTAAAAGCATCATTATGAGCGATGGAACAAGTTATCTTACGTATTTCGACCCTACGAGTTATGCAGTAACAAAAGTATTGGATGTTGCTGAAAATAATTATGTAGTAGAACATCTTAATGAACTAGAATTTATAAATGGTTTTATTTATGCGAATATTTGGACAACCAATACTATTGTAAAAATTGATCCTAATACTGGAAATGTTGTTGCAAAATTAGATTTAAGTGGATTAATGCAAGAAGCCAAAACTCAAAATCCTAACTCGCTAGAGATGAACGGTATTGCTTACGACTCAATCAATAAAAAAATATTGGTTACTGGTAAAATGTGGCCAACTATTTATGAAATTAGATTTGATTTATAGATTCTATAATTCAAAATAAAATTACACTACATGATTACAAAAGACACGCCTAAGAAATTATTTTTATTAGATGCTTATGCATTAATCTATAGAGCCTATTTTGCTTTTAGTACTAATCCACGTATTAATTCTAAAGGCATGAATACCTCAGCCATATTTGGGTTTACCAATACTTTATTAGAAATTTTAAATAAAGAAAAACCAACACACATTGCTGTTGTTTTTGATACACCCGAAGAAACAGTTCGTCATACAGAGTTTGTGGAGTACAAAGCAAATAGAGAGGAAATGCCAGAAGATTTAAGAACATGTATTCCGTATATATTTCAATTAATAGAAGGATTTAATATTCCTATTATTAAAACTCCTGGATATGAAGCGGATGATGCCATTGGTACGTTAGCTAAAATAGCCGAAGAAAAAGGGTTTACAACCTACATGATGACACCCGATAAAGATTATGGACAGTTAGTAGATACCAATACATTTATTTATAAACCGGCTAGATTTGGAAATGGAGCAGAGGTTTTAGGTGTAGAAGAGATTTGTAAGAAATGGGAAATTGAACATGTAAAACAACTCATTGATATTTTAGGATTAATGGGGGATAAAGTGGATAATATTCCAGGCATTCCAGGTGTAGGTGAAAAAACAGCTATTCAACTCATTAAAGATTTTGGAAGTATTGAAAACTTATTAGATAATACCGATAAGTTAAAAGGAAAATTAAAAGAAAAAGTAGAATTAAATAAAGAGAAAGCCATTCAGTCAAAGTGGCTAGCTACAATTATCTTAGATGTGCCCGTAGAATTTAATGAAGAAGAGTTAAAAGTATCGGCTGTAAATAAAGATATATTAAGAGAACTTTTTACTGAGTTAGAATTCAGAAATATTGCTCAAAAGGTATTAGGAGAAGATATTGGTGCAGTGAAAGAAGCTAATACGGTTAGTGAAGCTAGTATAAAACCCAAAAAAGAAACAAAGGCTGATTTGTTTAGTATTGGAGATGATTTATTCAGCGAAGCACATATTGAAGCAGTAGCCGAAGTTGATGCAAAGGTTTTTAAAACCAAAAAAGATACGCAACCCAATTATATATTGTGTGATACAGATGAGAAAATACAACAATTGTTGTCTGTATTACAATCTCATTCCGAATTTTGTTTTGATACAGAAACTACGGGATTAGATACTATTTTGGCTGATATCGTTGGTATGTCATTCTCTGTAAAAGTAGGGGAAGCCTATTATGTGCCTTTTCCTATTGAGAAAGAAAAAGCACTACAATTCATTCAACCTTTTATTCCAATATTTAACGATACATCTAAAACGTTAATTGGTCAAAATATAAAATACGATTTTCAAATTCTTAATAATTATGGAATCCAAATAAAAAATAAATTATGGGATACGATGATTGCCCATTTTTTATTTATGCCCGATATGCGTCATAACATGAATGTATTAGCAGAAACGTATTTAGATTATTCGCCCATAAATATTGAAGAGTTAATTGGGAAAAAAGGTAAGGGACAAAGTAACATGAGCGATGTACCACTCGAACAAATAAAAGATTATGCAGCCGAAGATGCTGATGTTACTATACAACTCAAACAAGTTTTTGAACCTAAACTAAAAGAATTACAGATTGAAAAACTGTTTAATGAGGTAGAAGTACCTTTAATAGAAGTGTTATCAGGCATGGAGCGTGAGGGAATTAATTTAGATGTGAAGGGACTAACTGATTTTTCGCAGCAGCTACAAGAAGATATTTCGAAAGTAGATAAAGAGATTCAGGAATTGGCAGGTACTAAATTTAATATCTCTTCACCAAAACAAGTAGGTGAGATATTATTTGATTATTTGAAAATCATTGAAAAACCAAAGAAAACTAAAACAGGTCAATACGCTACAAGCGAAGATGTTTTATCAAAATTAGAAGGAAAACATCCCATAGTTGCTAAGATTTTAGATTATCGCGAACTCGTAAAATTAAAATCAACTTATGTAGATGCTTTACCTTTATTAGTGAATGAAAAAACCAATCGCATTCATACCACATTTAATCAGGTGGTAGCATCTACAGGGCGCTTGAGTAGCGATAGTCCTAATTTGCAAAATATTCCTATTAGAACTGAGAGAGGCAGACAAATTAGAAAAGCATTTATACCAAGAGATGAAAATCATATTTTATTAAGCGCCGATTACTCACAAATAGAACTGAGAATTGTGGCATCTATTAGCAAAGACCCTGGCATGTGCGAAGCCTTTAATTTAGGCAAAGACATTCACACAGCTACCGCCGCAAAGGTTTATGGTGTTAATGAAGAAGATGTAACAAAAGAAATGCGTTATAAAGCCAAAAGTGTGAACTTTGGAATTATTTATGGACAAGGTGCTTTTGGATTAGCCGATAACTTAAATATACCACGTGCAGAAGCCAAAGAGTTAATTGATAATTACTTTAAGCAATATACGGGTATTAAATCGTATATGGAAAATGAAATTGCTTTCGCTAAAGAACATGGTTATGTGCAAACATTATTAGGACGTAAGCGTTGGCTAAAAGATATAAACTCGGCTAATGCAACGGTGCGTTCATTTGCGGAACGAAATGCCATTAATGCACCTATACAAGGTTCGGCAGCTGATATGATAAAAGTAGCTATGATTAAGATTCATCATTCTTTAAATCAAATGAAAGTAAAATCAAAAATGATTTTACAAATACATGATGAATTAGTGTTTGATGTGTATAAACCAGAGTTAGAACTCATTAAACCAGTTATTGAAAAACACATGAAAGAAGCACTCCCACTAAATGTGCCTATTGAAGTAGGAATGGGTGTTGGACAAAATTGGTTAGAGGCGCATTAAAGATAAACTCTAATACCTTCCATAATTTTTTGTGTAGCACCCGAGTTTTTTTGCACATAATTTTTAGCCAGAACCGATGCCTCGCTTAGGTATTCTTTATTTGATATAAATTGTTGTATTTGTATTTCTAAGTCGTATGCGTTTTGGAAAACAAATCCTGCTTTCAAATCTAAAATTTGATGTGCTTCATTAAACTTATGATAATTAGGGCCAAATAATACAGGCAATCCATATACAGTAGGTTCTAAAATGTTATGAATGCCATTATTAAATCCTCCTCCTATTAATGCAATAGTTCCGTATTGATAAATAGATGATAAAAAACCAATAGCATTTATAATTAGGATGGAGTCATTAATTTGAGGTTCATTTCTTGAAAATAAATGAAAGGCTAAACGGTACTTATGTAATAAATTAGTGAGTCTATCTATGTTTTTCTTTTCTATTTCGTGTGGCGCAATAATTAATTTTAAAGAGGTGTATTTATCTTTTAGTCTTAGATAAGTTTCAATTAAAATTTCTTCATCTTTAGCCCAAGAACTACCTGCTACAATCACAAAACTGTTTTTAGTGAACTGCTCAATTTCAGTTAGTTGTTTTGGTGAAGAACAAATTTGTAACACCCTGTCAAATCGTGTATCGCCTGCTAATATGCCTTTGTGATAATTTAATAACTTAAGTAAACGTAAGGAATAAACATCTTGCGTGTAAATAGAATGATACGTGTGAATGGACTTACGAAAATTCCAACCATACCATTTGAAAAAGGGCTGGTGACGCTTAATAACTGTTGAAATTAAAAAAGTGGGGATTTCTTGTTGTTTTAACTCTGCTAAATAATTTAACCAAAACTCGTACTTAACAAATATTGCTAAACTTGGTTTAATAATATCTAGAAATTTTTTGGCATTAGGTGCTGTATCAATAGGTAGATACAATACCAAATCAGCTAATGGATAATGTTTTTGAATTTCGTACCCAGAAGGTGAGAAAAAAGTGAGAATTAGTTTTTGATGAGGAAATTGTTTTTTTATTTCTTCAATAACAGGTTTGCCTTGTTCAAATTCACCTAATGATGCGGCGTGTAACCATATAGCGTTTTCAAGTTGTAAAGTTTTTACTTGTTCGATTAATTTTGGTTTCCATTTTTTTCTTCCTTTTATCCATTGTTTTGCTTTTGGATTAAACAATGAAGCAATGCGTATAGCAATATTAAATAAATGTATGCCTAAATTGTATAAAAACATTTTTTATAATTATTTGGAACTGTAGTTTTTAAAGTGAATAATCATATAAATGATTGTAAACTTGGTGAAATAGTGGATTCTTAGAAATTGATTTTAATCAAAGAACTAAAACTCAAATATAGTAAAAAGTTTCAAACAACTTACTCGATATTAGTTGTAAGGGTTCATTCTAGGATACAAAACTGTTTTATATATACAAGTTTTTCAATAATTGTATTATATCAACACAAATTATTTATAACCAACCATAAATAAGGCGCAACCCGTATAGGACGCATTATCTGAAGGAGGAATAATGTAGTTTACATAAACATGACGTGTTTTAGAAACTTCATAAGTAAATTCTTTTTTGTCTCCAATTTCTTTTGAAGTAAAAAGTAATTTTCTATTCTTAGAATCTTTACTCTTATTATAAATCTGAACTTCAACTGGTTTTGGCAAAGCCTCCAATTCAAATACCATTTTATATTTTTCGCCAATAAATAATGGTACTTCTACCTCTTTAATAGTTTCTTTGTTTTTATACATGATGTGGGTTAGCTCAGAACTATCATACTTATAAGCCTCTAAAGTATTCTTCGCCTTTTCTTTTAATGCCTTTGGGTTGCATAATATATCTCCCGATTGAAAAGCTGTTAAAATAACAGAAATTGAAATTAAGATAAGTAATCTCATAGTCTTTAATTTTAGTTGATAATTTGATTTCTTAGGTTACTTACTAAATCATTAATTGGTTTTAATTCGTTAGCGGAAATTGATAATGTACTAAAATCTATATCTTCATCTCTTTCCATCGCTTTTTCTATGGCTGATATAGTAACAGTTTTAGAGTTGATTTCTTCAATTTTCCTTATCAGTTCTGGAATTTCAGTTTCGGAATTTTGTACACTCTTTAATGCTCTAATGATGGTTTCAGACATTAATAATTGTTCTAAAATATTTCCTAAAATTTTTCTACTACCAGTTTCTTTCGTGTATTGTTCGTTTTCTTTTCCGTACATACTCATAGCAATTTGTAAACTTTCTGTCCATGCTCCAGTAAAGGCTAAAACAGTTATATGTTCCTGTTTGTTTTCTTCAAAAATGGCATCAGATTTTAATTGTAAACTTGAAACAATTTTTACAACTGAATCTTCATTCGAAATATTTTTATCAAAACGTTGCGCCATATTATCAGACTCAAATGCTTGATTTAAGCCTAATGAAGAACCAATTTCTTTGCAAGCTTTTAAACTTTCTTTAGATTCCTGGAAGCGTTTGTTAAATATACAATATGCTAAATCGGTACTATACACCCCAAAGTTTAGTGCCTTTTTGTAATTAGTAGTAGTATATTTTGAAGCGTTTTTCGGGTTATTCATCAAGCTTTGATCGTACTCAACACCTGATTTTCGGAGTACATAAGCAATTTGTAAGGCAGAAGGCAAGTTAAAACTCACTTCTTCTTCAGTTACTGCATTCGAATCATTTGTTTGGGCTATAGAATCTAAATTTTCTTGAGAGTCGTTAGCCGTTGTTTGTTCAGAGTTACTTTGACAAGCAGTTAAAAACAACGAAACAAGCAAACAATTAGCTAATACGTGTTTAATAGTCATAGGCATTGTTTTAATATATTATCAAATTTAATAAAAATTTGATATTTATAAGGATTTAGTTAGTGTTTTTAAAAATAGGATGAAATTATCCTATTAATAGGTAATTAACTCTGAATGATGATTTGTTTGTTAGTTAAATTAAATCCTTCATTGAATAAACTCCCTGCTTATCTTTTAAGAACTCTGAAGCAATTACGGCTCCCAAGGCAAATCCTTTTCGGTTATGGGCTTTATGCATAATTTCTATATCATCAATAGGCGAAAAGTATTTGATGATGTGGGTGCCAGGTACTTCGCCCTCTCTCACATCTTTAATATAAACGGTATCTGCTTCTTTATTCGTAATACTCCAATTAGTCTTTCTATCTATCTTATCAATAATTTGATTTGCTAATGAAATAGCAGTTCCACTTGGTTTATCCAATTTATGAATATGATGAATCTCCTCCATTTCTACTTCATAATGAGCATATTTATTCATTAATTCTGCTAAGTAAGTGTTTACTTTAAAAAATAAATTAACGCCAAGACTAAAATTGGTAGCATGAAATAAAGCTGATTTATTTTCTATACAAAGACACTCTATTTCTTTAAACTCATCGTACCAACCTGTAGTACCAACCACAACTGGTAGTTTTAATTTTACACATCGTTTAATATTTTCAATTACAGTATGTGGCGTACTAAATTCAATAGCAACATCGGCTTGTAATAGATCTTGGTCGGTAATAGTTGAAGCGTTTTCATCGGTTACTTTTAATACAATTTGATGACCTCTTTGAATGGCAATGGCTTCAATTTCTTTTCCCATTTTACCGTATCCTAGTAATGCTATTTTCATATTTATAAGAGTTATGTTTATTTATTTAAACGTTAGTTTTATAGAAACGCCAGTTTGCCAATTGTGATTATAATTAAGATGATAATAAGGCTTTAATTGAAGACTTAAATCATCACTTACGTCAAATGTTTTTAAATGAGCATCAACATTGGCATCTATGATATTAAGGGCATAAACAAGTGCACCTGCGAGTATGGCCATATTACGATATTTTTCATAATATTTTTTTTGCGTTATAAGTTGATCGCTCGAATATAATGTATTATTGTTTGTATTAGGATCATCATCATAAATAGCTCGTAAGTTGTTACTATAGTATTTATATTTAGTGTGATTACTTATTCCCCAATAAGCTAAACCACCTAATGCAACGTAAATAACGGGTGCTTTCCAATATTTTTTATTATAAATTTGCCCTAAGCCTGGTAGGCAAGCACTCATAATAGTGGCTTTTCGAGCAGTAGAATATATAGCTTTTTTTACAGCTCGTTTTTTTTGAATGGAATCATGTTGATACGAAATGCGAAGTGAATCGGATTGTTGTGCTACACAAAATGACGAGGTGAAAAATAAAAATAGTAATATGTAAATATTTTTTTTCACCTCGTCAAAAATAGTAAGCATACTATTCATTAAACCATTAAAGCGGGTTAATTAATGTCAAAAAAAGATAAAATATGTTGAAGTTCGCTGTCATTACTAAAATTAAGTGTTACCGAACCAACTCCTTTTGTATTACGTTTAAATTTATATGACTTATTAAATAGTTTTTCTAATTTTTTGGCAATTTGTTTGTCTTCGATAGTCAGTGGTTTTTCTACACGACTTACTTTAGGTTTAAATTGCATTTTTTCACCACGAGCTAATTCTTCAATTTGCCTAACAGATAAATCATTCTCAACAGCCATAGCAAAAATTGCTAATTGCTTATCTTCATTTTCAATACCTAATAAGGCACGAGCGTGTCCCATTGAGATTTCTTTATCTCGTAATGATTTTTGAATTACTACAGGTAATTTTAGTAACCGTAAAAAATTCGTAACTGTACTACGTTGTTTGCTTACTTTTTCTCCTAATTGTTCTTGAGTTAAATTACATTCATCAATCAATCGTTTGTAACTTAGAGCAACTTCCATAGGATCTAAATCTTCGCGTTGAATGTTTTCAATTAAACCCATTTCAAGCATTGCTTGATCGTTAGCTACTCTTATGTATGCCGGAATTTCGGTAAGCTCCGCTAATTGAGAAGCTCTAAAACGTCGCTCACCAGAAATAAGTTGGTATTTGTCATAACCTAATTTACGAACAGTAACTGGCTGAATAATGCCATGTAATTTAATTGAATCGGCTAATTCTTGCAAGGCGATTTCTTCAAAGTTAGTGCGAGGTTGAAATGGATTAGCCTCAATAT
>WBZO01005583.1_pt1 | contig 12711 bp, 14 predicted proteins | sample 5204261 | NCBI WGS metagenome assembly WBZO01 (sample SAMN12412400, study PRJNA552823) | activated sludge metagenome | isolation source: activated sludge from anammox sidestream of wastewater treatment plant... | place: USA: North Carolina | collected 2017-09 | reverse complement strand
GTAGTGCTTCATCTGTGCTCCTTCTACTTGGTCGTTTAAGAAGCTCCGATACTACCGCAGCTTGCTTCCTAAACTTCCTTACAAAAGTTGCACTTCAATTTTGAATCCACCATGGTAGAAATTCCCAGGAAAAAACAGCCGGAAACTCATCATTGAATATGGGGCGGTCTCCAAATATATTTCACTCTTTCCTGGTTTATCTCCTTTAAAAACATTATTATCAGTCATCAAATTGATTCCCTTCCGATGACTTTATGACAGCTATTTTGGTGGCATTCTCGCTGGCTTGTATTGGCTATATTGCATATCTCCATCACCGGTGCGGTACAACAATACTAGAACATCGATGCGTGTGCGGGCGATTGAGGTCATCATTCAGACGACTCGCTACGGCGTTATCGAAACCGATTTGAACGGAACCATTCTGATCTTTAACCCTGCTGCCAAAAAAATGCTGGGCTACCGCGCAGAAGAAGTGATTGGCCAAGTAACACCCGCCATTATTCATGTACCTGAAGAAATTGCAGATCGTGCAACAGAACTAGGCATCGAGCCGGGATTTGACGTTTTCGTCAAAAAACCTCGGGAAAAGCGCGAAGTTGAAACCAGGGAGTGGACCTATATCCGCAAAGATCAATCGACATTTGTGACTTTTTTATCGATCAGTCATTGCGAGATGCGAACGATCATTTAATCGGCTATGTCGGTGTTTTCGAGGATATTACCGCATTCAAGGAGTGGCAAAAAGCGCAGCAAATGAAAGATGAATTCTTGGCGAATGTCAGTCACGAACTGCGTACCCCTCTCAACGCCGTGATGGGTTTGTCTGCGCTAATTGCAGTGGAATCCGATCATGAAAAGATTAAAAATTATGCGCGCAACATCCATCTATCCGGCGGGCATTTGCTCGATATCGTAAACGAATTGCTCGATTTCTCGAAAATTCAAGCGGGTAAATTCCATATCGAAAAAACACGGCTGCCACTCATCAAAGTATTCAAGGATTGTCATGCGATATTACTCGCTCTGGCAAAGGAAAAGCGCGTTAACCTCCGGTTCGATTATCAGGACATCGCTGAAGATCTCCATGTAGAAGACGATGAAATCCGGTTAAAACAAGTCATCAACAATATCGCGTCCAATGCGATCAAATTTGCAGAAGGCGGTATCGTTGAGATTATTGCCAATTATTGCGATGGTCAGCTCTCTATCATCTTTAAAGATAACGGTATCGGCATGGATGCAAGTGTCCTCAGAAATCTCTTCAACCCGTTTTATCAAGCGGATGGTTCGATAACCCGGAAATTTGACGGCACCGGTTTGGGATTGGCGATTTCCAAAAACATCGTCGATAAAATGGGCGGATCAATCACGGTAGAATCATCAGCCGGTAAAGGGTCGGCTTTTAATTTGTCAATTCCTTTATATCACGCACTTCAAGAATAAGAACAATCCGCAGACATCGTTATCATGTATTAATCGCGGAAGAGATAGTCCGTTGAATCAGCTGATTCTGGAGCACATATTACACCGGTTTGAATTAAACGTGACGAAGGCTCGCGATGGTAAGGAAGCACTTGATTTAGCGCTCAGAAATACATTTGATCTTATCCTGATGGATATGCAAATGCCTGAAATGGATGGCATCCAATCAACCAAAATACTAAGAGAAAATGGAATTCTGGTGCCGGTAATTGCTTGCACGGCGAATGCTTATCAAGAAGATAGAACAGCTTGCATCGCGTCCGGCATGAACGATTTCATTACCAAACCAATCGATGTTTCAGCGCTTAATGCGTTACTCATTAAATATCTCACAACACCAGCGCAATCCGCCGCCGGGCACTTAACTTCGAAAGATTAAAAAAGGATATTGCCGTGAAACACTATTTGGCAATCGTGATACTCGGCACGCCAATTCGCGGCAAATCGGTAACGGTCATCTGGAACAACAGGAATAATAACTGAAAAGCATCGCGATTCCAGCGTGCATAAGGACCGGAAGTATTAACGGCGTAATAGCGGTTGTCCCAACGAATAGAGAAATCCGCACCGGGCGGCGGTGTGCCGGAAACCGAAAATGCCAGAGTTAAATCAGGGTTCTCATTGCCGAGTATGGGTGGTGTTCTGGAATCTTTCTCGACATGATAACCAGCTTCCGTTCCCAGTGACTTACCCAGAAAACCGAGAATCGCATGAAAACTTCTTAGCCGGAAAAACCCGCTCATCGGCCATTCACCTCCGGAATAGCCGTCACGGATATCGAACGCAATATCGCTTACATCCCATTCACGAGCGCGTTCGTTCAATTTCTCACGCTCTGCTTCGGTCAGTGAATCAGGATCGTAATTGGTGATCAGAATCGGTCCGGGAATTTGTTTGCGTAGCGAAAAAGTATCATCGCCGGTGTTATAGTGCACGACAAATTCCTTTTGCAACGACTGGAAACTATCAGGCGCAATCGTAGCGGCGGGAACCGTCCAACTATGCGTCAGTAATAGTGGTTCTGCATACAGTTGGTTGTGATCTTGAATCGCTGAAAGATGCAGTACGACGCGGCGAAACATTTCATAGCCGGACTTGTCCGACGGGCTGTTGCGGTAAACACCATACTGGCCGGAATCTTCCATACGCACTTCCTGAGCCATCATGCGCAGCAACATATCGACATCGTAGTGCTGACGTAGCAACAATGTCAGCTTGCTTTGCGGAAAGGGTGTCAGCAGCCGTTTGGTAAATTCTTCGCCTTCAATCGGCACGATACTGATCGTCGGGCTTTCGGCCAGACTACCGCCGAAAATCGGCATCAAGGTTGCCCCGGCAAGTCCTCCCAATGCCGGCGTCGCGCCGGCATTGGCAGCAAAAGTGAAAGTAGCGGCAATGTTGGATACGCCGGTGAAATGAATCGGCTGCCGGTAATGCGCACGAACGATATTCACCAGTAATTGCTGTGAGATGGCGTCGGTAACCGCTTCATCATAAGCGATAACAGCACGGTTCAACGCAATTGGAGATAAACAACCGGTTAGCAAAATCAGGGTGAGAAAATACGAAAAATACTTCCCTAAGGTACGCGGCTTCAGTTTCGTTTTTCTATACTTCACCCATCATCTCACTATTTTAAAATCCGCCTTTTCTAAAAAGCGCAGACAAATCCATCGTCAGTGCGACACTGCAGTGAATCATAACACCCAACCAAATACTTTTGCTTTTTAAGCTGAAAAATCCCAGTACAGTTCCGGCTATGATTGCAGCAATGGTTTCTGCCATCGGTTTACCAAAATGAATCATACAATACGGAATCACCATAACAAAAATGGCATAAAATCCAAAACGCTGCTTTGTTCCATGCAGAATAAATCCTCGAAAGAAAAACTCCAACGCAACGAACTGAATAAAGTAAATGATTTCCCAAATGAAAAACTTAGGAAATAAATTTTCACCCTGGGCGACTTCATAGAAAGGATAGCGTTCCAAAAAGCTAGCAGAACCGGAAAAATAGATCACCAGCGGAATCATGAAAACCAGCATGCCCAGGTACAGTGGATAATCTTGCAGCGCTCCCTTTGAACTCAGGCCATAATCGGACAGTTTTTCCTTAAAAACAAACAGAATAATGCCTACGGGTACAATCAAGTAGAAGAAAATAACCACTGCGGCCCAATACGTCAGCATGTAGAGTTGACCATTGACAGGATCGTCAATGATGCTTTGCATGATCTCGGCAAGTTGATTTAGACGCAGATCATGCAAGATGGAAATCAAGAACCAGGGATTTCCAAGATAACGTGTACACGTCAAGGATAATGCAACGATCAAACAAATCGACACAACTTTAAGATCGATGCGATTGATATTCTCCTGTAAAAACTTTAAGGAATTAGCCTCCGATTTTAGAAAAATCAATGAAAGAAGTTTGTTGTTTATCATAATGCTTGTTGCTATTTTTCACACAATCAGCAATTAATTGATTATAAACATAAGTTTCTCAATCAATTTGCAAAAAGATTATGACAAGCTCCTTGTAAATTTTTTGTGAGCACTCCCGGAAAAATTAAATCCGATCAAACCACAGTATTACTCCAGCAGAAGACTAGTAATATTCCGGTCTAGCATGATTTTCAAAACGCGTATACTCGCCCAGGAAAGTTAAATCCACTGTACCGATCGGCCCGTTCCGTTGTTTCCCGATGATGATCTCTGCAATACCTTTATCCGGAGAATCGGGGTTATAAACTTCATCCCGGTAGATAAAAAGGATCACATCGGCGTCCTGCTCGATGGCGCCGGACTCACGTAAATCAGACATAACCGGACGCTTGTTGGGGCGCTGCTCGAGGCTGCGATTCAATTGCGACAGCGCGATTACCGGCACTTTCAACTCCTTGGCCAATCCTTTCAATGCCCGTGAAATCTCAGAAATCTCAGTAGCCCGGTTTTCTCCTTGACTGGTGGAAGACATCAGTTGCAAATAATCGACCACAATCAATCCCAATTCGCCGTATTGCCGGTATAACCGCCTGGCCCGCGCCCGCAGTTCCAATGCATTGAGTGCAGCGGTCTCATCAATATAAAGCGGAGCTTCATTTAATTTTCCTAAAGCATGCGTCAATTTGGGCCAATCTTCATCGGCCAGCCGCCCCGTTCGCACTTTATGCTGATCAAGCTTGCCGACGGACCCCAACAACCGCATGGCCAGCTGAGTCCCGCCCATTTCCATACTGAACACCGCAACCGGTTTGTTTAATTCCAATGCGACATGCTCGGCAATGTTTAACGAAAAAGCGGTTTTACCCATCGAAGGACGGCCGGCGACAATAACCAGATCACCCGGCTGAAAACCGGATGTCTTTTGGTCAAGATCATGAAATCCGGATGCCACGCCGGTCACATTGCTTGGATTATCCTGGCTATATAACAACTCTATCCGTTCCACCACTTGTTTCAGCAGCGGTTGAATCCCGACAAACCCTTCTTTTCCGCGCGCACCTTCTTCGGCGATTTCAAACACCTTGGCTTCCGCTTCATCCAATAAATCGGCGGCAGTCCGCCCGGCCGGGCTGTACGCCGAATCGGTTATTTGCACGCCGATTTGCGCCAGATTACGCATAATGGAACGCTCACGGACAATTTCTGCATAGCGTTTGATATTCGCGGCGGATGGTGTGTTCTGCACCATTGTACCGATATAAGCGAGTCCGCCGACAGTCTGCAGCTCCGCGGATGTTTCCAGCGATTCCGCTACCGTTATCACATCCGCCGGTTTACTTTGCTCAATTAATTTACAAATGTGTTGATAAATCAACCGGTGATCGTAGCGGTAAAAATCTGCCTCGGTGATGATGTCAGCAACCTTTTCCCAAGCATCGTTATCCAGCATCAAGCCGCCGAGAACCGACTGTTCACTCTCTATCGAATGGGGAGGTGTTTTATAAGGATCCGTGAATTGATCCTGCAAGAAGCTGACCGGTGATTGCGCCATGGAAATTGACTATGCGATTGGTTGTTGTTCCATTCTATCATTAAGCTGCATCACAAATAAAAAAGGACTATAAAATAGCCCTTTTTTATTTAAATGTTATTTAAAAATAGATGCTTATATCGAAGCTTCTCCAAGTACAGAAACCGTAATAGTTGCGGTTACATCACTTTGCAACACAACGGTCAGTGGAAAGTCCCCAACTTGTTTTAATTGGCCATGCGGCATACGGATCATCGATCTTTCAATGGTAAAACCTAACCCAATCAGCGCTTCGGCAATATTCGCGTTGGATACGGAACCGAATAACTTTCCATCGCTTCCGGCTTTCTGGGTAATTTGTACCAATAATCCATCCAGTTTTGTAGCAATGGCTTTGGCAGCTTCAAGAGCGGCTGCTTGTTTTTTCTCCAGCTCCGCTCGTTTCAATTGAAACTCCGCAATCGCCTGCTCGGTCGCACGCTTCGCTTTTCCTTGTGGAATCAGATAATTACGGGCAAAACCGCTCTTAACATTAACAATGTCACCCAGTTGTCCCAGGTTCACGATCTTTTCCATCAAAATAATTTGCATTGTTATGACTCCTTAGTGGCGATCTGTGTAAGGCAATAATGCGAGAAAACGCGCCCGTTCAATCGCCGTGCTCAATTGGCGCTGATAAAAAGCTCGGGTTCCGGTAATACGTGCTGGAATAATTTTGCCATTCTCACTGATAAAATCTTTTAAAAGCTCAATGTCCTTATAGTCCACATGCTTAATACCCTCCGCAGTAAATCTGCAAAATTTCTTGCGCTTGAATAACGGACGATTTGCTTTTTTCTCTTTTTCTTTATCTTTACTATCTTTACGTCTGGTAAAACGCGTCATAATTGGTGATCCTTAGTATCTGATTAAATAAGTTCGATCTGGTTAGCATGCAAAACGAGCTGTTGGTTCATATGGCTTTTTCTATTCAAAAAACCGGTCAATTTCACCATACTATCTACCTGAAACTCGGCTACTCCCAGAGCCAGTTGATCCATTGCAATCGCGAAAATATCAAAAATTATTTGCCTCACTACCCCCGCTTCTGTTTGCCGAGATACATGATTAATGGTGAATTCGATTACGGCAATACCGGCTGGCGTATAACGCAAAACACCCAGCTTTATGAGTTTCCCACAAATAACTGTTTGATTACATTCCAATTGCAATTAAATCTATGCAGATGCGCTGGTTTCGTCAGGTATATCTTCAGTCTCCAACTCATCAATCGTTGATTCTGGAGCATCCACGCCAGCCGGGCTTGACCTTTCTTCCTGTCGCATCATTGGAGACGGTTCCGTAACCGGTCCGTCGGTACGAATGGTTAAATGTCTGAGAATGGCATCACTGAATTTGAACGCATGATCCAAGTCATCCAGTGTCTCTTGATCACATTCTATATTCATTAAAACATAATGTGCTTTGTGAACCTTCTGGATCAGGTAAGCAAGCTGACGGCGTCCCCAATCTTCAACGCGATGAATCTTACCATCTCTTGCGGTAACAATACCGCGATAGCGTTCGATCATAGCGGGTACTTGTTCACTCTGATCAGGATGAACAATAAAAACGATTTCGTAATGTCGCATATTTTCCTTATGGGTAAAGTCTCCCGCTCATGGCAGTAAGACAAGGTTAGAAAAGGCGATTTTACTAAACCAGCGGTACAATTTCAATTAAAAATCAATTCATCAGCTCGAACGATTGTTTTTCCTCAAAAGAACCAGACCGCAAGGCAAGTTTCCATACCGGAATATCACACCAATAATAAATTTCAACTGCGGATATCATTCGTCCGAAATTTTTGCACGCAACGATTTTTTTCGGCCATGCAATACTTTTTCTTCCAGCCGCTTGACCTTTGAAGCGGAAGTGGGCCGAGTGGGTTTTCGCGGCTTGATTTCCGTGATAACACAATTGATCAGCATTTGCAGCCGCGCCAGCGCATCGGCTTTATTTTTGATCTGACTGCGAAAACGTTGTGCCTTGATAATTACAATACCATCACTGGAAATTCTACGATCCTTTAAACCCAATAACCTTTCTTTATACTGCTCTGGCAATGAAGAAGCTTTGATATCGAAACGCAAATGAATTGCGGTCGATACTTTGTTGACATTCTGTCCGCCGGAACCTTGTGAACGCACTGCCTGTATTCCGATTTCAGTCAACGGGATGACTATGCCTTTGGCTAAGATGAGTTCCGTTCCGCACATACACAATATTATTAGTCACCTAACCTAACCGGTAATAAATGGGTTAAGGCCGCAGTTGATTGATAGCGGCCATGGTAGGATAAAATAGCGCTTTCGTGATAACCCGATACCCCTGTATCCCAAACAAAATGCGCATTGCAATCATTGGCGCCGGTTGCTCCGGACTCACCGCCATCAAACATCTCATAGAAGCGGGAATAGAAGATGTTATTTGTTATGAAAAAACCGATCAGATCGGCGGGAATTGGGTATACACAGCAACACCCAGTCATAGCAGTATCTCCATTACTACCCATACGATTTCCAGTAAGCCGATGTCGCAGTTTAGCGATTTCCCAATGCCGCCGGATTACCCCGATTACCCCAGCCACCAACAAATACTCGCCTACTTTCAGGCTTACGCACAACATTTTCAATTGGAGCAGTATATCCGCTTCCAAATTGCTGTTTTGCAAGTGCACAAAATCCAAAACGAACGATGGCGTTTGACCTTAAGCGATGGCACACAACCCGAGTTCGATTTTCTCTTGGTTGCAAATGGGCATCTATCGAATCCTCGCCACCCTGACTGGAAAAAAAATTTCTCAGGAAAATACCTGCATTCGCATGATTTCAAGAGCAATCATGGATTCGAAAATCAGCGTGTACTCGTTGTCGGAGCCGGAAACTCCGGTTGTGATTGCGCGATCGAAGCAAGCCGGAATGCAGCTTCTGTTGATATGAGCCTGCGTTCACCGCAGTATGTTATACCTAAACTTATCATGGGAAAACCCACCGACACTTTTGCTGCCGCTATGCGCTGGCTCCCGCGGCACATGCAAAGCTGGTTGCAAAGGCTCACTTTGCGCATTCAAATTGGACGATACCGTGATTATGGGCTACCCGAACCTGATTTTTCACCGACCCAAGCGCATCCAACCGTGAATTCGGAAATATTCGACAGAATACGGCATGGCAAGATCCATCCGCGCCCCGGGATTGAAAGTGTTACCGGAAAAACAATCCGCTTTACCGATGGATCGATTGCAGAATACGATGCCGTCATAGCCGCTACCGGTTATATCACCAGTTTTCCCTTTTTTGATCGCGATTTCTTAAATTGGGAAAACACCGCCCACATCCCGCTCTATTTGCGTATTTTTCACCCGGATCATCCCAGTCTGTTTTTTATCGGTTTAATACAACCGCAAGGCTGTATCTGGACATTGGCGGAAGCGCAATCACGCCTCGTATCGCAATTTCTGACCGGCAGAGTCTGTCTGCCTGACAATTGGCAAAAACTTGCGGTTACAGAAGGAAAATACTGGGCACAACAATTCCTGGCCCGCCCCCGCCATTCGCTCGAAGTTCATTACTATCCTTATCTCATGCAAATTCAGCGATTGCGTACACAAAAATGAAGCGCATGACTGAAAAAACCCATAACTACCCAATTTTGCAAATTAGAATAAACAATCCAGGAGCCCATATGACAAACCAAATAAATGTTGAGTCGGCCTAAGACATATTGCATACTAGCTGCGCTTCAATTTTCAAAAAATACACTCGACATCGCATACATTCTGATCTTTTCACTTGAATTCATTTTTTCACAGGCAATACAATGTTCATTAGCGTTCTTGATCTTTTCAAAATCGGTATTGGTCCGTCCAGCTCACATACCATGGGACCAATGGTTGCAGCCAATGATTTTCGTAACCGGGTTTCGGCATTCATCACCAGCAATCCTGTCCCGTCTTTTTTACAGGTACGTTGCACGTTGCGCGGTTCATTGGCTTTCACCGGAAAAGGCCATGCCACCGATCGTGCCGTAACATTGGGGATGAACGGACATACACCGCGAGGGCTGGCTACGGAAAACGTTAATGAACTGTTTGAAAAATTGTGGCGGCAAACTTCGTTTCAAGTTGATCATTCGGTTACCGTCCATTTTTCACCGCCCGAAGACATAATTTTTGATAAAGGCGAACCGTTGCCGGAGCATCCCAATGGGATGATCTTCCAGTTACTGGATGACACTGGACGAACGCTTCTAACCGAAACTTATTTTTCGATTGGCGGCGGCTTTATCACAACGATCGCGGAAATCGGACAAATTGTCGCGCCGATCAAAATGGAAGTAACCCGCTCTTGTGGCTTTCCATTTGATTCAGCTAACCAGATGATGAAAATGTCAGCCGACAGCGGCTTGACGATTGCGGCAATGAAACGCAGCAACGAGCTTGAGCGTATCAGCGAACAAGCGCTGAATGCCGGACTTGATGCGATTTGGAACGCCATGCGCACTTGCCTGGAAAAAGGCTTGACGGCGGAAGGCCAGCTTCCGGGCGGCTTGAAAATCAAGCGGCGTGCGCATGCCTTATACCAGCAACTGCAAGATAATCCGCAGAAAGCTACGCTCAATGATTGGTTGTGCGCTTACGCAATGGCCGTCAACGAGGAAAACGCCGCCGGTCACTTGGTTGTCACCGCACCAACCAACGGCGCTGCCGGGGTGATACCGGCAGTCATCTATTACGCGGTTAAGCACGAAGGTGCAACACTGGAACAAGTCCGTGACTTTCTGCTGGTTGCCGGTGCAATCGGTGGTTTAATCAAGCACAACAGCTCGATTTCCGGCGCCGAAGTCGGCTGTCAAGGTGAAGTCGGTTCGGCGTCATCAATGGCTGCAGCAGGCTTATGCGCCATACAAGGCGGCTCCACCACTCAAATTGAGAATGCCGCCGAAATCGCATTGGAACATCATTTAGGCATGACCTGCGATCCGGTTGGCGGCTTGGTACAAGTCCCATGCATCGAGCGCAACGGCTTCGGCGCTATCAAGGCTTATACTGCGGCATCACTGGCAATTCGCGGCGATGGACAGCATTTTATGTCGCTGGATAATTGTATCGCGGCGATGAAACAAACCGGACTGGAAATGTCGGTAAAATACAAAGAAACATCGTTGGGCGGTCTCGCGGTCAGCATTACCGAATGCTAACAATTTTCATCAATGGATAGCCGCATTGTCAACACAAGATCAATCTGAATTCCTGCATACGTCATCCCCGATATCACACTACGTATCAATCCCGCCCGACCATGACTCACATACCCTCATAGCGTTTCAAATGACAAGCTTTGCCATACCAAACTTGAGCTAGGGAGAGTTAAAAAAACGCCCGTAAGGGCGTTGATCGATTAACATAGGAAGATACGACGTCAGTCTAACACGATAATTGTGAAGGATTTGTGATTGCAAATGGACAATTTCGATTAACAATCGGCCGACATTCAAGCTATTCAAAGGTCAGAAGGACTCGATTAATATCCGATCGACTACAATCTGCTGCCTAATTTTACTCAGTACATTTTTATTGATCTGTGTATCATAGATCAGTGTTTGCAGGTGTCGATAAAATCGTTTACTTGAAAATCTTATCAAACAAAAAGGAATACTTATGGGCGCTATTTTCTTTTACATTTTTATTTATTTTCTTGGGTACTATGGTTCGAATGTATTGAACATGCTGACGGTGCGTCCGATCGTAACCAATCGGTTCATAGCTGCATTGCTGCCGGTTTACGGGGTTGCTTTTATGCATGCCTATATGATCGTCACCAAACCGCTGCCGCCAGGCAGAGATGTTACGGTCGAATTCGCGCTTTTTGAATTTGTCGCATTACCCGTCGTGCTTGTGACTGTAGGCTCGATTTACTTCATGTGGAACAACAAAGGAAATCAGGATGATCGTGCAGCCACAACTCCGGCACATGCTGATATTGAACGCGTAACAACTGAATCTTCCACGACTAACGATCAACAAACGGATGCTCATGCTGAAGTCGTCGCGAATTCCGAAGAAAAACAACACAACGGTAAAGTAGATCGCGATATAAGCAGTAGCGGCAAAAGCTAATGATTCGATTGATTGATCAATCAATTCCCACAAGCCCGTTTTTACACGGGCTTTTTTCTAAAAGAACTTTACAGCTTTTTACTTGTGCGCCGCCCTATCAACGATCACATGCTCTTTTTGAGCGCTTAACGTTCCTTGATCAATGATCGCCAATGTCAACCGCGAAATCGCCACGCGCTTCCCGGTAGCTTCTTCCAGTATATCTGTCTGCCAGACTTGAGTACGCCGGCCGGTATGTAGCGGCGTGCAAATACCTATGACATGACCCTGAGTTACTGCACGAATATGATTGATATTCAATTCCAAACCAACCGCTCGATATTTTTCAGGATCAATCGTCATCCAACCCGAGACACTGCCCAATGTTTCAGATAAAACACAGCTTGCACCACCATGCAAAATACCAAAAGGCTGCGTTGTCCGCTTATCTACCGGCATTCTTCCTTTCAAGAAATCGGAGCCAAGCTCAATAAAACGGATACCGATATGCTCACCCATATTAGCATTCCGCAAACCTTCCAAATAATCAACGGAATATTCTTTAAACCAAATACTGCCCATAGTGTTTTTTCCTTAAATATCCACTTATTTCGAAAGAAATTTTTAATTTTATAACTATTTCACAACACTATGGAATATCAAAACGAGTCGAACGCAAATAAACCCAGATTACTGACCAATTTCGCAAATTATAGAATCGCACACAACGAAGCTACTCAAGATTAAATTCTTGAAAAAATAATACGATAGTTTCAATTAACCCGTAAACAGCAATCATCAAACTCAGATAATTAATTTTGAGATTATTTCTAAACTTTCAAAGCTGATTGTCGTAAAAACAGCGGTAAAGTTAACAGCATACGATTACATCTAAACAGTTAAACGATTGTGCGTGGAAGAGATTGCACTAAAACAAAGATAATTTAGTTAAATTACGGAGAAATAGAATGCCTGACAAAAATTTAAGGAAACGCTGATTAATTCGCCACACCCCAAGGGCAAAGCGAGCAGTTCTGGGATATTGGGTTAAAATTTGCCATATTCTGGGTTGAATTGCGTTATTTCTTGCCTTATTCCGCTCATTTCTTGT
>WBZO01005582.1_pt1 | contig 12714 bp, 12 predicted proteins | sample 5204261 | NCBI WGS metagenome assembly WBZO01 (sample SAMN12412400, study PRJNA552823) | activated sludge metagenome | isolation source: activated sludge from anammox sidestream of wastewater treatment plant... | place: USA: North Carolina | collected 2017-09 | reverse complement strand
CGATTTTGCCGCCCCGCCGGCGGGCGAGCTCAATGTCGGGCAGTTCGTGGTGGCGCTCGACGTCGCGCGCTTTCTGCCGCTCGATGTATTCAAGGCGGAGATCGACCGGCATATCCACGACATCGCAACGTCCAAGCCGCTGCCGGGCTTCGACCATGTGCGCGTGCCGGGGCAGGGGCGCGTCGAGCGCAGGGCCGAGCGCGAGAAGAACGGCGTGCCGCTCTCGCTCGCGCTGCTCAAGCAGGTCGGCGAGGTGGCGACATCGCTTGGCGTCATGCCGCTGAGTGCGCGGACATGAGCGGCGCGCAAGAAACTCCGCCAGGCTCGCCGTTCTGGCGCTTTTCGTTGAAGTTCTATCGCGCGCCCGAGGTGGCGGACGCCTGCATTGCGCTGCAGGATGGCGCGGGCGTCGATGTCAATCTGCTGCTGTTTCTGCTCTGGCAGGCGAGCGAGCAACGCGAACTGTCGGCGGCCGAGGTCGCTGGCCTGGAGCGCCGGATCGGCGAGTGGCGTGACATGACGGTTGTGCCGCTGCGCAATGTCCGGCGCGCGCTGCGATCGCCCCCCGCGCTGGTCGCGGGCGCAGCGGCGCAAGCGTTTCGCAGCAGGATCAAGGCCGTCGAGCTTGAGGCCGAGCGTCTGCAACAGCAGGCGATGTACGAGCTTTCGCGCGCGTCCCCGCTCGGCCGCCCGGCGGCTTCGCGGCGGGACGCCGCGAGAGGCAATATCGCCGCCTATGAGACAGCGTGCGCCAAGTTGTTTGCCAAGCCCGCCGTCGAAACCCTGCTCGCCGCCTTTGCGCGGCTCAGCCACAACGTGGAAGAATGACCATGGACCAGGACATGTACAACAAGGGCCTCGCGATGCGCCGCACGGTGTTGGGCGAGGACTATGTCGACCGCGCGCTCAAGAACGTCGATGACTTCAATCGCGATTTCCAGCGCATCGTCACGCAGTATTGCTGGGGCGAAGCCTGGGGCGATACCACGCTCACGCCGCGCGAGCGCTCGATTCTCAACCTCGGCATGATCGCGGCGCTTGGGCGGATGGAGGAATTCCAGACCCACGTGCGCGGCGCGCTGACCAATGGCATGACGGCGAAGGAGATCGCCGCGGTGCTCACCCAGATCGCGATCTATTGCGGCATCCCGTGCGGGGTCGACTGCTTCCGCCATGCCAAGCCGATCGTGAACGAGCAGAAGCGGGGCTGAACCCGGATTCCAGGGTGCAGAAACGCTCTCCTCGGCGAGACTCTTCGACGCGGTCTCTGCCGGACCAACGCCCGAATTATCAATATGTTAGTCATCTTTTCTGACGAAATTTCATGGCTTGGTCTTGAATGTGCCTTGTTCGTGGGGGATGCCTGTCCCGTATAGGGACGTGAGGGCCCTCTCAGGGGGGTAAAGGGGGATGGGGTTGCGCGCAGCTACCGCTTGCACGGTTTTTTTCATCGGGCTTGCCGGCTCGGCCGGTCCGGTCCTGGCGCAGTATTATCCGGCGCCGAGCCAGGCCTATCCGCCCGGGGTCTACCGCGCTCCACTGCCGCCCGTGGTCGCCGAAGACGACGACATGCCGGCCTATGATCCGGGGCCGGGCCGGCGTAACACGACGCCGCCCTATCCGGCCGCGCCCGGGGTCTACGAGGCGCCCGCCGATCCACGTTACTCACGGCCGGTCCCGCCCTCGGATATCGACGCGCAGCCGCCCGCAGCCCGCTACGGCCGCGCGGCGCCGGTCGCGCCCGAGATGGACAGTTACGTTCCGCCGCCGCCGCCCGGCTACATCTCGCCGCCGGGTTATCTCCCGCCGGCGCCCGGCTTCGAGCATGAAGAGCCGCAGCCGAATTACGCGCGTCCCGCGCCCGCGCCCTACACGCCGCCAGGCGCGTATACGCCGCAAGGTGCGCCTTCTGTCGTGGCGCAGCCGCTGCCTCCAGGCGTCGCGCCACCTCCGGTTGCAGCTGCGCCCGAAGGCGCGCCCGGTTATGAGCTGCAGAGCGCCGTGCGACCGCCGATGCCGCTCACCCCGGGCCAGGTCTCTCCAGAGCCGACCGGCACGGTGCGCGGCGATCCGCGCACCATGATGTCGTCGTTGCCGGCCGACTACCAGCCGGAGACCGGGCCGCGCAAGGAATTGCCGCCGCAGTACCGGCGCACCGTGGTCGACTACAAGACCAAGGAGCCGCCAGGCACGATCATCATCGATACCCCGAGCACGTACCTTTATCTCGTGATGGGCAACGGCAAGGCCCTGCGCTACGGCGTCGGCGTCGGCCGTGACGGCTTTACGTGGTCCGGTGTCCAGAAGATCACCCGCATGGCGGAATGGCCCGACTGGAATCCACCGCCGGAGATGATCGAACGCCAGCCGTACTTGCCGCGCTTCATGGCGGGCGGCGAAACCAATCCGCTGGGAGCGCGCGCGCTCTATCTCGGCAGTACGGTCTACCGCATCCACGGCACCAACCAGCCGTCGACCATCGGTAGCTTCGTGTCGTCGGGCTGCATCCGCCTCACCAACGAGGACGTCCAGGACCTCTACACGCGCGTGAAGGTCGGGACCCGCGTGGTGGTGCTGCCGGGCAAGGCGCCGCCGGCCACCGCATCGGCATTGCCGCCTGCGGCCAATGCCAGCCCGCGCGTTGCGCCGCTGCCGCCGCCGGTATCGGTGCGTTGAGCAAAGCTGCGCGGGGCGAGCATCGTCCCGCCAAGTGTGGATTGATGGCCGGCATAGTCTTACTGCGTCACAAACGTTGTAGGGTGTGCAAAATCGCGTGGCCAGACCGTCCGGCGTGCGCAACGGCGCGGAGCGATTTTGCGCACGCAGTCGGCTGTGTCATGCGCCGTTGCACACCCTACAGCGATTTTATGACGCAGTAGAGAATAGGCCTCGCTGGCCGGGTCGGCGCCGTCGTCCGCAAACCAAGCCTGAACCCTTCGGGTGGGGTAGGCGCCCGTTCAGCGCATGTTGCCCCAAGGATCAGACTTCTTCTCCCGTTCCTTGTCGGGAATGCGGGAGAGCGAATCGCGATAGGCCTTGTCCTCGAGCTTGCGCTGCTTGGCTTCTTGGGCCTTCTCCTGCTCGGACTTCGGCTTCATGCCGCCCGGCGCTCCTCCCCCGCCGAAATTCCCTTGAGCGTAAGCCGGTGTGGCCAACGCCGCGACGATGGCGACGATCGTTAAGGTCCTCATGGTCGGCATCCCCCTCAGGCCCTGGGCGCGAACCTCGAATTCTTAGCACCGCGATTGAGCCGTCAAAACGGTAATATCGATAAGATTTTATTCTTGGTACAAGAACATATTGCGAACAAAGAACAGATCGTGTACATTGCCGACTTGAGCCGGACCGCACGTTCGTTGTCGGTCCTCCGAATCCCGGTCATAAGGAGTGGGAGCGATGGCCCCTGCAGCTTTGCGTCTCGTTGAAGGTTCCTCCATGGATAAGTCGAAGGCCCTTGATGCCGCGCTGTCCCAGATCGAGCGCAATTTCGGCAAGGGCTCGATCATGCGGCTTGGCAAGAACAACAAGTCGATGGACGTCGAGACGGTCTCGACGGGGTCGCTCGGCCTCGACATCGCGCTCGGCATCGGCGGGTTGCCGCGCGGGCGGGTCGTCGAGATTTACGGGCCGGAATCCTCCGGCAAGACCACGCTGGCTTTGCATTGCGTGGCCGAGGCGCAGAAGAAGGGCGGCATCTGCGCCTTCGTCGATGCCGAGCATGCGCTCGATCCGATCTATGCCCGCAAGCTCGGGGTCAACGTCGACGACCTGCTGATTTCGCAGCCCGACACCGGCGAACAGGCGCTGGAAATCTGCGACACGCTGGTGCGCTCAGGCGCGATCGACGTGCTGGTGGTCGATTCGGTCGCCGCGCTGGTGCCGCGCGCCGAACTCGAAGGCGAGATGGGCGACGTGCAGCCCGGCAGCCAGGCGCGGCTGATGAGCCAGGCGCTGCGCAAGCTAACCGCCTCGATCAGCCGCTCCAACACCATGGTGATTTTCATCAACCAGATCCGCATGAAGATCGGCGTGATGTATGGCAGCCCCGAGACCACGACCGGCGGGCACGCATTGAAGTTCTATGCGTCGGTCCGCCTCGACATTCGCCGCATCGGCGCCATCAAGGAGCGCGACGAGGTGGTCGGCAATCAGACGCGCGTGAAGGTGGTCAAGAACAAGCTCGCGCCGCCCTTCAAGCAGGTCGAATTCGACATCATGTATGGCGAGGGCGTGTCGAAGACCGGCGAACTCATCGATCTCGGCGTGAAGGCCGGCGTGGTGGAAAAGTCCGGCGCCTGGTTTTCCTACGACAGCCAGCGCATCGGCCAGGGTCGCGAGAACGTCAAGGCCTTCCTCAAGTCAAACCCGGACATCGCCGCCAAGATCGAGGCGGCGGTGCGCCAGAACGCCGGGCTCATTGCCGAAAAGATTCTCGCCGGCGAGGACGGCGACGACGACGAGGCCGCGGAGGAGTAATCCTAGGCGAAGTAACGCGCGCGAGACCGCAGTGATTGCGCCCTCTCCCCTTGTGGGAGAGGGCAGCTCCGAGATGTCAGCGTACTCAGATGGGTGAGGGGGCCGGACCTGTCGTAAGTTTCGACCCCTCACCCGTTCGAATATGTCGACCCGCTGCGGCTGCCCTCTCACGCAAGGGGAGAGGCGCGGTAACTGCGATCGCTGCTGAACTATGCTGGCAACCGCTGGCGCGCCTCGGCGATCACCGCCGGCACCGCGGCCTCGTTGGCCGGAGCCATGATGTGCACCCCGGCGACACCGGGGATGCGCGCATAGTCCTCGATCAGCTCGACGCAAATGCGCTGACCCTCGGCTACCGGATCGGCCGCCGCATCAAGCCGCGCGAGGAACGCGTCGGGGATGATGCTGCCCCACAGATGCTCCTTCATCCAGCGCGCGGATTTGGCTGAGCGCAACGGCGCGATGCCGACGATGATGTAAAGCCCGCGCGTTGCCTCGTGCTCGGCAAGCCGCTCGATGTAGCGGCGGAGAATGCCGGCATCCATGCAGAACTGCGTCTGCGCGAACGCGGCGCCCGCCGCGACTTTGCCGGCAAGTTTCGCCGGTTGCCAGCCGGGCGGCGGATCGATCGGCGCATCGGCCGTGCCGATGAAGAAGCGCGCATGCCCGGCAATCTTGCGGCCGGTCGGCAATTCGCGCTTTTCGCTCATGCGGCGCGCCATCGCGGAAAGCGCCGTCGAATCGATATCGAACACCGCCTTGGTTTCCGGCTGGTCGCCGGCCTTCGGGTCGTCGCCGGTGAGCAGGAGAAGGTTGTGGACGCCGCTCGCCGCCGCGCCCATCAGGTCGGCCTGCAGCGCGATGCGATTGCGGTCGCGGCAAGTCAGTTGCAGGATGGGTTCGATGCCGTTCTGCACCAGCAGCGCCGCCGCGATCGGCGCGCAGAGGTGCGCGCGGGCGCTCGCCCCGTCGGTGACGTTGATTGCGTCGGCAAGCCCGGCGAGCGGCTTGGCCTTGGCCAGCAGGTCCTGCGCATCGAACGACACCGGCGGGGTGATCTCGGCGGTGATGACGAAGCGCCGCGCCCGCAACAGCTCTTCGAGGCGCGAGGCGGGTGGCGCGGGCGGGGCGTTCATTTCAAGTCCGGGGTCATTGTGAAGCGAAGGCGGCGGGTGCGCCGGGCGGGCGGCACGCTTATATCCGATTGGCCGGGCAGGGTTAAGAGCGGCGAAACGCAGGCTCGTGGCGTTCCTGGACAGCGCGCAGGGCCGCCGCTAAAAGCACGCGGAACACGCGGAAATGCCAAGCCTGCGGCTTCATTGCAGCGGATGATCGAATGAGCGGCGTCAACGAAATCAGGTCGGCCTTTCTCGGCTATTTCGAAAAGCACGGACACGCGGTCGTGCCGTCCTCGCCGCTCGTGCCGCGCAACGACCCGACCTTGATGTTCACCAATGCCGGCATGGTGCAGTTCAAGAACGTCTTTACCGGGCTTGAAAAGCGCCCCTATACGCGCGCCGCGACGGCGCAGAAATGCGTGCGCGCCGGCGGCAAGCACAACGACCTCGACAACGTCGGCTATACGGCGCGCCATCACACCTTCTTCGAGATGCTCGGCAACTTCTCGTTCGGCGATTACTTCAAGGATCGCGCGATCGAGCTCGCCTGGAACCTGGTGACCAAGGAGTTCGGGTTGCCGGTCGACCGGTTGATGGTTACGGTCTTCGTCGACGACGATCAGGCGTTCGATCTGTGGAAGAAGATCACGGGGCTGCCGAATTCGAAGATCGCGCGCATCGCCGGCTCCGACAATTTCTGGCAGATGGGCGACACCGGCCCCTGCGGTCCCTGCTCGGAAATCTTTTACGACCACGGCGAGCACATTCCGGGCGGGCCGCCCGGTTCGCCGGACGCCGATGGCGACCGCTTCATCGAGATCTGGAATCTCGTGTTCATGCAGTTCGAGCAGCAATTGGGCGGGAACCGCATTGATCTGCCGCGGCCATCGATCGACACCGGCATGGGGCTCGAACGCATCGCCGCCGTGCTGCAGGGCACGCACGACAATTACAAGATCGACCTGTTCGGTGCGCTGATCCTGCACATTGCCGACTTGACCGGCGTCGAACCCGACGGGGCGCAGGCCGCCTCGCACCGCGTGATCGCCGATCACCTGCGCGCGTCCGCTTTCCTGATCGCCGATGGCGTGCTCCCCTCGAACGAGGGGCGCGGCTATGTGCTTCGCCGTATCATGCGCCGCGGCATGCGCCATGCGCAGTTGCTCGGCGCCCGCGAGCCGCTGATGTACAAGCTCGTGCCGACGCTCACGCGCGAGATGGGCCAGGCGTATCCGGAGTTGTATCGCGGCGAGGCGCTGATCGCCGAAACGCTGAAACTTGAGGAGACGCGCTTCCGCAAGACGCTGGAGCGCGGGCTTTCGATCCTCGATGAGGAGACGCGCGCGCTCAGGTCGGGCGACAAGCTCAAGGGCGAGACCGCGTTCACGCTCTACGACACTTATGGCTTTCCGCTCGACCTCACGCAGGACGCGCTCAAGCCGCGCGGCATTGCCGTCGACACCGACGGCTTCAACGCCGCGATGGAGCGCCAGCGCGAGAAGGCGCGCGCTTCCTGGGCGGGCTCGGGCGAAGCCGCGACCGAGGCGGTGTGGTTCGGCCTGCGCGAGAAGGTCGGCGCCACCGAATTTTTGGGCTACGAGACCTAGATCGCCGAAGGCGAGGTCGTGGCGCTGGTCAAGGACAGCAAGGAAGTCGCCGGGCTCAAGGCCGGCGAGAGCGGCGTCATCGTGCTCAACCAGACGCCGTTCTATGGCGAGTCCGGTGGCCAGGTGGGCGACACCGGCGTCATCGGCGCGGATGGCGTACGCTTCCGCGTCACCGACACCCAGAAGAAGGCGGGCGACATGCTCGCGCATTTCGGCACGGTCGAACAAGGCACGCTCAAGCCCGGCGCGGCGCTTGCGCTCGAGGTCGATCATGCGCGGCGCAGCGCCATTCGGCAGAACCACTCGGCGACGCATATCCTGCACGAGGCGCTCCGCCAGGTGCTCGGCGATCATGTCGCGCAGAAAGGCTCGCTGGTGGCCCCCGACCGGCTGCGATTCGACTTCTCACATCCCAAGCCGATAACGGCCGAGGAGATCGAGAGGGTCGAAGACATCGCCAACGACATCGTGCTGCAGAATTCGCCCGTCACCACGCGGCTGATGGCGCTCGATGACGCACGCGCCTGCGGCGCCCGCGCGCTGTTCGGCGAGAAATATGGCGACGAGGTGCGCGTGGTCGCGATGGGCCAAAATCCCGATGGCGCCGGCGGCAATACGCTCGGCTGGTCGGTTGAGCTGTGCGGCGGCACGCACGTCAAGCGCACAGGCGACATCGGGCTCATCTGGGGGCTCACCGACAGCGGCGTGGCGGCGGGCGTGCGCCGTATCGAGGCGGTGACCGGCACGACGGCGCGCAAGGCCGCCCAGCACCTGGGACAGCTCGCTAAAGTGGCGTCTGCGGAACTTAAAGTGCCGCTTGAAGAGATGCCGGGCAGGCTCGCTCAAGTGATGGATGAACGCCGCAAGCTCGAACGCGAGCTGTCGGACGCCAGGAAGCGCCTCGCCATGGGCGGCGGCAAGGCGGACGCGGCCGACGGCGTGCGCGTGGTCGGCGACGTGAGGCTTCTGGCGCGCACGGTCGAGGGCATTGAGATCAAGGATCTGAAGGGGCTTGCGGACGAGGGCAAGAAGCAGCTCGGTTCCGGCATCGTCGCGCTGGTGACGACGAGCGAGGACGGCAAGGCCAGCATTGTTGTCGGCGTGACCGCCGACCTCGTGGGGCGGTTCTCGGCCGTCGATCTGGTGCGCAAGGCATCCGCAGCGCTGGGCGGCAAAGGGGGCGGCGGCAAGCCCGACATGGCGCAGGCCGGCGGCCCGGACGGTTCCAAGGCCGAGGCGGCGCTCGCGGCGATTGCCGCCGCAATCGGCGGCGGTTGATCTTACGCAAGGAGGATCCCGCCGCCGTCGGGCAGGTAAGGGCAGGGAACCTGGCCATGCTGAGAGGACACCGCCGCCGCATTGTCGAGTTGCAACGCCGGCTTTACGAACTCCTCGAGCAGGGACGGATCGGCGGCCGGGCGAGCGTCACGCTCGATCGCCTGCTGATGCTGCTGATCGTGCTCAACCTGATCGGCGTGACGCTCGAATCGGTGCCCGACCTCGCCGCCCGCTACGGCATTTGGTTCGACGCATTCGAAATCCTCTCGCTCGTCGTGTTCACGCTCGAATACGCGGCGCGGCTGTGGGTCGCGGGCCTCCATCCGCCGTTCCAGCATCGCTCCGCTCATTCGGCGCGCTGGAACTATGTGACGAGCGGCGCCGGCATCGTCGACCTTCTGTCCGTTCTGCCGTTCTGGTTCGCCTTTGTGCTGCCCGGGAACTTCCGCGTCGTTCTGGTGCTGCGCCTCATCCGCTTCCTCAAGTTGACGCGCTACTCGCCCGCGATGCGCTCGTTGCTCGACGCGCTCTACCAGGAGCGCCGCGCACTGTTCGGTTGCGTCATCATCCTCATCGGGACGACGCTGATCTCGGCCTCGTTGATGCATCTCGCCGAAGGGCGCATACAGCCCGAGAAGCTCGGAACCATCCCGGACGCCATGTGGTGGGCGATCGTCACGCTCGGCACAATCGGCTACGGCGACGTGGTGCCGGTCACCGTGCCCGGCAAGCTCATCGCCGGCGCCACCATTTTTCTCGGGCTGATCATGATCGCGCTGCCGGTCGGCATCGTCGCCAATGCTTTCGCGGACGAAATTCATCGCCGTGATTTTGTCGTCACTTGGTCGATGGTCGCGCGCGTGCCATTGTTTTCCGGGCTAGACGCGAGCGAGGTCGCCGACATCATGCGGCTGCTGCGTGCGCAGCAGGTCGAGCCCGGCGGGCTTATTGTGCGGCGCGGCGATCCGGCGCATTCGATGTACTTCATCGCCTCAGGCGAGGTCGAGATTGAGCTGCAGCATCAGCGCGTTCGGCTCGGCGTCGGTCATTTCTTCGGCGAGATCGCGGTGCTGCGCTTTGCGCGCCGCTCCGCCAATGTGACGGCTGTCGCGCGCACCAGCCTGCTCGTGCTCGACGCGCATGATTTTCATGCGCTGATGGAGCGCGACCCGCGGCTTTCCCAGCGCGTGCACGAGGTGGTGCGCGCCCGCCTCGGTCGCGAACTGCTGACGCCGCGCGGCGACCTCGTCACCGAGGAAATCGAAGAGCCGGTGACGGAGAACAAATCGAAACCGCGCGCCTGAGCGCGCTCTGCGGAGGTGCCGGCCTCGCTGCGTCAACCGCCCCGTTGCAGGAAGACGTAGTCGGCCGAGTAGGGGGCGCTGTGGAAGGTTCCGGCCTTCTCGCACACCCCGGCAAGCGCGCCGCCGCGCGTGTTGATACGCTGGATCGTGTTCACGCCCGAGAGCATGCCGCGGCCGTGGCGGCCGGTTGCCGCAAGTTTGAGCCAGGGGATGTCGCTCGCGGTGTGGCCGGGCGCATTCGCCACCATCTTCGCGGTGACGCCGCTGCCGTCCACGTGCTCCCAGGCCGGTCCGGCGTAATGGCGCCCGACCGTCTTGCCGCCAAGGAGGAGCGTGGCGATCGGCTCGCGGAAGCTCCAGGCGAGCTTGCCGCCGGCGCCGGCCTTGCATTCGTAGACCTGCGCGCCTTCGGCGTGCAGCGTCGTCACCACGGCCTCGCCGGTCGCCGCGATCGCCGACGGGATTTGCGCCGACGCACCAGTCGCCAATAGGGACATCGCAAGAAGTGAAACGACGAACGTCCCGATGTTCGAAAAAGGCATGCAAGCCTCCGTTCGTTCATGCAGGCAAATGGAGCAGCAAGCGCTCCTGGTCATTCAAATAAGGCAGCAACCTCGATTGCTATACCCGGCGGATCAAGCCGCAGGGCTCCAGATCGCAATGTCTCCGCCGAAATGGTTCCGTCAGCCGCCCTGGCATGATGCGTGATGCAGCGTTCGTCGGGATCGATTACCAGGTAATGGCGCACGGTGACAATCTTGAAATAGCCGATCAGCTTGGCGCTGGTGTCGGAGTGCCGCGAGGTTGGCGAAATCACCTCAACGACAATAATCGGGGCGGGCGCGGTCAATTGTGCCGGAGGGATCTTCGACCCGCAATGCACCAGCGCGTCCGGTTCGTACGCGGTGTAGGCGTCGATCGGGACGGTCATGCCGTCAGTGAAGACCTCGCAAGACGAAAGTCCGGAGGCATTGATCGCTTGAACGAGCGCCATGCCGATTTTGAGCTTCACCCGGTTATGGCCGGCGGCCTCAGGCGACATGGCGACGATCTGCCCGTTGATCAGTTCTGTGCGGAGTCCATCAGCCTCGGCACCCGCCCCGGCGAGGTAGTCGTCAAGCGTGATGAACCGGCGAAGCGCGATATTCATGGAAATAGACTAACATGAAGGACGAAACGCTGCCATACGGCTCGAATATGGTAAGCGGCAGCCGGGCGCAACAAGGCGAGTATACGGCGGAGCAATCTCATGCAGGCGCTTGAGATTGCTCCCGCGCTCACCGGTTATGAAAGGCCAGAACGTCTGTAAAGTGCGGCGACAACGCGAGGCTTACGCCGCCATGGCCTTCTTCAAGTTCTCGTCCACCTTGTCGAGATAGCCGGTGGTCGAGAGCCACTTCTGGTCGGCGCCGACGAGCAGCGCGAGGTCCTTGGTCATGAAACCGGCCTCGACGGTGCCGACCGTCACCTTCTCCAGGGTGGCGGCAAACTTCGCAAGCTCCGCGTTGTTGTCGAGCTTGGCGCGATAGGTAAGCCCGCGCGTCCAGGCAAAGATCGAGGCGACCGAGTTGGTCGAGGTCTCGTTGCCCTTCTGGTGCTCGCGGTAGTGCCGCGTCACCGTGCCGTGGGCGGCTTCCGCCTCGACCACCTTGCCGTCGGGCGTGGTCAGCACCGAGGTCATCAGCCCGAGCGAGCCGTAGCCCTGCGCCACGGTGTCCGACTGCACGTCGCCGTCGTAGTTCTTGCACGCCCAGACGTAGCCGCCCGACCATTTCAGCGCCGCCGCCACCATGTCGTCGATCAGCCGGTGCTCGTAGGTGATCTTCTTCTCCGCGAACTTGGCCTTGAACTCCTTGTCGAAAATTTCCTGGAAGATGTCCTTGAAGCGGCCGTCATAGATCTTGATGATGGTGTTCTTGGTCGAGAGATAGAGCGGATAACCGCGGTCGAGCGCGTAGTTCATCGAGGCGCGCGCGAAATCCGCGATCGACTGGTCGAGGTTGTACATCGACATGGCGACGCCCGACCCCGGGAACTGAAACACCTCACGCTCGATCTTCTTGCCGTCGTCGCCGACGAAGGTGAGATAGAGCTTGCCCTTGCCCGGCACCTTGAAGTCGGTCGCGCGGTACTGGTCGCCGTAAGCGTGGCGGCCGATGATGATCGGCTTGGTCCAGCCGGGCACGAGCCGCGGTACGTTCTGGCAGATGATCGGCTCGCGGAAGATCACCCCGCCCAGGATGTTGCGGATGGTGCCGTTGGGCGAGCGGTACATCTCGTGCAGATTGAATTCCTTCACGCGTGCTTCGTCCGGCGTGATGGTCGCGCATTTGACGGCGACGCCGACCTCCAGCGTCTTGTTGGCGGCGTCGATGGTGATCTGGTCGCGCGTCTCGTCGCGTTTCTGAATGCCGAGGTCGTAATAGAGCAGGTCGATATCGAGATAGGGATGGATCAGCTTGTCCTTGATGTATTTCCAGATGATCCGGGTCATCTCGTCGCCATCCATCTCGACGACCGGATTTTTCACTTTGATTTTTGCCATTTTGACGACCCACCCTTAGAGAGCCGGCATCGGTAACGCCGCCGCGCCGGACTCCGCGTCAGAGCGCGGCGAGCGCGGCGTTCAGCGTGGCGCTCGGCCGCATCGCGGCCGATGTCTTGGCGGAATCGGGCAGATAGTAGCCGCCCATGTCGACCGGCTTGCCTTGCGCGGCGATCAGTTCGGCATTGATCTTCGCCTCGTTCTTGCTGAGCGCCTCAGCCAGCGGCTTGAAGCGGGCTTGCAGCTCCTTATCCTTGGTCTGTGTGGCCAGCGCCTGCGCCCAGTACAGGGCGAGGTAGAAATGGCTGCCGCGATTGTCGATTTCGCCGACCTTGCGCGCGGGAGAGCGGTTGAACTCCAGGATCTTGCCGATGGCCGTGTCCAGC
>WBZO01005580.1_pt1 | contig 12719 bp, 8 predicted proteins | sample 5204261 | NCBI WGS metagenome assembly WBZO01 (sample SAMN12412400, study PRJNA552823) | activated sludge metagenome | isolation source: activated sludge from anammox sidestream of wastewater treatment plant... | place: USA: North Carolina | collected 2017-09 | reverse complement strand
ATTTTTCATGATCCCCGGAGCTGATTCGAGGATCTGGACTCCGGTGGATACCGCCTCTGTGCCCATGGCGCTCATCAGGCGCGATGAGAGATCCTCCTGGGGGTTCTCGAGCGTTCCGCCAAGGTTGAGTTCCGTCCACAGGTAGCCATTATGGTTCCTTGTGAAGACTCGCTCCCGGGACCCAGGGAGCCATTGCAGGGCCTGGGGCGACACACCGACTTGCAGACGCCCGGACAAGCCTCCGTTGGCATCGCGAACTGAAAAATTGCCCTCCAAGCGCAATAAGCCCTTCGATTCGAGGATGAAATCGGAAACATCCAGCCTGCCGGCCTTTTTAACAAAATCCCCGGAAGCCTCCTGGATCGTTATTTGCCCGAATTGTTGCAAGCCGGTAAAATTTGCCAATTGTTTGAGGAGTGGCAGGTTCTCCAGCTCTCCATCGGAAAGAAATGCCCGACCGGTCATGGTTGATTCCTCCGCCCAATGCCGTGTGGCATTCCCGCCGAATTTTCCCGTGAGGCGCGGCTTCCAGAATGCCGACAGAAAAGCCGCGGCATCCACTCCCTCCCATTCGATTCGCAGCGTGGATTGATCTCCAAATTCCCCTGATGCGAGGATCTTGCCCGACTCTCCGGCGCGAAATGCCGCCTCCGTCAAAAAAAGGATGCCATCGGAAAGCCGTCCCTTGATGCGCATCACATCCAGCGTGGGCAATCCGCGCTTTTCCAGGTGGCCACCTGTTGCGGCGATATCCCATGACGCGCCTCGGGGCTCCATTTGAATTTCGCTGTTGCGCAGTGTCATTTCCGGCTGACCGCCCTCCGGGTCCCATGTGAGCGTCATTCGGCGCAGGAGGACTCGCTTGATTTCGGTTTTTCGGAAGAAGCCGGATGGGGCTGTGGGGGGGGCGACCGGCGTCGTTGGGAGCGTCCGCTTCTGAAATGTGGCCTCTCCCTGCTGGGTCTCGATCTGGGTCACCCTCAAGACCCCGCCCCAGAGCGCCCTCCAATCCATCCGTCCGCGCAATTGATCCATCTGCAAGTCAGACAGCCATCCGACGCCTTCATGGGCTGTCAATCCCTCGGAGAAGACATCGGATCCCGTCCATTCCAGGGGCTGAATTTCCACCTGGGCTTCGAGGATGCCCCCGGTCCGATTGTTCAGGAGATCCCGAAATTCCGCACTCGCCAAATACGCGGCAATCCATGCCTGAGCGCCAAGGATGCCAAGAGCCAAACCGACCAGCAAAAGGGCGCCAATAATCAGCAGGATCTGAGATCGGGCGGGGCGGGCTTTTCTTTGCACGGCTCCCGGATAGCCTCAAACCGGCCTTCCGCCAAGAAAGGAGTGGCCACTCTGGAGGGTCATTTATACTTTGGCTTTTTCTTCTTTGGCTCCGGAAGGTCCTTCGCGCGGGATTTTTTGAGCTGCTCTTTTTCCTCTTTTGCCTTGGCAGTTGCCGATTTTGCAAGGGAGGCCAGCGCCTTTTTTTTCTGGGCGGGGAATTCCTTTTCCTTTCCGAGCGTGGGATGGAGCGATTGCAGGACGAGAATTTCCTCTGGAGTGAATCCCGATGGGATCGTCACCATGCCATCCGTGATGCGTCGGTCCACGGTCATGGCTGCGGCGATCCGCCCATTGATGAGAGCCACGACAATGGCGTCGCGGGAGGATGTCGTGAATTCCTCAATGCGCTCCCGACCGCTGTTATCCAGGATCAGCGTACAACCCAGGCTCCCGCTCTCCTCCGTGAAGGGAAAGATCGCCTTGATGTCCTTTTCTGTTATGATCGGGACCTTGCGAATGAAAATGCGCTTCGGGGGGACGGTCAGGTCTATTGGGGTGACAAAGGACGGCCCCTCCCGTTCGAGTCCCTCAGAATGCAGGCGGATGCTGAGGGGGGGCTTGTCCGCAGCCAGGGCCGCAGCGGACGCCAGAACCAGCGCGAGCAGAAAAAGGAAACGCATGATGGCGAGCATAGGCTGTGTTTCCTGATTTGCAACTTTGCAGGGACTGCGCTAGCAAGAGAGCCATGAAATATGCCGTGTTGCTCGTTTTGACCCTCCTGACCATGCCCTCGCTGCCTGCGCAAGATCCCGCAGATCCGGTCCCTCTGCCATCCCAGACGGAATCCGCCGATGCATTCGCCCTGAGCCAGCCGGACGAGGGAAGTCCCTTCTTCGCGGATCGTGAGTTGTCCGCCGCAAAGAATCGTACGGACGCGCGGGACGAACTCGGTCACGCTACGGGCCGTTACCAGACCGCGTTGTATCCCAGGGTCCACGATTCTTCCAACAATGGGGGCGCCGCCTTTGCGAATTTTTTTACACGCATGTTTTCCTCCATCCGCTTCGGCAACCCCAAGGGCGGCATCGGTCCCTCGAAGCTCACCATTGAACCCGAGGAATTTTCCATAACGGAGCGTCGGGAGGTGGATGCCACATACCAAATTCGCAACCACGGGCGAAAAATCCTGCGCCTCGATTATCCAACGAGCCAGCGCATCGAAATCCTCGCTGCCGACGGCTCGGGAAGGGTCATTGAGCGCTGGTCGGATGACCGGGCCTTCGACGACCAGGAAGGCATCATTTTCATCAATCCCAAGGAACGCATCCAATATGTGGAAAAAATTCCCACCCGCGAAATGAAGGCCGGAGAATCCTATACCATTACGGCCGAGGCCGTCGGTCATCCCGAGCTCAATGCCTCCCGGGTCGTGACGCCCGCCCCCTGAGGAATCCCCGCGAATTCCTCAACGACGCGCAACTCCCTCATGTGTGCGCAGGCTCTGACAGAGCCTTCTTCCCACAAAATCAATGGGCGGAGAGGGGATCGAACCCCCGACCAACAGTGTGTAAAACTGCCGCTCTACCGCTGAGCTATCCGCCCGGAACCTTTTCAGTCCCCAGTGGAATCCGTGGACTCCTCCGTGTCCAGCCCGGAAATTGGCGCCTGACCTGCCCGGAATTCGGCGTGACGAATCATGCCGCCGGGCTTTGCAATGTAGGCTGCGGCTCCCAGGCCTGCGAGGGCTGCCAGGACCGTGGCCACGCCCAACGGGCGGGTGGATTTTGGCCATTTGGCAGGCACCACCAGCGCAGCCAGAGCCACCAAGGCCATCCCATAGAAAACCCACGTGGCCTGGTCCGCCCGATCGGTGTGCTCATTGAGCCAGTCCTGACCCTCCGCATCCGCAATTTTCATGATGGGCCGATAGGCCTTGCCGCCAGTGAGGTAAACCGGGACGGCCGAGGCTCCGGCAATCAGGACAACCACCAGCCCAGGGATCAGCGCCGCGCGATTGCGCAGGAACAATCCAATCAGAACCGCAAGGAGTCCCATCGCCGTTCCAATGATCGGCAGATGATTGATCAGCACATGTGGATAGCCCGCCATGCCTCCCTGTCAGAAAAAACACCGGTTATTTCTTTCCGGCCTTTCTCACGGCCTCGTGGTACTTCGCAAGGCCCGCCTTGGGGTCTTTCTTGAAGTCCTTGACGCAGTCCTTGCAACACACCTTGATCTCCTGCCCCTCGTAAACAATGACCTGCGTCTTGCCCATGGAACCGAGTTTGTCATCGGAAAAAATGCAGTAATCCAAGGCATAGGGCTTGACCGCCACCTTGTCCTTGGCCGACGCAATCCCCGTAAAAGCGCAAACCCCCATTCCAACAATTGCCAGTAGAAGTTGTTTTCTCATCATATTCTTTCTTTCCAGAGAAATATCCGCCGGGTTTCGGATTCGTCAAAAAGAAATTGCGGCGGGCGCCTCCTGGATTACGGTTTGGTCATGAAGAAAATCCGCTTGGGAGATACGGATCTCGAGGTCTCGAGAATTTGCTTTGGAACCTGGCAGCTTTCTCCGCGCTTTTGGGGGGATGTCCCTCTCGGGGAATGGCGCGCGGCCCTCCACGAGGCCGTGGACGCGGGCATCAATTTCATTGACACAGCCAATGCCTACGGGAATGGCCTCGCTGAGGAGGAACTCGGGAAGGAACTCACCCGGAGCGGATTGCGGGACCGGGTGGTCATCGCCACCAAATTTTTCTGGAATTTTACGGACAGGGATTTCACATTCCCCGACACGCGCCGGGACCATCTCCTGCGGGCCTGCGAAGATTCGCTTCGGAGGCTGAGGACTGACCGGATTGACCTCTACCAAATCCATTCCTGGGATCCGCTCATTCGCATGGAGGAAGTCGCCGCGGGTTTTGAACAACTCCATCGCGAAGGCAAGGTCCGCTGGTTTGGGGTTAGCAATTGGAATGTCGAGCAAATGGCGCTCGGACGCCGCCACTTTCCGCTCGCGACTCTCCAGCCGAAATACAATCTTCTGGACCGTGGAGTCGAGAAGGCGGTTTTCCCCTTCTGCCTTGAACACGGCATTGGAACCCTCGTGTACTCGCCGCTCGAGCGCGGCCTCTTGGGTGGGCTCTATACGGCAAACCAAGAATTCCAGGATTCCCGCGCGCGCAGCCCCCTCTTTCAGGGAAAGACATTCCAGGCGATCCGCAAGGGCCTCGAGGATTTGCGCGCGCTTGCCCACGAGAGCGGACTCACCATCGCCCAATTCACCGTCCGCTGGGTCCTCACGCACCCGGCCGTCACCTGTGCCATCCTGGGAGTCAAAAAGCCCTCCCACCTGGAAGCCGCAGCGGCTGCGGAGGACATTCTCCCCCAGGATGTTTGGCACCGCGCCGCCGAAATCATGGACGCCGCGCGGGGAAACGTCTGATCAGGAAGGCCAATGCGACCCAGGGGGCGCGTCGTGAAAAGCGGTGGAGGATGGGGCGGGTGACAAAGCCATCTGGGCGCGAATAACTGATAGTGAAGCGTAATAACACCCCCCCAGGATCTTCGAAAAGAGAGGGATTGATCCTGGAGGGATTTCAGAGATATACCCGCAGAAACAAATTTCTAAAAAAATAGGTATAGGACGGTATTTGTCCTACCCCGTCTGTCATGCTCTCTCCCAAAAATCATGATCCCTTTTCCCTTTTCTGCCCCGCCACCGTCGGATAGAATGTCAGCATCGGTCCATCCTCACCCATGACCTTCCCGGAATTTTTCCAAGCCGCCACAGGCAAACCGCCCTACGACTACCAAAAGAGGCTGGCCGAGGCACCTGCCTGTCAATCCCGCCTGATTTCCATCCCCACCGGCCTGGGAAAAACCGCAGCCGTCATTCTCGCCTGGCTGTGGAATCGCGTGTCTCTTCAATCTGACAAGTGGCCCCGTCGCCTCGTCTACTGCCTGCCCATGCGGACACTCGTGGAGCAGACCAAAGACGAAGCCCAGAAATGGATTGATGCACTCGACGCCAAACGGATTGCTGCCAAACCCAGAGTCGTCGTGCTCATGGGCGGCGAACCTCTTGAACCGGAAGCCAAGGATTGGGACATCCATCCCGAAGCCAATACCATCCTCATCGGCACCCAAGACATGCTCCTCTCCCGCGCGCTCAATCGTGGCTACGGTATGTCCCGCTACCGCTGGCCCATGCACTTCGGTCTGCTCAACAACGACTGCCTGTGGGTGATGGATGAGACGCAATTGATGGGGCCGGGGCTTTCCACTGCCTGCCAGCTTGAGGCATTCCGAAAACCACCCTCGCAAGGATTCGGCTCGCATGGTGGTGCTGGCTCGGTGACTTGGTATATGTCTGCGACCAATAACCCCGAGCATCTCCGGACACGGGAGTGGCGTCATAAGGATCGTTTGGAGGGATTCACGTTTGGGCTGACTCCGGAAGAAAAATCCGCCACCTCTGGTCCTGTTCACCAGAGGCGTTATGCGAAAAAGCGCTTGGAATTGAGACCGGAAGCAAGCTTCGAGAATGCCGCGTCTACCAATTCACTTGTCACCGAAATTCTGAATCGTCATGACGAGATGCTGGCGGCCCTTGCGGGCAATACGGTGCTTCCTGCTCGAACCTTGGTCATTTGCAACACGGTGGATCGTGCCGTGGCAATCCACAGAGAGCTTGCAAAACACAAACCCGATGGTTGCGATCTCCTGTTGCTGCACTCACGCTTTCGTCCGCCAGAGCGCAGGGAGCAAATGGAGCGACTGAAAGCACTCAGCCCCGCGACTTTCCCGAAAGGGCAAATCGTGGTCTCCACGCAGGTCATCGAAGCAGGCGTAGACATTTCGAGTGGCATCCTTTGGTCCGAGGTCGCGCCGCTGGCTTCGCTCGTGCAAAGGCTTGGACGGTTGAACCGGGCGGGAGAGTTCAATGGGCCTCCGTGGAAGCCAGTGGCTTTCATCGTTGGGGTCGGCGTGAAAGCAGAATCCGAGGGAAAAAACGACAAGGCGCGCGAGGAAATCCGCAAAGCTAACATAGGGCGCTGCCTGCCTTATGAACTTGCCGCCTGCGAAGGCACTTGGGCGTCCTTGGAAGAACTCAACGGCAACGCTTCGCCTGCGAATCTTGAGCAAATTCAGTCAAAAATCGCCGATTCCATCCGGCGCTGCCCCTATTCGCTTCAACGCCACGAGCTGCTCGATTTTTTCGATACCGACGCCAATCTCTCCCTAGGTTTTACCGATGTTTCGCCCTTCGTGCGTGGACTGGATGACGATAGCGATCTACAGGTTCTCTGGCGTGAATCATGGCTTCAAAAAAACGACGAGGAGGAAGGAACCGGAGAACCTAGATTCACTCCCGACTTCCAGCGCGACGAGTTTTGCCCTGTCCCCATCGGCAAGGCGAACAAATCCCGCGAAGTGCTCAATCACGGCTGGCTCTGGCGTGGAAAAGAAAGCGGTTGGGTGAGCGTGCGAGACGCCGGTTTTGCTCCCGGTATGACCATCCTTTTGCCCCTCGAAGCGGGTGGTTATGACACCGACGCCGGATGGACGGGCGAGAAAGCCCATCAAAACTTCACGCCGCATTATCAACCTCGCGAATGGCCATCCGACGAAGATCAACTTTCCTCACTCGCCAACGGCTGGCAAAGCATCGCCGTTCACACCGATGCCGTGGCTCAGGAACTCCGCGAGTTGCTGCACCATCTGCTTTTGGATGAGAAAGCCGAGCGCGATGCCCTCACGCTCGCATCATCTTGGCATGATATCGGTAAAAATCATCCCAGATGGCAAAACGCCGTCTGTGTAGCTCTTGAAAAAGCGGGAATCACCGGCAAAGACGATTATCGACCTTTCGCCAAGTTCTCGCTATCCGAAAGCCCACAAGTGCGCAACCCTGACGGCTCTCCCAAGTTCACCGGCAAGCAGCTCTACGCCGTGCTGAAAACCATCGAGCGAACCTTCCGTCCCGGTCTCGCCCACGAAGTTGCCTCCGCCCTCGCCTTCCGCCAAGCCGAACAATCCCGCCTCGGCCTCGCTCGCGACACGGACCTCCCCAGCCTGCTCGCGGAATACCTCATCATGAGCCACCACGGGCGCGTGCGAAAAGTCCTTCGCGACGAACTCCCCCGCCATCCCTCCGACGACAAAGACACCGACACCGTGCGCGGCATCGTCCACGGCGATCTGTTGCCCGCTATCGAGATCATGGGCCAGACGATGGGCGGACAGCCCCTTTCCACCGATTGCCGAAAGATGGGGCGCGATGCCACAGGCCATGAAAGCTATACTCGTGGCGTCCTCCGTCTGCTGGACCACCACGGCCCTTTTCATCTCGCCTATTTCGAGGCCATCTTCCGCGCCGCCGACATGCGAGCCTCAAAACTGGCCCGCCAGCCCGCCTCCGAAGCATGAACTACGACTCGCTCATCACCGCGATTACCGACGCACAGCGGCACGCTCAAGCCGGGGCCGCCGGGGCCGTGAACCGTCATCTCATCCTGCGCAATTGGCTCATCGGTGCCTTCATCAAGGATTACGAACAAAACGGTGAAGACCGTGCTGCTTACGGCTCCCGGCTGCTCATCCGCCTGTCTGCCAGCCTGAAGTCAAAATCCGTCTCGGGTGTGAGTCCTGACATGCTGGAGCGGATGCGCTTGCTTTACGATTCTTATCCGCAGCTTGGTGACCAGATTTCCGCACCGGCGATGCGGAAATTGGCCGAACACCCAAATGGGACGGAAATTTCCGCGCCAGTGGTGCGGAAATCGCCTCCACCTCAGCCAACCCCGCTGCCTCCCGGAAAAATCCTTGAACTCTCGTGGACCCACCTCGCTGAACTCGTCCGCCTCAACGACCCGTGGAAGCGGGCCTTCTACGAAAACGAATGCCTGAAAGGCAGCTGGTCCAAGCGCCAGCTTCAACGCCAAATCGGCTCTCTCCTCTACGAACGTACCGGCCTTTCTGCCGATAAGCAGGCGGTTATCGAACACGCCCGCCGGCAGGCGCTCGCAGCACCGACTCAAATCGCCGACCTCCTCCGCGACCCCTACGTTCTGGAGTTCACCGGACTGGAGGAAAAATCGCACTATCTCGAACGCGACCTCGAAACCGCTCTCCTCGACCACCTCCAAGCCTTCCTCCTCGAACTCGGCACCGGCTTCTGCTTCGAAGCCCGCCAGCGTCGTGTCACCATTGGCAACGAGCACGACTACATCGACCTCGTCTTCTACCACCGCATCCTCCGCTGCCACCTGCTCATTGATTTGAAGACCCGCGCCTTCCGGCACAGCGATGCCGGGCAGATGAACTACTACCTGAACTACTGGAAGGATCAGGAAATGCAATCCGACGACCAGCCACCCGTCGGCTTGATTCTCTGCACGGACAAGAACCAAACCCGCGTGGACTACGCCACCGCCGGTCTCGACCATCAACTCTTCGTCTCCCGCTACCTCGCCGCCTTACCCAAGCCCGAGGAACTCCAGCTTCTCATCGAGGAAGACACCGCCCGCTGGCGGCAAAACCACCCCACGGAAGAATAACCGCCATGCCCGACCATCTCGAACTCCACGGCTGCCGCCACGACATCCTCGGCCACTACCTCAAAGCCATCGGCCTGCTCCGCGTCCTCGCCAAATGCGCCGATCTGGAACACCTCGACTCCGACGCCGAAGGCTGGTGGGGCGCTGCCGATGGCGCGTTCCATCTCCGCTCCACCAAATACGACACCGCTGAAAAACTCACCGAGTTCTTTGAAAAACACTATCGCCCAACGCCAGTGTTTTCGGCTTGGAACACAGGTGGCGGCTTGGACGAAAAACAGGAAATCGTGTTCTCCGTCAATCCAGCGCCGTGGATTACTTTTTGGAATGCCAATAAAGAAACGTTCTTCAAATGCGGCTATCCAAAGCCCGAAAATGATGAAGCTCCTGATCTCCCTTACTCGGGCCTGACGCTGTCGTTTTCCTCCTACCCTCAACTCGCGGAGGTTCCGCCCAATCTCTGCGTCGGAGAAATCCAAGAAACCAAGAAAGGGAAGAAGGCTGTATTCAAATTGACAGTCATGTGGTCTAACGCCGCAAAAGACGTTTTGAGGAAGTATCTAGACACCAACCTCTCCGCTATCCGCAAGGTCATTGTCGGCAAAGACGAATGGCCTAAACCGACGGGGAAAAAGAAAGACGGTTTGCCCGCCGTGCAGAAGAAATTTGAGGAACAAGGAGGTATTGAATACGTTTTCGACATCAAGGATGGGACAGGCATAGATGCGTTGCCCTGTGACGTAGCAGTCACTCATGCCATTCGCGTCAAGGAATCCGGCAAGAAGTCCGTGATGGTGCATGTTGGCAAAGCACTCGCAAACGAACCGTCTGCCGCCGCTGCATTGCGCCTTGGGCGTGAATACTTCGAGAAATTCCAAACCGACGACGCGGATATGAATGTGTTGTTGGAAACACTTCGCGACCTGTCGCCTTTCTCGACAGCGAAAGCAATGGATTCCATTTTCACGACGCACACGAATTCCCGCATTCCCGAAAATCCTATTTTCTTGAGCAAGGGCGAAGCCGGTGCCGGTGAAATTTTTAGAACTTTCTGGGGTTTTTACTTGGAACTGTGCGAGAAGGTGTCCGACAACGTAAAGCAATCGCTTTTCGATGAGAAAACCGAGAAAACTCCTTCAAAAGCCATCGGTTCACCGTTCTTCCCAGATTCGATAAAGACCTATAACTTCGGTGCCGGTTGGGTGGAAGATAAATACCCCTTTGCCGCGCTGGACTACATCCTCGCAGTCGAAGGTGCGTTTGCGATGCGCGGGAGCGTTTCGCGAACGCTCGGCGCGAACACGCGGCGATTCGCGGCGTTCCCGTTTGTTTTCGATTCGGGCGAGGACTTGGTGGACGACGCCAACAAAGTGAAAGGCACCGCTTCCTCGCTCTGGTTCCCGCTTTGGGATCGCCCCGTGACTTACGAAGAACTCTCCTCGTTCATTGGCGATGCGCAGGCGCGGCTCCCACGCAAAGAAGCGCGGTTTTCGGCTGAGTTTCTGCGGGCGTTGCATTCACAAGGCGTGGATGCTGGTTTCTCCGGATGGCAGGAGTTTCGTTTCCGTATGAAGGGCAGCCGCGTCCCGTGGGTGACGGCTGGCAGCTTGTCCGAAGCCAAATACAGCGCGTCCGCCACGCTCCTCAACCGCGCCCTCGAACCCTTCGACACCACGCGCTTCATCGAGCAGTTTGAAATCATCTGGGAGGGCGGTGCGGCGAGCGCGAAAAGCCCGCACCGCATTCGCACCGGCCTCAATGCCACCATCGAAAACGCCTTCGTCGCCACCACCGCCGAAAACTGCCTCGAAATCCTCTGCGCGGTGTTCGACGCCTGCAAGAAACTCGCCATCTCCAAATCCTTTCGCAAAAACTCACGTCTGGAACACCCCTCCTTTTTCGCTCCGTTACCGATGCCTGAATGGTGCGAACTCCTGCGAGATCTCGAAGGCGTCTCCGAGTTTGAAATCGCCCGCACCGTCGCGTCCATCGTCGGACAGCAAAAACAGCGCAACGGAGAGTATTCCAAGGTCCAGCCGCTGCTTGGTTCGCTCTTGCCGCTCAAACTTGGAAAAAACGGCTGGTATCTGCCCGCCGACAAGGATTGCTCCCATCAAGCCGTGTGGAGCGGCACCGACCTGTGCCGAGACCTCGCCGCCGTCCTACAACGCCGCTACATGGACTCCGCAAAGGAGGATTACCCCGCACTCCAAGCCGTTTTTCCGGCGCGTCTAGAAAGTATTCTCGCCTTCCTCAATGGCGAACTCGACGACCATAAAATCGCCCGCTGGATTGAGGCACTTTCACTCATCGGCTGGCGGTTTGATGAACGCGATAAGAATTTAACCTCGGAGGACACGAAGAAAAACGAATACTCGATTCCGCTCTCCTATGCCGCTCTGCGCTCCCTGCTTGAAGCTGAAATAGCCTACCAGAAGCCGGAGACCTACAAGCGCCGCCGCAGTGAACAAACTATTGCGCTGCTTTGCGACTGTTCGTCGCACACGCTCGAACAAGCCACCCGCGAGGCACTGCGTTACCTCTCCATCTGGGGTGTCCCCAACCCGTGGGGCAAAGAATCCCGTGCTGAACTCACCGAAATGAAAGGCACTTATGTCGTCCGCCTCGACGACTGCATCTTGCAACACCCCGAAGAGCTTTTGTCTTCCGCTCGCGTCGGCGCCGCCGTTGCCATCCCGCTTGTCTGGCGCGACCGCTGGCAACTCCACCGTCTCGTCACTTTACCCACAAACCTGAAACCACCAACCCAAGGAAAACCAAATGACTGATACCACAACCCACAACGCGCCGTTGCTCGCCTTCGGCGGCTTCACCATCCCTGCCGGGACGCGCCGCGTGCTCGTCACCGCTGAACTCGAACCCTCCAACGACGGCGCCCTCGTCCAGCCCACGGGCTTCCCAGACATCGGCCCCGTACTCTATCCCGACCCGTCGGGCAAAAACGGCTTGCTGTGTCTCGTCGAATCCGAAGCCTCAATGGCCAACCGCCTCGAAGAGGTGTGTTTCGCCAACAAATACGAAGGCTCACTTGCCAGCGGATTCACCAACATCCCGTATTTGCGAGCGGTGAAAAACGACCAATTCGTTACCGCCTCTACGCTCGACGGACACCGCTTTGCCTCGGATTTTCTCGTGAAGGGCAAAGCGAAGTTCGACGGAAAAAATGAAAAGACGCTCGGTGACTACATCATCGAAAGACTCGGGCTCACCGAAAGCGGGAAAACCATGCCGATTGCAAACGTGCCGAACATGTTTCCGCTGATCTTTGAACTTGACGCGATGTCGCTCATCCACGGATTCCAAATCTCAAACGAAAAAATCTCTTTCGTCGGTCTGCGGATGCCTCGCGCCCTGACCGGCTCGATTGTGGCCTTTGACTGCCAACGCGTCGCGGTCCCCGGCATCAAATTCAATGTCGGGCAGGTAGAGAGTGAAAGCGGCCAGGCTATTTTCCAGAAGCCGCGCATCACCGCCAAAAGAATTGAGGCACGCTTCTCCATTGATGTCGGATTGCTGACTTCGCTCTCCACACTCACCGCCGAACGCCAAAACCTCCTCCTCGCCATCGCGCTTTGGAAAGTCGCTGCGTTCCTCGACAAATTCACCGTCGAGCACTCGCTGCGCACCGAGTGCAAACTGACACTCAACGGCTCGCCGCAGGTGCAAGTGGACAAAGCCGACAAGGCCGACTTTGGCTATGGTGCCATCAAAAGCGCATCGCTGGCCGGACTCATCGCCGCCTCCGAAGGCGCCGGCGCGCCGCTCGGCGTCGGCCGCGCCGGCGGCATCGGCCATCTCACCGGGCAGTTGCTCGCCCGCCGCACCCAGGCCACGCTGCGCTTGCGT